>Ga0302234_10000153_pt1 | contig 59010 bp, 60 predicted proteins | sample II_Palsa_N3_2_FD_193576 | JGI IMG/M metagenome (GOLD analysis project Ga0302234, IMG submission 193576) | Peat permafrost microbial communities from Stordalen Mire near Abisko, Sweden - II_Palsa_N3_2 | ecosystem: Environmental > Terrestrial > Soil > Palsa > Peat permafrost | place: Sweden... | reverse complement strand
CTCGTACCCGCAAAGGTCCTCGCAAGGGAACCGTTGCCGGTAAGAAGAAAGCGACGAAGTAACCCATGGCAAAGTCACAGAATAAGGGTACCGGCGCGAAGGTCGGAAAGAATAAGAAGTTCAAGAAACGCGAACGCAAGAATGTTCCGTTTGGTCTGGTCTTCATCCAGGCTTCGTTCAACAACACGATCGTGACGATCACGGATCAGCAGGGCAATACGCTGAGCTGGAAGAGCTCGGGTTCGCTCGGCTTCCGTGGATCGCGTAAGGGCACGCCGTTCGCGGCGCAGCAGGCAGCGGTTGGTGCGGCTACGGCTGCACGTGACCACGGTCTGCGGTCCGTCGATGTGCGGGTTGCTGGGCCGGGTTCGGGACGTGAGTCCGCGATTCGTGCACTGGCTGCTGCGGGAATTGAGGTTCGCTCGATCCGCGACGTTACGCCGATGCCGCATAACGGCTGCCGTCCGCCGAAGCGTCGCAGGGTTTGAGAAACGAGATACGAGATTCGGGATGCGAATGAATTCACTTCGTATCTCGAATCTTGTATCTCACAACTGTTCCACCGGATCGCGATGAAGCGCAGCCTGCGTGTAAAGCGATCGACAACCGAAGTATGGAGATATAGAAATGGCACGTTATACAGGACCCGTCTGCCGGCTTTGCCGCAGGGACGGAACCAAGCTATTCCTCAAGGGCGCGAAGTGTTTTACGGATAAATGCCCCGTCGAGAAGCGCAACTTTCCCCCAGGCCAGCATGGCCAGTCCAAGAAGGTGAAGAAGGTTGTGGGCTACGGTCTGCAGCTGCGCGAGAAGCAGAAGGCCAAGCGCATTTACTTCACGCTCGAGACGCAGTTCCGCGCGTACTACGAGAAGGCTGCGAATCGTACCGGCGTTACCGGCGAGCTGCTGTTGCAGCAGCTGGAGACGCGGTTGGACAACGTCTGCTATCGTCTGGGATTTGCGATGAGCCGTCGTCAGTCGCGCCAGGTGGTTCGCCACGGGCATGTTCAGGTGAACGGACGCAAGGTCAATATTCCGAGCTTCCAGTGCAAGGTTGGCGACGTGATCGCGATCCGCGAGGGTTCGAAGGCACTTGTGCTGCTTGAGACCGCGAAGGATTTCATCTCGGGCCAGAGCCGCGTGCAGTGGTTGGAAGTGGCTTCGGACAATTTGTCGGGCAAGGTGATTGCGCTGCCGAAGCGTGAGGACGTGAACCTGCCTGTGAACGAGCAGCTGATCGTCGAACTTTACAGCAAGTAATGGCTTCTAGCCGCTGGCTCCTGGTTTCATCCGGGAGCTGGCGGCGACGAGCGTTTGGCCTTAGCTGGCAACTAGCAGCTAATGGCTCTTTATTCATAACCGCAGGTCCATCAGCCACGCAGAATGCTTCGCGTGCGCGATGAAGAAAGGATTCCCCATGCTTTGGAGAGGTTTTCAAAAGCCCAAGCGTCTCGCAGTCGATCAAGAGACACTCACTAACATTTATGGCAAGTTTTCCGCGCAGCCTTTTGAGCGCGGCTTCGGTACGACCATCGGCAATGCACTGCGCCGCACGCTGCTCTCTTCGATTGAAGGCGCGGCTGTAACGGCTGTGCGCATCGAGGGCGTGCTGCACGAGTTTCAATCCATCACGGGTGTGGTGGAAGATGCGACCGACATCATCCTGAACCTGAAGCAGATTCCGTTCAAGTTGAACGGCGAGGGGCCAAAGGCTCTTTACCTGCGTGCGGATGCTGCGGGCGTGATTCTTTCGGGTTCGATCGAAGCTGATTCGGACGTTGAGATTCTCGATCCGAATGTTTATATCTGCACGATCTCCGAGGGCGGACGCATTGACATGGAGATGCGTTTGAAGCGCGGCCGTGGCTATGTTTCGGCCGATAAGAACTTCGACAGCGACCTGGGCATCGGGTTTATCCCGGTGGACTCGGTTCACTCGCCGGTGCGCAAGGTGAACTACCTTGTGGAGGCTGCACGTCTGGGCCAGATCACCGATTACGAGAAGCTGACGCTCGAGATCTGGACGAACGGCACCGTACTTCCTGCAGACGCGTTGGGACTTTCGGCGAAGCTGCTCAAGGACCACATGACGATCTTCATCAACTTCGAAGAGGAGTTGGAGGCGGGGTCGGAAGCTTCGCATGATGGGCTGACGATTCGCAACGAGAATCTCAATCGCTCGGTTGAAGAGCTTGAGCTTTCGGTGCGCAGCTACAACTGCCTGAAGAATGCCAACATCGCGACTATCGGCGAGCTGATTCAGAAAACCGAAGCAGAGATGCTGAAGACCAAGAACTTCGGACGTAAGAGCCTGAACGAGATCAAGGAAATTCTTGCGCAGATGGGTCTCTCACTGGGCATGAAAATTGATGAGCAGGGCAACCCGGTTCCGGGGCCGACGTCGGTATTGCCGGCGGCGACACTGGCGGCGAGCTACGGCAACTTCGACGATGAGGACGAGGACGAGGATGAAGATGAACTCGACCTCGCCAGCGAGCCGGAGTCGTTCTAACAATACCCGCGGCGCAGCAGGGGTAACTCTGCTGCGCCGCACTAACTTGTAGCACCCGAGCCGGACAGAAGTCCGGGTCGAAGGAGATCATCATGCGCCACCGTAATGGCGGATTCAAGCTGGGACGTAATACCAGCCATCGCCGCGCTTTGCTTCGCAACCTCGTTACCTCGATTATTTTGAACGACCGCGTTCACACCACCATTACCAAGGCCAAGGCGTCAAAGCCGCTGGTTGAGAAGATGATTACGCTGGGCAAGAATGGCAGCGTTCACTCTCGTCGGCAGGCGTTGGCGTACATGATGACACCGGAGTCGGTGGATCGTTTGTTCAACACCGTGGCGCCGCGTTATGGATCGCGTCCGGGTGGCTACTCGCGCATTGTGCGCACGGGACAGCGGCAGGGCGACGCGGCGGAGATGGCGTACATCGAGCTGCTGGGTGCTGAACAGGAGCTGAGCGAGAAGGCAGGGAAGCGCGCTGAGGCTCGTGCGAAGCGTCGTGAAGAGCTGCAGAAGCAGATGGAAGAGAGCGGCCAGGCGGAGCCGCCCGCCGAGCCGGGAACCGCAGCGTAAGCTTCGGCTGATTTGAGTTCGTTTGAAAGAGGCGCATCCTTCGGGGTGCGCCTCTCTTTCTTCAGGAGCGCGGCTTGCGCGCGTTTGGGGTGCGACGCTTTGACGTTGGGATAGACTAACCGGAGTATCTCCCAAGAAAACGGAGTTGTCTCCGGAAGAAGGCGTCTAAGCGCATGCCGATTGTTGAACTCGAGAAGATTCGAAAGGTGTATGACACGAAGGTCGCGGTGGAAGGGCTGTCGCTGACCATTGAGTCGGGAACGATGTTTGGGTTGCTGGGGCCGAATGGGTCGGGGAAGACGAGCACGATTCGGATGATGATCGGAATGACGGTGCCGGACTCCGGGTCGGTGAGTTTGTTTGGGAAGCCGTTTGATCGGAAGGCGCTGCACCGGGTGGGGTATCTGCCGGAAGAGCGCGGACTGTACAAGAAGATGAAGGTGCTGGACCAGTTGGTGTTCCTGGGGCAGCTGCATGGGCTGAGTGAGGCGACGGCGCGGTCGCGGTCGCTGGCTTGGTGCGAGCGGGTGCAGATTACCGAGGCGATCGAGAAGAAGACTGAGGAGCTTTCGAAGGGCATGCAGCAGAAGATCCAGTTCATTGCGGCGTTGCTGCATGAGCCGGAATTGATCATCATGGATGAGCCGTTCAGCGGGCTCGATCCCGTAAATGCGGAGCTGTTGCAGGATACGTTGATTGATCTGCGCAAAGAGGGGAAGGCGGTGCTGTTCTCGACGCACCGGATGGACCAGGTGGAGAAGATGTGTGATGCGATTGCGCTGATCTCGCGGGGGAAGCTGGTGCTGTCGGGGTCGATGCGCGAGGTGAAGTCGAGCTACCCGCGGAATCGGGTGCACGTGGTGTTCTCTGGCGATGAGGCATTTCTGCAGAATACAGAAGTGGAAGAGGCAAAGAATTATGCGGGGGTTGCCGAGCTGAAGCTGCACACGGAGGCGGGTGCGCAGAAGGTGCTCGCCGAGGCGATGGCGCGGGGGACGGTGATTCATCGGTTTGATGTGAAGGAGCCGACGCTGGAAGAGATCTTTATTGAGCGCGTGCGCGCGAGTTTTGGTGATGAGGAAGCTCGAGGGATCGTCGATGCATAATGTCTGGCTGATTGCGAAGCGCGAGTATACGGAGCGGATCAAGACCAAGGGGTTTTTGATTGCGACGATTCTGATTCCGCTGCTGATGGGTGGCGGGCTGTTTGGGGTTGCGACGCTGGCAGCGAAGTCGAAGACGACGTCGCACATTGCGGTGCTGACATCGCAGTTGCAGCTTGCCGATGATTTGAAGCAGGAGCTTCAGAATGGCAAAGACAGTCAGATGACGGTGGACATTTTGCCGGCAAGGACTTCGCATGCGGTGTTGGACCAGGAGATGGCGAACAAGGAGCTGGACGGCTACCTTGTGATTGTGCCCGCGACTGACGCGGGGCGGCGGCCGACGTTCGACTTTACTCCGCGGTCTACTGCGGATATTGCCACGAGTTCGGCGATTGAAGAGGCACTGCATCATGTGCTGACGAAGGAGTATTTGGCGGCGAAGGGCGTTTCGGAGACGGAGACGGCTGCGCTGTTGGCTCCGGTTACGTTGAACGTTTTGGGGAAGAATGGGGTGCATGGGAACTCGCGCTCGTCGTTCCTGGTGGCGTACGTGCTGTTCCTCCTTATGTACATGGTGGTGCTGCTGTATGGGATGAACGTGGCGCGATCGATTATTGAGGAGAAGACGTCGCGGGTGTTCGAGGTGCTGCTGGCGACGGTCAAGCCGGATGAGTTGCTGGCAGGAAAGATCCTGGGTGTGGGGGCAGTGGGGCTGACGCAGGTCGGGATCTGGATGGTGGCGGCCGGTCTGCTGGCGGCGCGGATGGGCGCGACGAGCGGGGTGCAGATCAGCACGCCGCAGGTAGTGTTCTTTATCGTGTACTTTGCGCTGGGGTATACGTTGTATTCGGCGGCGGCGGCGGCGCTAGGGGCGATGACGAACTCGGAGCAGGAGTTGCAGCAGTTGAACATGTTCCTGATGATGCCGTTGTTCTTCAGCCTTCTGATGCTGACGCCGGTGGTGACGAATCCGAACTCGTTGATGTCGCGGATTGTGTCGCAGATTCCGTTCTGTGCGCCGCTGCTGATGGAGCTGCGGATCTCGATCTCGATGCCACAGCCGTGGGAGATTGCGCTGTCGATCGGGTTGATCCTAGTGACGATCTATGCGGTGCTGTGGGTGTCGTCGCGGATCTATCGCGTGGGAATTTTGATGTACGGCAAGAAGCCCAATCTCCCTGAGATTCTTCGCTGGTTGAAGTACAGCTAGAGCATTTGCGCTAGCCACTGGAGAGGCTGGATGGAGATCGATCTCGCGACGACAGAGGCCCCGAAAGAGGCTGTTCGCTCGCAGGTGTGCGTGGTGGGGGCGGGGATTGCGGGGCTTGTGCTGGCGCGGAAGTTGGCGCTGGCGGGCGTGGATGTGGTGGTGCTGGAGGCCGGTGGGCACTCGATTGAGGAGAGCGGGCAGAGGCTGTTTGCGGAAGCTGCGCTGAAGGGGCAGGCGCATGTGGGGACGACGGAGGGACGCTTTCGGGTATTTGGGGGAACGTCGCTCAGGTGGGGTGGGCAGGTGCTTGCTATGGCTGCGGGTGATGCCGATGATTGGCCGGTGGGAGAGGAGGAACTGAGGCCGTTTGTGGCGGAGGCTGAGGGGTTGCTGGAGGTGGGGACACTTCCGTTTGAGGCGGGTGAATTCTTTGAGGCGATTGGTTCGCCGGTGCCGGCGATGCTGGCGGAGTTGCGCGGGGTGGATGCGCGGGTTTCGAAGTGGATGGCGTTTCCGCGGCGGAACCTGGCGCCTACGCTGGGGAAAGATTTGTTGGAGCGGGCGCGGGTGTATCTGCATGCGCAGGTGGTGGAGCTGTTGCTGTCGCCGGATCGGACGCGGTTGGAAGCGGTGGTGGTACGGACGCTGACGGGGAAGACGGTTCGGTTTGAGGCGGACGAGGTGGTGCTGGCTGCGGGGACGGTTGAAACGTCGCGGCTGCTGTTGGCTTCGCGGTCGGTTGCGGGGGAGGGCGTGGGGAATGCAAACGACCAGGTGGGGAGGAACTTTCATGATCATGTGACGCTGCCGGCGGCGACGCTGACGGGAGTTGCGCGGGCGCGGGTGGTGAGTGAGTTGCGGCCTTGGGTTTTCTTTGCGGGCGGGGTGGGCGATGTGCGCGGGGGAACGCTGCATAGCGTGAAGCTGTTGGCTTCGCGGGAGCTTAGAGATAGGCTGGGACTGAATCCGATTCTGGCGCACCTTGCGATTGTGGAGCCGGAGGGGTCGGGGATTGCGGTGGTGCGGGAGATGCTGACGTCACTGCAGAGAGGAGAGTTTGGGAAGGCGCTGACGATGCACGCGATGAAGATTCCGGGGGCGATGTTGGATGGGGCGCGGCTGGTGCTGGGAGCGAAGGTGCGGCATCGGCGATTTATTTCGGATGAGGCGGTGGTGAAGCTGCAATTTAATGTGGCGCAGGATCGGCCATCGAGTTCGCGGATTTCGCTGGGCGACGGGGTGGATGTGACGGGGATGCCGGGGGTGGTGGTGGACTGGCGCGTGTCGGAACAGGAGGTGGGGACGATGCGTCGGTATGCTGCGCATTTGAGTGAGCAGTTTGAGGCGATGGGGTTGACGGGGGTTGAGTGGGCGCCGGGGATGCTCGACGATTCGCCTATGGTGGGGGTGGAGGACGCGCGGCATGCGATGGGCGGGGCGTGCATGGGGACGAATCCGCGGACGAGCGTGGTGAATGCGGAGATGCGGGTGCATGGGGTGGGGAATCTGTCGATTGCGAGTGCGGCGGTGTTTCCGGATGGGAGCGCGCAGCTGCCTACGCTGACGATGATGGCGTTGGCATTGAGACTGGGGGAGCGGTTGGCGGGGAAATTGGTATAGCCGATAGACTGGTGGTTGTGGCTTCCTTCACGCGGAAAGAAAAGTTGTTGCTGGCTGTTGTGCCTCCTGTGATGGCGCTGATGATTCGCGTGGTGGGAGCTACGCTGCGGTATCGCGATGTAAATGCGCCGGGGGTGCCGGTGGGACATACGTTGCCCGGGCCGGTGGTGTTTGCGTTCTGGCATTGCTCGATGCTTACGTGCGCGCATCGGTTTCGGAATTTGGGGATTGCGATTTTGATCTCGCGATCGTTTGACGGGGAGTTGATAGCGCGGACGGTGGAACGGTTGGGATTTCTGGCGGTAAGAGGATCGAGCTCGAGGGGTGGGGCTTCGGGGTTGAAGGGAATGGCGGATGCGTATGCGGCGGGGCATCGGTGCGCGTTTACGGCGGACGGGCCGAGGGGGCCGGCGCGGGTGTCGAAGGCTGGGCCAGTGCAGCTGGCTGAGTTGGCGGGGGCGACGTGGATTGGCACGTATCACGCGGAGCCTTCGCGGGCGTGGTACTTGAAGAGCTGGGATCGGTTTGCGATTCCGAAGCCGTTTTCTACTGTGACGTTTGGGTGGCCAGAGCATGTGCGGCCAGAGTTGGAGCTGGTGCAGAAGGCGCTGGATGAAGCGGTAGCGATGTCGTCGGGAGCGCGAGAGTAGATGCTGGTTTCGGATTTTGGGTATGAGTTACCGGAGGAGTTGATTGCGCAGCGGCCGCCGGAGGTGCGGGGGACGAGCCGGATGATGACGCTCGATCGGCGGAGCGGTGTGTTTGCGGATCGGAGGTTTGCGGAGCTGCCGTCATTGTTGAAGGCGGGGGATTTGTTGGTGTTGAATGATTCGCGGGTGATTCCGGCGCGGTTGTATGCGCGGCGTGGGGGAGTGGCTACGCAGGAGAAGTCTCCGGCGCCCAGTGGGTTGGTGGAGGTGTTGCTAACGGAGAAGCTTGCGGGCGAGAACGAGTGGGGCGCGCTGGTGAAGCCCGCGAAGAAGGTGCCGGTGGGGGAAGCGCTGGTGTTTGCTACGGGTTCGGGCGAGGTGGTGCTGCGGGCTGCGGTGGTGGGTGCCGGGGAGTTTGGGGAGCGGACGTTGCGGTTCGAGGCGGTCGAGGATTTTCATGGGGCGCTGGAGCGGATTGGGCATCTGCCGCTGCCTCCGTATATCCGTCGCGAGAAAGATGCGGAGGATCGCGCGGAGGATCGCGAGCGGTACCAGACGGTTTATTCGAGGCCGCTGGGGAGTGCGGAGGAGCAGGGGTCTTCGGCGGCGCCTACGGCGGGGCTGCACTTTACGCCGGAGATTTTGGAGGAACTGAAGGCGAAGGGCGTGGAGATTGCGCGACTGACGCTGCATGTGGGGCTGGGGACGTTTCAGCCGGTGCGGGCGGAGCGGACTGAGGAGATTCGGCTGCATGTGGAGAGTTATACGATTTCGGCGGAGACGGCGGAGGCGGTGAATCGGGCGCGGAAAGAGGGGCGGCGGATTGTTGCGGCGGGGACGACGACGACGCGGACGCTGGAGCATGTGGCGCGCCAGGCGGAGTCGCGCGGAACTGGGATTGATAAGGCATTCGAAGCGCACTCGGGGAGCACTAGTTTGTTTCTTTCGCCGGGTGCGGAGTTCAAGGTGGTGGGTGGGTTGCTGACGAATTTTCATCTGCCGGAGTCGACGCTGTTGATGTTGGTGTCGGCGTTTGCGGGAAGGGAACGGGTGCTGGCTGCTTATGCACATGCTGTGGAGCAGGGCTATCGGTTCTTTAGTTATGGCGACTGTATGCTGATTCTCTAGACGTTCGGTGCTGCATCCAATTGAAAGAGACTGATGACGATTAAAAACGACAAACCGCCGATTTATCTGCTCGACTCCATGGCCTTTATTTTTCGGGCGTATCACGCAATGCAGCGGTCGCGGCCGATGACCACGCGGACGGGGATCCCGACGGCGGCGACTTATGTTTTCGTGAACATGATTAACAAGCTGCGTGCGGATTTTAAGCCGGAGTATCTGGCGGCGGTGTATGACGTGGGGGCTCCGGTTCATCGCAATGAGATGGCTGCGCAGATGAAGGATGTGCAGAAGTTCAACATCAAGACACAGCAGTTCGAGACGATTGAGTATTGCGGGTACAAGGCGAATCGCGTGGAGACGCCGCCGGATTTGATTCAGCAGCAGCCTTATATTCGGCGGGCGCTGGAGGCGTTTCGGATTCCGATTTTGTATTACGAGGGATTTGAAGCCGATGACGTGATTGGCACGCTGAGCTGCAAGCTGGCCGAGTTGGGACACAAAGTGTTTGTGGTGTCGAGCGACAAGGACATGATGCAGCTGGTGAATGAGAGCGTGTCGATTCTGAATCCTACGAAAGATAATTTGATTCTTGATTCGGCGGGCGTGGAAAAGGTGTTGGGAGTTCCTCCGGAGCGGGTGATTGATGTGATGGCGCTGCGGGGAGATGCGATTGATAACATTCCTGGTGCGCCGGGGATTGGTGATAAGGGGTCGGTGGAGTTGATTCAGCAGTTTGGCACGGTGGAGGGCGCGCTGGATCATGCGGATGAGGTGAAGAAGAAGACGTATCGTGAGTCGCTGCAGAATAATCGCGAGAATATTTTGCTGTCGAAAGAGCTGGTCGCGATTCACACAAGCGTGCCGATTGAGTTTTCGATTGAGGCGATGCGGACGCGTCCGGTGGACAACGCGGCGTGTCGGGCGCTGTTTACGGAGTTGGAGTTTACGACGCTTCTGAAGGATCTGGCACCGGATGTGGATGCGATGGTGACGACGTACTCCGTGAAGGCTACGGCGGAGGAGCTGGTGAAGTTGTTGGCGGAGGCGCGCGAGGCGGGGCACCTGGCGCTTGCGATGGCGGCGAATGCGCAGGCTGTGGCGGAGGAGGTTAGTGCGGAGGTTGAAGCTGAGGTTGAGGCTGAGCCCGAGCCGGCGCAGAATATGTCGTTGTTTGGTGGGCCGGAGGAGGAGGTTGCGGCGAAGACGCCGCTGGTGGCGGTGAGTGGCGATCCCGCTTGCAAGCTGGGGCTGGCGGTTACTGCTGGGCTTGCGATCGAGGTAGGGTTGGATACGCCTGGGCTGCGTGCGGCGCTTGAAGATGGCTCGCTGTCGAAGCAGGTGCATGATCTGAAGGCTGTGCTGCGAGCGTTAGAGCCGCATGGTGTGGCGCTTGCGGGAACGGTGACGGATGTGATGTTGGAGAGTTACTTGCTGAATCCTACGCATGCGTCGCACACGCTGATTGATATTGCTGCACGGTCTACGAGCCTTGCGTTGCTGCACCAGCCGACGAAAGATAATCCTAACGATCCGAAGAGGCTGGCGGAGGCTGCGGCTGCGGTGGTGCGGTTGGCTAAGACGTTGGGAGAGCAGCTGGTGGAGTCGGAGACGGCGCGGCCGAGTGAGATTTTGCCGGACGAGCCGGGGCTTGGCGGGGCGATGACGAAGGAGATGTTGTTCGCGGAGCCGGTGAATAAGGCAGGGATTAGGGAACACGGATTAGGGATTAGGAAAGGCGAGCTGGATGAAGAGTCTACGCTGAGTGAGGTTTATTGGAAGTTGGACCTGCCGCTGGTGCAGGTGTTGTTGGGGATGGAGCAGGCGGGCGTGCGGGTGGATAGCGATGTGCTGCGGGAGATGAGTTCGCGTCTGGCGGTGACGATTGATGATTTAGCTGAGCGGATTTATACGAGTACCGGGCATCGGTTTAATATCAACTCTCCGAAGCAGCTTGGCGATGTGTTGTTCAACAAGATGGATTTGCCGAAGCCGATGAAGTATGGCAAGGGCAAGGTGATTTCTACGGCGCAGGATGTGCTCGAAGATTTGGCGGCGCATCATGAGGTGCCGGCGCTGGTGTTGGAGTATCGGCAGCTGCAGAAGTTGAAGGGGACTTATCTCGACGCGCTGCCGGTGCTGGCTGATGCGGATGGACGGATCCATACGACGTTCAACCAGGTGGGAACTGCTACGGGACGGTTGAGCTCGACGAATCCGAACCTGCAGAACATTCCGGTGCGGACCGCGGTGGGGAGGGAGATTCGCGCGGCGTTTGTGGCGGGGGCTGGGAACCTGTTGATGTCGGCGGACTACTCGCAGATTGAGCTGCGGTTGATGGCGCACTTCTCGCAGGATCCGCTGCTGCTGGATGCTTACAGAACGGGCAAAGATATTCATACGCTTACTGCGGCGGAGGTGTTTGAAGTCGACGCGGAGACGATGGATAAGGAGACGCGGGCGCGGGCCAAGGCGGTGAACTTCGGGATCGTGTATGGGATCTCGCCGTTTGGGTTGGCGGCGCAGTTGGGGATCGATCAGAAGGTCGCCAAAGAATATATTGCGCGGTACTTTGAGCGGTACCAGGGTGTGGCTGCGTTCATCGAGCGGACGCTCGAGACGGTGCGTCGTGATGGGGCGGTGCGGACGGCGTTTGGGCGGGTGCGGCCGATACCGGATATTCAGTCGCGCAATGCGAATCAGAGAGGGTTTGCGGAGCGGACGGCGGTGAATACGCCGCTTCAGGGGACGGCTGCGGACTTGATCAAGATTGCGATGCTGCGGATTGATACGGCGATGAGGGAGCGGGGGCTGAAGTCGGCGATGACGCTGCAGGTGCATGACGAACTGCTGTTTGATGTGGTGCCGGAAGAGGCGGAGGAGATGCAGGAGTTGGTGAAGCGGGAGATGGAATCGGCGGCTACGTTTAGCGTGCCGATTGTGGCGGATGTTGGGTTGGGGTCGAATTGGCGGGATATCAAGTGAGTCCTGCGCGGACGGCGAGAGTTGGATTCGTGCAGAAGTCGGAAGGCTGATCGCCGACGGATAGGATTAAGTTATGCGAATGCTGTTGGTTGCGGCGGTGATGATGTGTGCGTCGGCGGTGGGGGTGGCGCAGAAGACTACGCGGCCGCTGTGGCCGGGTGGGAATCCTGAGCCGTCGAAGGTGGTGGGGGCGGAGGTGGTGACGACTACTGTGACGCCGTCGGAGAGGTCGGTGGTTCATATTACGAATGTGAGCGCGCCGAGTTTGACGGTGTATGCGCCGGCGGCGGAGAAGAATACGGGGGCGGCGGCGTTGGTGTTTCCGGGTGGGTCGTATCTGCGGTTGAGTTATACGACGGAAGGCACGGACATCTGTGATTGGTTGAACTCGATTGGGATGACGTGTGTGCTGGTGAAGTATCGGGTGCCTGAGGATGGGCACTATCCGGCGAATGTGGAGGACCTTGAGGATGCGCAGCAGGCGATGCGGATGACGCGCGCACATGCGGTGGAGTGGGGGATTGATCCGAAGCGCGTTGGGGTGATTGGGTTCTCGGCGGGTGCGCATTTGTCGGTGGCGCTGAGTACGCATCCGGATTTTCAGGGGGCGAATGTTGCGGCGTCGACTGCTTCACCGGCGATAGATGCGCGGCCTGATTTTCAGATGGTGATTTATCCGGGGTGGCTGACTGATCCAAAGGTGCCGGGAGCAGTTGATCCGGCGCTGGCGCCTACACTGCAAGTGCCGCCTACGTTTCTGGTGCAGGCCGAGAATGATTACGCGGCGCATGTCGAGAACGTGCTGATTTATTTTGAGGCGTTGAAGAATGCGAAGGTGCCTGCGGAATTGCATGTGTATACGCTGGGCGGACATGGGTTTGGGATGGGTGCGAAGGAGCTGCCGATCTCGGGGTGGACTAGGCTGGCGGAGACTTGGTTGAAGACGATTCACGTGCTGGGGCCGGCGGGCGCGGTGGGGATGCCGTGAGGCGGCGATTGTGTCGGATGAACGGAGGAGATATTTATGTTCGCAGCTAGCGGCGTTTTTCTGCTTGGCATAGCAGGCGTATTTATATTCGGACTGGCCGCGGTTGTAGCGAGACGAAGACCCTCTTTCATGTGGCCGCTCGTCGCGCTTACCGTTCTATTCGGCGTTGCGGCGGTATGGGGCTGGTCCAGATAGGAGATCTGCTCTACACGCCTAGTTCGGAGCGGATGGCGTTGGCTATGGTGGTGGCGTGGTGGTTCATGGCTTCGGCGCTTTCTGCTTCGATCATTACTCGGGCCAGGGCTTCGGTGCCGGAGTAGCGGATGACTACGCGGCCGGTGGTGGAGAGGTCGGCTTCGGCGGCGGCGATGGCGGCTACGATGGCGGGGAAGGTGTCGAGGGGGAGTTTTTCGCGGACCTTTACGTTGAGGATGATCTGCGGGTAGTTGGTTAGGTCGGCGATGAGTTGGCCGAGGGGCTTGTGGCTGCGGTGGACCAGGTCTAAGACAAGGAGCGCCGTGAGGAGACCGTCGCCGGTGGTGGCGCGGGCGGGGAAGAGGATGTGGCCGGATTGCTCGCCGCCTAGCGAGGCTCCGGAGTTGCGCATCTCTTCGAGGACGTATTTGTCGCCGACGGGGGCGCGGAGCATGCGGATGCCGGAGCGGGCGAAGGCGGCTTCGAGGCCCATGTTGGACATGGTGGTGGCGACGACGAGGTTGTTGGCTAGCTCCCCGCGGGCCTGGAGATCGCGGGCGCAGGCTAGCATGATGGCGTCGCCGTTGACTACGTTGCCGTTCTCGTCGGAGAAGAGGGCGCGGTCGGCGTCGCCGTCGAAGGTGATGCCCATGGAGGCGCCGGAGACTTTGACCTGGGCGGCGACGATTTCGGGGTGGAGGGCGCCGCAGTGTTCGTTGATATTGCGGCCGTCGGGAGAGGCGTGGGTTATGTCGACGGTGCCCTGGAGGGACTCGAATAATTGCGGGGCGACGGAGCTGGCGGCGCCGTTGGCGCAGTCGAGGACGATGTGGCGATTGTCGAGGGAGATGCCGGGGACGGCTTCGAGGAGGAAGCGGATGTAGTCGGCGCGGTAGGACTCGTTGACCTCGGGGAGGGCTGTGGCAATGTCCGCATCCCAAGAAGCAGATCCTCCCCCTTCGGCGTGCTCAGGGGAAGGATGACAATTCATGGGCGAGGAAGGGTCAGCGAGGACGCGGGTGATTTCCTGCTCGATGCCGATTTCGGTTTCGTCGGGGAGCTTGTAGCCGTCGTGGGCGAAGATTTTGATGCCGTTGTCCTGCCAGGGATTGTGGCTGGCGGAGATGACGACACCGGCGGAGAAGCCGTGCTTGCGGGCGAGGAAGGCGATGGCGGGGGTGGTGAGGATGCCGGCGGAGGCTACCCCGGCACCGGCGGCACGGAGGCCTGCGGTAAGGGTGGCGGCGATCCAATTGCCACTTTCGCGGGTGTCCATGCCGAGGACGATGCGGACGGGTTTGTGGGTCTCAGCTAGCTTGGTGGCGAGAGCGACGCCGATTGCGTAGATGGTGCGCTTGTCGAGGGGGGCTTCGCCCGCTACTGCTCGAATTCCGTCCGTTCCAAACAACTTCCGCATGCTGATCCTTTGAGGTCCAACTACTGATGCTAGTGGATGAGTGCGGTAAGGGCTAGTGTGGGCGGTGGTGGAGGGCAGCGCCGGGTGGGACGGGCCGGCTACCCCCCCTCCCCCTACTTTCACTTTTCGTTCGCGAAGTCGTTTAGAATGTTCGGGTTGCGTTGTGAAAGCTGCTTTCAAACGGCTCATTCTAAACGGGTTATGCTTATCTATTTGCTTCTATTGGAGTTATGGGTTAAATGTGAAGGCTGCAGCGGCCATGCCGATGCAGCCTTTCAGTTTTGTGTCTGATTTAAGTGTAGCAACCTTGAAGGGGTAACTATGCCAGGTTTTGAAAATATATATCGCCAATGGTTACAGGGGTTTTGGCGATTTTTGATGGCGGGAGGGGGTTGACAGGTCCTGCGCGGAGGGCGAGGGGCTTCGCGTGGCGCGCGTGGGATTGTGGGTGACGCGGAGGAAGGCAATTTGGTCGCTTCGCCTGCGGCTGCGCTCCGGCCTGCGGCAGCGAGGAATGGGGGCTTGGTTGCATTTGTACCCTGGGGCGTTGACCCAGGCTGTGATGGTATCGGGCCGTTGGCCCTCAAAACCTTCGTGCGTTGGGGCGTGAGGGGCGGCGGTTGGGCCTCTGGATTCTCGTACGCTGGCTTGCGGTAGGGCGGGCCTAGAATGCTGATATTCGACGGAGGTGGATTTGATGGGCTTTCGGGGTATGGTCTTCGGGATGAGGGTTGTTGGCGTTTTGGTGGTCGGATGCTGGGCGGCGGTGGTTGGGGCGCAAGGTGCTAAGCCGTCGACGTATGTGCGGGTGGGCAGTGCCGCGGATGTGGCGGTGAAGACGGAGGCGGGTTTTGCTCTTATGGGTGGGGGGACGGATTTGGATGAGGCGTTCCAGTGGATGTGTGCCCGCTCGGGGGGTGGGGATTTTCTGATTCTGCGCAGCCATGGGGGCGATGATTACAACCCGTATGTGCAGAAGCTTTGTCATGTGAACTCGGTGGCTACGCTGGTGATTCCTTCGCGGGCGGCGGCCACGGATCCAAAGGTTGCGGAGACGATTGGGAAGGCGGAGGCGATATTTATTGCGGGGGGCGACCAGGCTGAGTATATCAACTGGTGGAAGGGGACGGCTGTGGAGGATGCGTTGAATGCGGCGATACGGCGCGGGGTTCCCGAGGGTGGGACGAGTGCGGGGCTGGCGGTGCAGGGGGAATTTATTTACTCGGCGCAGAATGATGGGAAGGATGAGGCGAACCTTAGCTCCAAGACGGCGCTGGCGGATCCGTTTCAGCACCAGGTGGTGGTGGTGCGCGGGTTTCTGGATAACCCGTTGCTGGCGGGCACGATTACAGATTCGCATTTTGTGAGGCGAGATCGGATGGGGAGGCTGTTGGTGATGATGGCTCGGGTGCTGGAGGAGGGGCCGGTGAAGGAGTTGAAGGGGATGGGGATCGATCAGGAGACTGCAGTGCTTCTGGAGGCGGATGGCGAGGCGAAGGTGGTGGGGAAGGGGGCGGCTTATTTTCTGCGGGCAAGTGGGAAACCGGCGCTCGTGAAGAAGGGCGAGGCGCTGGAGTTCGGGCCGGTGAGCGCGGTGAAGGTGAAGGCGGGCGGGAGGTTTGATGTGAAGGGGTGGCGCGGGGATGAGGCGTATGCGTACTCGGTGGTGGATGGGGTGGTGAGGTCGTCGCGCGGTGGTGGGATTTACTGACGGCGATGTTGGGGGGGTACGAAATACAGGGGTCTCTCCACTGCGCATCACAGAGACAAAGAGCGTGATGCTTCGGTCGAGATGACGCAGCTTGGGTGGTGGTAGAGAAATGGAAAGGGCAGAAGCAGATTCCCAGGGGGAATGACAGAAAGAAAGGCAACGGCAACCTTGTTGAGAAAGAAAGCAACCGCAGCTGTGTTGGGAAGAAAGCTGCGGCGACTGTATTGGAAGATAGGCAACGGCAACCGCGTTGGGGTGCGGCTAGTCGGTGGAGGTGACTTTGGCGCGGAGGCGGCCTTTGGCTAGCTGGGCAGTGACGGTGGCGCCCGTGGGGGCGTCGGCGGAGTTGCGGAGTAGGGTGCCGCCGGGGCCGTAGACGAGGGCGTAGCCGCGTTCGAGGACACGGAGGGGGCTGAGGGTTTCGAGGCGCGACGTGGCGTGGTTAAGGCGCGTGTGGGCCTGCTGCAGGGGGATGGTGCGGGCCGCTCGGAGGCGCTGCTGTAGGGTTTGGCAGGTGTGTCGGTCGTTGGCGAGGCGTAGGGAGGCGTCCTGGCGGCGGAGGCGGGTTTCGAGCTGGGCTAGACGCTTGTGGTGGTGGTTGAGGGTGCGGTGGAGAGAGGTTTCGGCGCGGTCAGAGAGGTCGTCGAGGTGCTGGGCGCGGCGCTCGAAGGTGGTGCGGGCGCGGCGGAGGATGGCGTCGGCGTTGAGGGCGGAGAGGCGCTGGCGGAGGCGGAGGACGTTGTAGCGATTGGAGCGGGTGAGGCGGGATTGCAGGCGGGCGAGGCGGTCGGCGATGCCATATTGGGAGTCGGTGAGGAGCTCGGCGGCGGCGGAGGGAGTGGGGGCGTGGAGGTCGGCGGCTGCGTCGGCGATGGTGGTGTCGGTGGCGTGGCCAATGCCGGTGATGACGGGGATAGAGCAGGCGGCGATGGCGCGAGCTACGATCTCGGCGTCGAAGCCGTGGAGGTCTTCCCAGGAGCCGCCGCCGCGAGCTACGAGGACTACGTCGGCGTGAGTGGGGTGGGTGGAAAACCAATGGATGCCGGCGGCGATTTCGGCGGGGCAGTTGGGGCCTTGCACGGCTGCGGGGTAGATGAGGAGGTTGACGGCAGCGTGGCGGCGGCGGCAGACCTTGACGATGTCGCGGAGGGCGGCGCCTTGCAGGCTGGTGACGACTCCTATGCAGTGGGGGAAGGGTGGGAGGGGGCGCTGGTTGTCGAAGAGGCCTTCGCGGCGGAGTTTTTCTTTGAGAGCTTGGGTCGCGGCTAAGAGCGCGCCGAGGCCGGTCTGTTGCATGGTTTCGGCGACTAGCTGGAGTTGGCCGCGGGACTCGTAGATGGAGAGCGAGCCGGAGATGCGGACGGCGTCGCCGTCCTTGGGGCGGAAGCGGAGGAGAGAGGCCTGGCGGCGGAAGAGGACGATGGAAAGCTGGGCTTCCGCGTCCTTGAGGGTGAAGTAGCAATGGCCGCTGGCGGCGGGGCGCCAGTTGGAGATTTCGCCTTCGACGGTGACGTGGCCGTGGGTGCGCTCGACGAGGTTGCGGATGTGGCGGACGAGGTCGCCTACGGTAAAGACTTGCGTGGCTCCTGTGCGGAGGGCGGATGTGTCTTGCGCGGTGTCCTGCTCGAGCGGCGGCGCTTTGGAGCGTGCCGTAGAGGAGCTGGTGGTGAGGGCGCGGGATTGTTCGGCGAGGATGTCGGCGGGGGTGACATCTGGTGTGATGTCGAAGAGGGAGGGCGAGGAGGCAGGCTCGGGGCGTGGGGCGGGCTTGCGGGTACGGGTGCGGCGGAGGTCGGCGAGGCTGGAGATGTCGTCAGGCATCGTAGAGATGAGTTTACGATGCTCCTGCGCGATGGGCGAGGCGACAGCAAGAACGGACGCTTGCTGCGCAAGCGAGACGCGGGTTCCTCGCTGCACTCGGAATGACAGACAGAAAGGCAAGAGCAACAGCAACAGCCAATACAGGGATCCTTCGCTGCGCTCAGGATGACGGCGCAGTTGTTGATGGCTAAGCTTGACTTCTTATCCTCAGGACCTACTCCCAAATGCTTGGGGAATACATCCTTGGGACCTGATCCCTAATCCTTTGGGAATCGTCCCAGGTCCTAAACGTTGAACCCTCACCTCTGGGTCTAGGCGGTTTGGAGGAGGGTCTGGGCTTCGTGGAGGAGGAGTTCGGGGCGGCAGGGCTTGGTGAGGAGTTTGAGGGGCCGGCGGGTGCGCGAGATGTGTTGCTCGACCTTGATCGCGTTGCTGGCGTAAGCGGTCAGCATTAGTAGCTTGCAGTCGGGCATGACGTGGTGGAGCGCCTCGGCGAGCTGGAGGCCGCTTTGCTCGGGCATGGAGATGTCGCAGAGGAGGAGGCTGGGCGCAAAGGTTCGCGCGCGGGCCAGGCCATCGGCTGCAGAGTAGACGGCTTCGGACTCATAGCCGTTGGCTTTGAAGACTAGCTTAAGGGTGTCGGCTACAAGGTGGTCGTCGTCGACGACCAATACACGCTGTTTCATGAGACACCTCGGGCCCTGCTGCGTTGAGGGAATCTGGATCGTTCGGCGTGGAGGGGAGGCGCTGATTGAGGGGCTCAGCGTCATTTGTATGTCTAAATGTTAGACCGTAGCCGCGGGAAAAAGCTATAGGCGCAGAATGATTTTTTTGAAGATTCATCATTTCTGCACAAGACGCGGTAGAGTCTTTGACATGCACGTCTTAGCTGTCATGTTCGGTTGTCTTTTCCTGGCGGGAGTGTTGCTGGATGCGTTTCAGACGATTATTCTGCCGCGGCGGCCGGTGGGCCGATTTCGGATTACGCGGTTGTTTTTCCTGGCGACATGGGGGCCGTGGAAGTGGCTCGCCGGGCATTGGCCGGTGCGACGCAGCCGAGAACAGATGTACAGCATCTATGGGCCGTCGGCGCTGCTGCTGCTGTTTGGGGTGTGGGCGACGCTGCTGCTGGTGGCGTATGCGCTGATGTATTTCGGCATTGCTACGCCGTTCCACGATCCGACGCAGCCGGTGACGATATTTCAGCGGCTGCGCAGCTGCTTGTATGTGAGCGGTACAACGTTGTTCACGCTGGGGCTGGGCGACGTGTTGCCTGCGAGCCATGTTGCGCGGATGCTGATTGTGGCGGAGGCGGGAACGGGGCTGGGGTTTGTGGCGCTGGTGATTGGGTATGTGCCGGTGCTGTACACGGCGTTCTCGGCGCGCGAGATCCAGGTGGCGCTGCTGGATGCGCGGGCGGGGTCTCCACCGACGGCGGGGGAGTTGCTATTTCGGCACAACTTCAATGGTGGGCATCATGCGCTGACGGCGCTGCTGGCAGAGTGGGAGAAGTGGTGTGCGCAGATGCTGGAAACGCATATCTCGTATCCGATTCTTTGCTACTACCGGTCGCAGCACGACAACCAGAGCTGGCTGGCGGCGCTGACGGCGGTGCTGGATACGTGTGCGCTGTTGATTACAACGATTGAAGGGCCGAGCACGCGACAGGCGCAGCTGACGTTCGCCATTGGGCGGCATACGCTGGTGGATTTGGGGCACGTGTTTCGGCAGGAGAAAGAGGGTCAGCGGCTGGGTGCGGAAGCTCCGCAGCGGTTGGGAGATGATGAGTTTGCGCGGCTGTGCGACCTTTTGGCGCAGGCAGGGTTTTCTCTATGCGGAGACTGGGGGGCGAGAGAGCGGCTGAACGCGATTCGGTTGTTGTATGAGCCGCACGCGTGTGCGCTGGCGGGCTATCTGAGGCTGCAGTTGCCGGGGTGGGCTCCGCCGGTGAAGGATGAAACGAAGCGGCGGGATCAATGGACGACAGTGGCGGAGTTGCGCTCTCCGAGCGCGATTGCGGATCGATTGACGGCGCATGTAAGTCGCCAGTCCACGGCGACGCATTTCGAAGATCATTGATAGGGTCGAGGGGCGGGGAAAAGGGCAGAAGCAGATTCCCAGAGGGAATGAAAGAAAGAAAGGAAAAGGCAAGAACGGGATAAAGCAGGTTCGCTCGCTGCGCTCGGAATGACAATTTCTTTCGGAAATTGTCAAAGAAAGGCAAAGTCAAGAGCAAAGGCAAATACAGGGATCCATCGCTTCGCTCTAGGATGACGGCGTAAAACGAACAACGGCAACGGCAACGGCAACGGCAACGGCGACGGCGACGGCGACGGCGACGGCAAAGGCAAAGGCGAAAGCAGTGGCGTAGGCAAGGAAAAATGCCAGAGTCGCATGAGGATGCGAGCCTGGCATCTGTGTTGCGAAGAAGTGGAGTTCGTTTAGCGGGGTAGTCCAGCTCCGCCGGCAGGGGCGGGGTTTAGTTTCTGGGTTGCGATCTCTGCGGCGGCTCCGGGCTTACCGGTGGAGTCCTTGCTCTTGTCCTTGAGAAGGGCGAGGATCTGACGGGCTTGGTCGGTCTTGCCCTGGGCTTGGTAGAGCTCGGCTAGCTGGAGCTGGGCGAGGTCGGCAGGGACGGTGCTGGACTTGCCCTTGCTGAGCTCGTTGTAGATGTCGATGGCCTTGGCATCCTGACCGGTCTGTTGATAGAGATCGGCGAGGGCATCCTTGCCGAGGGCAGAGAGGCCGGTATCCCAGCTGGAGGCGACCTTTTCAAGCGCCTGCTGAGCGGGGCCGGTCTGGCCCTGGTCCACGTAGGTAAGGCCGACGAAGTACTGGGCAAGGCGGCCGGAGGTAGTGAGGCCGTACTGGTTGGCTACCTGCTGGAACTGAGCGTTCGCGGCGGCGGCGCGGGACTTGGCATCGGGGTAGGTCTTGACGCCGGGGGCGGGGGGTTCGCCGGTGGCGGAGAGAGGAGCCTGATAGACCTCCATGGCCTGACCGAAGGCGGTCGAGGCGGCGGAGGACCGGCTTTGGTAGAACGAATAGCCGGCGACGATCGCGATGATCGCTACCACGGCGGCGATGCCGGAGATGATGGCGGTGCGGCGATGCTCTTCCGTCCAATGGACGCCGGCTTCGGTGAGGGCGTGAAACTGATCCTGCTTTTTCAACTGACGCTTGGTTGCGTTATCCACGAACGATCCGTCCTTCAGAGCTACAAAGAGATTGCCGGGGCCACCGCCCGTGCATCGTTTCAGTTTAGCAGGGAACAGCGCGCGGGGGCGGTCGCAGGGGGGATTTCGGGGTTGCGCGGGGGTGCAACGGGGGTAGTTCGATTGTTGGGGACGGTTCTTGCAGAGAGTGCTTGCCAATCGTGTTTGCATGGGCATAGTATCTGCGTCGGATCAATCCCAGCTGCACTAATTTTGAAGCACTGCCAGCGGGCTAGATCGCACGTCCAGAATTGTACTGTTCATCAAGAAGCAGACAAGAAAACCGCAGGAATCGGCAGGGTAATCGAGAAGCCGACCGGTGGCTGCACGAAGACTTAGGAGCGTCAAAAACGTTATGGCTTGGTACGCGTACTGCATCACCGAACGTAGTGCATTTTCTGAACTCGGTCGGCATAGAAGGCCGATGCCACTTACAGGGGTCACAGGACTTTTCGGAAATCAAACCTTTCTCTTTCCCGCAGCCGATCTGGCTGTGGTGGTATCAGAACATCTACCTGAAGACGCGGCGAAGTTAGTCACCGTGGAGGGCCAGTCCGCGGCGCGGGAGCATGCCCGGGTGATTTCGGGCTGCTTTGCGAAGTCGACGGTGCTGCCGTTCCGGTTCGGCACGACGTTCGAGGACGATGAGGCGCTGCGGCGGTCGGTTCGGTCGAACCAGCGGCACTTTATGGCCAACGTCGAGCGGTTGCGGGGAATGGCGGAGATGCACCTGAAGGTCGTGGTGGATGACATCTGCCCGGAGACAAAGGGTGTGAAACATACATACCAGGCGGCGGGACAGGAGTATCTATCCCACCTAAGAGAGTCGGCCTCACGGCAGCGGGAGCGGCAGTCGCGGGCGCGGGCACTTTCGTTGCAGATGCACCGGATGTTCCTGCCGGTGGCCGAAGAAGTGACCTGCAAGCGGATGGAGTCCGGCAAGATGCTGCTGGATATCGCTCACCTGGTGGAGAAAAAGACCGTGGAGCGTTATCAGAACAAGTACAGCACGGTGACACTCGAGCTTAAGGACTGCGCGATGCAGCTTTCGGGGCCGTGGCCGCCGTATCACTTTGTGCATCGCGAGCAGCGCGGGCACGCGTAGGGGTTAGGGATTAGGAAAGGCCTCGGCGATTGCCGGGGCCTTTGTTTTTTGCGGGATCCGGAAAAAGTTTCTCGGCGCCTAACCTTCACTTCTGTGGGAATGCGATTTGCCGGATTCAGACCATGGTTCGATTCGTTGGCCCCATTCTGAGCTTAGGTCTCTCCAGTCCGGATTGCTTGCGATGATGAGAGTGACCTTCTTGATGCGCAACCAACCCTTTAGTTCCTTTTCGCGGGCGATGGCGGTTGTCATGCTGGCGAAGCGTTCGAAGTAGACAAGCTTCTCGATGCCATAACGGGCTGTGAACGAGTCTGGCGATGTGTGGTTCTTGTGTTGCCAGACTCTGGCCTCGAGGTTTGAGGTGACTCCGATGTAGAGCTTTTTGAATCCGCTGGCGAGGATGTAGACGTAGGTGAATTCGCCGATGGGGACTCCTTGTGGTTCTTGCTGCTGCGAGCAGAATACAGGGATCCTTCGCTTCGCTCTAGGATGACGGCGTGAAACAAACAACGGCAACCGCAAAGGCGACAGCAAAAGCAGATACGCCAGGCCAACGAGTTTCCTAATCCCTGATCACAGCTTCTACTGCGGGGGTGGGCTTTTTTTTGCGGCTCAGGACGGAGCTGCGGCGGCGGGTGCCGGTGGAGACGTGGTCGATCTTTCTCCAGAAGCCGATGAAGTAGTCGGAGGCGGAGATGATGGAGAGGATGGTCATCCAGTAGGTGGCGGTTACGGCGATGAGCTTGACGCTGATGGGGAACCAGCCGATGAGCCAGGTGTCCCAGCGGTGGTTGAGGATGGCGGCTACAACGGCGACGATCTGGACGACGGTTTTGAGTTTGCCGAGGTCGCTGGCCTGGATGGTGAAGCCTTCGCTGGAGGCGATGGAGCGGAGGCCGCTGACGAGGAATTCTCGGCCGATCACGAGGACGGCGATCCAGGGCTTCATGACGTGGGGGTTGTAGGCGACCAGGAGGATGAAGGCGGCGGTGACCATGAGCTTGTCGGCGAGGGGGTCGAGGAGCATGCCAAGGGTGGTGATCTGGCCGCGGCGGCGGGCGAGGAAGCCGTCCAGGCCGTCGGTGACCGAGGCGGTGATGAAGATGGCGGAGGCGATGAGTTCCTGCTCGCCGTGCGCGCCGTGCCAGGGAAAGCGGGGGGAGAGTGCCCAGATCAGCAGTGGGACGCTTGCGATACGGGTCAGCGTTATGGAGTTGGGCAGATTCACGTGACAGTGAGCCGGGCAGCAAATGCGAAGCCGCGAATACTGTCATTCTCCCATAAGAGCAGGGGTCGAGGATTAGGGAACAGGTATCAAGAAAAGGCCCCGGCGATTACCGAGGCCTTTTCCTAGTGGCTGAGTCCGGGACCGAACTCTGCAGTTATGCGTAGATGCCGCGCTGCTTGGTGGTGTGAGCAACGCGGTCGATAGCCAGCATGTAGGCTGCGATGCGGTTGTTGACTCCATGGGCGATGGAAAAGTGGAGGACGTCGTTGAAGCTGTCGATCATGATGCGATCGAGGCGCTGGTTGACTTCGTCTTCGGTCCAGAAGTAGCCCATGCGGTCCTGGACCCACTCGAAGTAGCTGGTGGTGACGCCGCCGGCGTTGGCGAGGATGTCGGGGATGACGAAGATGCCCTTTTCGGACAGGATGTCGTCGGCGACGGGGGTGGTGGGGCCGTTGGCGCCTTCGCAGAGGATGCGGCACTTGAGATTGGCGGCGTTACGGCTGGTGATGACGTTTTCGGTGGCCGCAGGGATGAGGACGTCGCACTTCTCGATGAGGATGGCATCCTTGTCGAAGGGCTCGGCGCCGGCGAACTTATGGATGGTGCCGGTGCGGGCTTTGTGTTCGAGGAGCTCGGAGATGTCGAGGCCGTCGGGGTTGTAGAGAGCGCCATCGTACTCGCCGATGCCGATGATCTTGTAACCCTTGTCCCAGAGGAGCTTGGCGGCGTTGGATCCGACGTTGCCGAAGCCCTGAATGATGACCGAGGTCTCGGAGGGGATCATGTTGAGGTGCTTGAGGGCTTGGTCGGTGACGACGGAGATGCCGCGGCCGGTGGCTTCGCGGCGGCCACGGGAGCCTCCGAGCGAGACGGGCTTGCCGGTGACGACCGAGGTCATGGTCTGGCCCATGTGCATGGAATAGGTGTCCATGACCCAGGCCATGGTCTGCTCGTTGGTGCCCATGTCGGGGGCTGGGACGTCTTTTTCGGGGCCGATGAATTCGATGAGCGCGGCGGTGTAGCGGCGGGTCATGCGTTCGAGCTCGCCTTCGGACATGGTCTTGGGGTCACAGATGACGCCGCCCTTTGCGCCACCGAAGGGGATGTTGACGACGGCGCACTTCCAGGTCATCCAGGAGGCAAGGGCGCGGACTTCGTCGAGCGAGACGTCGGGGCCGTAGCGGATGCCGCCCTTGCAGGGGCCGCGGGAGATGGAGTGCTGGACGCGGTAGCCGGTGAAGACTTCGATGTGGCCGTCGTCCATGGAGACGGGGATGTGCACGATGATTTCGCGGGAGGGGTAACGGAGGACTTTCCAGATTCCGGGTTCGAGGTTGAGTCGTTTGGCGGCCTCATCAAAGCGCGCGGCTTGCGCGAGCCATGGATTGGTCTCCTGCTCCAGGGAGAGAGGAGCGGCAGGTGTGGTGGTTTGCATCGGTGTTTCCTTTTCTGCTGCGGGCCCGGTTCGGCCCAGCGTTGGGAGGCCGGATAGAGCGGCTTCCGTAGGTATCAATCGTTCTCCGGCCATCGTCTTGTCTCCTCGTGCAGGCCCAGCGTGGATTAGACGCTTGGGCGGGAGGCGGGGAGTCAATTTATGAGTCAAATCATTCCTGTCTTGGTCAGACCGGTCTGTGACCAAACTTGGCGAGTATAGGCCTGTCTTTCAGCCGTCGGCAAGGCACATAGGTGACTTTATCGGCACATTGAGAACAGGCGATTACGACTTGCGCAAGGTGCATGAAATGTGCGCAAAGGATGGGGTTATTTGTAGGGTCGAAGGGGCCTGCGAGGAGGGAAGCTGCATCTCAGAAGGGAGGTCCTGTAGAGGCATTATTAGGAGAGACGATGATTCGAACGAAGGTGTTGGCTGGAGCGGTGATGAGTGGCGTGATGTTGATGGGTGCGATGGGATGTCAACAGGCTCCGCCACCGGCGCCGACCGTGGTGGTGGAACGTCAGAATGATGGGCATGACCATGACCGGGATCGGCAGCCTCCGCCTCCGCCACCGCAGGACCGGCGAGACCAGGCTCAGCGGGACCAGGATCACAGGAATCCTCCGCCTCCGCCGCGGCCACCGCAGTAGCGTTTCGTTTGAGAACGGCATCTTACCGAGGAGCATTATGCGGAAATTCGAATCAGGAGAATTTATAGAGAATGAGACTTAAGAGACAGATTGCTGCTTTGCTTTTCGCGAGCGTGGCGATGCTGGGGCTTGCCGGCTGCGACCACCATCATCATCATGACCACTATCCACCACCGCCTCCTCCGCGCGGCGATCACTACTAAGGGCGGCCTGTGAGGAAGGGCCGTTGATGAAAAGCGGGTGAGGCGTCTGGCTCGGTATGATGAGTGGATGCCTCACTCGCACTCGTTCACGACTCCAACTTTGCGCGAATTTCAGAAGCTTGCACGCGAGTATTCGCTGGTGCCGGTGACGCGGACCGTGGCTGCGGATTTGGAGACGCCGGTGTCCGCGTTTTTGCGTGTAGCCGCGGAGGAGCCTGAGGCGTTTCTGCTCGAGTCGGTGGAGGGCGGCGAGCAGGTGGGGCGGTACACGTTTATCGGGATTCGTCCTTATAAGAAGATGACCGCGAAGGGTGGGCGGATCACGGTTGTTGAGGGGCGGAAGCGGCGGACGTATGAGGGAGATATTTTTGAGGAGTTGAAGGCGGCGCTCGAGGGAGAGCGACCGGCGAAGGTGGCGGGGCTGCCTCCATTTACTGCTGGTGCCGTGGGATTCTTTTCTTACGATGTGGTGCGTGTGATTGAGGAGTTGCCGGAGATTGCGGTGGATGAGCTGCATGTTCCGGATGCGCATTTGATGTTTTTTGATGAGGTGCTGGCGTTCGATCATGTGAAGAAAGCGATTCACTTGATGGTGACGGTGGGCGCGCAGGGCCGGGTGGGAAAAGGTGGAAAGCCGGACGCGGCGGGGTATAAGGCTGCGGAGAAGCGGCTGAATCGGCTGGAGAAGATGTTGAGTGCGGCGATTGTGCTGCCGCGGAGGCGCGGGGCTGTGAAAGGCGCGCTGAAGCTGAAGGCTCGGACGAAGATGGCCGACTATCTGCGTGGCGTGGAGCGGGTGAAGGAGTACATTGCCGCGGGTGATGTGTTTCAGTGCGTGCTGAGCCAGAGGTTTGATTGCGAGCCCGGGGTAGATCCGTTTGAGATTTACCGGTCGCTGCGGATTGTGAATCCTTCGCCGTATATGTACTTTTTGCGGTTTGGGCTGGAGTGGGCATCTGCATCCCACCCATCCGCCAAAGAGCGGCGTATGAATGGGGCACCCGGCTTTTCTGGAAAACGCGAGGCGCATATTGTCGGGTCTTCGCCGGAGTTGCTGGTGAGGGTGCATGAGGGGAAGGTGGAGTATCGGCCGATTGCGGGGTCGCGGCCGAGGGGGAAGGATGAGGTGCAGGATCGGGCGCTGGAGGCTGATCTGCGTGCGGACGCGAAGGAGGTGGCCGAGCATGTGATGCTGGTCGACCTGGGGCGGAATGATGTGGGTCGGGTGAGCGAGTTTGGCAGCGTGAAGGTGAAGGACCTCATGTTTGTGGAGAGGTATTCGCACATCATGCATTTGGTGAGCAAGCTGGAAGGGACGCTGCGGAAGGGGCTGGCGCCTATTGATGCTTTCAGGGCTTGCTTTCCGGCTGGGACGTTGAGTGGTGCGCCGAAGATTCGGGCGATGGAGATTATTGAGGAGCTGGAGCCGGCGCGGCGCGGGGTGTACGGTGGCGCGATTTTTTATGCGGACTTCAGCGGGAATCTGGATTCGTGTATTGCGATTCGGACACTGTTTATGGAGGGGGAGAAGGGGTATATCCAGGCGGGGGCGGGGATTGTGGCGGACTCGGTGCCGGTGAAGGAGCACGAGGAGTGTGGGAATAAGGCGAAGGCCGTGGTGCGGGCGATTGAGCGGGCGCGGGGGTAGGGACTTATGGAGAAGGCTCTTATTTTGTCGTACGCGTATCACGACGTCGACATTCTCGAATTAAAGGTGAGTGTTTGGAACGGCTCTTTTGGCGGAGGCACAAAAGTTTATGTCGGCAGGACGGATCTCGGGGACGTCGTCGAGACGCTGAAGGGATTTCCCGTTAATCCCCGAGATGAACGCGAAGTCACCTTGGGTATGTTTGGCGAAAAGTTCGCGGGTGGTGCAGCGCGGCTTCGGTTTTACTGCAAAGATGGTGCGGGGCACGGGATGGTTGAGATTCAGATAGAAGACGATCATGCTGGCGGAACAATTACTCAGTCGGTAAGAATGATCGCTTCCATCGAGGCGGCATCGATCGATTCGTTCTTGCCAGAACTTGACCTGATTGGCAAGCAATTCTCAGGATCCGCAGCTTTGCACTTCGAGAAGTAGCAATCCAAGTCGACTAGTCGGACTCATCTTGTTTGAAGGCCCAGTAGATGCCGGCGGCGATTTGGGCGGCGCCGATGGCTCGGGTGAGGTTGGGGCGTTTGGAGAGGCCATGCATTAGGTCGCGCCAGGGTTTGGGGCCGCGCTTCCAGGCGTTGGCGTCGGCTACAGGTTGGATGAGGGCCATGACGCCGTCGCCGATGAGGACCATGGCGGCGAAGTGCTTTGCGCGGGTGGGGTTCGTGATGAACATATTGGGTTGGAGGGGGTTTTAGGCGCGTGCTGTTGTCTGGGTGGCGGGTGTCAGCGCGCGAATGAAGCCCAGGGCTAAAGCCCTTTGCTCGTGGGGTCTTTTTCAGGGGGCTGAAGCCCCCTGCTAATCCGGTGGAACAGGCAACGGCAACTGCAACAACAACGAAAGAAGCAGATTCCCAGAGGGAATGACAGAAAGAAAGGCAAGTGCAAAGGTAAATGCCAAGGGCAACTGCAAGGGCAACTTCCAATGCGGGGATCTCTCCACTACGGCCTGCGGCCTCCGGTCGAGATGACGGGGGTTGGGTTATGGAGGCTATGTTCGGTGAGGTGCTGGATGGGTGCAGCGTAAACTATCGGGGTGATGGTCTTCGTGCTCGACAACTACGATTCGTTTACGTACAACCTCGTGCAATATATGGGGGAGTTGGGGGCTGAGGTGGTGGTGCGTCGTAATGATGAGGTGACGCCGGAGGAGATTGTGGCGATGCGGCCGGAGCGGATTCTGTTGTCGCCGGGGCCTTGTACGCCTCAGGATGCGGGGATTTTGATTCCGCTGATTCAGCATCTGGCGGCGCTGCCGAAGAAGGAACAGATTCCGGTGCTGGGCGTTTGTTTGGGGCACCAGGCGATTGGCGCGGCCTTTGGCGGAGACGTGGTGCGGGCTCCGCAGCTGATGCATGGCAAGACCAGCGTGGTGGAGCATGACGGGCGGACGATCTTCAAGGGGATTCCCAAGCCGATGACGTGCACGCGGTATCACTCGCTGATTGTGGAGGAGGGGACGCTGCCGGAGAAGCTGGAGGTGTCGGCACGGGTGGCGGGTGAAGGTGGCAAAGGTTTGATTATGGCGCTACGGCATCGGACGCTGCCGATTGAGGGTGTGCAGTTTCATCCCGAGAGCGTGCTGACGGATCACGGGAAGCAATTGATTGCGAATTTCTTGAAGCAGTGAAGAAGCAGCGTTCCTAAGCGACTAAGCCGCGTGGCAGAAAAGCGGCTTTACGTGCGGCTGAAGCCCGTACCCTTCAATGGTCGGACCGTCTAACGATAGAGGAGCACAGGCAATCACGATGCGAAGCGTAACGATCGTACTTCTTGCTGCCGTGAGCGGCGTCGCGCTTGCGCAGCAGCAGACAGTGCCGGTGATGGGGACGGTCGCTACGAGGGATGCGCTGGTGACGGGTGGGCTCGAGGTGAAGGGGGATCGGGCGCGGCTGATGTCGAATGCGAGTGTGACGGCGTATGACCATACGGCGCAGGTGAAGCTGGAGCGCGGAGGCGAGGTGCTGGTGTGTGCGACCAGTCAATTTCATCTGCTGCACTCGGGGACGGGGAATGGGCTGTTGTTTGGGCTGGATCGCGGGGCGATCGAGCTGCATACGCCGACTGAGGGGCAGGATGTGATCTTGACGCCGGATATACGGTTCTCTGTGGAGTCGAAGGGGAGCTATGACCTGCGGATACGCGTGGCGCGCGATGGCGATACGTGCGTGGAGAATGTCGGGAAGAATGCTCCGGTGCTGATGCTGAACGATGCGTTCTCGCGGGCGAGCTATCGGCTGATGGCGGGGCAGCATGTGCTGTTTGAGCGCGGGAATCTGCACGAGGTGGTGGATAACGAGCGGTCGCCTTGTGGGTGTCCGGGGTCGGAGAAGCCGGAGCATCTGGCCGAAAATGCGAGTGCGGCCACGAAGGCGGCAGCCCAGAATCCTTTCCCGGCGGCAGAGAGTGAAGGGCTGGCGCCGACGCAGCCGGTGGCGAATTCTCCGGCGGGTGAAACACAGACGCAGGTGGCGACTACGTTGGCCTATGCGCCCGGACAGGGTACGCCGCCGAGCGCGGTGGAGACTCCAGAGCAGATTGAGGCGGATAGCTTGACGCCGCCGGTCGCGCCGCCGGCGGTGAAGCATTCGTTTGGGTATAAGTTCAAGCACTTCTTTTATAGGCTGTTCCATTCGGGGTCGTAGGCGGGCTCAAGTGCTAACACCAGATTCCCGATGGGAATGACAGAAAGAAAAGCAAGAGCAACGGCAACGGCCTTGACGCAAAGGTCGCAACGTTAGCCAAGTTTCGCGAAGCAGGTAGCGGCGGAAACGAAGGTTCGCGAAGGTGAAGACGGCAGCTGGGCTACAAGCGGTTGGGCTACAATTGTAGGGTTGGGCTGTTCCTCTTTAGGCCCCATCCTTTACCCAAAGAATCAGGAGTTTTCTATGGCGATTCAGGCCACACAGATGCGTCCCGGCATGGTGATCAAGTTCAAGGACGACCTTCATCTCGTCTTCAGCGTAGAGCATCGGACGCCGGGCAACCTGCGGGCGTTTATCCAGGCGAAGCTGAAGAATATTCGAACGGGCGCGATGTATACGGAGCGGTTTCGGTCGCCCGATCCGATTGACCGTGTGCATGTGGATTCGATCAAGATGGAGTACCTGTACAACGACGGCGATGACTACTACTTCATGGACCAGTCGAATTACGAGCAAACGGCGCTGAAGCGGGATACGCTGGGCGATGCGGTGGATTATTTGACTTCAAACTTGTTGATTGAAGTTAGCTTTCACGATGGCAAGGCTGTCGGGATTGAGCTGCCGACGGCGGTTGAGATGACCGTAGTGCAGACCGAGCCGGGGATCAAATCGGCGACGGCGAGCTCGGTGACGAAGCCGGCGACGACCGAGACGGGGCTGGTGGTGCAGGTGCCTCCGTTCATCAACGAGGGCGAGAAAATCCGCGTGGATACGGCTGAAGGCGCGTACATGAGCCGGGCGTAAACAAGAGCCTCCGATGGTGGTCCACTTTCTTATTTGCGGACGTGTGCAGGGCGTGGGGTTTCGCTGGTTCGTGCATCGCGAGGCGGCGGAGCTTGGGCTGCGTGGATGGGTACGCAATACGGATGCAGGCGAGGTTGAGGTTGTTGCGGCGGGAGATGTCGAGACGATTGCCGAGCTGCGCGCGGAGTTGCACAGGGGATCGCGCGGAAGCCGCGTGGATGCTGTGATTGAACATGAGTTGACAGAGGCCGAGGGTGAGTCGCTCGGCGCATTTGAGATTGAAGGAGCCTGGTAAGAAAAGATAACCAGGTCAGGAGATTTGATGACGAAGCCTATTGATTGTGAGCCGTTGAAGGAGATGATCCGCGCTGTACCGGATTTTCCGAAGCCGGGGATTTTGTTCTATGACATTACGACGTTGCTCAAAGACAAGACGGGCTTTGCGCAGCTGATTGACGCGTTTGCGCAGTACTACATCAACAAGAAGGTAGATCTGGTGCTGGGGATTGAGGCGCGTGGATTTATCTTTGGGCCGGCGCTGGCGTATCGACTGACCGCGGGGTTTGTGCCGGTGCGCAAGCCAAAGAAGCTGCCGGCTCCGGTAGAGCGCGTGCAGTATGACCTAGAGTATGGGAGCGACTCGCTGGAGATTCACTCGGATGCGATTTTGCCGGGGCAGCGGGTGATTATTGTGGACGACCTGCTGGCGACGGGCGGAACGATGGAGGCGACCATTGAGCTGGTGCGGCGGATGGGCGGCGAAATTGTGGGGTTGACGGTGGCGATCGAGCTGGACTTTTTGAAGGGGCGGGATAAGTTTCCAGAGATTGATGTGTTTAGCTTGATGCACTACGACGAGTAAGGGAGTTTGCGATGCGGCGGATGCTGGCGGTGGCGCTAGGGATGATGCTTGCTGTCTCTGCGGCGGGTGCATGGGCGCAGGGAGATGCTCAGAAGCCAGACACAGATGAGTGGGGAAAGCTGGTTGCGGCGAACAATCTGGATTTGAAGGGAAACCCGCCGTTTCACCTAGGGATGACGTTCCAGCTGTACGACCTGAGCGGCAAGCCGGCGGAGACGGGAAGCTTCGAGGTGTGGTGGACGGCGCCGGGCAAGCAGCGGACCGTGGTGCATCTGGCTGGATTGAATGAGAACGGACGCGCGCCGGAAGGGTCGAATGCCACGTTGGTGCGGGATTCCTACTTGGTGGGAGAACTGCTGGAGTCAGCGATTCATCCTGTGCCGAGTGTGCCAGCGCCTACGGATCTGCTGACGAGGTCGGTGAAGTTCGGAAAGATCGAATTGGAGTGCATTGAGCCTAAGCCGAGTCCCGTTGATGCAATGAACGCGCGGCCTGGAACGGCTTGTGTGGCACCGCACACTACGAATGTTCTGATCATGCAGGGGCTCGGCGGCAATATGGTCATGATCCGGCCGGGGACGGGAAAATTTCATGGCACTTGTGTAGCGCTTGATTTGCGGATTGCTTACCTTGGGACGGATGCGATTGCGGGCAAGCTGACGACTCTACAGGTCGATGATGCGGCGAAGCTGGAAGCGGAGACTTCTGCAGCGACGACGTCTGGAGTCACGGTTGCGCGGATGTCTGGTGGAGTCGTTGCGGGGCATCGGATTAAATTCACGGAGCCGACCTATCCGGAGGTTGCCAAGATTGGGCATCTGAGTGGCTCGGTATTGTTGAGCGCGATCATCGGTGTCGACGGAAATGTACGCAGGCTGGTGCCGATTGCGAGCACCAATCCGATGTTTACGGATGCGGCGATGGAAGCTGTGAAGAAGTGGAAGTATTTGCCGTATCTGTTGAACGGAGAGCCTACGGAAGTGGATACGACGATCACAGTGAATTTTTCTTTGTACGGGCGGTGAATTTCTTCTTAAGGTCACGGCAAGGGATGACCGCCGCAATTAGGTGTGGCTGCGCGTTGGAAATACACTACTAGTCGGGTTCGTTGCGAGGTTTGCAGGCATCTACAGAGATGCGGGCCTAATCACGATCCCCGAGTTTGAGATTGAAAGGAACTTCTTGTGACTCCAATTCATTCCGATGCTCTTGTTTTCTTTGGTGCTACAGGCGACCTGGCCTATAAGAAGATCTTTCCTGCCTTGCAAGCGATGGTGAAGCGCGGCGCGCTTACCGTGCCCGTGATTGGCGTGGCCAAGGCAGGATGGAATCTGGACCAACTTAAGGCGCGGGCGAAGGACAGCCTTGAGCAGCATGGAGGACTGGACGCGGCGGCGTGGGAGAAGTTGAGTTCGCTGCTGAAGTATGTCGATGGGGATTATGGCGATGCAGCCACGTTCGTCGCCGTGCGCGAGGCGTTGGGAGGCGCAAAACATCCGGCGCACTACCTGGCGATTCCGCCATCGCTGTTCGAAGAGGTGGTCGATCAACTGGTGAAGTCTGGGTCGGCAGACGGGGCGCGGATGATTGTGGAGAAGCCATTTGGTCATGATCTGGCTTCGGCGCAGGAGTTGGACCGGATTCTGTTGAAGGCATTTCCGGAGTCGTCAATTTTTCGGATTGATCATTATCTGGCGAAGGATCCGGTGCACAACATGGTGTCGTTCCGGTTCTCGAATTCTTTTCTGGAACCGCTTTGGAATCGCGATCACATTCAGAGTGTGCAGATTACGATGGCGGAAGACTTTGGGGTGCAGGGGCGCGGCGCCTTCTACGATCAGACGGGTGCGGTCCGAGACGTGATTCAGAACCATTTATTCCAATTGATGTGCAACCTGGCGATGGAGTCGCCGGCACGCAAAGATGCCGAATCTCTTCGGGATGAAAAGGTCAAGGTGTTGAAAGCGATCTCTCCGATTGAAGTCAAGAATATTGTTCGGGGGCAGTTCCGTGGGTATTTGGATGAGAAGGGAGTGGCTGCGGGGTCCCAGACGGAGACGTACGCTGCGCTCAAGTTGGAGATCCAATCGTGGAGATGGGCGGGCGTTCCGTTTTACATTCGCGCGGGAAAGAATCTGCCGGTCACCTGCACGGAGGTGATCACGAAGTTGAAGTGCCCGCCTGTGACTAAATTTACAGATGCGCTTATTCCGGGGAACTATATACGGTTCAGGATCAGTCCGGATATGACGATTGCGATGGGCGTGTCCGTGGCGGCGGCCGAAGATCAATCGAAGCGGGATTCCGTAGAGCTAGTGGCTAGCCGCCAACCGCAAAAGGAGGAGATGGAGGCGTACGAGCGAGTACTGACTGATGCGATGATCGGGGATTCAAGCATCTTTGCGCGCCAGGATTATGTGGAAGAGGCATGGCGGATTGTTGATCCGGTGCTGAAGGCCAACACTCCGGTCTACACGTACGAACCGCATAGCTGGGGGCCGAAGGAAGCTGACGCAGTGGTGCCACCGGGAGGATGGGTGGAACCGATTGTAGGCGCAGACGTGACGGATGCAGCGGGGCAAGGTGTGGGTCAGAAGTAAGTGGACATGATGTGCCACAGGGATCGCTAAAGGCTTCCGAGGGAGAAGTAGTCGCGAACAGCAATGATGAACCAGAGGACCGGTGCGGCGAGAAGTAGAGCGTCGATGCGATCGAGAACGCCACCGTGACCGGGAAGGATGGTTCCCGAGTCTTTGACGCCGGCGCCACGCTTGAGGGCGGACTCGAGCAGATCACCGAACTGAGCGGCAACATTGAGAACGACCGCGAGAATCAAAAAGACCCACCACGGCTCCGATGTGTGGAGCTTGGTGAAGGACGAATTCTGCTGCGTAAACCAGTCGCCGAGCAGGATCAAGCCCATACCGAAGATGCAGGAAGCAAGCACAGAAGCGATTGCTCCTTCCCATGTCTTGTTCGGTGAAAGGCGTGGGGAGAATTTGTGACGGCCGAAGCGTTTTCCGATGTAAAGGGCGGCGATGTCACCAGACCAGACGCAGAGGAAGAGAAACAAAAGAAGAGCTACGCCGTTCTCTTGGTTGAATATCTGTGCGAGAAGCATGAGCGGATACGCGACATAGATCAGCATGAGCAGACCGCCAGAGGTCTGCCACAGGACGCTTTCGAGCGGGCTACTGAATACAACTACTGCGAAGAGTACGAAGGTCGAGAAAGCAACGACGGTGATGGTCTCCATCGGCTGGAAGAAGGCAGCAAGGAAAAAGAGCGTGATTGCCGAGACAGCCCACCAGAGCGGAATCGGGTAACCGCCTAGGCGCGCGATGGTGCGGAACTCCAATGCAGCGAGTCCGGCAACGATGGCGGCGAAAACCGTGACCATCCAGAGCTTGCCGAAGAAGACTAAGGCTGCGACGAGTGCGATGAGGACGATTGCCGTAAGGATGCGCTTCATGTGCCTTGTTGAGGATACATCGTTGAGCATGAGAACGACTGTGGATGAGTTGGTTGCGGCCAGACGTGTTGCTGACGGACTACAATTTCTTTGCTTTCTGCGGTAGGTACCGTTTGGTTCGCCGTAAGGAGGATCCGTTTGATGAATGGCCGGGTATCGCGAAGGCATTTTCTACAGATGTCGGGATTGGCCGTTGCAGGGTCGGGATTGAAGGGACGCGGGTTCGCGTTGGATGCGGTGGAACAACGGCCTCTGATGGAGGTTGGGTATCAGCAGGTTACGCTGAAGAGCGCGCCGCACCTGGCGCAGGTGGAGAACACGCAGGGCATTCTGATGGGCCTCAGTAACGATAGCCTTCTCAAGCCGCTGCGGGAAATGGCGGGAGTGCCGGCGCCGGGGGAGGATCTTGGGGGATGGTATTCGTATCGGAAGGATTACAACTTTCGCACGGACCCGGTGGGATTTGCTCCGGGTTGTAATTACGGGCAATGGGTTTCCGCGCTGGCGCGAAACTATGGGGTGACCGGTGATACGGCATCGCGGGATAAGGTGTTGCAGTTGAACCGGTCGTTTGCTGAGACGATCGGGGTTCGATATTACGATGTGAATCGCTTTCCGGCCTACTGCTATGACAAGGTGGTGTGCGGGCTGATGGATTCGCACCGGCTGGTACAGGATCCCGATGCTTTCCGGTTATTGGATGCGAGCACGGATGCGGTTGTGCAGGTGATCCCGGGACATGCTGTGGAACACGATGTTGCGTGGCGGCCGAATCGGGATATTTCGTGGGATTGGGACGAGAGTTACACGCTGCCGGAGAATCTTTACCTGGTGTATGGGATGGGAGCGGGGGAGCGCTATCGCAAGCTGGCGCGGCAGTATTTGAATGATGAGGTATTCGATGCGCTTGCGCGCGGAGAGAATTCGCTGGCGAACAGGCATGCTTATAGTTATGTGAACTCGCTGTGCTCGGCGATGCAGGCGTACCTGGTGGATGGAAGTGAGAGGCACCTCGAGGCGGCGAGGAACGGGTTCGAGATTCTGCAGGCGCAGAGCTTTGCGACGGGTGGGTGGGGGTCGGATGAGACCCTGCAGGCTACGGGATCGAGCGCGCTGTATGAGAGTTTGACGAAGACCCATCATAGCTTCGAGACGCCGTGCGGATCGTATGCGCATATGAAGTTGACGCGGTATCTGCTGCGCGCGACTCGTGATGGAAAGTATGGCGACAGCATGGAGCGAGTGATGTACAACACGGTGCTGGGGGCGCGGCCGTTGAAGGCGGATGGAAGCACGTACTATTACTCGGATTACAACTTTGCGGGGCGGCGGGTGTATCACGATGGCAACTGGGCGTGCTGCGCGGGCACGCTGCCACAGGTGGCGACGGACTATGGGATCAATAGCTATCTGCAGGAATCGGGTACGGTGTGGGTGAATCTGTATATCCCGTCGGTGCTCCGGTGGAATGTTGGAGCGAATCGGATTCAGATGGAGCAGGTGGGTACGTATCCGTTGAGCGATGCGGTGGAGTTTCGAATGACGGCGGCGCGACCGGAGGCGTTTGCGCTGCATCTGCGGATTCCGGCTTCGGTAGATGGAGCGCGGGTTGCAGTGAACGGAAAGGCGATGCCGCTCGAGGTGACGAAGGGCTTTGCGGTGGTTCGGAGGACGTGGAAGAGCGGCGATGTGGTGGAGTTGGAGTTGCCGTCGAGGCTGAGAGTGGAGGCGATTGATGCGGCGCATCCTGATGTGGTGGCGTTGATGAAGGGGCCGTTGGTGCTGTTTGCGAAGACCGAATCGCAGCCGGTGCTGACCCGGAAGCAAGTGCTGGGAGCGCGGCGCAATGGGAGTGCGGAGTGGGTGGTAGATACGGGCGAGGCGCCGCTAACCTTGGTTCCGTTTACGGAGGTTGGGGACGCCGCATATACCACTTACTTGAAGCTGTCGTGAGGTATACGCGGCGGCGAGGTTAGGGTGTGGGAAGACTGCAGAAGAACGGGTTCTGCGCGCAGAGAGCGGCGTTCTGACTGGATACCTTGTTGTCGAACTCATGCTTCATGATGAGGCCAGTAGCGACGGCAGCGCCTACGGTGATGGCAATGAGCCCGATGGCAAAGCCGGTGCCGTGGTAGTGGGGATAGGTGGTGAGGTCAGCGGTTTCAGTTTCGTCGAGCTGCTGGTTGGCGAGGACCTTGACACGACTGACGAGGTTGGTCACGGCGATATCGAGCCAGTGGGCGCGGGCTGCCTTGCGGCCGGCGATTTGGACAGGGGAGTTGACCGTCCAAAGCGTGACGTTGGATTTGGGATCCTTGATGGCGAGTTGGAAGGCGGGGCTGTTGATGGCGTAGGTGCCGGCGCGGTCGCCGTACACGCCGGTAACAGGCGCGATGTCGCGGAGTTGGAAGACGAGGTCGGCCTGGTCGGGGGAGCTGACGAGCTGGAAGTGTCCCCAGGCTTGCAGGGCAGCGTACACGCGGTTGTAGGCGTCTTGAGCGGTGATGGGGAAGTTTGCGTCGGCGCCGTTGTTGACGAGGAATATTGTGCGGGCTGCAGCGATCTGGGTAGGAACGGGCGCCTGCGATGGGACGGAGACTTTAGGAGGGGGAGGGGCTTGCGGGGTTTGGGCGGTCGCGGCTACTTGATGAATGGTGGCGGCGCGGGCGCTTTGGTTAAAGAGGATGGCGAAGGAAAGAACAGCTGCGATCGCGCGCAGAGCACGATGGAGGGTAGTACTTCCTGCAGGTTTCATGGTCGAGCCTCTATGGGTTGGCTGCTAGCAAATGTGCATGCCAACTGATTCAGAGAACGCAAACCATGCGGAAAAGACTCCGCCGGAAAGGGATTTATTTAGTTGCGGTGGTTTCGAGAATTATTTATGGAGCGGAAGGTTGCGCTGCTCCGTAGACCGCGATCGAGAGGGTGGGGTCGGCGTTAGTCCAGGCGGACGAAGTGAAGGTCGCGACGGGCGCGATGTTGCCGTCACCGGTGGTGGAGAACTTCAGGACCGTGGGGCTGGCGGTGCTTCCGCAGGTGGGCACGGAGACGACGTAGAGATAGCCTGCGTTGTCGAGGGCTATGCCACCGACACAGCCGAGGAGGGTGTTGCTGCCGGTGATGTCACGCAAGGGAGGCGTGTTGCCGGTGGCTGTGGGCTCGAAGATGAGGATGCTTGAGACGCCGGAGACGACGTTGGCGACGTAGAGATTGCCCGCGGAGTCGGTGGCGATGGCTTGCGGGGAGCCCACGGTCAGGGTGGTGAGCGCGCCGCCGATCGAACGGATGGGGGCACCGGTAGACGTGGTATTGAAGACGACGATGGGATTGGTGACGTCTTCGCCGGCGTTGACGATGTAGAGATTGTCGTTGGTATCGACTGCGGCAGCGGTGGGGTTGACGAGCGTTGAGGCGCCGCCGCCGGTAATGTAATCGGAGGGTGCGACAGAGCCGTTGGCTGTCGAGGCGAAGATAGCTACACCACTGTTTGCTTCGGGGAGTGCGAGGTCGCCAGCGGGGTCAACAGCGAGGCCGTTGGGCGCGGTGATTTGCGTGGTGGTGTTGAAGGGGATGCCGCGGATGGGCTGGGCGTTGTTGGAGGAGTTGACGGGGAACTCGAGAATGGAGTTGCCCGTGGTGCCTTCGGTGGCGGCGGTGTAGATGTCACCTGTGCCGTCGACGGCAAGGAAAGCGAGGGAGGTGACGTTGAGGTTGGCGATGATCGAGACGGGGGTCGCTGCGCCAGAGGCGGAAGTGGAGAACTGGAGAATGGTGCCGGTGGCGGCGGTCGTGGCGGTGGTGGCCTTGGCGGCGCTGCCGGTGGCGGGGGCAGGGCTGTTCTGAATGACATAGACGCCGGTGGAAGGAGCCCCGTTGGTATCGCCGAAGGTGGTGCCGTCGCCGCTGCAACCGGCGAGAGCGAGAACCATGGCGAGGCCAAGGGATGCGAACGCTGTTGCGGTCCGTGTTGGGGTCCGTGTAGCGATCGATACGGATGATTTCATGCCGCCTCCGTGGAATCTGTCCCGAGTGTCATAAGCCGACGCTAAAGCGTCGCGCCGAGTGAGAGGGAATCTCAACCAGCTAGTTGGATCATTTTTCTGATTCAAGCATATATCGGGAGGAGTCGGATAAAGGTAACAGGAGTAGCAGGAGAGATTCGGATCGAGGACTCTAATGAGATTCTTTATGAATAGGTGACGACTAGCGACGGGCTAATTCGGCTGGGGTATCGGCGGGGGTGGGAAGGGTATCGGAGAGGGACTCGTCGGTTGATTCCCCCAGGCCGCCGAAGCGGCGTTCGCGTTGCTGGAAGTTCGCGATGGCTTCGAGGAGGTGGAGGCCGCGGAAGTCTGGCCAGAGGCGGTCGGTGACAAAGATCTCGGCGTAGGCGATCTGCCAGAGGAGGAAGTTGGAGATGCGTTGCTCGCCGGAGGTGCGGATGACGAGGTCGGGGTCGGGCATGTGCGCGGTGTATAGCGCTGAGGAGATGTCGGGCTCATCGATTCGGGACTTGATGGCGTCGTCGACACCTTCGGCGGCGAGCATGTCTTCGAGGGAAATGCCGCGCTGGTGGGCTTCCGCGATGAGCTTGTGGACGAGAGTGCGCGCCGCGTCGACGATCTCGGAGCGAGCGCCGTAGTTAAGCGCGAGGGTGAGGGTGGTTCCGGTGTTCTTGGCGGTCTGCTCGGAGGCCCACTGCATGGTGTCCTGAACTTCCTGGGGAAGCTCGTGGGTGCGGCCGATGTAGGCCATGCGGATGTTGTTGTCGTTCATCCGCTTGACGTTGGAGATGAGGTAATTGCGAAGCAGCTTCATGAGGAAGTTGACTTCGTTCTTAGGGCGGCGCAGGTTGTTCTCGAGCGAGAACGCGTAGAGGGTGATCCAGGGTAGGTCGATGCGTGAGGCCGTCTCGACGACGAACTGAACGCACTCGGCGCCCTGCTGATGGCCGAGGAAACGCTTGAGGGCGCGCTTGCCGGCCCAGCGGCCATTGCCGTCCATGATGATGGCTACATGCTGCGGCAGGCGCGCAGGGTCGAGTGTGTCGTAGACGGCGCGCTCTTCGGGCGTAAGTTCGTGGGCCCGGTTGGAGCGATGATAGACGCGGCTGGAAGAGGATTCGCGCACGATGGACTCTTAAGAAAGACGATAGCTGAAAAGCGGAAACTAGGGAACCATAAGCCGAAAACCGGCCAAAAGAGGCAATTTATTTTGAGTAGGATGCACTAAATGCGGAGAGGCGTCGCAGCGCTCGTCCTGGTGAGAACGAGGGATGCGACGCCAGGAGGTACGATAACGCTGGACGGCTACTAGGCCATGCGGCGGTTGCGGCTCTGAGAGAGCTCGCGGACATGGTTGAGGAAGATCGACTTCTGGGTCGAGGTGAGGTGCGCAGTGTACTTGGCCACCTCGGCCAGGAAGGGATCGTTGAGCAGAACGGCAGTCTCGTCGCGATGACGAGTGGGTGCGTCGCGGAGCAGGGCGGAGATGTCCACCTGCAGGGCGCGAGCGAGGCGATCGAGCGAGGACAGGGTAGGCATCGCCTTGCCATTCTCGATCTTGGAGATGTAGGTGCGGGGCACGCCCATACGCGCGGCGAGCTGGCGCTGCGAGAGATTGCGGACGTGGCGAAGATCGCGCACGGCGGTAGCTACTTGTGGGCCGGACTCGGGAGCTTCGGTTGTGGATTCAAGAACCAGCGCGATGGCGGGCTGGACTTTGGGGGGCTCGGGCAGCAAAGACTTCTTGCAGCGACGGCAGGTGTCTGAAGCAGTGCGGAATTGCACCAGCTTGCAGGCTTCGCAGCGCAGAACTTCGCGTTGCGGTACCTCAAATACAGACGTCTCAGCTGTGCTGTCAGAAGCAGCCTGCGGCTGGACATCCATTGCGCTGACCTGCGCGATAAAGGTTGCCATAAGTTGTGTAATGCGGACGGCTGCCAGAGCGGGCACCGTTCGCTTGCGTCCGATAACGAAGGCAAGCGATGTGCTTAGAGTGACACTGGGTGTCGGAAGAGTCAAGGGTATTGCCGGTGATTCCACCAAAAAAGTGGTAGAAAATGGGATTGGAACCAAGGTGGTACATAGATTTTCCACGAATAGAGACTAAAGGAAAAGCGAGAGGGACCCGTGAGCGAAGCATTCGGAGCACAACAGGCGGAGGCGTTGCTGAGAGAGTGGACGGCGAATCCGTCGCTGGTGAAGCATGGGCTGGCGGTGGCGCGCTGCACGGAGAGTTATGGGCTGCGCGAGGCAGAGCGGTTGGGATTGGGTGGAGATGAGGGTGTGAGATTTGCGGAGATGTATCGATGCACGGGGCTGCTGCATGATTTCGATTACGATCGGCACCCGACGCCCGAGGAACATCCGTTTGTTGGGGTGAAGTTTTTGCGAGAGCGCGGCTGGCCGGAGGAGATGCTCCACGCGATCCTGGCGCATGCGGATTATTCAGGCGTGTTGCCGGACACGCATCTGGACAAGGCGCTGTTTGCGAGCGATGAGCTGGCGGGATTTCTTACGGCATGCGCGCTGGTGAAGCCGAGCAAGGCGATTGCAGAGGTTGAGGTCGCGGGAGTGAAGAAGAAGATGAAGGACAAGGCGTTTGCGCGGGCGGTGAAGCGCGAGGATATCACGCGGGGAGCGGAGCTGCTGGGGATTCCGCTGGAGGAGCACATTGAGAACTGCCTGCGCGCGATGCAGGAGCATGCGGCGGAGTTGGGGCTTTAGGGATTCGCGAGCGTTTGGACGGAGAACACGCGGCGGTCGTGCGCTGCGCAGCTAGTGGCAGCCGCGCAGGGCGGCGAACCAGGTGAGAGAGAGGATGATGGAACCGATGATGCCGATGGTGAGGAGTGGGGCTCGTGGGTTCTGGGGCGAGCCGGAGGCGTCGTGGGAGTTTTGGTGGGGAGCGTCCGGGTTATAGCGGATGGGGAAGAGCGTGTTTTGTGGGATGGCTTTGGCGGAAATGAATTCGCCGGTATGGATCTCATCGTCTACGAAGTAGTTGTAGGAGATGCGGAAGTGCTTGCTGGTGGGGATGCCAAAGGCGAGGGCGCGGCCGGCGCCGAAGTCATAGTGGCAGGCGGTGACGGTGGCGAGAGCTTCGGGCCATGCGGCCTGATCGGTGATGGGTTCAGAGGTCATTCGGTTTGCAGCTCTGAGGATGAGATGCGCTGAACCTTGGTGGCGGCAAAGGCTGTGTTGGTGGTGGCGACGGTATTGGGTAGGTTGACGGCGCGGGTGAGGTCCTCGATTACGAGGGATTCGAAGCCGAGGCGGGTGGCTGCTAGAGCGGAGAAGCCGACGCAGAAGTCGTAGGCGACGCCGGTGAAGAAGAGGCGGGTGAGGCCGCGCTCGCGAAGATAGCCGGCGAGACCGGTGGGGGTTTGCTGATCGTTTTCGGTGAAGGCGGAGTAGCTGTCGATGTTTTGGCGGAAGCCCTTGCGGAGGATGAGCTCGGCATGGGGAATGGAGAGATTGGGATGGAGGTCGGCGCCGTGGGTGCCTTGAATGCAGTGGTCGGGCCACAGGACTTGCGTGCCGTAGGAGGCTTCGACTGTGTCAGTAAAGGGATGAAGGCCGTGGGTGCTGGCGAAGGAGATGTGGTTGCGGGGGTGCCAATCCTGGGTGAGGATGACGTGGTCGAAATGAGCGGCGAGGGCGTTGATGCCGGGTAGGATGGCGTCGCCGCCCGCGACAGCCAGAGCGCCGCCGGGGAGGAAATCGAGTTGCATGTCGATGACGAGGAGCGCGTCGGTAGGGCGGAGTTGCATAGGAATAAGCGTACTATTTTGTGCAAAGGCTCGCGCTGGCGTGATGGCGAGACGCCAAAGAGTGCATCGAAGAAGGCATGTGTAGGATGAATCGAACGAAGGACAGGTCTACGGCTTGGTAAAGATTATCGAATCTCCGCGGGAGGCATGGCAGGCTCTGCCGAAGGTGATGAAGCCTGAGGTGAAGGCGGAGTATCTTCGCGCTTTGATTGCTGCGGGATTTACGCATCTCGATGCAGTGGGATTTGTGTCGAAGGAGTTTGTGCCGCAAATGGCGGATTCGGAGCTGGTGTTGGAGTATCTGGACGCGGCTGAAGAGATCGAGATGATTGGGTTGGTGGCGAATGTGAAGGGCGCGGAACGTGCGGTGAAGAGCGGTCGGCTGACGACGCTGGCGTTTCCATATTCGATTTCGCCGCAATTTCTGGAGCTCAATCAGCGGCAGACGCCGGAAGAAGCGCTGGATGAGCTGGAACAGATTGGAGAGATTGCTTACAAGGGCGGCCAGGATATGGTTGCGTATGTCGCGATGGCGTTCGGGAATCCGTTTGGAGACCTGTGGGATATCGACGAGGTGGTGAGCGCGGTGGATCTGCTGGTGGATTCGGGAGTAGCGCAGGTGTCGCTGTCGGATACATCCGGGATTGCGTCGGCGGACCTGGTGAGGGACGTGGTACGACTTGTGATGGATGTGCATGACGGGCTGGAGGTGGGAGTGCATCTGCGAGCGCGGCCTGAAGATGCTGCGGCGAAGGTGCGGGCGGCGTATGAGGCTGGGTGCAGACGGTTCGATGCGACCATTGGCGGCTTCGGAGCCTATCCGCACGCGCAGGATGTGATGGTGGGGAACCTGGCGACTGAGACACTGCTGGCTACGCTAAAGGATCTGGGCGCGGAGCTGCCGGAGCTTGAGCCGCTGGACCATTTGGTCGCGATGAGCGCGGAGATGGAGAAACGCTTTGGGGTTGCGATGCAGTAGCCCAGCGGTAGCACGACGACGATATTCGAAGGGCCTGCCGGTAGCTTCTTCTAGACTGAAGGAATGAGCGATATGGAGAAGGTGATCGAGCAGGGCTATGCTGAGGCTCGAGTGCGCGTGCGGTATGCCGAGACCGACCAGATGGGCGTGGTGTATCACGCGAACTACCTAGTGTGGTTCGAGGTAGGGCGGGTGGAGTTCATTCGGCAACTGGGGATGGATTACAAAGATATGGAGCAGGAGGACGATGCGTTGATTGCGGTCGCCGAGGCGACGGCACGGTATAAAGCGCCGGCGCGTTATGACGATGAGCTGATTGTAAGGACGTCGCTGGTGGGTCTGCGCGGGCCGATTGTGCGCTTTCGGTATGTGGTGGTGCGGCCGGCCGACGACATGGTGCTGTGCGAGGGCGAGACTGTGCACTTTGTGGTGGGGCGGGATATGAAGCGACGCGAGATGCCGGCGAAGTATGCGGAGCGGTTCGCTGCGGTAATGCATCGGTTGAAGAAGGACTGAGGCGGATGGTTCAGGCTCGGGGTTTGTGGGCGAGTTCCCAGGCCTTGGCGTACTTCCAGCTAGCATACGCGGCGTGGTAGAGGTTCAGGAGGAAGCCTTCGCGGCCGTCGAGGAAGCCGAGGCGGACGATGTAGTTCCACTTGAAGCCGAAGAATGGGAAGATCACGATGCGCGCGAAGAAGGTGAAGATGTCGGCGCAGGTGCGGCCTTTGTCGACGAGAAGTTGGGCACCGAGTGAACTGTAGCGATCCATGTGCTCGATGTAGGACGAGAGCGTGGGGTAGGCGTGGTGGAGGATGTCGCCGTCGAGAGTTGCAGTGGGGCCGGTGAATTGGATGGTCTCGTGGACGAGACGGGCTTCGAATTGAGGCGGGGTGGGAAGGGTGCGGCGGAAGAGGCGGAGCTTGGGATCGGGGTAGAAGCCGCCATGCTTGATCCAACGGCCAAGAAAAAGATTGCGACGCTTGAGGAAGAAGGCGTCGACGGTGGGCTGCGAGAAGAGGGTCTGGCGAATCTGCTGCTGTAGCTCGGGGGAGAGCTCTTCGTCGGCGTCCAGGGAGAGGACCCAATCGCCAGTGCATTGAGAGAGGGCGAAGTTCTTCTGTGCGGCGAAGCCGGGCCAGGAGCGCTCAATGACGGTGGCGTTGAAGGTGCGTGCGATTGCGATGGTGCGATCGGTAGAGCCGGAGTCTACTACGAGGATCTGGTCGGCCCAGGCGACGCTGGCGAGGGTACGAGCGAGGTTCTCTTCTTCGTTGAAGGTGACGATCGCGACGGACAAGAGGGGCATCGAGGACGTTCGTTTCTGGGAGATGTTCTGAGGAGCTAGGTGAGGGTGATGGCGGGATCGTCCAGTTGCTCGCGGAGCAGGCGTTCGGTGAGAGTGCGCAGGTCTTCGCCTGTCTTGGACAGGGTGAACGCGTGCACTGTTTCGTCCCAGTCCAGTTTGTAGGAGGTGGAGAGTGCGGAGATCCACACCTGCCGAACCGGGGTGTTAGGCGTGAAGACAAACTTGGCGGCGCCATCTTCGAAGAGAACGTTGAGAACACCGTTCTTCTCGTCCGTCTCGAAGCCGCCGGCTTCCTCGGCGCGAAAGAGAGCCTGCTTGAGGGACTCGAGGGCCTTGTCAGACTCGTGGCGGAATGTGATTTCGTCGATCATGCAAACACTAGTGTAACGGTTGCTCGTGCTGCTGGTCATGAGCGGCGACACAGGGAGTGGCGGGGCCACTGGGTTCGAAGTGAAGAGTGGTATCCGAGAAGGCGAAGGGCTGGCAGGAAAAGTCGCGGAGACGGGACTCCTCGAAGGTCTCCGCGTGAGCTATGGGGTCGCCGGCTCCGTTGGGTTTGTCGTGGCCCGTAGCAGTGACGAGAAGGAAACGATGTTCGGGATCGGTGCCATCCGGTTGGAGCCAGCGCTGAGTAATGTCACAGGGATGCTGATGCGTCGGATCACACATGCGTTCGCTCGAGGTGAAACTGGTGGTGACGGTGGGATGGCCGTTGAGGATCCGGAGGTGGACTTCGGTTTCCGTGAAGTCTCCGTTGGCGCCGCTGACGGTGGAGTGAAAGATGGCAGTGTAATGCTGCGGCTCGGAAAGTGCGCGATCGGCGCGAAGGAAGGTGGAGGGGGTGGTGGACGGATTGCTGAAGCTGGTTGGGTAAATAACGGTGGCGACGCGGTGCCATTGTTCGTCTTCGGGCATCAAGATGGCGCTCACCAGGTGCTGGTCGAGTTCAACGGTGAGGATTGCGTCTAGTTCGTTGGAGGTGCCGAGAGCTAGTAGATCAAGGCGCACAGAGTGCGCGAAGGGCGCGTGGCCATGATCAAGGTAGGTCTCCGGCGCGCCAATGGCAGCCAGGGCAGCCGTGCGGACACGGTCGTCAGAAGTTTGAAGTTGGCTTGCAAGAAATTGTGGCGCAGAGACTGCTAGATTCATGGTGGAAAATTGCAGTGTCCCGAGGCTTGGAGTGGCAAGCGGCGCGACCTGGGGCGCAGCCATCTGCTTTGAGGGCGGGGCCGTTGGCGGCGAGGATCCCAGGTCGTGCTTCTGAGCCAAGGCTGGGCAAACGGCGCAGAGTAGCGCAACGGGAAGAGCGGCAAGTGATCGGGAAAAGAACATGAATGATGGATCCAGAGAATACTCTAAGAAATAGCAAGGAAAGCGCGGCGAGCGTATTTCAATATTCTATGGGTTTTGGTCGAAGGGCATAATTAAACGACAGAACGACGGTTAGAAGGGAATATCTTCGTCCGTAATTCCCTGGTCGGCATAGTCGTTTGAGGGCGTGGGGGCGGGGCTGGAGGAGGAAGAGCGCGAGCTGGAATATCCGCCGGAGGAGCTGCTTGCGCCCTCACTGCGGCCAGCGCCACCACCCAGCAGAGAGAGTTCGTTGATGAGAATCTCGGTGCGATATTTCTTCTGACCGGACTCCTTGTCATCCCAGGAGCGGGTCTGGATCTTGCCTTCGATAAAAACCTGCGTGCCTTTTTTCACGTAGTCGCGCACGATCTCCGCGGTGCGCTGGAAGGCAACGAGATTGTGCCACTCGGTCTTGTCGGCCCAGTTGCCTTGGGCATCCTTGGCACGCTCGGCGGTGGCAAGTGAGAAGGAGGCGACGGTCATGCCGCCGGCTGTGGTGCGAATCTCGGGGTCTTTGCCGACGTTGCCGAGAAGGAAGACTTTGTTGACGCCTTTTGCCATGAAAATATACTCCGTTTCGCTGTTGAGGATAGCAGAACGGGTGTGGTGGGAAACAGCCGATGGGAGAGGGGAAATGAGTTAGTGGGGTGAGGAAGCGGTGGGTGAAGGTGCTTCGGTGTCTGGGAACGGGAAACGTGGCGGGAGGAGAGGGGAAGGCCAAAGGGCGCCGATGTGGGCAATGGCGGCGTCGATGGTGCTGCCGGGGTTGATGGCGTCGTCGGAGACGGGTTGGAGGACGCGGATGATGCCTTCTGTGTCGGTGATGACGACGAACGGGAGGTCGTTAACGGCAAACTCGTCGAGGAAGGAGGGGTCGACGATGAGGGTGGGGGTTCCGCGGAGATAATTTGCAGCGTCAGCTGGAGTGATGGCAGCGGGTGCGGGAGGTGGGGGATTAGGTGGGACGGTCTGGGCAAGGAGGCCATAGAGGTAGGCCTCGTGGCCGGCGACGGTGAAGACCGTCGGAGGGAGCTTGGTGGCCATGCGGATGCACTGGGCGCACCAGTCGGGGAACAGGAGAAGCGCGGTGATGGCGTTGCGTGCCGGGAGATTGGGCAATTTGCTGGGGGTGTTGAGGGAGACGAGGGCAACGGGTTTGTGTGGATTGGTGGGATGCGAGGGGTGGGCGAGGTTGGGGAGCGGCTGGCCGAGGAGGGCGTAGCGGCGGCGAGCGAGGGCGATGGGGATGGCATCGTCGGGGGTAAGGGTGGAGGGAAGAGCTGCGTTGAGGGCGGTGAGGGTTGCGGCGATGGAGGCTGGCGGAGCTTTATCGAGTTGCTGGAGGGCTGCAAGGGCGATGCCGTCGGCGTAGAGATCGTGGAGAGACTGCGGAGGCTCGGCGCCGGGATAGGAAGGGGTGGACGGTGTGGCTGGTGCGGTTGCAGAGAGGAGGGCGAGGAGGTGGGGTTGGCGGGCGCGAGCGAGGGTGAGGGCGTCGTTGGTGTAGAGGAATTGCATGAAGTTGATGGCTTCGTCGAGGGTTTCGGCGGTGAGGGTGTCGTAGGGGACAGCGACGAGCATGGCCTGTGCGGACATGAAGGCTGCGGTCTCGTCCTTGATGTGGAGTTGTGCATCGATGAGGCCGGCGTAGGCCTGGGCGAGCAGGGGCTTGGGTGCGTCGGCTGCGATGTAGCGGGTGGAGGCTTCGATGACGGCAGGGAAGTTCTGACCGAGGGCGCAGAGCTTGGCGAGATCGATGAGGTTGGAGCCGGTGAAGGTCTGGGGATCGCGGGCGGCGCAGTCGACTTTGGCGTGAGCCATCGAGACGGTGAGTGCGGCGATTTCGGTGGCGGACCAGTTGGACATGGAACGCCGCGTGAGGTCAAGCGGGTGGACGGCGTCGTCGTAGGCGGCTTTGGGGGAGAGTTGCGGTGGTGCGGGCGTTGACGTTTGGGCGAGGGCAGTGATGGGAAGAAGGAAGATTACAAGGATCGTCAGCTCCAGCACAGCTCGGGACCTCGAAAGTGGGGTCAGGATAGCAGAGCGTATGACTCTCAGTTTCGAAAGAAGGTTAATGCTTGCTTATCGAGCATTGAGAATTTAAGCACGAGTATTTAGGAGGTCCATAAGGTCCGAAGCCGCACGCTTCAGCGACGCTTCGGTTGCCATGGCGCGGGAGAACAGCATACGTTAGCCATATGGCGAAATTGAGTGTTTTGCGGCGGTGGATGTTGCTGATCGCTGTTGGCGGATTGGGGCTTGGGCTGGGTCTGGGACAGGAGATGGGCGCGGGTACGACACCGGATGTGACGATTGCGCCGAAGTCGAGCGCGGTGGTGAGTGCACGGGTGATCGATATGGCGAGTGAGCCCGCGATTTCAGCTGAAGAGAAGCTGCAACTGATTCGCCGGCGCATCAAGTATGTGTTTGTTCTGTTTCAGGAGAACCGCTCGTTTGACTTTTATTTTGGAAGCTATCCGGGAGCGGATGGACTCTATGCCGGACCGAACGGCCCTTACGCGCCAGGGCAGGTGGCTGGGTTTACGCAGACGATTGTGAATACGGATGGAACGTTGGGGACGGTGACACCGTTCAAGATTCCGGCGACGGTGACCGATGCAACTGGCAAGACGGTTCCGCTCTATCCGGCGGATATTGGGTCGGTGAACCACTCCCATGTGAGCACTGTGCGCAAGATCGCGCTGGATGCGGAGGGCGTGGCGCAGAACTCGGAGTATGCGCTGACGGAAGAGGGTGTGACGCTGGTGGATGGAAAGCCTTCCAAGGTTCCTACGCTGGAGCGCAAGCAATTTGGCGAGCTTGTGATGAGCCATGTGGACTGCGACACGGTGCCGTTTTTGTGGCGGTATGCGGACCGCTTTACGCTGTTCGATCACTTCATGGATACGATCGTTGGACCGTCGACACCGAACGCGATTGCGATGATTGCGGGGCAGGGCGGCGAGACGCAGTGGATGCTGCATCCGGACGAGGCGGCGACCGGTGGCAAAGGGGCGGGTGCGACGGTTCCGATGCTGTCCGATCCGCAGCCTTACTGGGGATCGTCGCTGGATACGATGGATCGGCTGAAGCAACCTCAGGCGGTGAAGCCGTTTGGAGGAGTATCGAAGAACCTGACGTTTGCGAGTTTGCCGCTATCGTTCATGGGGGACAGGATTGAGAGCACGACCGCAGCAGATTATGACCCAACGTTTGATCTGCCCGATGTGCACGAGGACATCGAGAAGATTGCGGGTCACGGGGTGAGTGCCGTGAATTGGGGATGGTACCAGCAGGGCTATGACCACGAGAGCAACGATGTGGACGGAAAGGCGTCGCATGACGGGTATGTCGCGCATCATAATGCTCCGCAATATTTTGGGTATGTCGCGAATAATCCGCTGGCGACGAAGCATCTGCATGGGTTGAGCGATTTCTTCCGGGATGTGGCGGCGAAGCGGCTGCCGAGGTCGGGGGTATTTTATGTTCGTGGTGGTTACGGGAACATTGAAGGTTGGAAGCCGCAAGATCCGAATCCGAAGCTGGCGAAGGTTTTTAATGGCAACGACGATCACCCGGGCTACTCGGATTCTCAGATTAGCGAGGCGTTGCTGGCGGAAGAGATCAATGCGATAGCCCGAAGCCCCTATTGGAGCCAGAGCGCGATCATCATCACATACGATGAGTCAGATGGCGAGTATGACCATTCACGGCCGAAGATACGGTCCTACGATGCGGCGGGGTTGCCGCTGGAGCAGGGGCCGCGGATTCCGGCGCTCGTGATCTCGCCGTATGCGGTGACGCACGGCGTTTCGCATGTGCCGTCGGAGCATAGCTCGGTGATTAAGTTTGTGGACGAAGTATTCACGCTGATTCCACTGGCCGATCTTCCCGATGAAGAGCGCGGGCGAGAGATTGGCAAGGAGAAGTTTGGGCAGGAACACCTGGGGCCTGCGGACGATAAGGTTCCGGATGTCGGGGACATGAGCTCGGCTTTTGATGTCTTGCGGCTGCAGGGAAAGAAGGCGCCGTTGAACGTGGCGTACGCGATCATTCCAAAGAAAGAGATTGATGCGTTCCCGCATGATCATGGGGATGGTTGCCGGGTGCTGGGGATTACGCCGACGGATAGCGGGATGCCGAATCCGGTGCCGAGCGATTTTAATCCTCGGCCTGATTCAACGCCGGGTATACCCACCGCCGGAGGGTGGACGCCATAGTGCGAGGCTGGATGGCGATTATGGCTTTGGGGATGCTGGGTGGGGGCGCTTGCAGAATCTCGCCCGCCGCCGGGATGGTTGCGGGGCTGGAGACGAAGGGCGCGACGACGCTGACCCGCGTGCGCGCTGCGGGCGTGCTCGGTTGTGGCATCGATCAGGAGGAGCCGGAGTATTCGACGACGGATGATCATGGCGGTCGCAAGGCGTTTGATGAGGACCTATGCCGAGCCGTAGCTGTCGCCGTGCTGGGGGAGCATGCGCGGGTGCGTGTGGTGGATTATCCCGACGACCGTTCAGGCATGGAGGCGCTGAACGCGGGTGCTGTGGACATGGTGCCTACGCTCAGCGACGACTTTACGCGCTCGGTGGGAACGCATCTTGTATTTACGCGACCTGTGCTGTGGGATGGCGTTGGCTTTCTGGTGCTGGGTTCGAGCCCCGTGATGCGGGCGCGGCAGTTGAGTGGGAAGAAAATTTGCTTTATCGCGGAGACTACGGTGGAGGAAAGCGTGCGGTCGTGGTTTGCGCATGAGCATCTGGATTTTGTCCCGTTTCCGTTTCAGGAGGAGGGAGAGATGGAAGCGGCCTTCGCTACGGGGAACTGCGGCGCGCTGGCCGGAGACCGGACGCGCCTGACGGGGACCCGAGCGTTATTGGCGCAGCATGGAAAGCCCGCGCGCTTGCTTCCGGAGGTGATCTCGAAAGATCCACTGGCGGCCGCTGTACGTGACGATGATCCGCAGTGGGCGTCGATTGTGAGCTGGGTGATGGAGGCGTTGGTCCAGGCTGAGGAGAGCGGCGTGACGCGCGGGAATGTGGTGTCGATGCGCGCTGGGGTTGCAAAGGGGGCTGCGAAGGCGAATGGCGTCGATCCGGTGCTCTGGTTTCTGTTGGGAGGGTCAAAGCAGATCGGGAGCTGGCTGGGGCTCACCGACGATTGGGTTTTGCAGGTAATCAAGGCAAGCGGGAATTACGGTGAGATATATGAGCGCGATCTGGGGAATGGGTCGGCGCTGAAGCTGCCACGCGGGGAGAACGAGTTGCGCGAGCGTGGTGGCTTGATGATGGCGTTGCCGCCGAAGTAGATGCGCCCTGGCGTTAGGAGCGGTGGTGCGTGTCACCGATGAGTTTGGCCAGGCCAAGGAAGAGGGTGAAGGCGCTGGTGGGCAAGCAGCCCAGGGCGACGACCAATGCGAGCCAACCACCGTTGGTGTGTGGGCCTTCCCGGGTAACTCCGCCGAAGACGGTGAAGATGAGCAGGGTGGCGATCCCTCCGATGAGGAGGATAGCGGTACCGGTGGTGAGGAGCTTGCGGGTGTCTGACTGCATAGGGAACGAAGGAGAACGGCGATATCAGCGGTAGGCCGCGAGCATAGCGTAGACCACGACTCCACTTACTGAGACGTAGAGCCAGATAGGGAAGGTCCAGCGGGCAAGTTTGCGGTGGGCTGGGAAGCGGCCTGTCAGGGAGAGGAAAAAGGTGATCAGGATTAATGGGAGCGCAACCACGGCGAGGAGGATGTGGGGGAGGAGGAGGATCCAGAGATAGATGAAGCGTGCTGTGGGATGCGTGGTGGGGAAAAGCATGTCGCCATGGAGAACGTGGTTGGCGATGTAGGCGACCAGGAAGGCGCTCGAGACAATGAACGCGGCGAACATGCTGTTGCGGTGTGCGGTGATCTTGCGGAGCTGGATGTAACGGAAGCCGATGACGAGGAAGATGGCGCAGAGAGCGTTGAGGATGGCGTCCAGCGCAGGGAGGAAGGTGAGGTGGGTTCCGGCGGCGTCAACGGGCGGATGGTAGTAGACCAGCCATGCGAGGAAGATCGACGCGACGGCGGAGATGCCGATGATGGCGGCGATGATCGAGGGGGGCGTGCGGTAGTTCGGATTGGGTGCGGCGATGGCGGGCATGAATGTTCCTGATGGGTTGATGGTTCGGGGTCGTTCGCGAGGCAAAGTCAGAAGATGAGGCGGCCTTTGGCGTCGAAGATCATGGCGAGCAGCAGCAGAGGCAGGTAGATGACGGAAACTTTGAGTAGTTGACGGGCGAGGGTGCGGTTTTTCGGATCGTCAGGGGAGCGGGTGATGCGCAGGAAACGGATGGTGGCGGCTAGGTAGCCGGCGTCGAGGAGGATGGCGGCTACGGCGTAAGGTGTGCCGGTGACGTGCAGCCAGGTGGGCCAAAGGCTGGCGGGGATCATGAGGACGGCGTAGAAGAGGGCCTGGAACGCGGAGGAGCGGGCGGCTTCGCTGGCCGGTTGCTGGGTTGCGGCGAGGCGGATGCCGGCGTGGGCGTAGTCAGCGCGATAGAGCCAGCCGATGGCCATGAAGTGGGGGAATTGCCAGACGAAGAGGATGGCGAAGAGAGCTACGGCAGGCCACTCGACGACGCCGCGGGCGGCGGTCCAGCCGATCAGGCCTGGGAGCGCGCCCGGGAAGGCTCCAATGAAGGTGTTGAGGGAGGTGATGCGTTTGAGCGGGGTGTAGATGGCGACATAGCCGATTGCAGTGATCAGCGTCAGCATGCCCGTGATCGGAGGTGTCGCCAGGGTGAGGTAGATGGATCCTCCGAAGACCAGGAGGAAGCCGAGGATGAGGCCGTGGGCGAGGCCGATGCGGTGCTGCGCCATGGGACGATCCGCGGTGCGAGGCATGCGGCGATCGGTGGTGCGCTCGAGGGCCTGGTTGAGGACGCTGGAGCCGGCTGTGACCAGGCTGATCCCGAAGAGAGCTTTGACGAGTCCGAGGTGGAAGGGCGAGATGCCCGATGCGAGGGAGCCGAGATAGAAGCTTGCCGCTGCGTAAATGATGACCATGAGGGACACGCGCGGCTTTACGAGCACGGCGTAGTCGCTGAGCAGCGAGTGGCTGCGGGTGCGGATGGTCGCTACGGTAGATGTGGCTATGGTGGACACGTCGAACTTAAAGGATATCGCGAGTTAGAGACTGCGGGGCGCTAATCAGAATCCGAGACCGTGGCGGACGTCGGCGGCAGGTGGGCGATGCTGCACCTGTGGGGCTTGGGCGCTGCTAGTGAGCTTGCTTTTTGAACGCCTCAAGCTGCTTTTCCTGATCGGCCCGGGACCTGACGCCTAATTGCTTGAGGAGATCGTCGGAGACCAGGGTGCGATTGTAGGGTTCCTGGGTCCAGTCGCCGCCAGGTTGGGGAGCGAATTGCGTGCCGTAGATCTGGGGCTGGCCAATCTTATGCAGATAGCGATCAAGGGTCGCAGTCATGATCCATACGGCCGAGTCGCGCCCTTTGGCTACGGCGAGCGTGGCGAGAGTGTGAGCGAGAAGGTAATCGTCTGCGCTGTCGCCATGCTGGAAGATGAACGCCGCCTCTTCGAAGTCCTCTCCTGTGTGTAAGTCTCCGGCGTCGAGAAGCTTGTGGACCTCGACTCGGCGAGCGGCGTCTCCTTGGTAGAGTGCTATCCCTTGGGCTTTTGAAAAGTGTGTCGGAATCTGACGAGCGGCTTGATCCTCATCAAAGATGCGTTTCATTTCAGCCGATAGCGTTAGTGCAGTGGTAACGGGTGAAGCTTGTTGGGCTAGGGCACAGAATATGCAGAGGAAGGGCGAGAGCAAAAAGGTACACGAAAGGCTTCGCATTCCGAATTGTATCGAGTAACCCGGATTGGTTCGGCGGCATTAATTGCACTGCAACGGAGGCGAGGTTATACTGCGGTTATTGGCAGAGCTGGTGTTTTTCTTGCTGTGCCGCGAGTGAGGTTCGTCTTCAGCGCAAGCGTGAGGGATGTCCAGCTCGGGAATGGTGGGCCGCCTGGTAGTTACGCGGGCGAGTCCGGATGGCGCGCGGTGACACGTGTGCTTCGAAGTTGCGGCACGGCGATGAAGTGGACAGTCGCTGATTTCACCAACATTTTGATGCCTTCCGATTGCCGGGTATGCGGGGCCGCTATGGCTGCGCTGGCGCCGGTGAGAGTTTGCGAGGCATGCGTTGAGCGAGTGGGAACGCATGCCGCAGCTGAACAGGATGTGTTGTGCACGCGGTGCGGCGACGCCCTGGGGATGGAGTCGGCACGCTTTGCGGCGGCGATGGGCGTGAGCGAGTGCACGATGTGCAGACTGGCTCCGCCGCAGTTTGACCGGGCTGTGGCCTATGCAAATTATGAAGACGAGATGCGCAGGATGCTGCACCTGCTGAAGTTTGAAGGCATGCGCGGCATTGCGGAGTATGTGCTGGGCGACGCGATGGCGGTTGCGGCACGGAAGCTGCGGGGCAATGCGGCGGACGAACTGGTGGTGGTTCCGGTGCCGCTGTTTGCCGCTCGGGAGAAGACGCGTGGGTTCAACCAGGCGAAGGTGCTGGCTGAAGGGTTGGTGAAGCGGTTGCGGAAGCTGGAACCGCAGTGGACGTTGCGGTTGAGTTCCGGGGCGTTGGAGCGGGTGAAGGACACGCGGGCGCTGTATGCGCTGAATCCATCGCAGCGGCGGTCGAGTTTGAAGGGTGCGTTTCGCGTAGCCGATGCGGAGGCTGTGCGCGGGCGCGAGGTGTTGCTGATCGACGACATTATGACCACCGGAGCGACGGCGCGGGAGTGTGCTCGTGTGTTGAAGCGCGCGGGCGCGGCTAAGGTTTGGGTGGTGACGGCGGCGCGGGCGCAGCCGGAAAGTGTGCTGAGCACGGCGCAACACGATGACGAGAGCTTTGCGATGTGGGATGCGAGGGTTACACACAAACCCGGGTCCGAAAATCCGGACCCGGGGCACCCCGTTCGCCTGTTGGAGCCAGAGGTTGGCAAGCGGGTTAGTTTTTAGCGACAGAATTTCGTAAGACCAATAGAACCGGAGGCAGGGATGCAGGCTGGCAAATCTAGTGGGGCGAGAAACAAGCGGTCGGGCAATCGACACCATACGACACATCCGGTGGCGGGGACGGCGCGGGCTGAGGCGATCGACATACGCATGGGTGTGTTTCGGCAGCCTGCGATGCAGACGCCGGTGCTGGTGTTGAATGCGAGCTATGAACCCATCAACATCTGCGGGGCGCGGCGGGCTCTGGTGCTGGTGTTGAAGGGAGTGGCGCGGACCGAGGAGGAACAGGGTGCGGTGCTGCACTCCCATCGGATGAACCTGCAGATGCCGAGCGTGATCCGGCTGCTGGAGTATCGACGGATTCCGCACCAGACGCGGGCGTTGAGCCGCAAGAATATCCTGCTGCGGGACCGGAATACTTGCCAGTACTGCCAGAAGGTTTTGATTGCTTCGGAGCTCACGCTGGATCACGTGGTGCCGCGTTGCCGGGGCGGGCTGTCGACGTGGGAGAATTTGGTGGCTTGTTGCCGGGACTGCAATCGGCGCAAGGGAAGCCTGATGCTGCATGAGCTGACGGAGATGAAGCTGCTGCGCGAGCCACGGCCGTTTTCGCTGCATACGTCGCGACATATTATGCGGATGATTGGCAGCGCGGATGCGAACTGGCGGAAGTATCTTTACTTTGAATCGGAGCCGGCGGCGTAAAGGCTCGACGAAGAAATCTTTTTGCAAGCTTGAAGTTTGCTGCTAAGCTTGCCGCCATGAATTTAGAACAGGTGGTTTGTGCAGCGGCCGTGCTGTCGGTCGTTGCGTGCGGCGTCGTTCAGGCACAGGTGTCGACGGGCCCAATTGTGCCCAAGGGCGTGGCGCAGCCAGCAAATGCTGATGGCGGGTATCTTGCGCTGCGCAGCGCGTTGCCGACGGGTGATGGGGTGCAGGTGAAGGATTTCATCCTGAGTCGGCAGGGTGGGACGTTTCATTTTGTGCAGGGCAATTTCTTTTTTTATGTGCCGGTGAATGGCAGGGTGACGGGTGCGGTGTTCATGGGCACGGGACACTTCGATCTTGCGCCGCAGGAGGCGCGGGAACAGAACTCACTGGCTCTGTTGACCAAGAGCGGCGTGATGGCGCAGGACTTTACGACGCTGGTGTTGCGATTTACGGATGGTACGGCGGAGGAGATCCGCAAGGCGTCGACCGGTTCGGCGGGAACAACTACGAGCCAAGCGGGAAACGCGGCGGCAGATCTGGCGAAGAGTTTTCGGCAGAAGCTGCACGAGAACCTGGATCTGAGATTGTTGAGCGATGTGCTGATCGCTCGGCCAAGCCAATATTTTCTGGCATCGTTTCGCATGGGCGGTGCGTTCACCGGACGGAATGTATTGTTTGTCGTTGACCCGGAGTCGGGATCGGACCAGGTGGAGCTGGATACGTGGGGGGACGAGGGCAAGGAGGCCTGGGTGGGGTATCGCATGGCCGGACAGCAAGACGAGGAGTGTATTCCAGAGCACGTTACGGCAGAGCGGCTGGATGTGCGCTTCGAGAAGTCTGGAGTGATGAAGAGTTCCGCGGAGACGACACTGACGGTTCGCCGGGATGGACTGCGGGTGGTGGAGTTGAACCTGTATCCGACGCTGCGCGTGAGCGGGGTGTACGACCAAGACGGCAATCCGCTGGCATTTGTGCAGGAGAACAAGAATTATGATCCGCAGTTTGGCGTGCTGTTGCGAAAGAGCGCGGTCCCGGGAGAGACGTTGCGCTTGTTGATTACCTATGGAGGGCCCGATGCGGTGCGCCGCGATGGCGACGGGATGTACTACCTGAATGAAGGGGCGCGCGAGAGTTGGTATCCGGCCGGTAACGAAGAATTTGGGGGATTCGCGGATTTCAATATGACCTTTCATGTGCCGAAGAATCTGCAGATTATTGCAACCGGTAAGAAGATCAGCGAGGAGTCTGAGCCGGGCGGACAGCGCGTCGTTTGGGCAACGCAGTTTCCGATTCCAGTGGCGGGATTTAACCTGGGCGAGTTCAAGTCGGCTGACGAGAAGACGCCGCAGGGCTTCGATGTACAGGCGTATGCAAACGTGGAGCTGCCGGACTCGATCAAGCGGTATGTAGATCAGCTGGACCTGGGGTCAATGACCACGACTACTGCGTTGGCGTATGAGGCATCTCAGGCCAGCGCAGCCGTGCAGGTTTATTCGGACTTTTTCGGGAAGCTGCCGTATGACCATCTTGCGTTGACGGAGCAGAGCGCATGTGATTTTGGACAAAGTTGGCCTATGCTGGTCTATCTGCCGATTTGCGCCTTCTGGGATTCGACGATTCAGCAGCGGCTTGGGTTGTTAGATCACGATGCGAGCTACTGGAAAGAGGTGACGCCGCACGAGGTGAGCCACCAGTGGTGGGGGCAGGAGGTGGGGTTCAACAGCTATCGCGACCAGTGGATGAGCGAGGGGTTTGCGAACTTTTCTGTGAGCCTGTACCTGGCGGCGACGAACAAAAACCTGAATGAGTTTCACGACTTCTGGAACGAGCAGCGCAAGAACCTGGTGGAGAAGAACCGCTTCGGTAAGCGGGCGATCGACGTAGGCCCTCTAACGATGGGGTACCGGGTGAATACGGACAAGACCGGAGACTTTGTGGCGCAGGAGCTGATCTACAGCAAAGGAGCCTATGTGATGCATATGCTGCAGGTGCTGTATTGGACGCCGCAGCTGGGGGATGGACCGTTCAAGCACTCGATGCAGACGTTTGTGCAGCAGTATGCGGGGAAGTCGGCATCGACTGAGGACTTGAAGGCATCCTTCGAGCGCACGATGCCAAAGTGGATGGACTTGCGGCATGACGGTAAGTTGGATTGGTTCTTCAATGACTATGTGTATGGCACCGAGTTGCCACACTATGAGATGACGAGCGAGTTCACCACAGTGAATGGAGTGACGAGCGTGCATATGAAGTTGACGCAAAGCAATGTATCGAAGGATTTTTTGATGATGGTCCCGGTATATCTGCAGATGGCAGATGGCCGAACGATACGGTGTTCAATGTGGGGATGGAGGGGAATATGGTCTCGGAGCACACGGTGACGCTGGGCGAACTGCGTTCACCGGCGAAGAAGTTGTTGATCAATTACAACCAGGATGTGCTGAGCGATTAGGCTTCGGGCGCAGGGCAGCTAACGTTGGCCGGCTTCTAGGGCTGTGGGGTGGTGGGGACTTCGGTGCCGAAGTGGAGGGTGACGGTGGCGTGGAAGCGCTTGTAGTCGGTGTAGCGGACCGTGGTGCGGACGTGGACGGTTTGGGAGAGGGTGTCAGAGTGGGCTGGGAAGTGGAGGGTGCCGTCGGCGCGGGTGTAGATGGGGAACCAGAACTTGCCGTCTATCTGCTGGTAGTAGGT
>Ga0302234_10000146_pt1 | contig 60722 bp, 58 predicted proteins | sample II_Palsa_N3_2_FD_193576 | JGI IMG/M metagenome (GOLD analysis project Ga0302234, IMG submission 193576) | Peat permafrost microbial communities from Stordalen Mire near Abisko, Sweden - II_Palsa_N3_2 | ecosystem: Environmental > Terrestrial > Soil > Palsa > Peat permafrost | place: Sweden... | reverse complement strand
TCGGCCAGCATCAGCAGCACATCGGGGGTGCCCAGCTCGTCGGCACGATCCCATTGTGCAAGGCGCGGTTCGATGTAACCAATCGTCTCGAAGCCGAAGTAGCCGACCAGACCACCACTGAACGCGGGCAGTTGCGGCAGCCGCGGCACGTCGTACTGGCGGCGCAGCTGCTCGATCTCGCCGAGCGGATCGTCCAGATGGCGACGCTCGGTGATTTCGCCGGAGTCTTCCACTTCGAGTTCATGGCCGCGCAGCCGATACACACGCTTCGCCGGCAAGCCGATGATCGAATAGCGTCCCCAGGTGGCCCCGCCCTCAACCGATTCGAACAGAAAGGTGTACGGGCCGTCGGCCAGTTTCAGGTACACCGACAGCGGCGTGTCGAGGTCGGAGAACACCTCGCGCACCAGCGGGATGCGCGTATGCCCCTGGGCAACCAGCGCGTCGAATTCGTCTCGGGAGATCACTAGCAGGTCCACTGAAAACGCGGCCCTTCAAGATAGCAGTCCGCCGCCTTGCAAGCACCCCTCCTTTCGGCTCGCTTGATACACCACAACCGCCGGTTTACTCTCGCTGGCGGGGAAACAGGGGAAACAACGTGGATCGGTATTGCTCAGCTATCTGCGGCCTGACGGCCGGGATACTCGATGCGCCGTCGCTTGGGCGCAAGTTGCCGCTGTGGGCGAGTCGGATTCAACAACACACCCACTCGGCGGCGCTATGACCTTTGTCGGCCGCCCGCAGCGGTGCGCACACTCGTCCAACCCAAGCGACCAGGCAACCGCCAACAAGCATGCCCGTCGAGGGCATGCGTTCGCACTTCGAGCAGCTCTTGATGCGTACGCCACTCATCCTCCCCTGAGCGCCGCAGGGCAACACGCAAGCAGGCTTTGCACAACTTCAACGCCAACGAACTGGCGATGCTTCCGTCGTTTCATCACCACAGAGGGGCTCTGAACGTGATAACAGAAGACGCAATATGGATAGGCCAGGATGGTCAGAAATACGGCCCCTACACCGAGGCAGATGTTCGCCAACGGCTGGCAGACGGCAAATTCACGATCGATACGCTCGCCTGGCGCAATGGCCTGGCGGAGTGGATTCCACTCGTCACGATGTTTCCCAACACTGCAGCCTATCAACCACCTCAGCCGCCACCGATACACACCATTGGCAGTGCGCCTGCCGGCCGGTCGTCAACAGTCGATACGAATCCGGCCGCTTTCTCCGGCGGATCTTCGGCGCGACATTTCGGCCAGTTCGAAACTGCCGACGTAGAGCGGGCAGCGCTTCCGGCACCGCCGCCGTTGCATTGGGGACTGGTGCTGCTGTTCACGGCGCTCACCTTCGGCATCTTCGGCATCATCTGGCCGTTCATTCAAGCCGCATGGGTACGCAAGATCGATGGTCACAGCCGCGCCACGCTGCTGATGGCGATTGCCGTTGCCTGCTTTGTCGTTGGTGAACCTCTCTATATAGCGGGCAGCGTGTCAGCCTCCCAGGGCGGCGGCGCTGGCGGGTTGGCCGGCATTGGCGGCCTGCTGGTGTTGGCCTATCTGATTTTTTATCTGGTCGCATTTTTCTCGATGGCCAACTCCATGCGGCGCAATCTGCCGGACTACGGACTACCGGTAGAAATCGGCGGTGTCACCCTGTTCTTCTTCGCGATGTATTACCTGCAAAGCCAGCTGAACTGGGTGAGCCGCTGGAAACGCACCGGGAAAACTTCGCCTGAGGCCTCCAAGGGAACCATCTGGCTAGTTTTTTGTGCGGCACCTTTCCTGGTAGGCATACTCGCGGCGATTTCCATTCCTGCGTATCAGGATTACCTCGTCCGCACCCAGGTTTCCGAAGGAATGGCTCTGAGCGGTGGCGCCAAAACAGCCGTAGCCGAGTACTACAACAACCGGGGTTCTTTACCGCCCGACAACCGATCCGCCGGCCTTGCGAACAGCACCTCGATCGCTGGCAGATATGTATCCGGTGTGGACGTCACTGACGGCACGATCACCGTGGCATTCGACACAGCGAATTCCAATCTGACTATCCGGAATAAAGTCCTGGTGTTGTCGCCGACGCCCAACGGTAACGCCATCACCTGGAATTGCAGCACTGGCAGCACCTTGCCAAGCAGGGATTTCCCGTTGGCTTGCCGTAACTAGAAAGTTGGCCGGACACATGCTTCGCCGCATGTGTCCGGCCATTGGCGCAATCTTCAGGGCACTACTCAACCACCTAGCCGTTGCCGTGGCATGCCATGCAGTTGCAGGCAAAATGCCACGCCGCTGCCATCGTCAAGATTGCGCGCCAACGCCACGCCACCGTGACGCTCCGCGACCAGCCGCACCACGTACAGACCTAGACCAAGATGCGGCGCATCGCCTGGAGTGGCCTTGTCGCGCAAGCTGACCAGCGAATCGAACAAGCGACCCTGCATCGCCTCCGGCAGCGGCGCACCCTGATTGGCCAGTTCGATCTCCGCACTGTCATTGCGCGCACGCAGGCTCAAGCGCAGCCAGCCGCGCTCAGGCGTGAACGAAAGTGCGTTGTCCAGCAGCTTGTCCAGTGCCTGCGCAATCAACTCCGGAGCACAGTGCAAATACAACGGCGCGTCGGGCAGCACGCATTCGAGCCGGCGTGTACCGATCAGCGCGCGGTAGGCATCGGCGCAGCCACGCACCACGTCCCGCAAATCCACATCTTCGGGCTCGGCGGCGGCGATCGAGCGCTCCATCCGACTCGCTTCGCTCATCGCGCGCACCAGTGCGCTGAGCCGTGCCACGCCATCGCGGGCACGCGCAAGATACGGCTGCGCCTCCGCAGGGAGCGCCGCATGTTCGAGGTTGTCCAGCGAGGATTGCACGATCGCCAGCGGCGTATTGAGCTCGTGCGAGAGTTTGGAAGCCAGCGTGCGCAGGTAGTCGGTATACCCGCCGACCACTTCGAACAGGCGCTCGAAACTGCGCGCCAGATCGCCGATTTCATCGGGCGCGTCGGTCATCGGGAAGCGGCCCTTCTCAAACAAGCCGTCCAGACGTCCATCGTTGAGCTGTGCGCGCTCGGCCGCATTGCGCAACCGGCCAAGGCGCAGGCTGAGCCGGGTGGCGAACGCCAGCAGGATGCCACCAGCCACCAGCAGCACGCCAAAACTTGTCAGCAACAGGCCAAGCAGGGCGCGGTTGGCCAGCAGCGGCACGATGCGGCTGGACTGTTCCAGCAGCAGCACGCCGTCGACCTTGCCCGCACGCTCGATCGGCACCGCCGCTGCCAGCACCACGCTGCCGCGCTCCTCGCCGCTGCGCCAGACGCTTACCGACCTGCCGGCACTGGCCTCGCTGACTTCGCGGGTATCCAGCTGCGGCACATCCTGCGACCACGGATTGGCGTCTTCCATCCGGGTCGCCAGCAGCGAGCGATAGATCAGTGAGGCGAACCAGCCCGGCTGGCCATCCGCACCCGGCTTGGTGATCAGACGCCCACTGCGCGCCAGCAGCCAGCCCTGCGGCGCCAGCACGCGAGCCTGCACCTGATCGGGTGCGAGCTTTGCCAGTTCACTGGAAAGCGTGGCCGAATAATCCAGCAACGGGCGCGTATCGGCGGCCATCGGATCACCGCCCGCCGCCGCGTTGTACACCCCTACGCCAAGCGTGCGCAGTTGCAGACTGCGCGACAGTTGCAACTCGACCCGATAGCCGCTGCCGTCTTCCTGCCACTGCGCGGTGAGCAGATCGGGCAAGCCCGCGACGGCAGGATCAAGCGGTCGCGCCGTCAGCGAACCCGGTGCGGCACTGGCCAGCAGGTAGCGCCGCTGACCGGAAGCGTTACCCAGTGTCAGGATCAGGTGATCGGCCGCCAGCGCGTTCGCATCGTTGGCATCGGCTCGCGTGCGCTGAGTGTCGGGCACCTCCGCATACAGATACAGCCACTCACTGTCCTCGGCCAGCAACAGCTTGCCGCGCTGACTGTGTGATTGATCCAGGGACTGACTCCATGGCGTCAACGGCGCCCAGTCGTCACCGTAACCATCCACGGTGATCGGGCTCGGCGCCTGCTGCACGTACCAGCCCTTCGCATCCTCCGGCAGCACGGCGCCCGTCACCACCAGGCTGCGCGCCACCGCCCGTGCCGACGCCAGCAACGCCTGCGCCTGCCCTTCACGCAGCAGCGTCTCCATCTGCCGCACATACAGCCAGCCGGCTATCGGCAACGCCAGCGTGCACAGGGCGACCAGCAGGAGTTTCCGACGCAGGGTCATGGTTTGGCAGTCCGGCAGGCAGGTAGCGACCAGAGCTTAATGCTGTCCTGCCTTGTCGGTTGGCTTGAGCGGTTGCTGATATTTCATGTACGACGACTGCGCGATGACCTTCTGGAATAGTGCGGTAACGCTCTGTCGCTGGGGATCACCGGCGGCCACCGTCATCGACCAGCTGAAGCGGATGCCGGCTGCCTTGCCCGGATCGCAGAATACGACCGCATCGTCGATGTGATCCGTACCCTGATAAAGCAGCCCATGACAGTCCATCGCCGGATTGCTGACCGGAAACGTGGCGACCTTGGCCAGCGGGTCGTGCTGAAGATAGTGCTTCTGGTCGGCCTGCCATTCAGCGGCCAGCGTTGGCAGCTTGCGTGGCCACACGTTGAGCACCATCACGCGGTCGGGTTCACCGGTCCAGTCGCCCTGGTAGATCACGAAGTCCACGCCGATGGCCTTGGCGTAAGCGCAGCAATCGGCCGTCCATCCCGTCGGCGCGCTGGTCGAAATGGTCCAGCCGGGAATCGCGCCATCGGGTTTGCCAGACGCGGCAACGCGCGCCGGATCGTGGTCCGGCACGGCCGCCTGGGCGAACGCGGCGATGGTCAGCAGGATGCAACACAGCAACCCACGCTTCATGCTGGCTTCCAGCGATAGCCGACGCCATGCACCGTTTCGATCGCATCGAACTCCGGTGACACCGCGATGAACTTCTTGCGGATACGTTTGATGTGCGAGGTGATGGTCGCGTCATCCACGACGAGCTCCGCCTCACGCATCAGCTGGTCGCGGTTTTTCACATGACCGGGAAAGCGGATCAGCGTGTGCACCATCCAGAACTCGGTGACGGTGAGCGGTACCTCGTGACCGTTCCAGGTAATCCGCATGCGCTCGGATTCCATTTTCAGCGGACCATGCTCGATCACCGTCTCGCTGGATGCCGGCGCCTTCAGCGATTCGATGCGGCGAAACAGCGCCGCAATGCGTGCGGCCAGCTGGTGCAGGCTGGTGTCCTTGTTGAGGTAGTCATCGGCGCCGAGGCGCAGGCCGGAGATCACGTCGAAATCCGAGTCGCGCGCCGTGAGGAAAATCAACGGTAGGGTGGCGGACTTCGCGCGCAACTCACGACATAGATCGAAGCCACCTTCGGGCTCGTCGCCGAGGCCGATGTCGATGATCACCAACTCGGGCAACCGCATCGCAAAGGCGATCGATGCCTCCCGCCGCGAACCGTAGCCGCGAGCGTCATAGCCGAAGCGGTTCAATGCCTCGACGTAATTGGCTCGGATCAGCGGTTCGTCTTCAACAATGGCAATGCTGCGGCCCATGGCTCGCTCCGGAATGTGGTGCCCGCAGCGTGCTATGCGAAGTGTCGCTGCGCAAGCCATACCGGGCGCCTGCCTGCGTTTTGCCACAAGCCAGCGGCAAGTGGGCCCAATTGTGCCGGCGTCAGCGCCGCGCCGGCGTGTGCAATGCAGTCCAAGCACAACGCATGGAGCCTAGGCAATGCCGAAAATCGAATCCCCCGAGCGCGACCCGAACGCCGAGCTACGCAGCTTCGAGCCGTTGCGGGTAACACTGGCACTGGGCGCGCTGCTGCTCGGCTTGATCCTCGGCATGCATTGAGGTGAACGCCATGTGGAAAGCCTGCTGCAGTCCCCTGACCGCCCATCAATTTGCCGTGGAAGGCCTGGATGCGTCCGGTGCGAATGGAATCGCGCCGGGCGCGGGGCACGAGCCTGACCCCGATTGGCAACCTTTGTAACGCACTATCGTCGCGTCTTCATTCCCGACCCCCTCATGGTGGTTCCTTTCCCCTCCTTGTGAGGGGATTTTTTGACGTGAGGGCCGCCCTGGACCGCCATTCAGGCGAATTTGCAAGCTGCGGGGAACCAAACCGGATCCGCCCGGTCAGAAGCAGTGATTGGCAGCCGTTCCATAGCCGTGGAATGTGCCGATGCGGCCGTTGACCCCTCTCCGATGCGGTCGTGCCGGCACCCGCCAATCGATGGTGTTTCCTCTCACGTCTATCCGACGACGTTTATCCCGGCACAGCCTTTACACTGCGCCGGGATTTTTCTTTTGTGGCAGGTGGCTCGGCCCCACGCCGCCCTTGCGGAACGAACCAGTGATTCGCAGCGGCCCCATTCGCAGGGACGCACTTGCGCCCAAATGGCCCTCAGCGAACCAACCAATACCTCAAATATCCCGCTAGACACGTTGGGGTTCGCTGCGCTCACCCCAACCTACGTGATCGTTTGCGTTGGTGCGGGAGCCTGGGTCTCAGCCGATCGCCCTACGCATCGCCTCGATTTCAGCCCGGTAGTCCTTCGCGTGGAAGATCGCCGAACCGGCGACGAAGGTGTCGGCACCGGCCGCAGCAATCGCGCCGATGTTGTCCGCAGTGACGCCACCATCGACTTCCAGCCGGATCGCGCGGCCGCTGTCGTCGATCAGCTGGCGCGCCTGGCGCAATTTTTCCAGCGTGCCGGGGATGAACTTCTGCCCCCCGAAGCCGGGATTGACCGACATGATCAGGATCAGGTCCAGCTTGTCCATCACGTAGTCGAGGTAATCCAGCGGCGTGGCCGGATTGAACACCAGCCCGGCCTGGCAGCCTGATTCCTTGATCAGGCCAAGCGTGCGATCGATATGCTCGCTCGCTTCCGGATGAAAGCTGATCAGGCTGGCGCCCGCCTTGGCGAAATCCGGCACGATGCGATCGACCGGCTTGACCATCAGGTGCACGTCGATCGGTGCCGTGATGCCATAACCGCGCAGCGACTGCAGCACCATCGGACCGATCGTGAGGTTCGGTACGTAATGGTTGTCCATCACGTCGAAATGCACCCAGTCGGCACCGGCGGCCAGGGCCGCAGCAGTGTCTTCGCCCAGTCGCGCGAAATCGGCGGCGAGGATGGATGGGGCGATGATGGGGGCTTGCTTGGTCATGTTGGAGCCTTGATGGGGGCGAGAGACGAAGGGCGAGTAGCGAGGGCGCGAAGACCGGTCTCCCCCGTCATCCGCCCAGAGCCGAACCGAAGCTGTTGCCGCACCCGCAAGTTTGCCACGAGAAATAAATCTGCGCCCTCGCTACTCGCCCCTCGTCCCCGGCTCTACTTAAACCCGCGCTGTTCCTTGATGCGATCGTAGGCGGCATTGATCTCGCTGGCGCGCGATTCAGCGCGTTTGCGCATGTCTTCCGGCAAATCCCCCAGGCGATCGGGGTGATGTTCCGAGATCAGTTTGCGATAGGCGCGCTTCACCGCCCGATCGTCTACGCTGCGGTCAATGCCGAGTACGGCATAAGGATCAGGCCCCTGCACCGTGCGCTGTGGCGGCACGTAGCCACCGCCAGTCGAACCCTGACCGTATGAATGGCCGTTGCCGCGTTGACCACTGCCAGCGCTCCACACATAGCCCTTCATCGCCATCAGCGCCATCAGCTCCATCTCGCTGATGCGCAGCGCGAACGCGAGCTGGCGCAGTATCGCCATCTTTTCCGGCGGCGGGTTGCCTTCCGAAAGCACGGTTTCGATCACCACATCCAGCACGGGAAACGCATGATCACGGCGCAAACCGACCCAGTTGCGCAGCTCGGCGATCGTGCTGGTGACATCGAACTCCGGCTGCTTGCCGGCATTGAAGCTGGCGGCGGCCTGCTTGCGCTGCTCGACGTCCAGGTTCATGCGCGACATCAGGCGCTCGGCCACCGCGATCTCCGCCTCCGATACGCGGCCATCGGATTTCGCCACCGCGCCGAGCAGGGTGAACAGCGGCCCGACAAAACCACCGGCCTCAGGTATGGCGTGCTTGCGCTGGGTATGCCGCAGGTTGTCAAAGACGAAGCCGATGATGCCGCCGGTGATGGCGCCAGGCAGGTGACCGAGAATCAAGCCGAAGAACGCGAACCACAGCGTGTAGGAAAAACTCATGGATGAACCTGCAGCTGTGGCGATTGCGCGCTGTACCAGCGCGCCAGGACGTCGAGCTCGGCATCGCTGACCGGACCGATCGCCGCGCGCATCAGCGGCACGTCGCGGCGACCGTCCCGGTACTGCTTGAGTGCGTCACGCAGATAGTCCAGCTGCTGGCCGGCCAGATTCGGCGCTCCAGGCATGCTGGCGTGACCGGTCACCCCATGACAGGCTGCGCACAAACCCAGTCGGCTGGGCTGCGCCGGCGCCGCGGACTGGCTCTGGGCTTGGGCTGAAAGGGCGGCGGCCAGACACAACGTCGCGATCAGTAGGGTTCGCATCGGCAACACATAGGGATGAAGGCGAGCAATTCTAGCAGTGCTATTGGTGCCGCTTGCCGAGTGCGGCTTTCCGGCACTTCGGCCGCAACAGCTACAATAGGCAGCTTCCTCACCTGCGGAGCCGACGTCGTGCCCACCAGCCTGCTGCAATCGAACCTGCCCGGCCTTGAACTGATCCATCGCGGCAAGGTGCGCGATGTCTATGCATTGTCCGAGGATCGGTTGCTGATCGTCGCAACGGATCGGCTGTCGGCGTTCGATGTGGTGCTACCCAACCCGATCCCGGGCAAGGGCGAGATGCTGACGCAGATCTCCAACTTCTGGTTTGCACAAACCGCGCATCTGGTGCCGAATCATCTGCTCGACGTACCGCTGGCCGAGGTGCTGCCGGCTGGCACCGACCTGTCGCTGTACAAAAAGCGCGCCGTGGTGGCGCGTCGGCTCAAGCCGGTGCCGGTGGAAGCGATTGCCCGCGGTTACCTGATCGGCTCGGGCTGGAAGGATTATCAGGCGACCGGTTCGCTGTGCGGCATCCAGTTGCCAGCCGGCCTGCAGCAGGCGCAGCAGTTGCCTGCACCAATCTTCACGCCGTCGACCAAGGCCGCCGTTGGTGACCATGACGAGAACGTCAGCTATGACGTGGTGGTCGCAGCGGTCGGCAGCGAGCTGGCCGATAAGGTCCGCGACGCCACGCTGGCGATCTACCAGTGGGCAGCCGCCTATGCGGCCGAACGCGGCATCATCATCGCCGACACCAAGTTCGAGTTCGGCACCGATGCCGACGGCAAACTGTATGTGATGGACGAGATGCTGACGCCGGACTCCTCGCGCTTCTGGCCGGCCGACGAGTATCGCGTCGGCATCAGCCCACCCAGCTATGACAAGCAGTTCGTGCGCGACTATCTGGAAACGCAGGGCTGGAACAAGGTCGCGCCGGGTCCGGTTATTCCTGATAACGTGATCGCCGCCACGGCCGCCAAGTATGCCGAGGCGTTGCAGCGGCTGGCCGGGATCAAGCTCGACTAGACGCAGCGCGATTGGATCCGCTTCGATCAAAACGTACTCAGCCAAATCCCAGGCTCGACCCGGAGTTGTCATCACATGCGCGACATGCAGAGTTGGCTGGACAGCTACAGCGGTGATCACCAGAACCCGACCAACCAGCGGTTGCACTGGATCTGCGTGCCGCCGATCGTATGGAGCGTGATCGCACTGCTATGGACGATTCCCGTGCCGGCGTCGTTCGCCCGTCCCGGCGCGTGGGCCGTGCTGGCGATGGTGCTGGCGTTCTACTGGTACTGGAAACACTCGCGCCGGCTGGCCGCTGCATTGCTGATTGCGTTCGCCCTGCTGGGGCTGCTCACGAACCTGCTGTTCGCTGAGCTCGGCGCAGCCTCGCTACGCTGGCTGGCCGTCGGTGTGTTTGTGGTCGCCTGGATCGGCCAGTTCATCGGGCACAAGTTCGAGGGGCGCCGGCCGAGCTTTCTCACTGACTTATCGTATCTGCTGATCGGCCCCGCATGGCTGATGGCCAAGCTGCTGCGCAAACTGGGATTCAAGCAAGCCATATGACGACTTTGCTCACCGTAGTCAGCACCCTGCTCTGGTGGGTGCTCTACAGCAGTATTGGTGCGCTGTTCTTTGCCCTGATCGGCTGGTCCGTGCTGCGCTGGACCGAACGCTGCGCGGTGGTGTTCAACCGCATCTATCTCGCCTGCCTGCTATGGAACCTGATTGGCATGCTGCTGATCGTCGGCGTGGCGGCCTATGAAGGTCACCTGCATCCGCCCTACGCGCCGTTGCTCAACTCCGGTCTGCTGCGTTGCACGCTGGTGCTGGACATGCTGATCGGCACGGTGTTGCTGTGGCGGCTGACTCCGCGCATCGATGCGCGGCGTATCCGTCCCGGCAGCGCCTGCATGGCGGTGGCCGCGATCATGGCGATCAGCTTCGGGATTGCCACCAGCCTGGCGTGATTCGGCGAGCGCGTCGCGCCGGACTTTCGCCCTCTCGGCATCTGAATATGCACGGCCGTGGAATCTTCGTCCGGGCACTCGCTGCAGGTCGCTGCGCAGCTACTCCCGCAGCCGCGGCACGCCATGCTCATTGCGTTCTTCGATCGCGACCGGGCGTGTGTCGAGACGGTCAGGTCGTTGATCCTGCGGCAATGGCTCGATCGCCTCGTTGCGCCCGAACAGCAGTGCATTGCGATAGCAGCGCTGGGCGAGTGCGCCGTCGCCCTGATTGGAATGAAGATCGCCGAGCGCTTCCCACGCTGCTGCGCTGGGTGCAAGCGCCATCGAGCGTTGCAGGTATTGATTCGCCTTGCCCCACAGCTTGAGTCGCACGCACATGCGGCCGAGCGTGAGCAGGAGAGTGGCATCGTTGGGGCGCGCGTCGAGCCAGCTTTCAGCGCGGCGCAGGCGCGCTTCGATATCCTCGCTGCCAAGCATGCCGTAGGTTTCGATCAGCAGCGGCGACCATTCGCGACGCAAGGCGGCTTCCAGCTCATCCATCGCCGGCAGGATCAGGCCGAAGCCAGCCGCGCGGCGGGCGTAGGCGTCGATCACCGCGGGCACCCGGCGTTGCGCTTTCGGCAACTGCGACCACAGAGTGTTCAGCGCGGCGCCATTGGCACAAGCCTGGATCGTGGCGACGAGCACCCGGGTCTCCAGCGCAGCATAGGCGCGGGTGCCAAGGGCGCCGCTCTTCTGTAGCGGATCGAGTGCGGCACGGGCGCGTCGGATATCGCCACTGGCCAGTGCCGCCAGCGCCAGCTCGCGCCAGCCGCCAGGGGTCAGGCTGCCCTTGTCGGATTCGGGTGCCAGCAACGCCAGGGCTTCGGCTGGCTTGCCGTCGCGACGCACCATGCGGGCACGCAGCACGCGGGCCGCCTGGGGTGCGGATTGCGATGCCTGATCCAGTGCTTCCAGCGCGCGGGCATGTTCGCCGCGGCGCGAGGCGGCTTCGGCTGATGCCAGCAGGGCTGGCCCACGCAGGCTGTTCAGCCGCGAGGCACGATTGAGGTCCCGCTCGGCGTCGCCATGGCGGCCTTCGATCAAGGCAATCAGGCCCTCGCTCATGCGCTGCTGGCTGAGCCGCCGATGCCGCCGCGAGAACGCTCCGAATGGCCAGCGCAGCAGACGCCACATCACGGTGAGCAACGCCCAGAACAGCAGCAAGGTGAGTACGGCTCCGACGACCGTGCGCTCGGCATACCAGCCACGCATGTGCACGTAGACGTAACCGGGATCCTCAGCGACCCAATGCCAACCGAACGCGGCCAGCGCCGCCACGATCACCAGCAGCAGAATCCAGCGCCATACCCTCATGGCTTGGCTCCACCTTTCGGCGGTGTCGGGGCGCTGCTTGCAGCCGGTGCGGCAGTGTCCGGAGTCGGTGTCAGTGCATGCACGGCACGCAGATTGCGCAGCTCGGTCAGCGCGGCGCCGAGTTGTACCGGTGCGCCCGACGGCTGCGTAGCGATGAGTTGCTTGAGCGTGCTGCGTGCCTGCTGGACGGCTGGCGCACTATCGTCAAACTGGGCCGACAGGCTCAGATCCACTCGTTGCAGCGCAGCCGCATACGCCGGGCTGTCGCTGGCCAGCAGCGCGGCCTGCGCCTGCGCCAGATCCAGCGCGGCCAACTCTCGCGCGAAGCGCGCATCGGCAACCGCCAGCGGCGCGCCGTTGTCGCGCTGCACGCTGAACATTCCGGCCAGTGCACGGCGGATGCGCGTCCACACATCCGGCAACTGTGTGGTGTTCGGGTTGTCGAGTGATTTCAATGGCAACGTGGCCAGCGTCCCGCGCAGCTCCGTCAGTTGTTGCAACGCATTGGCCTGGCTTGCCGGCTGGCTCTTCAGCAGCGCGTCGCGTTCGGCGCCGATGCCCTGGCGCACGGTGGAGAACGCGCCGTCATTGACGGCCGCCAGAGTCTGATCGGCCAGCGAATACGCAGCGGCCGCGCCCTGCGCGTCATGGAACAATGTGTAGCGTTCGCTGGCCATGCGTAGCAGCGATTCGGTTTCATCCAGCAGCATCCCATCATGGCCGGACAGGCTCTTCTCGGCGAGCTTCGCGACGGCGTCCTCGAGATCGCGCGTACGCTCGGCTTGGCCGAGCAGCTCCTCACGCAGCGAGCGGTTGACCGCTGCCGCATCGTTCAAGCGTTGATTGAGGCTGGTGCGTTCACCACTGACCCCGATCAGCGTTGTCTCCAGTGCGCTGACGCGAGTCTGTAAATCCGTCGCAGCAAGGACGGCCGCATGGGCGCCCTGTGTCTGCAGCCATTGCTGCCAGCCGACATAGCCGGCAGCAACCACGGCGATCAGCGACAACAGCACCGCCAGCGCCAGACTACCACCGCCCCGCGGACGTGGCTCCCGTAACGCCGTCGCAGGCAGCACCGGCACGGGATCAGGACGGGCGCCCTCGGGCGCGGTGTACTCACTCGGCTTGTCTGGGTTGCTCATGCGCGCATGCTAGCAGCCCATACGCCAACGTTCGTAGCAGGCGAGCGTGAAGAAGGTCACGTGAAGAAGATCAGTCCGCGCGTATGGCCGCGCCGAGCAGATCGGCCGACAGCGCCGAAGCGGCCAGCTCGATACGGGCGAAACCGGCAGCACGTGCCGCCGACGCCAGCCGCTCGCTGCTGACTATCGCGGTTGCCGCGAACAGCCGCGCCAGCGCCGTGGGCGGCAAGATCCGGCACAGGTTGTGCAGCGCTTCCGCACTGGACAGCAGCACCAGCGCGGAGGCTGGCAACTGCAGCAGCGCCTCGACATGGCGGCGATCAAGCCGTGGTGCCACCCGCTGATAGACATGCAGCTCACGCAACTGCGCTCCACGCGCGAGAAGCTGTTCGCGCAGGAGTCCGCGCCCGCCGGGTGCGCCGATCAAGGCGATGTGCCGTCCATGCAGTTCATCCAGCGCGGGGTGATCGAGCACACCTTCGCTGTCCTGTCGCGCCGGGGCGAGTGGCGCGTGGATGCCATGTCGGCGCAGCGCTCGCGCCGTGCCTTGCCCCACCGCCAATACGGTGGCCAGCGTGCGTAGCGACCCCAGCGCGGCAGCAAAGCGTACCGCCGCTGGACTGCTGAAGATCAGCACGTCCTCCGCCAATGCCGCCTGCAAACCCTCACGTGCAGAGGCGTCATCGGCCACCCGACGCAAGGCCAATCCAGGCAACAACAACGGCACGCCACCACCGACGCGCACCCGCCGCGCGAGCGCCGTTGCGGTGCCGGCAGGACGGGTAATCACCACGATCCTGCCGCGCATCGGCGCCGTCTCGAAGCGGTCGTTGTTCATTGGAGTTTGCCGTTGCACCTACGCACCACGTCCGCTCGCTGCCATGGCCACCAGTGTAGCGGCCGGCCTACACTGGGAGGTCCTCCCCTCCCCACAGACCTTTGATCAACGTGACCACGACCCACACATCAACCCAGGCACAGCAGCTGATCCAGTTCATCCGCGACGAAATTCCACTGGCGCACACGATGGATCTGCAACTGGGCACCTGCAATGACGACATGCTCAGCCTGCTGGCGCCGCTGGCACCGAACGTCAACGACAAGGGCTGTGCATTTGGCGGCAGCCTGGTCAGCCTGATGACGCTCAGCGGATGGGCACTGGTGGAACTGGCGTTACGCCAGCGCGGTGAGGATTGCGATGTCTTTGTGGCCGAATCCACCGTGCGCTACCTGGCCCCGTTGTGGCAGGACTTCAGCAGCGAGGCACGGCTAGCTGCGGACGCCGACTGGGCCACGTTCTTCCGCACCTTGAACGTACGCGGCAGGGCGCGCATCGAGGTCGCCTGCGTGGTGCCCGGCGACGATGGCCAACCGGCGGCTACGCTGAGCGCGCGCTTTGTCGCCAAGCGGCGCGGCCAGGAGTCTGTCTAAACTCGCACAGACGCCAGCCCGCGCTTGCGGCAGAATGGACGAGTCATTCATCGGGGGAGACCACCCATGCGGCGCATCCTGTGCATACACGTCATGTTGTCCGTGCTGTTGCTGGCCGGTTGTGCCACCCAGAAGCGCAGCGACACACTGACCGACACCCTGCAGGCCTACAGCAGCACGCTGCGCTGGGGTGATTTCCAGAGTGCCGAGATGTTCCTCGAACCGAAGTACCGCGCTGCCCATCCGCTGACCAAGCTTGACCTCGACCGATACAAACAAGTGCGCGTGAGCGAATACGACGACGGCTCGGGCCCGGTTCCGGACGGCAAAGATGGCATGCAGCAGACGGTTCATATCAGCCTGGTCAACAACAACACGCAATCCGAGCGCACCGTCGTCGATCACCAGACCTGGCACTACGATGAGGCTGGCAAGCACTGGTGGCTGACCAGCGGGCTGCCGGACATCACTCAGCAATGAAGTGGCCGCAATCTGCCCGGCTGAAATAAGACGATAGGCAGCGGACCGCAAAAGCGGCCGCCTGTCAGGCCCGCGCTGCCCGTATAATCATCGGTTTACCCGGATCGGCGTGGTCACCGCGCCCGTGGAATGACGATGAACGATTTCCTGCAAAAGCTACCCCAGTTTCTCGCCAATCATGCGGCCTTGTCGGCCCTGTTCGTGATTCTGCTGCTGGCGTTGATCGTCATGCAGGTCATCGAGCTGTTCAGCAAGACCAGGGAGCTGACCCCAGCCGGCCTGACCATGTTGATCAACCGCGAAAGCCCGCTGCTGATCGATCTGTCCGCCTATGTTGATTTTGAAAAGATGCACGTTCCCGGCGCCAAGCACGTGATGATGAGCCAGTTCGATCCCGAACAGAAAGACCTGGCCAAGGCGCGCGAATTGCCGGTGGTAGTGATGGACAAGGACGGCCACGGCAACTCGATCAAGGCCGCCCAGCGGCTGGTCAAGGCGGGTTTCGGCAAGGTCTATACGCTCGGCGGCGGTGTGCTGGCCTGGCAGCAAGCGCAGTATCCGGTCGCCAAAGGCAACAAGTAGGAGCGCACCCTGTGCGCGAAAGGCCTGCCTCAAGCTGACCCGCAACCCGATCGCCCACAAGGTGGGCTCCTACTACAGGTCGTGGATGCCGGCGCGCGAGCCGAGGATTTGCGCCAGCACATCGGGCGCGTACTCGAACGAGTCGTAGTACAAGCGCGACTCCGGCAGCCCGGCATCGAGAAACAGTTGATGCCCGGCATCGATCATCGCCGACGGGCCGCTCATGTAGAGATCGTGGCCGGACAGCTCCGGGATATCCTCCAGCACGGCTTCGTGCACCAGCCCGCAGCGCAGTCCGCCTGCTTGCTCCGGATCAGAAATCACCGCGTGGAATTGCAGGTTCGGTAGCTCGCGTGCCCAGCGCTCGGCGAGCGGACGCAGATAGATCTCCGCCGCACTGCGCGCGCCCCAATAGACCTGCATCGACCGTTGCGTGCCCAGTGCGATGAAGTGCTCGACGATCGCCTTGACCGGCGCAAAGCCGGTGCCGCCGGCCATGAACACCATGGGCCGCTCGGAATCCTCGCGCGGCACGAACGTGCCCAGCGGGCCTTCGATGCGCAGGCGATCGCCGATCTGCAATGTGTCATTCACCCATGAGGTAAAGCCGCCACCGGCTACATGGCGCACGTGCAGCTCGATGATGCCGTCCGCCTGCGGTCCATTGGCGATCGAGAACGGTCGGCGCTTGCCGCCCTCCCGCAGTACGTCCAGATATTGACCGGGCAGCCAGTTGAGCCTGGGCTCGCCGTCGTCTGGCAGCAGGCGCAGGCCGACCACGTCAGGTGTCAGACGCCACTTGTCGGTCACCACCACATCGAGCTGACGCCGCTCGATATCCTCCACCGAGGTCACCTCACGCGCCTCCAGCAGCAGATCGCTGGTCGGCACCGCCTGACACAGCAACACCGCATGCTGCGCCCGTGCACTGGCGCTCAACGCTACCGGTGGGTTGCGTGGATACTCGCAACGGCCTTCGAGCAAGGTCGCCTTGCAGCTGCCGCAGACCCCGGAACGACAGGAATACGGCAACGCGATGCCCGCGCGCTGCGCCGCCTCCAGCACGGTTTCACCGGCGGCCACTGGAAACTGACGGCCGGACATTTTGAGAGTGACGGTAGGCACCAGACACATTGTCGCGGTGATGAGAGCGGACAACAATGCGGGCTCGACACACAGGAATCAACATGAGTCTCTGGAAACAGCCACCCGACCTGGCGCGGATCAACGCCTGGAGCGCCAACACCATGATGCAGACGCTGGATATTCGCATCAGCGCGATCGGTGATGACTGGCTGCAGGGCACCATGCCGGTTGACCATCGGACCCATCAACCCTATGGCCTGCTGCACGGCGGGGCCTCGGTGGTATTGGCCGAGACGCTCGGCAGCACCGCCGCGATGCTCACGCTCGACCCCGAAAAAGAGCTCGCGGTTGGCCTGGAGATCAACGCAAACCATGTGCGCGGCGTGCGCAGCGGCACCGTGACCGGCACCGCCCGCATGCTGCATCTGGGGCGTTCGACGCAGGTATGGGAAATCCGCATCGAGAACGAGGAAGGCGCCCTGGTCTGCGTCTCGCGCATCACCATGGCGGTGGTACCGGCGCGCACGGTGGGGCCGCGTTGAGCAACGACACGCCCTACGCGAAGCTCAGTCCGGATCTGGTACTCGACGCCGTCGGCGCTTGCGGCCTGTGGCCGGACGGCCGATTGCTCGCGCTCAACAGTTACGAAAACCGCGTGTGGCAGGTCGGGCTTGAGCAGGTTGGAGCGGAGCCGGCTGCACCGGTGATCGCGAAGTTCTATCGGCCTGGGCGCTGGAGCGACGCGGCGATTGTCGAGGAACACACGTTCGCGCTCGAGCTGGCCGCCGCCGAGCTGCCAGTGGTCGCGCCACTCACGTTCGGCGGCCGCACCCTGCTGTGGCACGACGGCTTCCGCTATGCACTGACGCCACGCCGCGGCGGCCGCGCACCGTCGCTGGAATCGACCGAACAACTGCAATGGCTGGGCCGGCTGATTGCGCGCATGCACGTCGTCGGCGCGCGCCAGCCGTTTGCCTATCGCGACAAGCTCGATCGCGCCACGATGGTGCAGCGGCCGAGGCGCGCGGTGCTCGATTCGTCGTTGCTGCCGACTTCACTGCAGGCAAAGTATCGCGCCGCTGCCGAACGACTCGATGCCGCCATCGGCTCGCGCATGGCCGCCGTTGGCCCCGTACGGCAGCTGCGGCTGCATGGCGATTGTCATCCGGGCAATGTGTTGTGGACAGACCACGGCCCGCACTTCGTCGATCTCGACGACGCACGCACCGGACCGGCGGTGCAGGATCTGTGGATGCTCGCCAACGACGCGGCCGCGATGGAGGCCATGCTCGAGGGTTATCAGCAGTTTCGCGACTTCGATCACGCGGAGCTGGCGCTGATTCCCGCCCTGCGCGCCATGCGCCAGCTGCACTACGCCGGCTGGATCGCGGAGCGCTGGCATGACCCGGCGTTCCCCGCCGCGTTTCCGTTCGCCGCCGAATCGCGCTGGTGGGAGCAGCACATCGCCGACCTGCACGAGCTGGCCGACGAACTTGAATAGCCGCTCATTTTGGCGGGAGCGACTTCTGTCGCGACGGGCTGCTGGTAAAGCATCGCGATGGAGGGAGTCTCGAATAACCTGTTAACCCGCTCGTCATCCCTGTGACGGCAGGGGTCCAACAGCTTCAAGATATTGAAGGAGCAAGGGCACTGGGTCCCTGCCTTCGCAGGGATGACGAGCTAAGGGCGGTTTCCGAGGTTCACTGAAGTCGCTTCCACAGAAGTCACCCTACAATCCTCGTCATTCCCCATTGGAGTCCTGCATGCGAGTCATCCTCTTTCGCCTGATCGGCATACTCGAAATCGCCGGCGGCTTTTACGGCGTGGCGGCAATGCTGCGCCGGCTGCTGCCGCTGGGCTCGACTCACGACAGCGTGATCACGCTGATTGGCCTGGCGCTGTTCGGGTTTGTGTTGGCTGCCGGTGTGCAGCTGCTTGACGGAAGCGAACGTGGCATTCAGATGTCCAGCTGGGCGCAGCTGCTGCAGCTGCCGCTGATCGCCACGCCGATATTCAGCTATGCCCTGCATTGCGGCGCATTCATCAATGTATTCGCCACACTGCACTTGCCGCCGCATCTGGCGCTGGACTGGCACTTCGGCAGCCAGGGCTTCGTGCTGGCAGTGGCTGGCCCGGGCGTTTCGCGGCTGGGAATCAACCTGCTGGCGCTACTGTCATGGCTGGTGCTGCGATTGCGCTGAACCGCGGCGTGGTCTCCGCGACATCGAGCAGGCGCATATCAGCCATACGCTCGACTCAACCACGATCGAGCCGCGATTTATTTCTTTGAGAACGCACCACGCGCGACGACCGCGGAAGCGTCAGGTTGTCCACGCTGATCGGCATCCAAGGGATGTGAAGGCTGCCGCGATCGCGTTCTGGGCGAGATTCAAAATTCGATTTCCCAGCCCTCCGGAGTGGACTTCATTCGCTGTGGAGCGCTGGGCTGGGTCGGGGCGTGGGAGTGAGGCGACCCCACGTAGGACAGACGGTATGGCGCGTGGTGCCTGCAAATTACGGCAGGTGGCGAGGCTGGCCTCGCGAGGCTGGCGGTCGAAGCAATCTGGCAATTTTCCTGGATCTTCAGGCTTATCTGCATGGACGCCGACTGGACAGGCCACGCAGCGCAATCCGTGGCGACGATTAAAAACGCCGTAACGATCCCGACAAACCAGATACGTGAGGCCATGGGCAAGCTTGCGTCAAGGTGGGTGAAAGGCGAGCGAGATAAATGTTCTGGCTACAGATGCATATCGGCAGTCGGGCTGAATAGTTAAGCCGGCAGCCACACATCGCTTCCTCAAGTCGCAACGGTCGTGCGAATGGCTACATCACAGGCCTGCCGCAGCCCTTGGGCAAAGGGAAATAAGCCAAACGGGGGCTTTCTTGCTGCTTTGCAGCAATTTCCTGCCCGAAGGAATACGCTGTAGGCAGTTTCGATTGCCAGGGCGGACCCGCCATGAGCCAGCCGACGATGCATTTCCGCACGCGTAAATGGGTGAAGCCGCAAGACCTCAACCCCAACGGCGCCCTGTTCGGCGGCAGCCTGCTGCGCTGGATCGACGAGGAAGCGGCGGTCTACGTGATCAATCAGCTTGGCAACTCCAACGTCGTGACCAAGTACATGTCGGAGATCAACTTCGTCAGCTCGGCGCGCGAAGGCGACATTATCGAGATGGGCATCAGTGCCACTCATTTCGGTCGCACTTCGATCACCCTGCGCTGCGAAGTGCGCAACGTGATCACCCACAAAAGCATCCTGACTATCGACAAGATCGTGTTCGTCAACATGGGTGCCGGTGACATGCCGCAGCCGCATGGACGCACGGAACCGATCAGCGACGAGACTTCGGCACTGACCCATCGGGCGTGACACGAATGCAGGCAAATGGGCTGCGCAAGCTATCATTCACCGATGAACATGCCTTCGCCCCCCGCAGCCGACACCACCCTCCCCGTCATCCGCCTGAAATCCGACCGTGCCCCAGGCCACCCGTGGGTGTGGTCGGCACAGCTGCATAAACCCGAGACGAAATTGCCACCGGGCAGCGTGGTCGAGATCCACGATGCCAAGGGTCGTTTCGTCGGTCGCGGCTTCTGGAACGGGCACGCGCGCATTGCCCTGCGCGTATTGAGCACCGATGAAGCCGAGGCAATCGACGCCGAGTGGATTGCCGCGCGTATCGAGCGTGCCGTGCAGCTGCGCCGCGAATGGCTGCAGCTCGATCACACCAGCGATGCCTGGCGCGTGATCCACAGCGAGGGCGACGGTCTGTCCGGGCTGATCGTCGACCGCTACGCCGACATCCTGGTGGTCGAATACTTCGCTGCCGGCATGTGGCGTTTTCGCGAGGCCATCCATGCGGCGCTGCTCACACACTTCCCTGGTGCGCGGCTGTACTGGTTCGCTGAATCGCATGTGCAGCGGCAGGAGTCGTTCGACTGCCGCACCGGCGACGTACCTGAAGCGGTCGAAGTGCACGAGCACGGACTGCGCTTTCAGGCTGCGCCGGGCTCCGGCCACAAAACCGGTTTCTTCGCCGACCAGCGCGACAACCGTCGCCGCTTTGCCGAACTGGCGAAGGGCCGGCGCGTACTCGATCTGTGCTGCAACGCGGGCGGCTTCGCGGTACACGCCATGGCGGCCGGCGCGCGCGAAGCGGTTGGCGTGGATCTGGATGCCGGCATCCTGGAAATCGCCCGCGCCAACGCTGCTGCCAACAACGTCGCGGTGACATTCGAGCAGTCCGACATCTTCGACTGGGTACGCGCAGCGGTCGCTCGCGGCGAGCAATACGACGCGGTGATCCTCGATCCGGCCAAGCTCACCCGCGACCGCAGCAAGGTGATGGAGGCGCTGAAGAAATACTTCGCGATGAACCGCATGGCGCTCGACATCATCCCGCGCGGCGGTCTGCTGCTGACCTGCTCGTGCACCGGCCTGGTTGGCGAGGCGGATTTCCTGGAGATGCTGCGTCGGGTGGCGCTCAATGCCGGCCGCGAGATCCAGGTGCTGCAGGTCAGCGGCGCCGGCGCCGACCACCCGTTCCGCACCGACGTGCTGGAAGGGCGCTATCTGAAGGCAGTGTTCTGCCGCGTGGATTGATCGGCCCGGTCGCAGCGGGCGAGACAGCATTGCGTAAACTCGCAGCCTGCGTCATTGGAGTGACTTATGCCTGCCACCGAAACACTGTTGATCGTTCTCGTTGCCGCCGTGCTGGTGGTCATCGCGCTGCAGGTGATGACCTTGTTGCGCGCGCGCGCAGACGCCGGCCTGACCAGCCGGCTCGATGCGCTGAAGGACGACGGCGAGCGCTTGCAGCGCTCGCTGCGCGATGAGCAGCGCAACGGCCGCGAGGAGCTGCAACAGGGCTTCGACCGTTTTCGCGGCCACGTCGTCGAACAGCTCGGCGGCATGTCGCAGCAGCAGATCGAACGCATCGACGGCTTCGGCCAGCGCCTGAACCTGCTCACCGAGCGCACCGACAACGGCCTGCAGTCGCTGGCACAACGACTGGCCGAGGACGCGCGCAAGAGTCGCGAGGAAGTCACGCTTTCGCTCAACCGCTTCGGCGAACAGCAGCAACAACGCCTCGCTGCGCTCACTGCCGACAACGAGAAGCGCATGGGCGAAGTGCGCGCCACGCTGGAAGCCAAGCTCGGTGCGATCCAGCAGGACAACGCAGCGAAGCTGGAGCAGATGCGCGCGACCGTCGACGAGAAGCTGCAAAGCACGCTGGAGACGCGCCTGGGGCATTCATTCAAGCTAGTCTCCGAACGATTGGAAGCGGTGCAGCGTGGCCTCGGTGAGATGCAGAACCTGGCCGTCGGCGTAGGTGACCTGAAGCGCGTGCTTGGCAACGTGAAGCAACGCGGCATCGTCGGCGAGGCACAGCTCGGCGCATTGCTAGAGGACTTGCTGACTCATGAGCAATACGCGTCCAACGTCATTACCGTGCCGGGCAGCAACGAGCGCGTCGAATACGCGATCCGCATGCCGGGCCAGAGCGATGGTGAAAACGTCTATCTGCCGATCGACTCGAAGTTCCCGGTAGAGGACTACCAGCGCCTGCTGGATGCCCAGGACGCGGCCGACGCCGATGCAGCAGCAGCGGCCGGCCGCGCGCTGGAAGCCCGTGTGCGCGAAGAAGCCAAGCGGATCCGATCCAAATACGTGGCGCCGCCCCATACGACCGATTTCGCCGTACTCTTTCTGCCTACCGAGGGACTGTATGCCGAGGTGCTGCGTCGGCCCGGCTTGTTCGAGAGCCTGCAGCGCGATCATCGCGTCACGGTTGCCGGCCCGACCACGCTGAGTGCCCTGCTCAACAGCCTGCAAATGGGCTTTCGCACACTGGCCATTGCCAAGCGCAGCAGCGAAGTGTGGAAGTTGCTTGGCGCGGTGAAGAACGAGTTCGGAAAATTCGGCCTCGTGCTGGAAAAGGCCGAACGTCAGCTCAATACCGTGAGCAAGAGCATCAGCGATGCCGGCAAGAAAACCCGCACGATCGAGAAGAAACTTCGCGGTGTAGAGTCCCTGTCGAGCGAAGATGCCACCGAGCTTCTCGGCAATACCTTGATCGACGACACCGGTGGAGACACCGACCTCGGAGCAGACGAGGAAGCGTGAACAAAACAACCGAACCCCTCGTTGAGCACCATCGCCGACTGAGTCTACTGACCGACGAAGTGCTGCGGTTGCGGCAGGCGCTGCCGGCGCGCGCCCGCTTGCTCGTCGGCCTGACGCACGCGCTGCGTGCCGTGATGGCCGCAAGCCTGGGCTACTTCACCGCCATTGAATTGGGCCTGGGACAGGGATTCTGGGCCGCCATCACCGCGATCTCGGTAAGCCAGACCAACTACGTGGACGTGCGCAATTCCTCTCGCGACCAGTTCATCGGCGCAATCATCGGCGGCCTGATCGGTGGCCTCGCTGGTGGCCTGGCCAGCATGGACGCCGCGACCTTCGGCGACTATCACTTCCTGGTCTATGTGCTGACGGTGATCGTGGGCATGATGCTCTGCTCGGCTTTCAATCTCGGCGCAGCCGGTCGCATCAGCGGCACCACCACCACGATCATCATGCTGGTGCCGCACAGCGGTGCGTTCTGGCAGATCGCCTTGTTTCGACTCGGCGAAGTCACCCTGGGCGCAGCTGCCGCGCTACTGGTGAGTTTCGTTTTCGACGCGCTGGAGCGACGGTTCTTCACCAGCCATTCGACGTCCGCGCCACCGTCAAAGTGAAGACGTCGCCGTCGCCCGCGTCGACGCCCGGCATTACCTCGACGGGCACGACCATTACACTACGCGTCTGTCTGACCCCCAAGGACTCTCCATGAGCAAGCAGCCTCCGGATACCGGCGTCACCCAACAACAGGCTGAAGATGCCGTGCGCGTACTGCTGCGCTGGGCTGGCGATGATCCGCAGCGCGAAGGTCTGCTCGACACGCCCAAGCGGGTGGTCAAGGCTTATCGCGACTGGTTCTCCGGTTATGAAACGGACCCGGCCGAGTATCTGCGGCGTACCTTCAAGGAAGTCGCCGGCTACGACGAGATGGTGGTCTTGCGCGACATCGAGTTCGAGAGCCATTGCGAGCACCACATGGCGCCGATCATCGGCCGTGCACATGTCGGCTACATGCCGACCAACCGGGTGGTCGGCATCAGCAAGCTGGCCCGCGTGGTGGAGGGCTACGCGCGCCGCTTCCAGGTACAGGAAAAATTCACCGCACAGATCGCCCAGTGCATCCAGGAAACCCTGAATCCGGCCGGTGTGGCGGTGGTGATCGACGCCAGCCACGAATGCATGACCACCCGCGGCGTGCACAAGCGCGGCGTGTCGATGATCACCAGCCAGATGCTTGGCGCATTCCGCGACGATGCGCGGACCCGCGCCGAGTTCCTGCAATTCATCGGTATCCACGGCGGCATGCGTCGGTGATCCGGCGCATCCTTGTCGCCATCGCGTTGCTCGCGCCGATTACCGCGCTCGCGCAAAGCACGCCCTCCGAATATCTGAAACTGTTCGATACCAACGGCGATGGCAAGGTGAGCGAGTCCGAATACGTGGCCTACATGAGCCAGGGCTTCTACCGCATGGACACCAACCACGATGGTGTACTGGAACCGAGCGAGCTACCCGGCGGCCGCGGCAAGCCGATCACGCTGAAAGAGTTCCAGGACAATCTACGCACCCAGTTTCACAAGCTCGATCGCCATCATCACGGCTACCTCAACGCGCAGGAACTGACCGCGCCGCCGCAGGGGTGAGTCCCACCTGGCGCACTCCACGTGGCCTCGAAGTGCCCCCTCCCCTGTGTGCAGGGTAGGGTTGGGGTGGGTCGCTCTTCGGAAGGAAGATCAAAAGCCTCACCCCCTCCCAACCTCCCCCTGCAAGCAGGGGGAGGAGCAGAGCGCGCAGTCCACTCTCTTCGGATGATTCCAGATGGCACCCGAAGTGCTCCCTCCCCTGCTTGCAGGGGAGGGTTGGGGTGGGGTCGCTCTTCGCCTCATGGCTCACACACCGACACCAGCACCCGATAGATCTCGGCAACGACATCGCTGGTGCGCAGCAAAACGTCATCGTTCCAGAAGCGCAGTACACGGTAACCCTGCCGCTCCAGGGTACGCGTGCGAACCTTGTCGTATGCCAACGCATCGAGATGCTGCCCGCCGTCAAGTTCAATCACCAGATGTGCGGAAACGCACGCAAAATCCACGATGTAGCCGGCCAGTGGATACTGCCGCCGAAATTTATAGCCAACCAATTGCTGGCGCCGCAGGAAGTACCACAAGCAGCGCTCGGCATCGGTGCATTCGTTGCGCAGTCGGCGAGCACGAGTCCATATGCGCTGCATAGCGAATCCTTCGCGAGATATGCGTGACTGAGGCTAGGTTTACCCCCTCCCAACCTCCCCCTGCAAGCAGGGGGAGGAGCCAAAAGCCTCCTCCATCCACCGTTCCGCTCAGGTGAATTTGCGCTGCCTTGCTGTACTCCCCCAAGACCTTGATGCACTCCTCCCCACCCTTGGAGTCCTCCCGCGTCGCCTCGAATTGCTCCCTCCCCTGCTTGCAGGGGAGGGTTGGGGTGGGGTCGCTCTTCGCCTGAAGATCAAAAACCTCTCACGTCCCACCTCCCCTTGCAAAAGAAGGGAGTCCCTTCTTCGGGGTAATCAGGGAATGAGCAAAAGGGCTAACGTCAGGCGGAAATCGCCAGTCGTTCGGAGCGGTACAGTTGGATCGTCAGCAACACGGCGATCACCCCGGCTGCCAGGCTGCCGGCCAGACATAGGCCGAGCTGCTGCGTCGTCACGCCGTCGCCGCGCAACAGCTGCATGATGCCGAGGCTCTGACCGAGCAGCGGCATCGCATACATCCATGCCTGTGCCTTGATCGGCATGATGGCGAGTACCAGGCTGGGTATGATCGGTACCAGCATCAGCAGTGAGAGATAGGTCTGCGCCTCGCGGTAACTCTTCGCAAACGCCGCCACCATCGACTGCAACGCCGCCAGCAGCAGGACTACCGGCAGCATCAGCAGCAGTACGTAAGCCGCAAAATGCGGACCAAGATCCAGTTCCATGCCGAGTTTCTCGGCAGGAATGAAACGCCCCACTACGGCAAATGCGAGCAGCGTGATCAACAGGCTGACGGTGGAAAACGCGCAGATCGCCGCGAGCTTGCCGCTGAGGATTTTCCAGCGCGGCACCGGGTTCGCAAACAGCGGCTCCAGCGATTGCCGCTCGCGTTCGCCAGCGGTGAGGTCGATCGCCAGATACATGCCGCCCATGAAAATGGTGATCACGAAGAAGTACGGCAGCATCGCGAACATCAACACGGCGCGCGATTGTGGCGTCGCCTGATCGCGCCGGGCCACCAGCAGCGGCGACGCGGTCGTGGGTGAGAGTCCGCGCGCCACCAGACGCATGGCACCTTGCTGGCGGGCGTAGCCTTCGACCAACTGGCTCACCCGTTCCACCGCGGTGTTGGCATCGCGCTGCGAGGAGTCGTAGATCAACTCCACTTGTACCGGCTCGCCCTTGCGCCAGGCGTTGCCGTAGTCGGATGCGATGCGCAGCACCACGTCGGCGTCCTGGTTACGCACGGCACGTTCCGGATCGGCGATCGGCGCGCCCGGTATGACGCCGCCTGCTTTCAAAGCGCCCATCAGGTTGGGGGCGTACTCGGCACCGATGACCGGTACCGGCAACGGCCTCTCGGCCTTGTCCAGTTCACGATTGAGCGTGAAGTTGAGCAACATCACGAACACGATCGGCCCCAGCAGCGGGCCGGTGAGGAAAGCGCTGATCAAGGTGCGGCGATCACGCAGGTTTTCCTTCACCTCCTTCAGGAATACGGTGAGGAACGCGCGACTGCGCTGAGCTTTTGTCGTGACGGCATTCATGCGGCCAGTCCCTCGTCACTGCCAATGATCTTCACGAACGCATCCTCCAGATTGTTCTTGCCGGTCATGGCCTTCAGGGCCTCGGGCGATTCGTCTGCCACCACGCGGCCATGCGCGATCACCACAATGCGGTCACACAGCGCCGCGACCTCCTGCATGATGTGGCTGGAAAACAGCACGCAACGACCTTCGCCCTTCAGCCGTGCCATGAACTGACGCAGCGCGCGCGTGGCCATCACGTCGAGCCCGTTGGTGGGCTCGTCGAGAATCACGTTGCGCGGGTCGTGCACCAGTGCGCGGGCGATCGCGGTCTTCACTCGCTGACCCTGCGAAAAGCCCTCGGTGCGGCGATCGGCGATGTCCTCCATTTCCAGCGCCTTGATCAACGCGTCGCGACGACTGTTCAACAACGCCTCGGGCAGACCATGCAGGCGCGCGAAGTAATCGATGTTCTCGCGCGCGGTGAGTCGCTTGTACAGGCCGCGCGCATCCGGCAACACGCCAAGCTGGCGACGCACGCCGAGCGGGTCGACCGCCGCATCGATGCCATCCACCAGCACCTGTCCACGATCCGGCGCCATCAGCGTGTACAGCATGCGCAGCGTGGTGGTCTTGCCGGCGCCGTTGGGGCCGAGCAAGCCAGTGATTTCACCGTCGCGGGCAGTGAAGCTGACGCCGTCGACAGCTTTCACGGTGCCGAACGCCTTGTGTAGATCCTTCACCTCGATCATGGCGTGGCTCCGTTGAAGTCGATGAATATCGGGGTGGGTTGCAGCTGGTCCAGACACTTCGCATCAAGTGTTTTCGGATCGAGCTTCTCGACAAAATGCTTGACCAGCTGCGGCATGCAGCCTGTGGCCATCACGCTGTGGCCCTGCCCCTTGAGTACCAGCACACGCGCGTTCGGCAAGCCCGCGGCTACTTCTTCGGCATAGCGCGGCGGCGTTACCGGGTCGTATTGCCCGGCCAGCAGCAGCACCGGCGTGCTGGTTTTCAACGGCTGGTGGAAATCGGCCGGGCGGGCCCCCTTGGGCCACACCGAACAGACGGCCTTGAGCGCCTCGATCATGTGCGTACCCAGGATGGTGTCGGCGTCCTGTGGGCGCGGCACGAGCAGGTCGGCGTCCTCGCTGCAAATGACCGAGTACTGCATGCCGCTGCCCATCAGATCGTCCAGATCACCGGACAGGATCTTGGCCTGGCCCAGCAGCGGCCCTACATCTCCGTGTGCTGCCGCATCGATCGACAACGGCAGCAACGCGGCGGTGGCCGGCGTGTAGGCAAACATGCGTACTACGCCAGCCAGCGAGTCTTCGTTCAACACCCGCTTGACGGTCCGGTAGCTCTCCGGATCACGGAAGCTGACCTGGTGCGGGTTCGCGCGCAGCGCATCGCGCAGCTGATAAAGAGTCTGATCCGGATCACCGAAGTGCTGCTTGCAGGCCGGCTCAGCGGTGCAGCGAGCGAACTGCGCCTTCAAGGCGTCATCCAGATTGCGCGCAAAGTCCTCGCCCAGCGCCTGCGAGTTCGGCACCACGCTATCGAGTATCACGCTGCGCACCGCACCCGGATAACGCATCAGATATTGCTGCGCCATCCGCGTGCCGTACGACACGCCGACCAGATCGAACTGCGGCGAACCGAACGCCTTGCGCACGTCCTCCAGATCCTGCGCCGCTACCGTGGTGGTGTAGTAGCGTGGGTCGGCGCGGTCGCTCAGCTGCTTGAGGCAATCAGCGACCGAGTGGCGCAGCTTGTCGGCATCGAAGCCGTTCGAATCGTCCTGCGTGGCCGTGTCATCGGAGCCCTTGCAGTTGAGTGCATTGGAGCCCCCGGTACCTCGCTGATCGAGCAGCAGCACATCGCGATGCGCTCGCAACGGCTCCAGCATCGAGGCGATCTGGCCCGCCGAGTCAGTCGCCGCCTGGCCAGGACCACCGGCCAGAAACACCAGCATGTCCTTGCTGGGCAGCTGTGCGCTGGAACGCAACACCGCCACCTTCAGGGTGATCACGCGGCTGTGTGGATCGGCGCGATTTTCCGCTACCGGAAAAGCCGTGCACCACGCCTCCGTGCTGAGCCCACTGTTCGGCTGAGCGAGTTCGCATGCGGCCAATGTCACGCTGCCGAGCTGCCATGTCCGCGGCTTTGCCCGCAGCGGTGGCTTGGTCGCAGCCGCGGGTGCGACGACTGCCGCTGCTGCGAATGGACCCTTCGGCTGAAACTGGTGCCAGGTCAGAAAGCCCAGCCCCACCACCACCGCCCCGACGCGGATCGCGGTACGTCCGTTCAATGCCATGCCTCTCACTCCCCACCCGGCACAAAAATCGATTCGATCGGGCGGCCAAACAGCCGCGCGATCTTGAATGCCAGTGGCAGGCTGGGATCGTACTTGCCGGTTTCGATCGCGTTGATAGTCTGCCGCGATACATCCAGCCGCTCGGCCAGATCGGCCTGCGACCAGCGCTGCTCGCCGCGCAGTTCGCGTAAATGGTTATTCATGGAAGCCCACCAATGTCGGTGTCGATCGACATCGGGCGCTGACGCCGGCGCCAATGCGCAATGGCGAGAATCAATCCCCAAGACCCGAGCCCTGCACTCGTGCCCCACATACCGCACAGTAGACCGAGCTCGTTGCCACTCATCTGGTAGTGGCGCCCGAACCCAATGATTACAGCGAACACGGCAAGCACCAGCGACGCCAGCAAAACCCTCCAGTACCAGGCCATGCTCTCGTCGCACAGTCCATCGCCCCTACCAGCGCCGTAGCGATGGCTTGCCCAACCACACCCTGCGGAATACACCAAAATCAGAGTGGGCCACACCCAGATCAGGCTCGTGCCATCGAGGTTGATGATGTCGGCCACGGCGAGAAAACCACTGGTCAGGCTAAGCATGCTGACCACCGTGGCCGCTATCGTCAGACCGATCAGATGGAGGCGCCGCTCCAGTTCGTCGCCACCCAGCGCCAGCCGCACCATCGCGCGCACCACGAACAGCAGCGGCACGAACGGCACCGACGCCAGCACAATCTTCAACAACTCGCCATGCACCTGCGGCAGCAACGGCCATAGCAGCACCATGACTGCGATATAGGCCGCCATGGCTGGCCAGAATTCGCGCAAATAGCGCTGATGGAGAGGCAGGGATTTGCGCATGGGAATGTTCCTCTACCGATATGTCAAGCAACCTTAACAAGCGCAGATTAGGAATTTTGCCAGCTCATGTCAAGCAAGCTTGTCATTGTCTGCGCTCTTACGGCCTATACCCGATCTTTTTGTAGCGAATTCGTGAAGACCTGACCAAGAAAGTGACGTAGTTCGCACTCTTCAATGACCTAATTTGTCAACGATGCCCCAGGGCGCATCTGTTTGATGCAGGTGCGCCTGAACCCCTTGCGCTGCGACTTGCCAATAGGCCAGCGCTTGGGCGCCATATCAACCGCCCAATCAACCCCACTCACATCGCCAACATCGGATGGGGACGTCGCTTCTCGCTTATGAGGCCTGGCTCCAGGCTGCTTGCACGCTGCCTGACATGTCGAGTTTCCTTGACAAATAAAGGCGAAAACCGAGGCTTCAGGCCGTCGCCAACCGCGCTCCACACCTAGCACTAATCGACGAGGGGCTGTCGGCCTTGCGTGGAAAATATGTGATTAATCTGTTAAAAGAGTGACGCAGTTCGCACAATCCAAGGACATATTTTGTCTGGAGATGCCAGACGGAGCGTGCCTGCTCGATCCGCTACAACCGCGCCGTGACCGCTAAATCGGCCGGAATACCGGATCAATCGTCCAAATCCTGGCTTGGCATACAACTTGCCTATGTCAGGTTAGACCCAGCCGCGCAGAAGGCTGCAGTCGGGGGTAATGCAACCAACGTTAGTCAGTAGCGCGTCGAAAGATCAGCCAACCAAAACCAACAATCTTGAAAGGAATACGCATGAACAAGACTCTCCTCTCCGCTGCACTGATCGCCGGCTTCGGCGTTGCAGCAATCGCTCCGCAGGCCGCTCACGCGGCCACCAGCACCGGCACCATCACCATCACCGGCGCAATCGCAGCGTCGACTTGTAACGTAGCCGTTGCCGGCTCTGTCAACCCGACTGTGGTGCTGCCGACCACGATGACCAACGCCCTGGCGACCGCCGGCGCGACGGCCGGCTGGACCCAGATGAACTTGGTACTGAGCGCTTGCACCGTCATCTCCCCGTACACCACGGTGACCCCATACCTCTCGGGGAGCACCATTGACACGAGCACCGGTTATCTGAAGAACGCCACCGGCTCCGCCACCAATGTGGAAGTCGCGCTTTCCACCACCAACGCCCTGTCTGGTGCACTGACCCTGCAAGCTGCGTCGGGTGCTCAGGGTCTTGCCAGTACGCCGCTGAGCACCAGCGGCTCCACCACCTACACTCTTTGGGCTGGCTACGTGGCGCAGTTGACCGGTGCGACCGCCGGTAGCGTCGCCACCACCGTGACCTACGCCCTGAACTACCAGTAATACGTCCGCCTCGCTGCTGCGGCCGGAGCACCGGCCGCAGCGTCATCGCCCACAGGCAGTCGAGATTCCCATGAACAAACCGATTCGCGCCCTGACCGCGGCGCTGCTGGCTATCGGCTGCGCGCTATCTGCCGTTCCAGCCCACGCCAGCGTCATCATTGCCGGCACCCGCGTGATCTTTCCGGCCAAAGACGGCGAAGTCACGGTGCGCCTGACCAATCAGAGCGCCACGCCGGCGCTGATCGAAGCCTGGATCGACAGCGGCGACTCGCAGTCGACGCCAGACAAAGTGCATACCCCATTCCTGATCACGCCGCCGCTGTTCCGCATGGAACCGAACCGCGATCAGAGCCTGCGCATCCTGTTCACCCACAGCGACCAGCCTTTGCCGACCGACCGTGAGTCGGTGTTCTGGCTGAATGTGCTGGAAGTCCCGCCCAAGCCCACCGGCCCACAGTTTCAGGGCAAGAACGTCCTGCAGATGGCGATACGCTCGCGGCTGAAGCTGTTCTATCGCCCCGCCGACCTGGCAGGTAATCCGCAGAAGGCGCCAAGCGAACTGACTTTCAAGGCTGCCAGCGAAGCTGGATCGGCGGCCTTGGTCGTGCACAACCCCACGGCTTACTACATCACCGTCGGCCTGCTCACCGTGAACGTCGGGGGCACATCGCACAAGGTCGACACCGGCATGGTGGCGCCAGATTCCGATTTGCGCGTGGCCATACCGGACCTGAAACAGGCTCCGGGCGTTGGCGACGCGATCCAATACAACTGCATTACTGACTTCGGCTCCGTCGTTGTTCTGAAGGGCGCCGTTTCGTCGTGAAATTCCGGCACGCCAAGCACCAGCCATGCATACGCTGGTCTGCGGCGTGCCGCCGTGTTTTCCTTTCCTCCATCATTGCCGCCACATTAGCTGGATGGGCCGTTGCATCGAGCGCATCCCCGGTCAATGGCGCAGATGCATCGGCCAGTTCCGCCGATGCCAGTGCCAGCGGTGGCTACGCGGATTTTGATCGGAGCCTGCTGTCCGGCTCCGGCCAAAACACCACGGATCTGTCCCGCTTCGAACACGGCAATCCGGTGATGCCCGGCAGTTACAGTGCGGACATCTATCTCAATAATATCTGGGTCGGTCGTACCGACGTGCGCTTCGCCGCCACTGAGGCAAAAGCTGGCGCTACGCCGTGCGTGGATCGCAAATTGCTCGACCAGTTGGGCTTGCATCCCACCAAGCTGTCCGACGAGACCACCGCACGTCTGAGCGACCCGACGGCCTGCGTGGACATCGGCAGCCTGATTACGGGCGCATCCATGATGTTCGACATGGGTGAGTTGCGGCTCGACACCAGCGTGCCGCAGGCTTATCTCGGGCAGATGCCCCGCGGCTACGTCAGCCCTGAGTACTGGGATGCGGGCGTGCCGGCCGCGCTGCTGAACTACAACTTCAACAGCTACCACAGCAGCAGCCAGGGTCAGGGTCAGACCACGACTTACCTGGGCTTGAATGGCGGCCTGAATATTGGCCCGTGGCATCTACGCGAGGACGCCACAGTCAACTGGCAGTCGGCCACCGCCGGTTCTCCCGCACGTCAGCAATGGCAGAACATCGACACGTACGTGCAGCGTGACCTGTCTTCATTGCGTGCGTTGCTGACGATCGGCGATAGCTATACGGACGGCGCCGTGTTCAACAGTTATGGCATCCGCGGCGTACAGCTCGGCACTGATGACCGTATGCTGCCGCAATCGCTGCAGGGCTATGCCCCTGTCGTACGTGGTGTGGCTGAAACGAATGCCAAAGTCACCGTGCGTCAGAACGGCGTGCAGATCTATCAGACGACGGTAGCGCCTGGTCCATTCACGATCACCGACCTTTATCCGACCGGCTACGGCGGCAATCTAGTAGTGACGGTCACTGAAGCAGACGGCCGCGTGACCACCTTCACTGTGCCGTATGCCTCGGTGGCGCAATTGCTGCGACCCGGGATCACCCGCTTCGACTTCGCCGCCGGTGAATTGCGCGACGCATCGATCCGTGACAAACCCGCGGTGGCGCAGGCGACGATACAACACGGCTTCAATAACCTGCTGACCGGATACGCGGGCCTCGTCGGCTCACAGGGCTATGGCGCAGTGCTCGTGGGTGCGGCGATTGATACGCGCTATGGAGCGCTCGCTGTGGACGTCACCCAAGCGAATGCCCACATTCCGGGTTACTCGACGCAGTCCGGTCAGAGCATGCGGATAACCTATAGCAAGATCATTCCGTCGACGCAGACCACACTGTCGGTCGCCGCGTACCGCTATTCGACCGGCGGCTTTCTTAGCTTGACGCAGGCCGCCGAAGCTCGCAACTACGCGAGCGAGGGGATCAATGCGTTCGACTACGTGCCGCCTCAGGCAGTGCCGATGATCGACGGCGTCCCGGAGCAAAGCGTACTCACGCCAGCCCAACAAGCCACCCTGGCCGGAAGTGCGTTCACCACCAATCCGGTTCTCACCGCCGCAGGACTGGAACGTCAACGCAACAACTTCACACTCTCGCTCAGCCAGTCCCTGGGACAAAAGGCTGGCTCGATCTACACCAACGTATCGGCCAGCGACTACTGGAATAGCCGCGGCAACGACACGCAGTTCCAGGTCGGCTACAACAATCATTTTCATCGGCTGTCCTACAGCGTTTCGGCCACACGTTCGGTCGACCCACTGGGCCATTACGACAACCAGTACTTCGTCAACTTCAGTGTGCCGCTGGGCGATAGCTCGCACGCGCCGACCTTTGCACTGAACCTCACGCATGACCAACTCAGCGGCGCGCAGGACCAGGCCATGGTGAACGGCTCGTTCGGCAGCGACAATCAGTTCAGCTATGGTGCTACGGCAACGCACAGCAGCAACGATGGCGACAATGCTGGCAGCGTGAATGCGGGTTACCGCAGCCCCTATGCCCTGTTCAACGCCAGCTACGGCGACGGCAGCGGTTATTCGCAGGCCTCGGTAGGTGTCAGCGGCGCGGTGGTGGCACACCCCGGCGGTATAACCTTCGGTCAGCCGACGGGTGACACCATCGGCATCATCTATGTACCTGGTGCCGCGGGCGCACAGCTGGACAGCGCAGCCGGTGCGCGAATCGACCACGCCGGTTATGCACTGGTGCCCTACCTCACGCCCTACAACCTGAATATGGTCCAGATCGATCCCAAGGGCCTGCCGCTGGACGTGCAGTTAGATGCCACCAGTGCGCAGGTGGCGCCGTATGCCGGCGCAGTAGTGATGCTGAAGTTCAAGACCGAAAATGGCCGTACGATCATCGTGCACGCTGTCTTCGAAGACGGTCAGGCACTGCCATTCGGTGCGGAAGTGTTCAACGAGAAGGGCACCTCACTGGGCGTGGTCGGCCAAGCCGGGCAGCTCCTGGTGCGCGGTGTCGACCAGTCCGGGCAACTGAGCGTACGCTGGCAGGACGATAGTGGGACTGCACAATCGTGTTCGTTCGTCTATCAGCTTCCCGCACGGAAAAAAGCCAAGCAGGCGAAAGCCTACGAACAGATTCAGGCAACTTGCAGGCGCCCCAACTCGGTCGCACAGGTCACGGGGAGTGGCACATGATGCATCGTTCCAACAACGCTGCGCGGCGCGCACGATTCTTTGTTTGGCTGTTGCTGGCGATCGCCTCCTTCGGCTGGGCGCCATTCGCTGCCGCCACCAGCTGCTCAGGCTCATCGGCGACGCTCAACTTCCCCAGCACAACGGTAGCCACCCCATCAGGTGTGTCGGTAGGAAGCACGCTGGCCACCGGCACGGCCACGATGGTCTTTTCATGCTCTGGTGTATCGGCCTCCAATACCCCAGCGACTATCCAGGCAGGCCAATACCTGGCTACGTTGGATAGCACAAATAATACTGCCGGCCCGGGCATCACTTTTGCGACAGGCGTGCCGGGCCTTGCGGTGCTGGTCAAAGCAACGCCGGTTCAGGCAACGAGCGCCGCGTGTCTCCTGTGCGGCCCCACCAGCCTGCCGGGCTATGTCCTAGGGTCCGTTTCGGCCGGAGGAAGCGGCACCACCGTGACAGCAAACTACACGGCAACCCTGATCACAACCGGCCCGATTGCACCTGGCGTCATACCCCAGATCAACCTCATTCCTTTCTGGTGGTATATCCCTGGGAATCAAACATACGGCGTCAGCATGACGCTCAACGCAAATCTCATTCTGCCCAGCATCACGATCATCGCGCCCTCCTGCAGTGTCAGCACCAGCTCCCAGAACATTGCCGTGACCCTGCAGCCGGTGACGGCTCAGACATTGTCAACAGCCGGATCAGTTGCCGGTAGAACGCCCTTCAGCATTTCGATAACGGGTTGTCCCGCGAGTGTCAGCAAGGTCACGACCTATTTCAATTCGGGCGCAACCATCGACGCGGCTACGGGCAATCTACTGAATGGCGGCAGCGCCACAAACGTCGAAGTACAGCTGCTGAATGGTGCCGGTGGCAGTGCGACTGCGTTATCCGCGATCAATCTGACTGGCGTGCAGGCCAGTGCACAGAACTCGTCGCAGTACGCCGTCGCTGGTGGGGCCGCAACACTCAACTACTACGCGCAATACATTGCCTCCGGTGGAGCTGCTGCCGCTGGCAGCGTGAAGACCAGCGTAATGTTCACCATCGCCTATCCTTGATCACAACAAGGACGCCTCAGCTCAAAGGTCATTCGTAGGTTTGAGTGACCAGTACCGGATCTTTTGCATCAGGCGCACTGGCTTTGACGTAGTTGTCAAAGTACTTCAGCACTTGATCCGGTACCGAGCCCGATAAACGGACCACGGCCACGACATAGATCTGTGGCGCGACAGTTTCCGCATTCGGTCCGGTGCACGGAGTCCGGTGGGGCAGGTTTTGCTCCAAGGCGCCAGAGGCTAGTGTCCCGGCGCTTTCTGCGGTAACCCCGCAGGTCGAGTCCACGATGGCCCCCGTGAACGTGATTCGGCCACTTGCTGAAGCTTCTATCGACCCGCTCGCCGCAGCCGCCCGCGGGATGCAAAGCATTCCGATCAGGGCAACACCTAACAGCAACGAACTGTTCGACCGTTTCATACCGCACCTCGCGGTGCCCCATAGCTATTACGGGGTACCTAAGTGCAATCGGCACATGGGTCGAACTCTTTAGAGCGAAATTCAGCTCGTGCGCCGGTACGCACAGAAATTGCCAACCGCGTCACACTATTCAGGTGTGAACGACGATTTTGGCAAGGCAGCCATCACCGCGATGTGAAGCTGCCGCCCATGCCTTTATCGGCTCGTGATGGCTGGCCTGAAGGGGCGCAGATGATGAATTTTGGACCGGGTTTAGCGTGAGGAGATGTACTTCTCACGACGGATCTGATGCACCGGCAGCCCGAATTCCTTCAGCGCGGCAAACGCGGCATCGACCATGTTCGGATTGCCGCACAGGTAGGCGATGTCGCGTTCGGCGCTGGGTTGAAGCTCGGTCAGCACGGTTTGCACGTGGCCCGTACGGTCGGTCGTACGCGGCACCGCACGGGGCTGTCGGCTGAGGCAACCGTGGAAGGTGAAGCCGGGATTTTCCTCGGCGAACGCCTCGAATTCGTCGCCATATAGCAGTTCACCTTCGTTGCGCGCGCCATACAGCAGCACCACTTCGCGATCGCCTGCGGCGAGTAGCTTCTGGATCTGCGGCAACATGGCGCGGTACGGGGTGACGCCGGTGCCGGTGGCGATCAGCAGGTAGCGCGGGTGATGGTCGGCCTCCTGCAGGCAGAAACGACCGTAGGGGCCGCTGGCGTCGATGGTGCCGCCCTGCGGCAGCTCGCCGAGCAGCTTGGTGGCGGCACCGCCTTCCACATAGCTCACCGCGATTTCAATGCGCGTGACCGGCGAGGAGCCATCACCGACCGTCGCCACCGAATAGCTGCGTTTGGTCGCGGTGCCGTCGTCATAGTGGAAGTGCACTTGCAGGAACTGCCCCGGCTGGAACGCCAGCGGCTGGCCGTCCGCGCGCTCGAAAGCAAGGTGGCGCACCGTGGGGGCAATCATGCTGCTGTCGACGAGGCGCAGCTGGAAGTGGTCGGCCATGTAGGAGATCCGGGAAACAGTGAGTGCGCGGGCGGAGCCGGGCGGCGGTATCAAGCCCGCTATAATAGGTGGCTACGAGCCACCGACCAAGCTGCAACGTGCCAACCCAACGGCTTCGCCCAAGCACGGTGTGTGCCGATGCACCTGGTTTCCCCTAGGCTTTCCATTACCTGGCGTCATTCATGACTTCAACTCCCGCACTCGTCGTCGACAACCTGCGCAAAACCTACGGCAACGGCGTCGAGGCCCTCAAGGGCATCAGCCTGACCGTGCAGCCCGGCGATTTCTTCGCCCTGCTAGGCCCCAACGGAGCCGGCAAATCCACGCTGATCGGCATTCTCTCCTCACTGGTCAACTCCAGCGGCGGCGACGCGGAGATCTTCGGCGTCTCGGTGAACAAGCACCGCAGCGAGGCGATGAGGCTGATCGGGCTGGTACCGCAGGAGCTCAACTTCAACCAGTTCGAGAAGCTGTTCGATATCTGCGTGAACCAGGCTGGCTTCTACGGCATCCCACGCAAGATCGCGGCCGAGCGCGCGGAGAAATACCTGAAGGAGCTGCGCCTGTGGGACAAGGCACAGCACCAGGCGCGCATGCTCTCTGGCGGCATGAAGCGGCGATTGATGATCGCCCGCGCGATGATGAACGAGCCGAAGCTGCTGATCCTCGATGAGCCCACCGCGGGTGTCGACATCGAGATCCGTCGATCGATGTGGCAGTTCGTCAGCGGTATCAATGCGGCCGGCACCACGGTGATCCTGACCACGCATTACCTGGAGGAAGCGGAGTCGCTGTGCCGCAACATCGCGATCATCGACCACGGCACCATCATCGAAAACACCAGCATGAAGAGCCTGCTGGCGACGCTGGATGTGGAGACGTTCGTGCTGGATGTGGCCACCATGCCGGATCAGCTTCCCACCCTGCCCGGCGTCGTCCTGCGCCGGCGCGACGAACATACGCTGGAAGCAGAAATGGCCCGATCGCATGACCTCAATTCACTCTTTTCTGCGCTTTCCGCGCACGGCATCATGGTGACCTCGATGCGCAACAAGACCAACCGACTGGAGGAGCTGTTCGTGCGGCTGGTCGAGAATGGTCGACAAGAGTCGGGCCAGGTTGCTACCGGCAAGGAGCGCGCGGCATGAGCAACTCCGCAACCAATCTCGTCGCCCTCCACACGATCGCGCGCCGCGAGATCGTACGCATCATGCGCATCTGGACGCAGACGCTGATCCCGCCGGCGATCACCATGACGCTGTATTTCGTGATCTTCGGCAAGTTGGTCGGCAGCCGCATCGGCGTGATCGAGGGTGGCTTCACCTACATTCAATACATCGTGCCCGGCCTGGTGATGATGAGCATCATCACCAACAGTTACGGCAACATCTCCAGCTCATTCTTCGGCGCCAAGTTCAGCCGTGCGGTGGAGGAGATGCTGGTGTCGCCGATGCCGAACTGGGTGATCCTGCTTGGTTATGTCTCCGGCGCAGTGGCGCGCGGGTTGGTGGTGGGCGCGCTGGTGCTGCTGATCGCGCTGCTGTTCACTTCACTGCATGTCGTGCATCCTTTGATCACGTTCCTTTCGGTGCTGCTGGGCGCGACGATTTTCTCGCTGGCCGGTTTCGTCAACGCGGTGTTCGCGAAGAAGTTCGACGACATCGCCCTGGTGCCGACCTTCATACTGACCCCACTGACCTACCTCGGCGGCGTGTTCTATTCGGTGAACATGCTGGGCGAACCGTGGCAGGCGATTTCGCGAGTCAACCCGATTCTGTACATGGTCAATGCGTTCCGCTTCGGCGTGCTCGGTATCAGCGACGTCAACGTTCCCGTGGCGTTCGTGGTGATGCTGGCGTTCGTGGTTGGCCTGTCGATTGTGGCGTTGCAGCTGCTCAAGCGCGGCGTCGGCCTGCGCTCCTGAGAGCAGGGATTAGGGACGAGTAGCGAGGGCGAAAAGACCAGCTCTTTCCGTACATTGCCCCGTCCCACGATACTGACCCCACGCCCTCGCTACTCGCCCCTCGTCTCTGATCTAAAGCCCATGCGCGTCAACAAATACATCAGCGAAGCCGGCCTGTGCTCGCGCCGCGAGGCGGACGAGCTGCTGCTGGCTGGCCGCGTCACCATCAATGGTGAAGTAGTCACGACCGGCGCCAAGGCGCTGGACGGCGACGAGGTGCGCGTGGACGGTGAGATCGTGCGCACGCGCACGCTGGCGCCCACGGCGGCGGCGAAAAAGGCCGTCTATATCGCGCTGAACAAGCCAGTCGGGGTCACCTGCACCACCGAGAAAGACGTCGACGGCAACATCGTCGATTTCGTCGACCATCCGCAGCGGATCTTCCCGATCGGCCGGTTGGACAAGGATTCCGAAGGGCTGATCCTGCTGACCAGCAACGGCGACATCGTCAACGAGATCCTGCGTTCGGAAAACCACCACGAGAAGGAATATCTGGTCGGCGTGAACAAGGCCGTGACCGACGAATTCCTCGCCGGCATGGCCAAGGGCGTGCGTATCCACAACCAGATGACAAAACCCTGCAAGGTTCGCCGGATCGCGAAGTACGGTTTCTCGATCGTGCTGACCCAGGGCTTGAACCGGCAGATCCGTCTGATGGCCGCAGCGTTCGGCTACCGCGTGACACAGCTGCGCCGCGTGCGCATCGACAACGTACGACTCGCCCACCTGAAAGTCGGCCAGTGGCGCAACCTCACTGAGGCGGAGTTGAAGGGGCTGCTGCCCCAACGCACACAGTGGTGAGTGCGCAGGCGCCTGCCTGAATGAGCGCCCGCGTTTGCTTGCGTTTTCGCCACCGCGCAAGTATGTTTTACTCCAGTAAAACTTAGCGGGCATCCAACCATGTCGTGCACGGCCACCCTTCGTCAATCTGGCGGGTCGATCATCCTGTCGATCCCCAAGACCATCGCGCAGACGTTAGCTGTTGAAGCTGGCTCGGTCGTCGAACTGTCGGTGGAAGGCCGCACGCTGTCCGTGGCTCCGGCACGCCGAAGTCTGGCTGACCGCCTTGCCGTCAGTCCAAAATCACCGGCGAACTGGCAGCGTGATGAAAGCTGGCTGGCTGATGAGCCGGTTGGACGTGAACTGCTGTGAGTCGCGGCATACCGCAGCGTGGTGACATTCTCGAATTGAGCCTGGATCCGACGCACGGCCGGGAAATCCGCGGTTCACGTCCTGTAATCGTCCTTTCGGCGGACGCCTTCAACAAAGCATCCGGCCTGTTGCTGGTGGCACCGATCACACAGGGAGGCAGTGCCTCCCGCGAAAATGGCTTCGGCGTGACCCTGGTCGGCGCCGGGACCGCGACACAAGGCGTGATCCTGTGCGACCAGACGCGCACCGTGGACGCTCGAGCTCGCACCTTCAGGCGGATCGAGAAGGCACCCGGTGCGTTGGTCAACGAAGCGCTGGATGCGGTGCGCTCGATTCTCGAATAGCCACTGGCTCGGCTGTCGCTCGCAGTGGCGCGTTCGCCGCTCTTGTGGGAGCGACTTCAGTCGCGATGCCTTTCCGTACATCCCAAGAGCATCGCGACTGAAGTCGCTCCCACAAGGGGAATAGCGCCGCCTCGCTACGCCGGCGGCAGGCTTTGCAGATCCCAGCGCGGATAGACCTGCACCGATTCATCCTGATGCTGGCCGCTGGCTAGCCGGATTGCGCCGGCCAGCGCGATCATCGCGCCGTTGTCGGTGCAGAAATCCAGGCGCGGGAAATACACCTTGAAGCCATCCTTGGCGGCGGCCGTGGCCAGCTCGCTGCGCAACCGCCGGTTCGCGCCGACGCCGCCGGCGATCACCAGCCGCTGTGCACCGCTTGCCTGCAGGGCGCGCCGGCACTTGATGATCAGCGTGTCGACGATCGCCTCCTCGAAGGCGCGGGCGACGTCGGCGCGGGTCTGATCGCTGCGGTCGCTGGCCTGCCACGCCAGCAACACCTGGGTTTTCAGGCCGGAGAAGCTGAAATCCAGTCCCGGCCGGTCGGTCATCGGACGCGAGAAACGAAATGCCCCGGCACGGCCCTGTTCCGCCAATTTGGCCAACGCCGGGCCGCCGGGATACGGCAGGCCCATCAGCTTGGCGGTCTTGTCGAATGCTTCGCCAGCAGCGTCGTCCAGCGTATCGCCGAGGATCGTGTAATGGCCGATCGCCTTGACCTCGACCAGCATGGAGTGGCCGCCCGAGACCAACAGCGCCACGAACGGCGGCTGCGGCGGGTCGTCCTCCAGCAGCGGCGCCAGAAGGTGGCCTTCCATGTGGTGCACGCCGATTGCAGGCACCCCCAGGGCCCAGGCCAGCGCCCGTCCGGCGCTGGCGCCTACCAGCAGCGCGCCGACCAGGCCTGGCCCGGCGGTATAAGCCACCCCGCCAAGGTCCTGCACGGTCAGCCCAGCCTGAGCCAAGGCCTCGCGGATCAGTGGCACCAGTTTGCGCACGTGGTCGCGACTGGCCAGCTCCGGTACCACGCCGCCATAGTCGGCGTGCAGCTTGATCTGGCTATACAGGGTGTGCGACAGCAGCCCATGACCCGGCGCCTCCGGCTCCCAGCGCAACAGCGCCACGCCAGTTTCGTCGCAGGACGTTTCGATGCCCAGAACGGGCTTGCCAAACATCGGCTTTGAAAATTCTATGTTATCCACGGTATACTTCGCGGCTCGCCCTATTCAACAGTCCCGTATCCGCGGGAAGACTACCACTCGGAGTTTCCATGCCCAACGTAAAAGTTCGCGAGAACGAGCCGTTCGAGATTGCTCTGCGTCGTTTCAAGCGTACCTGCGAAAAGGCCGGCGTGCTCGCTGAAACGCGCAAGCGCGAGTTCTACGAAAAGCCGACCCAAGAGCGTAAGCGCAAGCGTGCTGCAGCGGTGAAGCGCCACTTGCGTCGCCTGTCGCGTGACGTTTCGCGTAAGACCCGTTTGTACTGAGTTTCCCCGATCCGCCGCCTGTTGGCGGATCTGGCAGCGCCCTGGCGCTGCGGTTACAGGAAACATGGTCGGCGCGGGTTCTCGCGGCCACCGCTAGCACTTTAGATCGATCTGGCCGGTGTTGTCCCCTTCGGACAACGCCGGCTTTGTCGTTTCCGTAGAATGGCTTTCCCCCGCTGGATTTCCACCCCCAACCTTCAGAGGCGCCCCGCATGACACTCAAGCAGCAGCTCACCGAAGACATGAAAACCGCCATGCGTGGCGGCGACAAGCACCGGCTTGGGGTGATCCGGCTGATGCTGGCAGCGATCAAGCAGCGCGAAGTCGACGAGCGGATCGAGCTCGATGACGTGCAGGTGCTGGCCACGCTGGAAAAGATGCTCAAGCAGCGGCGCGACTCGGTCAGCCAGTTCGATGCCGCCAAGCGCGAGGATCTGTCGGCGATCGAACGCTCCGAGATGGTGGTGATCGAGACCTATTTGCCGACCAAGCTGAACGAGGCGGAGATCGACGCGCTGGTTGACGCGGCGATCAACGATACCGGCGCCAGCTCGGCTCGGGATATGGGCAAGGTGGTGGCTGCAGTAAAGGAAAAGGCTGCCGGCCGCGCGGATATGGCCATCGTGTCGGGCAAGGTCAAGGCGCGCCTGGCTGGCTGAGGCCGCGCAAGCTCCTGTGCGAGAAAGCCTGTGGGAGCGACTTCAGTCGCGATGGTTTTCCGGTCGCACAAGAGCATCGCGACTGAAGTCGCTCCCACAAGAGCGTTCGCGTACGGCCCGCGACTCATGCATTCCCTTCACGGGGCTGGCCCAAGAATGCCGCCTCCGATCTGGGCGGCCGCTGCGGCCGTCTTCCACCAAAGGGGAATTCCATGCTGAAGTGGGCCATCATCTTCGCCGTCATCTCGCTGGTCACCGGCCTGCTCGGTTTTCGCGGCGTATCAGGCGTCACCGGCACCATCGCCAAGGTGCTGTTCGCGATCTTCCTGATCCTGTTCCTGCTTGCGCTCCTGGCGGTCATAGGCGTGTTCCATATCCTATAGCCGCGCCTGCGTCCGGTAGACTAGGCTGCTTATGCGCGGCCTGATTCCCGACAGTTTTATCGATGAACTGCTCGCTCGCGTCGACATTGTCGACGTGATCGAGCGGCGCGTGCCGTTGAAGAAGGCCGGGCGCGAGTGGACGGCGTGCTGCCCGTTCCACAACGAGCGCACGCCTTCGTTCTATGTGAGCCCGGCGAAGCAGTTTTTTCACTGCTTCGGGTGCGGCGCGCATGGCAGCGCGGTGAAGTTCCTGATGGACTACGAACGGCTGGAGTTTCCCGATGCGGTCGAGGAACTGGCGCAGACAGTCGGCCTGAAGGTACCCCGCGAAGGCGGCCGCGAGGCCGCGCCGCGCGAGGACAAGACCGATCTGTACACGCTGCTCGATGCTGCTGCCAGCTGGTACGAGGGCGAGCTGCCGCGCAATGCCGAGGCTCAGGCGTATTGCCGCAAGCGCGGGCTGGATGCGGAAACCATTGCGAAGTTTCGCATCGGCTGGGCACCGGCTGGCTACGACGGCGTGATCAAGTCGCTTGGCAACAGCGAGCGGCGCATGCAGCTGCTGAACGAAGCGGGCATGGTTGCCAGCAGCGAGCGCGGCAGCAAGTACGACCGCTTCCGCGAGCGGCTGATGTTTCCGATCCTGGATCGCCGCGGCCGGGTGATCGCGTTCGGCGGCCGCGTGTTGCAGGCTGACCAGGCACCCAAATATCTCAACTCACCCGAGACGCCACTGTTCCACAAAGGCCGCGAGCTGTTCGCGCTGTGGCAGGTGAAGCAGGCCAACGCGAACCTGACCCGGATCATGGTGGTCGAGGGCTACATGGACGTGATCGCGCTGCACCAGGCCGGCCTGCCGATCGCGGTGGCCACGCTGGGTACCGCGACCACGCCGGAACACACCGAGGTGCTGTTTCGCGCTGCGCCGGATGTGGTGTTTTGTTTTGACGGCGACCGCGCTGGTCGAGCCGCCGCGTGGAAAGCGCTCGAGTCGGCGCTGCCGCGATTACGCGACGGCCGCCAGGCGTATTTCCTGTTCCTGCCCGATGGTGAGGATCCGGATTCCCTGGTGCGCAAGGAGGGCAAGGAAGGCTTCGAGAAACGCATCAAGGAAGCCATGCCACTGTCGGATTATTTCTTCAACGAGCTGTCACATGACGTCGAGATGGGCAGCTTGGACGGCCGCGCCCGCCTCGCAGAGCGCGCCCGTCCGCTGATCGCAAAATTGCCTGACGGCGCATTCCGCGACCTGATGTCGCAGGAACTGGAAAAGCGCAGCGGTGCACGCGCGCAAGCCGCCCCCTCCGCGCAGCGTGCCCTGGAGCGGCCGATGGCCGTACAGCGCAGCCTGGTGCGCAGTGCGATATCGCTGCTGCTGGCGCAGCCGGGCGTCGCCGATCAGGTGGAAAAGCCCTACCGCTTCCTGCGCCTGGACAAGCCCGGCGTGGAGCTGCTCGCCGAGCTGCTTGACCTCGCCCGCTCCCGCCCCGGCATCAACTCCGCGATGCTGGTGGAACATTTTGCCGAGCGACCGGAGTATCCATCGCTGCAGAAACTGATGGCGGCGATGTCGGTGGGCGAACCGGAGACACAACGCGCCGAGTTCTTCGATGCGCTCATCCGGATGGACGACCAGGCCACCACCCAGCGCCGCGACGCGCTGACTGCCAAGAGCCGCGAGAGTGCTCTGGACAATGCTGAAAAAGCTGAATTGCGCGAGCTGCTGGCGGCGCGTGGCAAGCCCAAGGTCACATCATCCTGAATGCCCATGTTGCACAGCACGTCGAACGATATCTGCCGTCTCATGCAAAGTCGCATCCCTTCAACGACAACTCGAGTGTGGGATCATGCGACGTCGCCAATGTGCGACGTCGCATGAGGTGCAAGGACATCGATGGATTTGCTTGAACGACTGATCACGATTTTTGCCGAGAACGGCTACATCGCGGTGTTCATCGCGTTGATGATCTGTGGCGCGGGCCTGCCGCTGCCGGAGGACATCACCCTGGTCGCTGGCGGAGTCATCGCCGGACTCGGCTACGCGAATGTGCATGCCATGTTTGCGCTGGCGATGTTTGGCGTACTGCTGGGTGACGCCGGCATTTTCCTGCTTGGCCATCATTACGGCGCGCGCATGCTGAAATGGCGGCTGGTGGCGCATGTACTCACACCCGCGCGCTACGCCAAGGTGCAGGATAAATTTGCGCGCTATGGCAACCGCATGCTGTTCATTGCGCGCTTCCTGCCTGGCATGCGCACCACGGTCTACGTCATCGCCGGCACCAGCCATCGTGTTTCGTTTACGCGCTTTCTGCTGATCGATGGACTGGCCGCGCTGATCAGCGTGCCGTTCTGGGTGTACCTGGGCTACTTCGGCGCCGACAACCACGAATGGCTGATGAAGTGGGTTGGTCGTGGCCAGAGCAGCCTGTGGATGCTGGTCGGGCTGGTTGTGCTGACGCTGCTGGCGCTGTGGTGGCGTCACCATCGGCGTCACCAGCAGGCTGAGTCGCTGCATCACACCGAACGCTAGCGCGCGGGTGGGCGCGCCAACCCAAGTCGCTCGCAACGTAGTCAGGTGCTTCCAACGAATGACCGCGGCCCGCCATTCGTTTCCCGACGGCCCTTCGACTTCGCTGCGCTACGCTCAGGGCGAACGGTTCATACGGGACGCATCAATCATGTCCCGCGGCTGGCGTGCCGGCCTTGAGATCGACACTCAGGCTCTGCAGGCTCCGTTGATCCACGCGGATCAGCCCGTGGGTGGGGGTGTCGAGGTCGGCGATCAGGCTCAACGCAATGGCGATCGTGAGCACGGGCACAAACGTAGTAAGCGCGGCACGTCGCCGCTGACCGTAGCCAACGACGATCGTCGTCATGATCGAAAGAATGCCCAGCAGAAACCAGATGTTTGACGGAATCCGGTTCGCGGTCGCGGCGACGCGCTTGCCATCCATGTCGATCATCTCGTTCAAGGCCTGCACATAGATCGATGTGATCGGCGTGGGACTCTGCTTGCTCGCCGCGACGGCTCCAGCCCAGAGCTGATCCTGAATCTGCTTTGAGTGTTTGGCGCTCGCTTCGCGCTGCGCATCGGCCCGCGCATCGCCAAACATCGCAATCCGTGTGTCGACGTAATCCCGCAGCAGTCCGCTCGCCTGGGTCCGCGTCGGCTCCGGCTGCATCATCGCGCGCAGATAGGTGGTGCCGATCGCATTCGCTTCGTCGACCACGAGCTGCTTGCGGTAGTCGAACCGGGTCAACGCCATCGATAGCGTGAAGCCGATCAGAAGGCTGAGCAGCACCGCGATCTGATTGCGCGTCTCCTCGATCTGCTTGTCCCCGTCCTGTCCGATCTTTTCGTGATTTCTGGCGCGAAGCCGAAAACCGATCTCGTAAGACAGCAGCAGCACGACGCAAATCACGAAAAAGAGTAACCCCGGATACTCGAACAGAAGCATGTTCACCCCTCCGTGTCACACCGAAAGACCGAGATCCCACCACTGCCCTGCACCCGGCAGTGGCTGGTTGAAATCCGAAGCCACTCTAACTGCTTCCGCCAGCCGGTGTTCCGGCTGGCGGAAGCAGGCAATCAATCAATGCGAGGGTGTCGCTTGTGCCGACGCCACGTCATGTCGGTTCCACCAGCCACCACCGAGCGCCTGGAACAGCGCCACCGTGTCGGCGTAGCGGTTCGCACGCGCCTGGGCAAGGGTGATTTCGGCCTGTCGCCAGGTCTGCTCGGCATTGAGCATGGCCACTTCGGGGATGTCGCCAAGTGCGAGTTGCTGCTGCGCGATCGCCAGGCTGCGCGCTGCGGCGCGATCGGCCAGGTCGGCGGAGGCCAGCGCAGCAGCATCGGCCTGCACCGCGTGCAGCACGTCGGCGACGTTCTGTACGGCGTCGATCACGGTGCTCCGGTATTGCGCCGCGCTTTGCAGATAGGTCGCCTCAGCTGCACGCTGCTTGTGCTTCAACGTACCGCCATCGAACAGCGGCGCAGTGATGTCGGCACCGATGTTCCAGAATCCGGTGCCGGTGCCCAGCAACGAACTGGCGCTGGCCGCTGCGCTGCCGATGTTCGCCGTGATCTGCACGTTGGGCAGTCGGTTCGCGATCGCCACGCCGACCTGCGCACTGGCGGCGTGCAGCTGTTCGTCAGCCATGCGTACGTCGGGGCGCTGCTCGACCAGTCGTGCCGGCAAGCTCAGCGGGAGGTCGCCCGGCAGTTGCAGCGCATCCAGTGTGAAGCGGGCATCGATGGTGTCGCTGGGCATACGTCCGCTCAACGCGGCAAGCAGGTCGCGTTGCTGGGCCAGCTGCTTCTCCAGCGGCGGCAACGTGGCGCGGCTCTGTTCGAGTGCGGCCTGCTGCGCGGCGACGGCGGCTTCGGCAGCATCGCCCAGGGCGAGCTGCCGCTGCAGCGTCGCCATGATCCGTTCCTGATCGTCGATGATGCGCCTGGTGGCGTCGATCTGCGCGCGCAGCGAAGCTTCCTGAATTGCCGCATTGACCAGATTGGTGGTCAGCGTGAGATAGGTCGCCTCCAGCTGGAAGCGCTGCGCGTTTGCCTGCGCCACCAGCGACTCCACCTGCCTTCGATTGCCGCCCCACAGATCCGGCGAGTACGACACGCTGACCTGCGCGGTGGTGAGGCTGTACAGCGTGCTGTTCGACGCGAGCCCACTGGACAGCACCGTGCCGGTTTTCTGCCGGGTCGGATTGACGCTGGCATCGACGCTGGGGAAAAACGCGCCACGCTGCGCACGCACGTTCTCCCACGCGACCTGCAGCGCTGCCTGTGCGGCTTGCGTATCGGCGTTGTGCTTCAACGCATCGTCGATCAGCGCATTCAGTGGCTCCGACCGGAACAACGTCCACCACTGCCCCGGAATGTCCATGTCCTGCACGAGCTGTTGTGCGTTGCCGCCAGGACCTGGCGCCGCAGCGGTAGTCTTCGGCAGCGCCGGCGGCGCGTAATCGTGCGCGGCGGGCGCTTGCGGGCGCTGATAGTTCGGCCCCACGGCGCAGGCAGTAAGCAGCAGACCGATGGCAACGCCGAGCAGCGAATGGCCAGCGCGCCGTGAGTTGAGTTTGTGTATAGGAATGGTGTGGAAAGTGATCATGGTCAGATCTCCTTCGCCGGCTGCGCGTGGCGCTTGTGCTTCTCGACGAAATGCTCCATCGCGAAATAGAAGCTCGGTAGGATGTAGAGGGTGAGCAGGGTTGCGATCGGCAGTCCGCCGACGACCACGGTGGCCAGACCGCGCTGCACGTCCGTGCCGATGCCGGTGGCAAGCGCGGCTGGCAGCATGCCCACACTGGCGACGGTCGCGGTCATCAGCACTGGGCGGAAGCGTTCGGTGGCGCCGGCGATCACCGCATCGGCAATCGATAGTCCTTCCGCACGGACACGGTTGATGTTCGACACCATGATGATGCCGTTCTGCACAGCCACACCGAACAAGGCGATGAAGCCGACAGCGGTGGCGATGTTGAATGTCTCGCCGCGTAAATGCAGCGATATCAGGCCGCCCACTGCCGCCAGCGGCACCACCGCAAGCACTAGCAGTGCCTGACGCAAGTTGCCAAATTCGGCGAACAACAGCACCGCCATGATCGCCAGCACCATGCCCATCACCACGATCAAACGCGCCTGAGCACGTTGCTGGCTCTGGAATGTGCCGGCCCACTCCAGACGATAGTTCTGCTCGTCGTAGTGAACCTTCGTGTCGATCTGCTTCTGGGCATCGGCGAGATACTCCGACAGCGCACGATCACGATTGTCGATGCGTATCGTCAGCTCGCGGTGATTCTGTTCGTGCGCGATGGTGCTCTCGCCGGTCTTGCGGGTGATATGTGCCACCAGCTTGAGCGGAACCTGCGCGCCGCTGGCTGAGGTCAGCGGAAGATCTCCGATCGCCTCGATATTGTTGGCCACCGCATTCGACACGCGTGCCGTCACGTTGTAGGTGCGATCGCCCACATAGACCTGGGTGATCGGTGCACCACCGATGGCCGTCTGGATCAGACTGCTGACGTCGGCGATGTTGATGCCATAGCGCGCCGCCGCGTCGCGATCCGCCTCGATCGCCAGCTGCGGAATCGGCGGCTCCTGGAAGATTGACGCGTCGGCGGTGCCGCGCACGTCCTGGAGCACGTCAACGATCTGCCCACCGACACGGCGCAGCTCTTTGAAGTCGTCCCCATAGATGCGCAGCACCAATGGACTGTGCGCACCGCCGATCATGTCGTTTTCGCCGTCGACGATCGGCTGGCTGATGCCCACGCTGATACCGGGAATCTGCTGCATCCGCGCATTGAATTTGCGCAGGAACTCCGACTTGGTCTCGCCATGCCACGTGCTGTAAGGCGTGAGCCCGACCGCAGACTCGACATGCGATGGCGTCCATGGATCGGTACCGGTGTCGTTGCGACCGAGCTGGGTCACGATATAGGAAACTTCCGGAAATTCGCGCACGGCCCGGCGCAGCTCACCCGTCATGGCGCTGGCCTTGTCCAGCGACAGGCCACTCGGCATCTGCACCTGCAACCACAGCGAACCTTCATCCAGATCGGGAAGGAACTCACGTCCGATGGTCGCCCCCAGCACCAGCACGCTCAGCAGCGCCATGCCCGCAGCGACATAGACCACCGGAAGCCTGTGCAGAAGCCGCCCCAGGCTTGCACTGTAGGCTTTCTGCAGTTTCTCCAGCGGCTTGTTGTGGAACAGCTTGCGTGGTTTGCGCAGGGCGATATAGGCGATTCCCGGCGTCAGCGTGACGGTGCACAGCAACGCGGCCAGCAGCGCATACCCCACGGTAAAGGCCATCGGCCGGAACAGCTTGCCTTCGGCGTGCTCGAACGCGAACAACGGCAGATAGGCGGTAATGATGATCAGGGTCGCGAAGAAGATCGAGCGACCGACATGCTTGGTCACCGTCATCACATCGTCTTCGGTGAGCACCTCGGTGGGCTTCTCCTCACGACGTCGCAGGATCGCCTCCATCACCACGATGGTGCCGTCGACAATCACGCCGAAATCGATCGCGCCAAGCGAGAACAAATTCGCCGGCATCTTGGTCATGAACATCAGGATGAACACGGTAACCAGCGACATCGGTATGGCCACCGCGGCCACCAGCGCCGAACGCGGACTACCCAGGAAAAGGATCAGCACGATGCAGACAAGGCCGACGCCTTCCATCACGGTGTGGAAGACTTTTTCCTTGGTCGCATTGACCAGATCGTCGCGATCGATGTACGGCACGATGCGCACATCCTCGGCGGCGAACTGCTTGTTGAGTTCGGCAACCTTGTCGTGGATGCCCTTCAGCACCAACGATGGATTTTCGTACTTCAGCAGATCGACGATGCCTTCGATCGTGTCCGGATTGTTGTCCTTGCCGAGAATCCCTTCGCGCACCTGATGGCCGTATTGCAGCTTGCCCAGATCGCGCACCAGCACCGGCACGCCGTTGGTCTGGGTCACCACGATGTCGCCCATGTCCTTCAGCGTATGCACCATGCCGATGCCACGCACGATATACGACTGCTCGCCACGCGTGATGCGGCCACCGCCGGCGTTGGCGGTATTGGCGGAAATCGCGCTGGTGACCTGGTTCACGCTGACGCCGTAGTGCAGCAACTGGGCAGGGTCCAGCTCCAGCTGAAACTCCTTGGTGAAGCCGCCGAAGATGTCGACGTTGGCGACACCGGGGATCTGCTCCAGCGCGGGGATGACGACCCAGTTCTGCAACTCCGACAGCTGCATCAGGTTCTTGCTGTCGGACTCCAGCGTGTAGCGGTAGATCTCACCGGCCGGTCCGGAGACGGGGTCAAGGCCGGGCGTAATGCCGGGCGGTAGCGTGACCTGTCCGACCCGCTCCATGATGCGCTGGCGCTCCCAGTAATCCTCGGCACCGTCCTTGAACACCAGGGTGATCAGCGACAGACCGAACGTGCTGCTCGAACGGATGCTCACCAGCCCGGGCGTACCGGCAAGGCCACGTTCCAGTGGGGTGGTGATCTGCTGTTCAATCTCCTCGGCGGCCAGCCCCGGCACCTGGGTGGTGACCTGGGCGCTGACGTCGCTCAACTCCGGATACGCCTCGATCGCCAGCTGGGTCCAGGAGTAATAGCCGAAGCACGCGACGAGGATCGTCACGACAATGAACAACATGCGCTTCTGGAAACAGAAGTGGAAGATCGCGTTAATCATTGAGCAGCACTCCGCCCCTCACGATCACGCGATCACCGGCCTTCAGACCTTTCACGACGCGTGCGCCAGCCGTCTCGTCGTAACTCAGCTCAACCGTGCGGCGCTCGAACGTCCACGGCGACACTTCGACAAACACGGTGATGCTGTCGTTGTTCATCAGCAGCGCCGACTCCGGCACAAACAATTGTGCTGGCTGCGGGATGCCGAAGCTCGCATTCGCGAACATGTTCGGCTTCAGCCGTCCATCCGCATTGGCAACGGACACACGCACCATGTCGCGCCGGGTATCCGCCTGCAGCACGGGGCTGACAAAACTCACGCGGCCATGGAACACCTCATCCGGATAGGCGGCCAGAGTGGCGTCCACCGGCTGCCCCTTGGCGACCAGCCCAACATCACTTTCCGGCACGTTGGCGGTGATCCACACCGAATCGAGATTGGAGATAGTCATCATCGCCGCGGTGGGGTCGTTGACATAGACGCCCGGCGACACCGACAGCGCCGTCACGTAGCCGCTGACCGGCGCGGTGACATTCATCGTCCGCGCAGGGCCGGACGCACCACCCACGGCGGCAAGACGGGTCTGCGCGCGGTTGAACTCGGCAAGCGCCTGGTTGTAGCCGCTTTGCGCAGCTTCCAGATCCTTCACTGCATTGCCACCAGCCTTCTGCACGCCATTCGCGCGATCCAGGCCCTTCTTCGCCAGATCGAGCGCGTCACGCGCCTTCTGGGCGTCAGCATAGGCTTGTGCCAGATCGCCCGAATCAATCACGGCCAGCAGCTGGCCGCGCGTGACGTGGTCGCCCAGGCCGACTTTCAGCTCGATCACCTTGCCGGCAAGTGCCGGCAGCACGTTGGCCGTACGCGACGGATCAGCCTCGATCGTCGCCGGGAAAACCAGCGCGTGTGGGGCGTTGCGCAGCTCGACGGCCTGCACCACCAGTTGCTTGCGCAACGGTGATTTCTCGGGCACCTGCAACCGACCATGATCGGCGATGACGGCAGGCGCTGGCTGCGCCAACTCATCCGACCCATGCGAACAGGCCGCAAGCGCCAATGTCAGCGTCAGCATGATCGCGGCAGCCGGGCGCTGCAGATTCAGGCGTGGCAGGTTTTCAACGGTACGGAACGACATGAGCTTCCCCTTCGGCATGAAGGTATGAATAAACCCGCGGCGGCCACGTAGCCGGCGGGCGATGCATGTGGCGAGGGAAAGGCAGGCAGCTCACTGGTGAACTGCAGGCGCATCCCGGCCCGCGGTAAGACCGTCAACGGTCGCCGCGTCCGGAACTCACTTCAGGGCGAAGTGCGCGCAGATACGGCGTCGATACGGCAGGTTTGGGGGTGGTTGATCGGTTGAGCCACTACTGTGCAAGGTCGGAGCTCTCCTGTTTGCTTGTTGTCGATGACAAGACGGTTACACCACGCCGGTATTGTGATTCGGCGCCTCGCGTACCAGCCGCTCCTGCAACAGACCGGCGCGCTCCAGCACCGGGTATGCCAGCGCGGCCAGATGCGAATGGATGCGCTTGAGATCGCGCAGGATGCGAAGATAGACATCACCACCACCGCCGCCATCGCGGTGCTCGCGCAATGCGCGGATGTGCCGTTCCGAACTCTCGTTTTCCATCCGCCACAGCACCGGCTTGCGTGCCACCAGCTGCTGCGCCGCGCGCGTGTCGTTGCGCAGGAACACCGCCACTGCCAGCTGCAGGCTCTCCATCACCTGGGCGTGCATCGCGAACAGGTCGAGAATGTCCTCGGCGCTGAAATCCTGGCCTCGCTCGGCCTTCTTCGCGGCGAACTCCATCAGGTTGTTCGCGGTGATGTCGCCGATATGCTCGATATTGATGATGAAGGCGAGGATGTCCTGGCTGCGCTCGCCGTCTTCTTCGTTCAGCGCTTCGCCGCCGAGGTCGGCGAGGTATTCGCGAATTGCCACGCCGAGCTTGTCCAGGGTCGGGTCCATCCGGCTGATCGCGGCCGCACGTGCACGATCATCCTTGCCGAATACCTCGACCAGTCCCTTGAGCATGCTTTCGACCATGTCGAGCATGCGCATCGCCTCGCGTGCCGCATTCGCCAGCGCCACGTTGGCGCTATCCAGTGCTGCAGGATCGAGATACTGCGGCACCGCCGGATCGGACGGCTGCGGCGGCTCCGGTAGCAGGCGCACCAGGAAGTGCGCGAGGCGATCGACTGGCAGGATGAACAACAACGCCAGCGCGAGATTGAAGCCGGTGTGGAAATTCACCACGACGCGCGCCGGCGAAGCACCCAAAGGCGCCAGCCAGTGGGCGATCGGATGCAGTAACGGCAGGCAGATCAGGCAACCGAATCCACGCACCAGCAGATTGCCCAATGGCAACCGGCGCGCTACCGGCGTGGCAGCATCGAACAGCGCCGGCAGCGTGCCACCGAGATTTGCCCCAAGCACCAGTGCCAGCGCGCCGGGCACATCGACCACGCCGGCGGTCGCCAGCGAGACGATCAGCAGCACCACCGCCACGCTGGAATGGCAGGCCCAGGTCAACAGCGCGGCAACCAGCAGCGCTATCACCGGCTCGTCCGCCAGGCTCTGCAGCACCGCGCGTAGTGCCTGCGCGTTCTCCACTGGCGCCATCGTCAGCACCAGCAGATGCAGCGCAAGCAGCATCAGGCCCAGCCCGATGCCGACACGGCCGATATTCTTGTAACGCGCGTCATCGCTGCGTTTGTGCATGGCGGTGCCGAGCAGGATAAAGATCGGCGCGACGATCGCGATGTCGAACGACATCACCTGCACGATCAGCGTGGTGCCGACGTTCGCGCCCAGCATCACGGTCAGCCCGGGCGCGAGACCGAGGAAGCCGCCAGCCGCGAACGAGGTCGCCATCATGCCGGTCGCGGTACTGCTCTGCAGCACGGCGGTGATGCATATGCCAAACGCAAACGCAGCCGGGCGCCGGCCGAGATAACGACCCAGCCAACGACGCAACGCGCTGCCGTAACCACGCAGCACGCCACTGGTGACCATGTGCGTGCCCCACAACAGCAGGGCGACATAGCCGGCAATGTCGAACAAGGCGAAGGTGCCTTTCATGTCAGCTCCAGTAGAACAAATGCTCTTCGCGTTCGCCCCTTCTCCCCGACGGGGAGAAGGTTGGGATGAGGGGCGGGTGCTCGCGATGATGTTGATCGAAGCGTGCTCCGGTGCAGCTACCCCGCGAGCACCCACCCCTCACCTCAATCCTCTCCCCAAAGGGGAGAGGAGGCTTTATCCCGCCCCAATGGACAGAGCGGCTATTCAGAGCCAGCGCCCGAAACGACGGATGTAGACCACCTTCACCAGCTGGGTCAGCGCGCAATACGCCAGCACCGTGACCGCCAGCCATGCGAAGTACACCCCCGGCATTTCCATCATGCCGATCTTGGTGCCGATCGCCGTGAACGGCAGCAGCATGCCGATCACGATGATTGCCGTGGTCAGGCCAAGCACTGGTGCAGCGGCGCTGCTCTGCAGGAACGGGATCTTGCGCGTCCGAATCATGTGCACCACCAACGTCTGCGTCAGCAGGCTTTCAATGAACCAGCCGGACTGGAACAGCGACTGGTGCGCCGCCGAATTCGCGCCGAACACGTACCACAGCAGCAAGAAGGTGGTCATGTCGAACACCGAGCTGGCTGGCCCCACCCACACCATGAAACGGCCGATGTCGCCGGCGTCCCACTTGCGCGGCTTGCGCAGATAGTCTTCGTCCATGCGGTCGAACGGTATCGACAATTGCGAGATGTCATACAGCAGGTTCAAGACCAGCACCTGCAGCGGCAGCATCGGCAGGAACGGCAGGAACGCGCTCGCAATCAGCATGCTCAGCACATTGCCGAAGTTCGAGCTGGCGGTCATCTTGATGTACTTCATGATGTTGCCGAACGTGATGCGCCCTTCCAGCACACCCTCCTCCAGCACCATCAGGTTCTTCTCGAGCAGGATGATGTCGGCCGACTCCTTGGCGATGTCGGTCGCGGTATCCACCGAGATGCCGACGTCCGCCTCGCGCAGTGCCGGAGCATCGTTGATGCCGTCGCCGAGGAAGCCGACCGTGTGACCCTGGCGCTGCAGCGACTTCACCACGCGGGCCTTCTGCGCCGGCGACATCTTTGCAAACACCGTGACGCGTGCCACCAGTGCATCCAGTTCGGCGTCCTCGAGCGGCTCGATATCGCGCCCCTGCACGGAATGCGTGACGTCCAGTCCAACCTCGCGGCAGATCTTGCGGGCCACTGCCTCGTTGTCGCCGGTAATCACTTTCACTTCGACGCCGTGGGCGTGCAGCGCGAGGATTGCCGTAGCAGCAGAGTCCTTCGGCGGATCGAGGAACGCGAGACAACCGACCGCGATCAAGCCACTTTCATCGGCCACGCTGTAAGGACGCTCATGGCTTGGCTCGCGCTGCATAGCGACTACCAGCACACGCAGACCGTCTTCGTTGAGGCGATGCGTCATCGCCTTGATTTCTTGACGCCGCTCATCGGTCATTGGCTCAACGACGTCGCCCACCCTGGCGAACGCACAGATCGACAGCATCTCCTCTACCGCACCCTTGCAGATCAGCAGGTGTTCGCCATCGTCCTTGGCCACCACCACCGACATGCGACGGCGTTGGAAGTCGAACGGAATCTCGTCCACTACCCGGTAGCGCGCGACCGTGCCTTCAAGATCGCGGTGCGCCAGGACAGCCTTGTCCATCAGGTTTTTCAGACCCGTCTGGAAATGGCTGTTGAGATAGCCGTATTCCAGGGCCTCGTCGGACTCCTCGCCATCCAGATCCAGATGGCGCTCCAGCACGATCTTGTCGAGTGTCAGCGTGCCGGTCTTGTCGGTGCACAGCACATCCATCGCACCAAAATTCTGGATCGCATTGAGCCGCTTCACCACGACCTTGCGCTTGGACATCGCGAGCGCGCCCTTGGCCAAGTTCGCTGTGACGATCAGCGGCAGCATTTCCGGCGTGAGACCCACGGCGACCGACAGCGCGAACAGCAACGCCTCGAAGAAACCATGCTTGAACCACTGGATACCCAGCACGATCGGAACCATGACCAGCATGAAGCGGATCAGCAACCAGCTGACGCTCTTGACGCCGCGATCGAAGCTGGTCTGCACGCGCTGACCGGTGATCGTCCGCGCAATCGAGCCCAGGTAGGTGCGCGCACCGGTCGACACGACCACCGCGCTGGCGGTGCCGCTGACCACGTTGGTACCCATGTAGCAGACGGTGGTGAGGTCGAGCAGGCTGTCGTGCGACGTTTGCTGTTTGTGTTGCTCGATCTGCGCGACGGTCGGGGCGAGTTTCTCTACCGGCAGCGATTCGCCAGTGAGGATCGCCTGACTGATGAAAAGATCTTTCGCCGTCAGCAGGCGCATGTCCGCCGGCACCATGTCGCCGGCCGCCAGATGCACGATGTCGCCGACCACAAGTTCGCTGACCGGTACTTCGATGCGCTCGCTATGGCCGTCCGATGCACGACGGGTGACCGTGGCGGTATTGCGCACCATCGCCTTCAGGTTTTCGGCGGCGCGCGTGGAGCGATACTCCTGGCTGAAGCTGAGCAGCACGCTAATGCTCACCATCACGGCGATGATGATCGGCCCGGACAGATCATCCGGCGTGATGAACACCTGCACCACCGCCAGTATCAGCAGCACGATGATGAACGGGTTCTTGAAGGTGCGCAGCAGCTGCCGCGTCCAGTGCGGCGGTTTCTCGTGTGAGACCTCGTTGGAACCGTCGCGATTCAGCCGATCTTCTATTTGCCCTTCATCGAGGCCGGTCAGGCTCGTGTCCAGCGACGCCAGCAGCGCATCGTTCGCCTGGAACGCCTCCTGCGCGACAGCGGCGTGCAGCAACACTGCCGCGCCCTTGCCCGCCGCCTTGACTGCGACGGCTTGATTGGATTGCTTGGTCATGACCCGCTTCCGTGTTTCGCTTGTGCCTGCCGACGGTGCGAGTCAGCGGATTCAATCCGCCGGCTGCGCCACTGTCAACGCGTTTGGCCGCGCACGCGGCCAGAACGGCGCCTCCCCTGGCGGAGGCCATCCCTTGCATGACGTTATTGCGACCATCAGCGACTGGATACCAGTGCGAGATGTACAGAAGATGGCAGCGGCTCGGCCTGGGCATGTGTCACCAGGCGACTATCCGCCACGGCGGACCGGCGATGCAGTTCAATCACGTTGTTGCCAGACAGCTGTTCGAGCGGTGCGGGCACGGTGACGGTATACGGACGGCGCACAGCATTACGACGACCAGCAAAGAGCCGGCACAGTGCGCGCAACAGAAGGGTATCGCGAAGGAGCTTCATGGGCCCATCTCCTCGTAACGACGCCGTAGGCGTCGTCAGGGGTGGGCCGGCGTTTTCCTAGTCGAGGAAAGCACCAGCCGACCGCAGGCGGTCGCCGCAGGCGTTCAGCTTGTTGTTATGCGGCGTCGGCACCCGAAGCGAGCGGATGTCGACGTTGCGACTAGGGTAAACGTCCATATGCCTTTGTTTGTCAGGACTGGGAGCAGATTGGCAATACGCGCCATTCAGCGTGCGTATTTTGCGGGGCAAACGAAGCGGAGTCAACGCAAACGCAGGCATCCGTTGCGGAATTCGTTCACATACGGGCAGATCAACCAGCACGATTGCCGAAATCCGGCGTAATACTATGCGCCGGGCGCCAGCTCGAGGTCGGCGCCGCTGGGTAGCATTTGGATGGATCGGTAATCGCGACACCGCAGGAGACACCTTGCCGCCACGCAGGGTGGCGCCGGCACCTCGCTTCTCGCTTCGATCTGGAATCTCATGACGGATCCCGCCGAACTCTATGCCCAGGCCACTGCTGCCTTCAGCAGGGGGGAGTGGCGCAAGGCGCTGGACCTGGCGACGCCGCTGTTGCCACTGGCACCCAACGGCGCCGAGCTGCATCAGCTCGCGGGAACGTCGGCGCTGGAACTGCAGCAGATGCCGCAGGCTCTCAAGTATCTGCAGCGGGCCATGTCCCTGTATCCGCAGCGGGCGGACTATGCGACCCAGTTTGCCAAAGCGCTTTCCATGGTCAATCTGTCGGCCGATGCCGTCACCGTTGCGGAACGGGCACTGACGCTGTTGCCGCTGGATGCGCAGACACTGGATACTCTGGGCGTGATCTTCACGCGCGCCAATGCGCATGAGCGCGCTACATCGCTTTACGACCGCGCCGTAACGCTGGCACCAGCGCAGCCCAACTATCACTACAACTTCGCCAAATCACTGGTCTTCCTGGGCGATCTGGATACCGCGGAGCGCGAACTCGAAACCTGCCTGAAACTGGCCCCGTGGTGCTGGGGTGCGTACCTGACGTTGTCGCAGCTGCGCAAGCAGAGCACCGCCAGCAATCATCTGCAACGCTTGCACTCGCTGCTGCCGAAGACGACCCAGGACCACCTCGCACAGATGAATCTGCATCTGGCGCTGGCGAAGGAATACGAGGATCTGGCCGACTACCCCAAGGCATTCGAGCACCTCGTGGCGGGCAAGGCGGCGGCTATGGCCAAACGCGATCACTCGTCACAGCGCGACCAGGCACTGTTCGAGGCCATTATCGGCGCCTCGCCCAAGCCGCAACCAACTTCGGCCGGTTTCCCCACCGGGGAGCCGATTTTCGTGATCGGCATGCCGCGCTCGGGCACTACGCTGGTGGAGCGCATCATCTCCAGCCACCCTGACGTGCACTCCGCCGGAGAGCTGCAGAACTTCGCCGTCGCGCTCAAGCGTGCCTCAGGCAGCCGGACGCCCCATCTGCTGGATATCGATACGATCACCCGCGCGCAAGATGTCGATTGGCGACAGCTGGGTGAGGACTACCTGGCCAGCACCCGACCCGATACCGGACGCAAGCCTCGCTTTATCGACAAGCTGCCGCACAATTTCCTGTATGCCGGGGCGATCGCGAACGCGCTACCCAACGCAAAGATCATTTGCCTGCGGCGCGACCCGATGGACACCTGCCTCAGCAATTTCCGCCAGCTTTTTGCGCTGGCGTCGCCTTACCACGATTATTCGTATGACCTGCTCGACACCGGCAGGTACTACATCCTGTTCGATCGCCTGATGGCGCACTGGAAGCAGGCGTTTCCAGGACGCATCCTGGAAGTGGACTACGAAACCCTGGTGGAAACGCAGGAGACCAGTTCGCGGCAGCTGCTGGATTTTTGCGGCCTGCCGTGGGACGACGCCTGCCTGCACTTCGAGAGCAATCAAGCACCCGCCACCACCGCCAGTGCGACTCAAGTGCGCGAGCCGATCTACCGCAGCGCGCTTGGACGTTGGAAGCAATACGAGGCCCAACTGGCCGAGCTGAAGGCATTGCTGACTGCAGCCGGCATCGCGCTCAGTCCTTGAGCGTGACGCCACTCCGAAATCTATACGCGCTCAGGAAGCGGGCTGGAATACCAGACCCTGTTGCACGATCGGCGCGACCAGCCAGTGGTCGGCGAGCAACAACGCAAACAACGCCATCAGATACACGATGGAGTACTTGAACACGCGCATCGCAAAAAACTCATCCGGTGGATTCAGCAACCGTATCGCGTAATACAGGAAGCCCAGGTCGAGCACGATCGCGCCGCCCAGATAGATCAGGCCGCTCATCCCGGTCAGCCCCGGCAGCAGGGTTACCAGCACCAGCAGCACGGTGTAGAACAGCACGTGCCAGCGCGTATAGACCACGCCATGCGTGACCGGCAGCATCGGCACTTTCGCACGTGCATAGTCGTCGCGACGGAAGATCGCCAGCGCCCAGAAATGGGGCGGCGTCCACACGAAGATGATCAGGCACAGCTGCAGGGCGAACGGATGCAGTGCATCGGTCACCGCGGTCCAGCCGAGCACCGGCGGGATCGCGCCGGCCAACCCGCCGATCACGATATTCTGCGGCGTCGCGCGTTTCAGGTAAGCGGTGTAGACCAGCGCATAACCGATCAAACCGCCGAACGTGAGCAACGCGGTAAGCGGGTTCACCAGCAAGGCCAGCACCAGCATCGAGGCGATGCCGAGCGACACCGCAAACACCAGCACCTGACGCGGCGTGAGCTTGCCGGTAGCGAGCGGGCGACGCGCGGTGCGAGCCATCAGCTTGTCGATGCGTTCGTCGATCAGATGATTGAACGCGGCCGCCGAGCCCGAGGCCATCCAGATGCCCAGCGTGCCAAACACCAGTGCGCGCCATGGCGGTATGCCTGGCACGGCGAGAAACATGCCGATCACCGCGCAGAACACCAGCAGCGCGACAACGCGCGGCTTGGTCAGTTGCAGATATTCGCTAATCAGATCCATCTCAATATTGCCCCAACTCATCATGCCGCTTCTGCGTGCGCGCCAGCGCAACCAGCAAGCTGAGTAGCAGCAGCTCGGCGACGCCATTGTGTGCCGTCGCCACCGCC
>Ga0302234_10000144_pt1 | contig 60898 bp, 52 predicted proteins | sample II_Palsa_N3_2_FD_193576 | JGI IMG/M metagenome (GOLD analysis project Ga0302234, IMG submission 193576) | Peat permafrost microbial communities from Stordalen Mire near Abisko, Sweden - II_Palsa_N3_2 | ecosystem: Environmental > Terrestrial > Soil > Palsa > Peat permafrost | place: Sweden... | reverse complement strand
ATCGGCTTGCTTGAGAATGGAGACAATCTGCGTCTCGGTGAACTTCGATTTCTTCATGGATCCTCCGGAGGGGAAAGATGCCAGAAGTTCCAGTTCTTGTGTGTCTACCTACTGGGGAAGCTTACGAGTCGACTTCCCGTTGCGCAATGGTCTTGACTGACTCGTAGTCGTCGACCTCCGCGAAGAGCGCCGGATCGAGCCGATATTGCCCACTAACGAGCACTACGGAGCCTTCCTCACGAAAGCCCTCTTCCAGCTCTCGCAGGCTGTGCTGGTCGCCGCTAAGTTCCACTGTCCACGTCATGTCACAGCCTCCTCGATATCCGATCGACCGACGACGCGAAGTTCATCGGCCGCCGGGATCCAGCCCGACCCCCGATCAGCTCGCGAGATCACAGCTGTTTGCGCAGTTCCTTCAGGCGCTCAAGATAGGCCTCCGCGCTCTTCCTGCTTCTCCACGGCGGGCAGCCATCGTTGAAGAGGAATGGTTGCGAAGCCGTGGGGTGGACGAAGGATCGCCAGCTGTCGCCCTTCAGCTGCAACCATAGCTGAGGAAATTCCTCGTAATCGGCATGGCCTTCTGACGTCGATCCCTGAGGCTTATAGTCGCGGTTGACGAGGATGTGCGTCGTGCCACTCACCCCCATCGCGCCGTAGGGCAACCAGTGGCGCATCTCCCAGTAGGCGATCGACTTCGTACTCAGTTGGAAACGCGGCTGGCCGAGGATTCCTTCGACATATGCAATGGCGAAGTCGACGGCGTTGGCGGCGCTGGCGAACTTCGCGTCCAAGGCTTGCACGCTGTCGCGCGCGATCTGCGATTGCGTTTGGTGCTCTGCCCTGGAGCGCTGGTCGGGCACTACGCGCATGGATTGGACAATTTCTTCTGGGTTACGCCGAAAGAACCAGGGCTGTGGTTTGTCGGAAGAGAGGCAACCGTTCTTCTGCAGCAGCGACCAATTCCGGTACCCTTGCCCCGCGGCGACCTGGTCGAGCGCCTTGGCCAGAATCATACCGTTCGCGCGCACGCGCCTCTTGGCTTCGCGGCGCATTGCTTCCACCTCGTGGGCGGCAAATAGCTTCAACATGTTTGTCGTCTCCAAATGCAGTGCCGCAATCGGCTGTGCGTCCACACACGAGCTACGCGGCAATGATCTGGAAATCGCGTAGTGAAGCCACGATGTCGATACGACTTCGCCAGTGTGGACGGGCAGGCCGACGTGACGGCCTGTGCCTAAGTTAGGTGGCCGTCGTGTGTCTGTCAACAATTAGGAGGCGTACCCGTCGACAGGCGCCATCGCGGCCATAAGCGTGATTCGAAGCTCATGGGTAACGTCTGCTTATGGCCGGTCAGCGACCGGTGATCAGCGGCTGTTGCCCGATTGTCGGTGACCGACCCGGTAGCGGACCTTCGGACCCGAGACATCAGCGCATTTAGCCGCTCATCCGTTTTGCTATCTCGCCGAGTTCTACCTCGGTTAAGCGTGGACCGGACCAGCCTTCCGCAAACTTTGCGTTGTGAGATTGCGGCAGCCTTTCCTTACTCAAATCCATGATCCGAACTCGGGCGGGTAGCGCGGCACCTTCTCCAACAAAAATGGCTTCCTGCTGCCCGAGGTTTGGCAATGACTTGGTCATACCCGAAAGACCGTCTGGAAGGAATCTTGATACATGCTGCTGATCCGCTTGATTGGTGAGTCTTAGCACCAGCCAAGTTCCGCATTGAGCAATTACGGTGCTTTCAACATCAGCAGGTCGCTGACTGACGAGCATCAAGCCCAAACCGTATTTGCGCCCCTCTCGCGCAATGCGCCGGATGGCGCCTTGGGCAGCCGCATACTCGGCCTCTCCACGGTCGGGAACGTAACGGTGCGCTTCTTCGCACACCAGCAAGATAGGGTCTTTCGTTCGCTCCTCTTTGGTCTGATAGACCTTGTAACGGAACAACAATCGGGCAAGCGATGCAGTCATTGGCCCAGCAACTTCATTGGGCAAACCAGAGATGTCTAGAATGCGCAAATCGCTGTTTGCGGCTTGAGCTATTTCACCTACAAACTGCCCGAGGATGCTAGCAAGAGTCGGCCCCGCCGGATCCCATTCCTTCATCATGAATTTGATACGAGGGTCTCGACTGAGCACTCCAATTTTGTCCAGAACAGATTTGAAGTTCTTAGCAAATTCTCCAGGCGCCTGCTGAACTAATCGTCCGTTGGTTACCTTGGCTCCTTGGAGAAATATAATGTGATTAACCAGCTCGACAAGGGAGAATGGGCGCGGCTTGTCGCGGTCAAATTCGTCCAGTCTCGCTTGATCGATGTTCGCTTTGGGCCGAGGTACGTCTGGTTCATCGGCGCCCACGGGTGCTTGCGTGCCGGTTTCTGTGGGGGCTGGATCAACCAGGCCAGCAGCAACCATACGGGCGTGCGTTAGCGCCTTGTAGATGATGTTGTGTTGACTGGTAGCCTCAAACTCCGTCTTGCCAATCACCAGCAGCCGAAATTCTTCAGCCGACATCAACCAATAGGGGAGATCGATGCTTAGTCCTTCTGCCCCATCATTGCCTATGGGGTCATACGCTCTGTAAACGGTAGCGCGCTCGCCGAATGCGCTGCCGTATTCGCCATGGGGATCAATAACGATAATGCGTGGGTGGCAGAAGGCATCCGCCTGAGCCTTGTGCGCAAGGATGCTGTGCAAAATGGCTGCGACGGCGCCAGATTTCCCTGAACCCGTGGACCCAAGAACGGCGCAATGCATGCTAAACATCTTGTCGATATTGGCTCTGCATGGGGCAGCATCTGCGCCCACGTACGTTCCAAATGGAACGAGGGCATCGAACTCTTCATTTCCCCGCTGGCCTTCGGCTGCGGTGTAAAGAGCCACAGCCTCATCACGGGTGAGAAGATAAATTCCTTGGCGCGGGAGGGGGAATGTCGTAACACCCCGCGTGAACTTCAGCGCATGCTGAGGGCCTTGCCAGACACCTTCTGAAAAAAGCTCTACTTCCATGATGCGTTGGTCGGCGTCGGGCGGTATAACTTGTCCCTGTTCTATGAGCTCTTCAGAACGCATCCTCAGAAGGGTGACGAATCCGAAGACAATTTGACGACCAAAATGGACCTTCACCACGCTACCCATCTGGCCTATGGGGTAGACACGCCCCGCATGAGTACGGGATAGCTCCGTGACATCACCATCGAGCTCGACGCGGATTGAAGTACCAGACACTTCAACAATGTGGCCGATGCGGAGATCTTTAACTACCTCGAAGTTGGACATCAGTGAGCTCCTATTCCGCCGTCCTCAAGGAAACGTGTGGTTCCTTGGAACGTCCACCAGTCGTGTTCACCCTCATCCATTTGGTGAAGTGGTCCCTGCGCGCCCCAGTAAAGTCCTCGCTGTGTAAGTACGTACACTCGCTCGCCCCACCGAGATTGGCGCCAACGCTCAAGGTCTTTGGGCAGTCCTTGCGCCGACTCCTTACAAAAAGCAATTAGTGTGGCTTTGCTCCCCGGCAAAGAAAGCGCAAGCTCAAGCTCTTCATTGATGTGCTCGTCACCAAAGCTGTATCCACAGACAGCAAAGACAAGTTCAGACCGGCTTCCCAACAACTCACGCAGCATCGAGAACTGCGCAGCGAATGGATCTCTTTGAGTGGCGACGTACTTTGTCGATTGTGGGTAGATCAGAACCGAACCGTTCCGCTTGGGGTAGAGGTCAGTGTCTCGCACCCTCCAGACATCACCCTCGTTGCCCAATATCCAGTCGATTGAGCCATGAAGCTTCATGACCTTCGCGCGCAGTCCGTCGTTGGGTGAAGCTTTTCCGAATTTCTGCTCCCGAAATGCAACCGCACCTCCGGTGAAGCCATCCCAGTAGCGATAACAACCCAACGCCAAGGCATCTTCCAGCAACGTGTCGTAGTTGGTGGTGAAGAAATGGACCGGCTTTCTAGGTTCACGCAATCCCGCTTGGCGCTTTTCAAAAATTGCGTGTACGAAATTTGAGTGGTGTTCCACGGATACGATGAGATTTTCACGTCCACCGACGTTTTCTTCAGCATCGTCCGTTGCCTCGACATAGCCCCAACGAATTGTCTTTGCGATATCGTTGGTTATTGCCTTGTGTGCAGCGTCTAGGTCATCCACGAGGTAGGTATGCCCCCCAATGTTGACGCTGTTTAGCTGCACACGATTGGCGATGGCCGTGTAATCGCCTAGCTGGCTTAGCATGTGCTCGATGTGGGCTGAGTCGGGTAGCTCACTTTGCAGATCTTTAAGAATCTGCTCATGTGCCTGTCCTTCGGCAAGCTTAAAGACTTGTCTGGTCAGGGAAGCCATTAAAGGCAGACCCGCATCACAACTGACACCGGCCCCTAACAACCACGCCTGATTCGCGTGACTAAGATGCTGGTCGACTTGCTTCAGCAGGTCGTCAGTAGATGCGCTCATTGGTTGATCCCCTTTCCATGACGGTTAGATGCTAGGCGTAAACGTCGCGAACGGCAAAGCGGGTGCCGCTTCTGGTCGGTTGGCGACCATCAGTTGACGGCCCTCCCATGACCGCTGTGCGACCCGTTTCGGCCATAGCGAAAGGTCTTTTTCCGACAGGCATATTACGTAGCAGACCGCCTCTTCTTGGCCGAAAGCGGAAGTTGCACGAAGGTCGAGCGGCCGGCACGCTGCTCAAATGCGACTGCGATTTCAACCGGTGAACGCACCCAAAGCAGCCGCTGATCGTAGGAATGGGGAAGGAGGCCGCGCCATCATGGTGCCGACAAAGCGGTTTGAAATGCCCCGATCATGGCTGCTTTTCCCCGCACAGATCCCGCTTGCCACATAGATGACTTCCGTCGCTTTGGGTGTGGCTACACTCGATCACAATGAATACGCCATCCCGCCTACCTGCGGCAAGCGTCCACACCGATTACGGGATGACGCTTCCTCCGAAAGCCCTGACCACGTTTTGGGCATTGTGGGCGGCGTTCTGGCTGCTCATGATCGGTGTTGCCATCGAGGATCAGCTCCGTAATCCGCTCACCCGGTGGTGGGAGCCAGTCGTGTCGGAGGGGATTTCGGCACTGGTCTCAACAGGATGGATGTGGATTGCCGTAAGGGTTCACGGGCGCTATGCGCGTTATCTGGACAAGCCTTTGAGCTGGTTTGGCAGCTACCTGCGGTGGTTGCCGTTGGTCTTCATCACTTGGATCACTGCGGTTTACGCAATACGGCATGGCGTCTGGTCTGCTGTGGGCCGTACCTACGAGCACCCAGACTGGGGCTTCATCGTTGTGTATGAGAGTCTCAAGCTCACGTATGCCACGGGCCTATGGCTCGGGATACTGTTTGGTATCGACTCCTATGGACAGTGGCAACTCCAGTGGCGGCGTTTGTTGCGAACGCAGAAAGCGCTGGCCGAGGCCCAGCTTGCACAGCTTCAGGGGCAGCTGCGGCCGCATTTTCTGTTCAACGCACTCAACACCGTTTCGGCACTGATGCATACGGACGTGGCGCGAGCGGACCGCTTGGTTGCAGCGCTCGGAGATCTGCTGCGTATCAGTCTTCGGTCTAATGAGCATGAGATGACGCCGCTCGCCGAAGAACTGCGCACGCTTGAGCTGTACGCGGACATCATGCTTGAGCGGTTCCGGGATCGCGTGACGCTGGGTTGGCAGATCAATCAGGCTCTGCTTGACGCACCCGTTCCGGCACTATTGTTGCAACCCTTGCTTGAGAATGTATTCAAGCACGGCGTCGAGAGCACGGTGGCGCGCGTGCACATCTCAATCAGCGTCCGCCGCGAAAGCGGCTCGCTGGAAATCGTCGTGAGCAATTCCGGCTCCATGCTGGCACCGGAGCATCACGACGGGGTGGGGTTTCGAAATTGCCGGGAGCGGCTGGGCATCATTTACGGCGATGCGGCATCCCTGCGGGTCCGCAACGAGGACGACGGCGTTGCCGCACGCATCATGATACCGCTGATGGATACCGTTCAATGATCCGCGTCGTGATCGCCGACGACGAGGCGCCGGCCCGAGAGAAGCTCGAGCGCTGGCTGTCGGAGCAACCGGACATGGCGGTGGTCGGATCCGCCGAGGACGGACTGTCCGCGTCGCAGTGCATCGAACGATTTCGCCCGGAGGTAGCCTTTCTCGATGTGCAGATGCCGATGTTGTCGGGACTCCAGGTCGCGGCGCAACTTGAGCCATCGAGCTCTCCACTGATCGTGTTCGTGACCGCCTTTGACGAGCATGCGGTGAAGGCGTTCGACCTCAATGCGGTCGACTATCTGCTCAAGCCTTACGACCAGGAGCGCTTCACGCGCACCGTGCAGCGTGTCCGGGAACGGCTGCATGCCCATGAGTCCGGAGCTACGGCGGTAGCCATTGGGCGAATACAAGCTCCTGCGTGTGAGCGCTTGCTCGTACCGGACGGCGAACGATTGCAACTGATCGATGCGGCATCCGTCGAGTGGCTCCAAGCCGACGACAACTACGTCCACGTGCATACCGCTTCGCGCACCTACCTGCTACGCAGGACACTGCAGGATCTGCTGTATCAATTGGGCGCGCAGCGTTTCGTGCGGGTGCACAAGTCGACCGCGGTGAACCTCGGCTTTATCGGATCGCTCACCCCACTCTTCAAGGGCGACTACGAAATCCATCTGCGCAACGGCCGCATTCTCAGACTCAGTCGACGCTATCGCGACGCGTTGTTCGCCCGCATGGGCCAGTAACGTCCACTTTGCCACGCCGACGTCTCCTTTCACCCCCGATCAGCTGCTGGCTGGTCACCGCTGGACCAAGCTCCTGCCTGCAAAAGCGAAAATGCATGGAGGAAGAAAGGAATGTTCGGCTACTACTTCGATCTTGCCTTGCGCAGTCTTGGGCGCAACAAAGTTCTTACCGCGCTGATGGTCTTGGCGATTGCGCTGGGTATTGGCGCCAGCATGACCACGCTGACCGTCTTGCATGTGTTGTCGGGGGATCCGCTGCCGGGGCGCAGCAGCAACTTGTATGCGCCGCAGCTGGATCCGCGCGACCTGAGTGACTATCAACCCCAAGCCGAGCCGCCGGATCAAGTGACTTGGACCGACGGCATGAACTTGTTGCAAGCGAAGCGGGCGGATCGTCAGGCACTGATGACGGGCGGCTCGGTGGCTATCCAGCCGGCGCAGTCCGCGCTTCAACCGTTCTACGAGACCGCGCGTTACACCACAGCTGACTTCTTCCCCATGTTCGGCGTGCCGTTCCAGTATGGCCATACCTGGGGCGCGGCGGAGGATGCTGCCAGCGCGGCCGTGGTGGTGCTCAGCGGCAAGCTCAACGACAAGCTGTTCGGTGGTCGCGACAGCACCGGACGCATGCTGCGCGTCGAGGGATACGCGCTGCGCATCATCGGCGTGCTGGGTGACTGGCGGTCGAACCCGCATTTCTATGATCTCAACGTGAAGAACTACGGTGGCGACGAAGGCGTCTATGTTCCGCTTTCTACCTCCCAGGCTCTGCATCTGACGCATATCGGCGGTGCCAGCTGTTGGGGCAGTGGCGGTGCCGACGCCACTCCCGCAGCACCTTGCGTGTGGCTGCAGTTCTGGGTGCAGCTGGATACGCCGGTCAAGGCTGAAGCGTACCGACAGTTTCTGATCCATTACTCGCAGGAGCAAAAGACGCTGGGCCGCTTTCAGCGCCCACCTAACGTACGCCTGCGCAACCTGATGCAGTGGCTGGATTACGAGCAGGCCGTGCCCGGTGACGTGCAACTGCAGACCTGGCTGGCGCTGGGTTTCCTGTTGGTATGCCTGGTCAACACGGTGGGCCTGATGCTGGCTAAGTTCCTGCGCCGCTCCGCCGAACTGGCGGTGCGCCGTGCGCTGGGCGCCTCGCAACGCGCGTTGTTCATGCAGTTGCTGGTGGAGTCTGGCGTGATCGGGCTGGCCGGTGGCCTAGGCGGTCTGCTGCTGGCGTATCTGGGGCTGTGGCTGGTGCGCCGACAGCCGGCGGACTACGCGTCGCTGGCGCACCTGGATGGCGCCATGTTGCTGTTGACAATCCTGCTGGCGGTGGGTGCCAGCCTGCTGGCCGGGGTGCTGCCGGCCTGGCGTGCCTGTCGTATCGCCCCCGGCCTGCAATTGAAGAGCACCTGAGATGGATATCCGACCGATTCTCTCCACCCTGCGCCGGCACAAGATCACCGCATGGCTGTTGATCCTGGAGATTGCGCTGACCTGCGCCATCGTGTGCAACGCGGTGTTCCTGATCCATCAACGCCTGCAGCGGATGGACATTCCCAGCGGCATCGCCGAGCACGATCTGCTGCAGATCAAGTTTGCGTACATCGGCGATCGACCGGATGCCTACGCGCAGGCGCAAACCGATCTGGTGACATTGCGGCAGATCGCCGGGGCGCAGGCGGTGGCCCTGGCAAACCAGCTGCCGCTCAGTGGTTACGACATGTCCACCAGCGGCCTAAAGCTGCGCCCCCACCAGCAGAAGAACTCGCTCGAGGCGGCGAGCTACTACGGCCAAAACCTGCTGGCTACGCTGGGTGTACGGCTGATTTCGGGGCGCGATTTTCAGCCCGATGAGCTGATCGATCTGAAAGCCGTCATGCCTGCGCTGCACAGTGACGACATGAAAAATCTGCCGCACACCGTGATCGTCGCCCAGGCAGTCGCCGCGCGCCTGTGGCCAGGCCAGCGCGCGCTGGGGAAGACGATCTACGTTGGCGACGACATACCGTTGCAGGTGGTCGGCGTGAGCGCGCCACTGGCACGGCCGGACAATCTGCAGATGGGGGCCCAGTACAGCATCGTGTTTCCGATACGCCTGACTGCGACGGAGGGCGGAAGCTACGTGATCCGCACCGCCCCGGAGGATCGCGAGCAGGTGCTGAAATCCGCGCTGGCTGCGCTCAAGCGCCTCGACCCCAATCGCATCGTGCTGGAGCAGCGCACCTATGACGAACTACGCGATGGGTACTTTCAGGACGATCGCGCCATGGCCGGCATGCTGGTTGGGGTCATCGCGGCGCTGCTGATCGTCACCGCGCTGGGTATTGCCGGACTGGCCAGTTTCTGGGTTGGGCAGCGCCGTCGCACCATCGGCGTGCGCCGCGCACTCGGTGCCACCCGCGGCAACATCCTGCATTACTTCCAGACTGAGAACTTCCTGCTGGCCACGATCGGCATCGCGCTCGGCATGGTGCTGGCCTACGGCATCAACGTGTTCCTGATGCTGCATTACGAATTGCCGCGACTGCCGGTGATCTATTTTCCGGTCGGCGCGATCGCGCTGTGGTTGATTGGCCAGCTCGCCGTGCTGGGGCCGGCGCTGCGCGCCGCCGCCGTGCCGCCGGTCGTGGCGACGAGGAGCGTTTGATATGCCGTTGGCATGAGCTTTCGACGTACGCCACCCTGTGACCTGACAGAAGTGACGACCGGCCGGTCCTGGCCGCGAGCGGTCCTTGCACAGCGGACGGGCAAGCGGCAATCTCAGGATGTCTGCATGCGACCCGCAGCGGAGATCCCAGAGCCGCGTCAAGTCGTCTGGCAATGTCCTGCAAAGAGGGTTCGCCATGGGTGACGTCGTTATCGTTGGATATAGGCCGAAGCCGGGCAAGGAGAGTGAGCTGCTTGGTCTGGTTAGAGAGCACGTGCCGTATCTGCGAAGCCTTGGGCTGGCCACTGATCGGCCGCCCATCGCACTAAAGAGCAGAGATGGGATCGTCGTGGATATATTCGAGTGGTGCGAAGGCGCCATCGAGAAGGCGCACAGTCACCCGGCGGTTCAGAAGCTATGGGATAAATATGCCAAGGTGTGTGACTACGTTCCGCTGATGGGTCTTTCGGAATTCAACGACATGTTTGCTCAGTTTGCCCCGATAGATTAGGCGCGTCTTCCACAAGGTTGCGAGGCAGGTCAACAAAATTGATAGCGTCCGCAACTCAAGGCCGAGATTGCCGAGCGGAGTTTTACGCTTGTACGCAAGGAATCAGAGTCGTGGTTGATATATCGAAGTGACTCTTTGCCCTTATTTGCGCGACGTGCCATTTGTTTCCGTGGCCGATGGCGACGTCGCGCTGGCTTGCCCGACCGAAGCGAACTTGTCGAGCGTTGCCAAGGGCAATGTTGCAGCAACGGCGGCATAGCCCGCGTCATTCGGGTGCAGGTGATCGCCGCTGTCGTAAGCGGGGAGCAATCGTGCGGGGTGGGTGGGGTCGCGCAATATTTGATCGAAGTCGAGCACGGCGTCGAATTCACCGCCATGACGTATCCACGCGTTGATGTTCTGGCGCACGACATCCTTCGCGGGCGTGGAATAACCTGGAACGTCGACGTTTTCGAACGGAGGTAGGGTGGTGCCGATGATGCGCAGGCCATGTTGGTGGGCCAGCGCGATCAGCCGCCGATAGCCGGCGATGAGATCGTTGGCATCCACGGTTTCGTTCGGCGGTGCCAAGCCATGGAGGAAGCCGAGATCGTTGCTGCCGATGCGCACGATGACGACTTTGGCCCCAGGCTGATCGAGCGCGTCGCGCTGGAAGCGCCTGAGCCCTGCCTCACCGAGCGCCGCGCCGAACTGACTTTCACGGGGGCTGTCATGCAACAGGCGGTTGCCGATGAGGCCTTCATTGACCACGGCTACGTTCTTGCCGGCTTGCTGCAGGCGGGCGGCCAACGCATCTGGCCAACGCCGGTTGGCGTCGGCGGTGGAACCGTCGCCATCCACCATGGAGTCGCCGAAAGCGACCACGGCGTATGCAGGTGGTGACGCCATGACGTCCAAGCCGGTGAGGAAAGGCCACATATCGATGCGCTTCGCTACGGGAAAGTGCATGGCGGCAACGGCATCGCCTGGCTGCGAGACGTAGCTGGTTTGCTGAGCGAGGATATGGATCGATGTTGCCGAGGTGGTTTTCGGTAGATAAAGGCTCACTGCCAGGTCCGACAATGGGGCTATCGCCAAGCGAGTAGGATCGCTCAGCACGGTGGCGTGTGCCGGCACCACGACGGATGCCCGTCCGCCGAAGGTCAGCGCGCGATCACTGGCCGGATCGATATCCGCTCCGTTCGTGCGATGGGCGATATGCGCCGCACCGATCGTCAGCGGCGCATCGCCGTAGCGGTTCGACAAGCGGATGCGTACCTGCGAGCCGCCCGCGCTGACGTGCGCGATCAGGCGCAAGCTTTGGGCACGGTAGTGATCCGGTGTGCCTGGCATCGGTGGTTGCGAGGCAGCGGACCAGGTGCTCACCCATGTTGTCTCGGGATGAGCCGTATCGGCGCGGGCAACGTCCACCGTCAGGCCGGCGAACAGCAACGCCAGCACCAGCCGCTCAAGCGAGCGCCGAGCCCGGCGATAAAAGACGGTTCCAAATCGGTTCACCTGTTGCAGCTCGTCGAATCGGGTCATGAGTTTGTTTTCCGATATGTCGTGCAGACTATGCGGTCCATTGCATGATCCGTTGGGTTATCGCTAGCCATAGCGGCGGAGTAGCGAGCATCAGGTATTGCGCAACCGCCTGGCTAGCCATCATGCAGGGCAGTCCATGGCGATAGACCGCATGAACGCGTCCGATGACCACCAGGTCACGCCATACGCCGAGCAGGACCAGCAGGTCGACACAGGCGTAAAAGGCATTGGGAGGAACCATGCTTTCGGGAAAACGAGCAAACGCCGCACCGGTCAGGCAGCAAGTGGCGATTAGCATCAGACGCCGGTGAAACTCCGGTCGACGGCGCCAGTAGATGGCCAGGCCGAAAGCGATCGAGAACGTCATCATGTCGTTGAAGGGAAGGCTCAACCCCGCGTCATTCGCAACTTCCCGCTGGTCATGCCAATGCCGCATGACCAGGGCCGTCGCCACGCCGAGAAAAGGCAGGATGCCGCCGAGTGCTGCGCCGAACATGCCCAGGCGCCGATGCAAGGCGATCTTCGATGCCCTCACCAGGCCGGACTGCGCGATGAACAGGGCAACCCAACTTGAAAAGACGATCGCATGGATGGGCAGGATCGACGGCCGAGGCGTGTCAGGGTGAAGCAGATTCCCTCCAATCGTGTGGCTAAAGCCAAAGATCACCACGGCGGCGACGAGCAACGCCGTACCCAAATAAAAGAACCGGTCCAGGAGCTTTCGAAGGCGGCTGGTTAGAACGTTGTTCTTGCGCAACGTACGGGGCTGCATCGTTGCAGTCGCACTTTCCCGATCGTTGCTACGGCGCTCGCTACCTGAAACATTGCCCAAGCCGCTTTCGCGCATGTTGTAATCTCCAGCAGAGAAAGCCGTTGCCGTGGCCGACGATGCAGGCCATGAGTTGCGGAAGTCCTGAAGCCGTTCTGATTTCTTGCTGAAAAACTCTGAAAACCACACTCAGTCACCGCAGACGGGCCGCATGGATCAGCCTCGAAACACCCCTTTCCGTGTTGGTACGTGGTCGGTCGATCCGGCGTCCAACCAGATCAGCCGCGATGGCGAACTGATCCGTCTGGACACGCGCGCGATGCGACTACTGCAATGCCTGGCCAGACGTGCCGGCGGCGTGGTGAGCATTGATGAGCTGCTCGATCAGGTATGGGCCGGCGTCATCGTCACGCCGGACTCGGTGTATCAGGCGGTGGCGTCGTTGCGTCGTTCGCTGGGGGACGATCCCAAACAGCCGATCTATATCGCCACCGTGCCGCGGCTCGGTTACCGCATGGTGGCTGCCGTCGACGAGAGCTGGCCTGACAACGGCGGCGTTCTGGCCGTGTCGGCGTTACCAGTTTCTGCCCAAGTTGTAGACGGGGCGCCCACGGTGGCTGACATAAAAGAAAGCGCCGCGTCGATCCACCCGGTCGTGCGCAAACGGCGTCGAATCCTGTGGGTGGCTGGCGGCGTATCTGCGCTGGTTCTGGTACTGGCTCTCTATCTGGTGGCGAATCCGTTCGGAGCCAGTCCGTTCGCGCCTGCTGTCGACAAGTGCGTCGGCGTGCTGCCCTTTCGCGATATGACCGACGCGATGGACGAGGAGCCGTTTGCCGATGGCATGACGGAGCAACTGATCGATGCGTTGAGCAAGATCCCGGGCACCCATGTGCCATCACTGACTTCTTCGCTTTATTTCAAAGGTAAGCAGACGACGATCGCTGCCGTCTCCAAGACGCTGGGCGTTGCCTACGTGCTGGAAGGCAGCGTGCGCAAATCCGGTAACACGCTGCGCATCACCGCACAATTGATACGCGCCGACGACGGCTATGTCGTGTGGTCGAATTCGTACGACCGTCCCACCACCGACATCCTGCTGGTCCAGAGCGATATAGCAACCCAGGTGAAGCACGCCCTCGAAGCGTCATTGAAGCATCCCTACAAAGTCGGCGACGACTGAGCGCGCGCCAGACACTCCGAGCCCAGCGCCTAAAGCCATGCAAGCTGATGGACGGGGCAGCTTTGCAGCCGAAGTCAGCTTGCGAAGCGCTGCGGAGCAATCGACGAGATATCGAGCCCAAGCTCCAGCATGTCATCGGCCACCGGCTGGTGTCGTAGCAGAAGGGCGGCTAGCCGGCCGACAGCCGGCGCTGTCTGGATGCCGTAGCCGCCCAGCGCGGCGATCCAGAAGAAGTCCTCCACCTTCGGGTCGTAGCCGACGACGGGGCTGCGATCTTCGACAAAGCTGCGCAGTCCGGCCCATTTCTGCTGCACATGGGTGATCGAAAGTGTGGTGGCTTGCTCGATGCGATCCACCGCGATCGCGATATCCATATCCTCGGGCCACGCATCGCATGGCGTGCTCGGTGTCTCATCGGCGGGCGACAGCAGCAAGCGCCCGGCATCCGGTTTGAAGTAGAACTGCTCGTCGATATCTATCGTCATCGGCCAGCGATCGGCATCACTGTTCGTCGGCGCATCGACCATGAACGCAGTGCGCCGCAGCGGTTGGATACCTATGGGCGCGGCGCCGGCGAGCACGGCGATCTCGTCGACCCATGCGCCAGCCGCGTTGATGATGGTTCTCGCGCTGAAGGTGCCGGCGTCCGTGGTGATGATCCATGCGCCATCCCGGCGCCGCAGCGCGGTGACACCCGCATTGTTCACCACCTTTCCGCCACGGTCGCGCAGTCGTCGGAGGTAACCCTGATGCAGCGCATGCACGTCGAGGTCGCATGCGTCCGGCTCGTATAGCGCGGCGGCGACGTAGTCACCGCGCAGGCACGGCGATAACGCGTGAGCGGCGGAAGCTTCAAGTTGTCGGGTACCGGCAGCAACGTCCGGCAGCGATGCAAACTCATTCAATGCGCCGAGCTGCTGAGCGTTGGCGACATAGAGCGTGCCGCGCGGCGACACCAGCGGCACATCGGTGAAGCGCTGTGGTGGCGTGGCTAAAAACGTGCGGCTGGCACGGGTGAGTGCGCGGATCGGTGCGTTGCCGTAGATCTCCGAGAACAGCGCCGCCGAACGCCCGGTGGCGTGGTAGCCGGGTTGGCTTTCGCGCTCCAGCATCAGCACACGCGAATGCAGCGCAAGGTTGGCCGCCGCGGCGGAACCGGCCATGCCACCGCCGATCACGGCGATATCAAAAAACGTTTCCCGCATTGAACTAACTCTCCCGAGGTGATGTGAGGCGCACGACGCGCCAACCGCGCCAGAATGAAACCATCGCCAGCAGGCATGCGGGCAACGCAACCAAGGTCATCGACGTGCCGATGGCCAGCGGATTGCGAAACAGGTGATCGTTGATCCACGCCGTCAAGGTGGTCCCCCCACCGAGGCCGAACATCATGTTGCCGAACGAGGCCAGCGCAATGGCTATGCCGCGCATATGGTTCGGCACCACGTCTTGAATCGCCGTAATCGCCACCGCCGCACCTGCCGACGACATCAGCGTCCACCAGGCAAAGCCAGCAATAACCACGTGTGCGTTGTCGATGGCGCCGGCAAATGCTCCAGGCAACGCCAGTACCGCCACCGCGAAGGCAACCACGAAGCGCGCCGCTGGGCCGGCGCGCATTACCAGTCTGTCAGCCACAAAACCGCCGCCGAATACGCCGATCGCCGCTCCGACGATCATTGAGCCGCCAAACAGTTCGCCAATCTGCGCGGCGTCCATCGCATAGCGCCGTGACAGCAGAGCAGGTATCCAGTTCGACATGCCGTAGTCACCGATCGATAACATGGCCATACCCAGGTATAGCGGCATCAGCGAATGGCGGAAGCGCCCGAAATCACGTAGCACTTCGATCAGCGGAAATGTTTGAGAACTCTCCTGGCCCGCATGCAGCCGGCGCTCTGGCTCGCGTACGGTCAGTAACAGCAGCACCAACAGCACGCCGGGCAGCGCCATCAGCACCAGCACCGCACGCCAGGCAGATAGCGCGTGCAGCAACGGGATGCCGGCGACCAGTCCGTGCTGTACCGCTTGCAGTACCGAGCCGCCGATCATCAGCGCGACACCCCCGCCGACAACCATGCCAAGCAGAAAGGTGCCGATCGCCGTGCCGCGGTGTTGAGGTGCGAAGTAGTCACCGATCATCGACATCGCCGCGGGCGCAAGGCAAGCCTCCCCGATACCAACGAACATGCGCGCGACGAACAACCCGGGGAACGAGTGCGCGTAGCCGCACGCCAGTGTGGCGATGCTCCACAGCAGCACGCCGGCGATGATCACCAGGCGCCGCGGAAATACATCCGCCGCGCGACCCAATGGCAAGCCGGCGACGGAATAGATCAGCGCAAACGCAAGCCCCTGCAGCAGGCTCACCTGGGTATCAGTAATCGCCAGCTCGCCACGCATCGGGTCGATCAGCAAGCTGAGTACCTGCCGATCGGTGTACGACAGCACGGCGGCGAGCGAGAAGATCGCGATCGCCCACCAGGCTGCCGACAGTTTGGGCCAGGGACGTTCCGCCTTTACGGCATGCACTTGCTTGCCTCCTTTGCCCGGCTGGCGATAGCTTCAATCTCGACCAACGCATCGGGAAGCGCGAGGCCGCTGATCACCGTGGAACGGGCTGGCTTGTGCGTGCCGAAGTAGTTCGCATAGGCCTCGTTGAACGCGGCAAAGTCATGTTCGTGGCGCAGCCAGATCGTGCATTTCACGACCTGGGATAGTGACAGGCCGGCATCGTGCAGCACACCTTCCAATCGCTCCAGGCAGCGCCGCGTCTGCGCGGCGACATCGCCACTCACCACGCCCCGCGCGTCGAACGCGATCTGTCCGGACAGGAACACCAGCGAGCCGGTATCGACGAAAGGAGCGAGGTGGGGTGAGGCCATGGATGACTCCGGGTGGGTGAGGTAGGCAGACCGTGCTTGGGTTGATCAGAACCGTGCGTCGACTTCAACACCGACTGTACGCGGCTGCAGCATCGCGGACTGCAGATCGACTACCGCATTGGTCGCGCCGTTCTGCAGATACCTGATATTGAGCTCGGGATGCGCGTTGGTCAGGTTTTTTACGTAGAGGCGCAGCGTCCAGATGTCCCTGGAAACGTCGGCGTTCAGATCGAGCACGCCGTAACTGCCTTCGTGGTAGGTGTTCGGATTGCTGGCCACGTTCGACAGCCGCGGGCCGATCCAGCGATAGTCGCCGCCGACGTGGCCGGCCCATGCAGCAGGCAGGCTGAAGTTGTAGTCGGTGGTGTATGCCAAGTTCCAATGCGCGTTGCCTGGCAGGTTGTCGCCGCTCTTGCCGTGAATGCCGGGTGCATCCTCGGTCAGATAGGCATTGTTGTAAGCCGCGTTGAGACCCAGTCGAAGATTGCGTAATGGCATGAACGCCGTGCTCAGTTCCGCGCCCCGGCTGGTCGCTGTGCCGCCGTTGGCCAGGTAGGTGACGCTGCCGTTCGGCGTGGAGGTGTAAAGCTGGATGCCGCGCCAGTTGATGTCGTAGACGTCAACGTCAACGGACAGGCGCTTGTCGAGGAACAACGACTTCATGCCAACCTCATAGTTGATCAGCGTGTCCGATTTCACGGTGGGTGGCACGCCGGGCAGAGCGAAGTTCGGGCCACCGGGGCGATAGCCGCTGGCGGCACGCGCGTACAGCATGGTGTTGTCGCTCAGCTTGTAGCGCGGGCTGAGCATCCAGGTAAGCACGTTCTCGGCAGAATGCCCGGGGGTATTGCCGAGCGGCACGAGCAGACCGCCGCCACCGGTAATTTCCTGCGTGAAAGTCTGTTCGTTCCTGGCGTAGCGCAGACCGCCGGTCAGGTCGAATCGATCGGTGAACGTATAGGTGAGATTCCCGAACAGCGCGCCCTCCTTGTACGTGGTGGGTATGGCGCCAGCGAAGAGTGGATCGAGGCCGGCGATCGGCGTGCCATCCAGATACTGTGCCGTCTGAAGCTGCTGGTTCGCGCTGGTTTCGCGAGTGTAGAACGCGCCGACCAGCCATTCGATGTCGCCGCCTGGCTTGGAAGCAAGGCGAAACTCTTGGGTAACTTTCTTCAGCCCGAGGTCGAGGTCGAAGGCCGACAGTCCAACCGGATAATTGCCGAGCAGCGGATACAGCGGCCCATAGGTCACCGAGTCATCTTCGACCGAATGCAGGGCGCTGAGTGAGTAGCTGGTCGCTGAAGTGAAGTCAGCCCAGTGCAGATTCCAGTTCAGCGTGCCGGAGTAGAAGTTGACGCGTTTGCTGAATGGCTGGGCGATCGCCGTGCCGGTTTTCTGGTCGCCGTAGATTGGACGCTGGGTGATCGGATCCAGAACAATGACGCCGACATCGCTTGCGTTGATTGACTGATGCAATGCGGACAACTTGACGCTGACATCCTCGTTCGGTTGCCACAGCACGCCGAGCCGGCCGCTTTTCTGGCTCACGTCGTTGATGCCGTTGCGGCCGGTGACCACATTGTCGACGTAGCCCGGGGTCTGGTTCTGCGACACGGAGGCGGTGATCCCCAGCTTGCCCTGGACGATCGGAAGATTGATATTTGCACGGCTATCCCAGCCGGTACCGGTGCCGCCGCTGATGGTGGACACGCCACCGCCAACCTGACCGGACAAGGTGTCCAGGTCCGGTTGCTTCATCACATACTTGACCAGGCCGCCCATCGCGCCGGCGCCATACAGCGTACCTTGCGGGCCGCGCAGTACTTCGACGCGATCAAGGTCGTACGGCAGCAAGTCCAGTGCATACGAACTGGAGCGCGCGAAGTTGGAGCTGGAGCCGAGCGGTGTGTCGTCGATATAGGTGCCCACAACCGCGCCCACCTTCAGCGATGAGATGCCGCGAATGGCGATCGAGGTCTGTCCCGGCGCGCCCGCGGTCTCGATCTGCACGCTTGGCAACGAGCCTGCCAGGTCGACCAGCGAGGTGACGTGCTGGTTTTCGATCTGCTCGCTGCCGACCACGCTGATGGCTGCCGCCACGTCACGGGCGTTTTCGGTGCGTTTCTGCGCGGTCACGGTGACCGAATCGAGCGTGGTGGTGCCGGTCTTGGCACTCTTCTTCGCTACGGCGGCCTTTGCGCCGCTGTCCTTGATGCTGGCGGCAGGCTGGTCCTGTGCCTGCGCGATGCTACAAGACAGCCCGAGTGCCGCAATCGTGGCTGTGGCTAGCAAGGTATGCCGCAAGGAGTTGCTGATGGTGTTCATGGAGTGGTCCTTCCCTGGAATCGTGATGATTGGCGCCGCAGTGGCGGAACGCTTGGCTGGCTTATCGGCTATTTTTCCAAAATAGAAAGTTGATTGTTGAAACAGAAAGAACCATCATTCTTTGAAAATAGCAAGTACCCCACCCCCCGCGAGGCGACTCATGCGCATCTTTACCGCCGGTATCTCCACCGAAACGAACACGTTTGCACCGTGGCCCACCGGCCTGCGTGGTTTTGAAGAAGGCGGCCTGTTTCGCGGCAACGCCAGCAGCATTGGCGAGGGAACCAACAACCTGGTGGCGCGGCTGTACAGGGAATTGGCAACCGCAGATGGTCACGACTTCGCCGAAGGGCTGTTTGCCATCGCGCAGCCCTCCGGGCCCACCTTGCAGCACGTGTGGGAGGAACTACGCGACGAAGTCGTGGAATCGGCAAGCGCCGAAGGTCCGTTCGATGTGATTCTGCTTTTGCTGCACGGCGCGATGGTGGCTACCGGCTGCGACGACTGCGAGGCGGACCTGGTGGCCAGGCTACGCGAGGTTTGTGGGCCCGGTACGGTCATAGGCGTCGAGCTTGATCCGCATTGCCATCTTTCCCAGGCGCTGGTCGATAGCGCCGATGCGGTGATTCTGATGAAGGAGTATCCACATACCGACTACGTTGATCGCGCACGCGAGCTGTACGCCATCTGCACGGCGAAGGCGCGAGGCAAAGTGCGTCCGGTCAGTGCCCTGGTCGATTGCCACATGGTGGGCTTCTACCCAACGACCAACGAGCCGATGGCGGGGCTGCTGCGGGACTTACGTCAAATAGAGCTTCGCCCTGGGGTGCTGTCGGCTAGCTTTGTACACGGTTTTCCATGGGGTGATACCGCCGATACCGGCTCCAAGGTGCTGGTGATTGCCGATGGTGATCAGCTACTCGCCAGGCGTACGGCGGAGGAGTTCGCGCAGCGGGTCTACGCACAGCGCGCGGCGCTATTGCCGCGCATGCCCGATATCGAGGAAGCGCTGGATCAGGCGGCCGCCAGCGCGGGGCGGGTAGTGCTGGCCGATACTGCCGACAACCCCGGTGGCGGTGCGCCCGGCGACAACGTGACTTTGCTGCGCGCGATGCTGGCGCGTGGCGTGACCCAGGCCGTCTTCGGAGCGATATGGGATCCGATGAGTGTGCGGGTCTGTGTGGAAGCCGGCGTCGGAGCACATTTCGCGCTGCGTCTTGGTGGCAAGTGTGGAGCAGCATCTGGTGATCCGCTGGATGTGCTGGTGACCGTGCGCGCAATACGCGAGCTGCACGATCAGCTTGGTCTAGGCGATGCACGCAAGTCGATGGGACTGTCGGTCTGGCTGACTTGCGCGGGAATCGACGTGGTCGTCAATTCGGTGCGCACCCAGGTATTCGCGCCGGATGCGTTCACTGGCCTGGGCATCGAGCTCGATGACAAACGCCTTATTGCCGTGAAATCCAGTCACCACTTTCATGCGAGGTTTGCACCGATCGCCGATCGCATCATTTCAGTGGCTACGCCCGGCGCGATCATGATGAACTTTGCCCAGCTCGACTACCGCAAGCGACGCGACCTCAATTTTTTCCCGCGCGTGAACGACCCGCTGGCTTGATCGCGCGTTTCGGTGCGGCCTTGGCGGCGCCCTTGCGGGTGGCCGTCGACTTGGCTACTAACTTGGCGTTGATCGCCGGTGGCTCTGGTGCCGGTGGTAGAGCCTTGCGCTGTCCGGTGGTGGCTTCGAGCAGTTGTGATTCGTTCGCCGAACAGATCGAGAGCACTCGGCAGCGGCCCGGGCTGACGGCGATATAGGCGTGCCCCATGCCACTGTCGAAGTAGATCGAGTCGCCAACTTCGAGCCTCGCCGGCGCATACAGTTTGGTATGCAGCTCGACGATGCCCTCCAGTACATAGGCGTATTCCTCGCCTGGATGGCGGATCAGCTCACCGAAATCCGCCAGTGATCGCGCATGAATCTCCGCGATGATCGGTACGAAGCGTTTGTTGAGCAGGTCCGCGGCAGGATACAGATGCAGGTAATCTTGGGTATCGATCGCGCGGCCTTCGCCGGCGCGGGTGATGCTGCGCCGGCCGTTGACCCGTTCCGGTGCCGTGCCGGAAGCGTCGGCGGCAAACAATTCGGCGATATCGATCTCCAGCCCAGCGCATAGCCGGGTGAGCTTGTCGTAGCTCAGTGACATGCGGTCGTTCTCGATCTTCGACAGCGTCGATACCGGCAGCCCGGTCCGGTGCGAGACCTCGGCCAGTGTCCACCCGCGCCCGATGCGCAAAGCGCGCAAGGCGCCGCCGGGTTTGGCCTCGGCAGAGGACAGTTCAGAGATGGCTCGAGGCATGGTTGATTCCTTCGGGGCAATGATCGGGCCAAGTTGCCAAAATGGAAAATGTTTGACAATAGTGAAAATACCCCTCCATTATCGTGCAAGAGACACGGTCCGCGCACCAACCTTCGATTGCCAGGGATAGCAATGATGAAATGCCTACACCGGATGTTTGCTCCACTTGGGTTGCTGTTGTGCGCCGGGCTTCTACCGACACCAGGCAAGGCTCAGGTCGCGCCGATGCCGGCCGTCGTCGCGTCAGTGGCGGCACCGGCAGCTGCGGCGAGGGCTACGGAGCACGAACTCACCGCCGAGGATGCACAAGCCTGGCTGGACGGCCTGTTTCCCTATGCGTTGAAGAAGAACAACCTTGCCAGCGCCGTCGTGGTGGTGGTCAAGGATGGCAAAATCCTCATCGCAAAGGGCTACGGCTATGCGGATGTGGCGGCGAAGACGCCGGTTGACCCGGCCACCACGCTATTTCGCCCCGGCTCGATCTCCAAGACGTTTATGTGGACCGCCGTGATGCAGTTGGTCGAGCAAGGCAAGCTTGATCTCGATACGGACATCAACAAGTACCTGGACTTCACCATCCCGCCGCGTGATGGTCAGCCGATCACCCTGCGCAACCTGATGACGCATACGCCCGGTTTTGAGGAAACGGACAGGAATCTGTTTGCCCAAAACGCCAGTCTGGCGATGAGCAATGAGGCATGGCTGAAGGAGTGGGTGCCCGAGCGCGTCTACGCGGCCGGTGACGTTTCGGCGTATTCCAACTATGGCGCCGCGCTGGGCGGTTACATCGTGCAGCGTGTGTCAGGCCAACCGTTCGAAGACTACATCGAACAGCACATCTATCAACCGCTGGGCATGAAGTACGCGACGTTCCGTCAGCCGGTGCCGGCGTCACTCCAACCGTACCTGGCGAAGAGTTATGGCGAAGCGAGCGCGCCGGCCAAACCGTTCGAGCTGGTGAACGCGTCGGTTGCCGGCAGCATGTCGGTGAGCGGTGAGGACATGGGCCGGTACATGATCGCCCAGCTGCAGGACGGACGTTATGGCGACACGCAGATCCTGCGTCCCGAAACCGCGCAGCTAATGCACAACTCCGTGCACTATCCGGTCCCGGGCTTGCCGCCGATTGCGCTGGGTTTCTACCACCTGGACCGTAACGGCCAGGACATCATCGGGCACGCCGGCAATACGCAGTATTTCCACAGCGAACTGATGCTTTACCAGAAGCAGAATGTGGGCGTGTTTGTGTCCATTGACGGTACCGATGACGGTGGCTTGCGCGAGCAGCTATGGACCGACTTCACCGACCGCTATTTCCCTGTCGGGCCAACCTCTGACAAAACCCTGCCGACGGCGCGTGAGCATGGTGCATTGTTGGTCGGTCGTTACTTGAGCAGCCGTGTCTCGTTATCCAATTTTATGTCGATGCTGAATCTGCTGTCGCAGTCGACCATTGCCATGGAAAAAGACGGCACGCTGGTGACCGGCAACTTCATGGATCTCGCCGGCCAGCCGCGGCGTTGGCGCGAAGTGGCGCCCTTCATGTGGCGCGACATCGACAACGGCAGCCATCTCAGTGCTGTGATGCAGGGTGGCAGAGTGCGCTGGTTGTCGATCGATGAGGATGCGCCCGCCATGGTGTTCATGCCAGTACCGGCTTGGCAATCGGCGGCATGGAACCTGCCGCTATTATTTTTTGCGCTGATGGTGTTTCTACTGACGGCCGTGTTGTGGCCGATCGCCACGCTGGTTCGACACGCTTACCGCAAGCCGTGGACTCTGCGACTGGCAGCACGGCCCTGGTTCCGTTGGAGCCGCGCGGTCGCGATCCTGCATCTGCTGTTTTTCAGTGGCTGGGTCTACGTACTGGCGCAGATGAATGCCAACATCGCGAACATGGGCAGCGGCCTCGACGATGCGCTGCGCCTGATCCAGCTGATCGGCCTATTGGCCGTCGTCGGCACATTCGCGGTGATCATGAATATGCGCTACGCGTGGGGCGCAGTCGGCGGCTGGTGGCGCAAGCTCAATAGCCTTGCGCTCACGCTGGCCTGCTTCGCCACGATCTGGTTTGTCTTCAGCTTGCATCTGCTGAATCTACATCTGAACTATTGATCTGCCAGCGACGGGAAGTCGTACTGCTGAAGCTCAGCGTCGCCGGGATCCGCGCAAGCTGTCCACCGAGAAACTGGCGATTTCGCTGCCGTCGGTGTTGCGGCGACCTTGGCCTTGCGGCGGCCCCCAAGCGTGGGCGGTGATGACTTCCCAGGTCGCGGGGATGCGATCGTCCACGCGCATGGCCTCGTAGGCGGCGAGCATGCGTTGATAGCGGGATTTGCCGAGCAGGCCGCGATCGCGGGCATGGTCGGCGTTGGTGGCGCCGAGGCCTTGCAGTTCCTGCAGCAGCTTGCGTGGTTCGCTATAGGTCAGCGTGTAACGGAATACGTCCAGCACGGGGTCGCGCAGGCCGGCCGCGAGCATCGCATCGCCGACATCGTGCACGTCGAGGAAACGGCTGACGTGCGGTTGCTGGTCCGCTTGCGCCCACGCGGCGCGCAGCTCTTTCAGCGTGTCCGGGCCGAAGCTGGAGAACGCCAGCAGGCCGCCGGGTTTCAGCACGCGCGAGCACTCCGCGAATAGCGCGGGCAGGTCAACGATCCACTGAAAGCACAGGTTGGAATGCAGCACATCCACGCTGTGATCGGGCAACGGCAGCGCGGTGGCTTCCGCGCACACGCGCAGGAACGGTTTCAGCCAGCTCGCGTGTTGCTTCGCCGCGCGCAGCATCGGTAGTGCCAGATCGACGGCGATCACCTCGGCCCTCGCATAGCGCTGTTTCAGCTGCGCGCTGCCGCGGCCGGTACCGGCGCCAACATCGATAACGCGTTGCGGCGTTTGCGTATAGAAGTCCAGACGCTCCAGCAGCGCGGCCTGCACTTCGCGCTGCAACACGTCATGCTGTTCGTAGCTGGTGGCGGCGCGGCCGAAATGACGGCGCACCTGATCCTGGTCGATTTGAAACGTATCCATCAAAGCGCGCTCATTGCTGCGTGGGTGGGTACCAGCAGTGGCTGGAGTGCTTGTGCGACGACGTCGGCGTGTCCGAAGAACGGCGCGTGGCCGGCGTGTTCGATTTCCTGATAGCTGCCGGCGCATTGGCTCGCCGACCATTGCATCGCCTGCGGCGGCACCAGTCGGTCGCGCCGGCCAGCGATCCATGCGCTGGGTACAGTGAGGTCTGGCAAGGCAGCGCGACGGTCGCTGGTTTCTAGTATCTGGATGCCTTCCTGCAGCACGCGCAGGTCAGGTTCGCCACGGGCGAATACCAACTTGCGCAGATGACGCAATTCGGCGCGCGGATCGGTGCTGCCCATCGCTTCCAGCGCCAGAAAGCGCTCGATCGTGGCGTGGTAATCAGTTTCCAGATCGGTGGCCAGTTGATGCACCAGCGCGGCGTCGTTGCCGTAGGGCCAGCTCGCATCGCGCACGAATTTTGGTGTGGCGCACAGCATGGCGAGGCTGCGTACTTGCTGGGGCATCTCCAGCGCGGCGGTCAGCGCGATCAGTCCACCGAGCGACCAGCCAAGCCAGATCGCCGGTGGCGTAATCGCGGCAATTGCGGCGGCACACGCGCGTGGCTCAAGCGGCAGACCGCAATCACGTGAATAGCCGTGGCCAGGCAGATCCACCACATACATCGTGCAGTGGTCTGACAGCGCCTCGACCAGCGGCGCCATCACGCCACCATGCATGGCCCAGCCATGCAGCAGCACCAGCGGCACGGGGCCGTGCCCCAGCTTGTCGACATGCAGAGTCATGCCGATTCCTCCTCTCCCCTTTGGGGAGAGGACCGAGGTGAGGTGCGGGTGCTCGCGGGGTCATCGATCGAAGTGGGCTCCGATGCAGCCTTATCGCAAGATTGTCCCCTCACTCCAGCGCTCTCCCCGGAGGGGAGAGGGGGCAGTGTTGGCGCGAGCGTGGCGTCTACCGCACCACGCTCATCGAACACGAAGCAGTCGCCATGCCAGTGCACGGCATCGGTCTGCTCCAGGTATTTCAGGATGCCCCCTTCGAGCTGGTAGACATGCGGCATGCCGATGTCCTGCATATGCAGCACTGCCTTCTCGCAGCGGATGCCGCCGGTGCAGTACGACACCACGGTCTTGCCTTCATAGCGCGCCCGGTCGGCGGCAATCGCGGCGGGAAATTCCGTAAAGCTGGCAATGCGGTAGTCCACCGCCTGCGGAAACTTGCCCACATCGGTCTCGTAGTCGTTGCGGGTATCCAGCAACACGACTTCGCGGCCCAAGTCATCGTGGCCTTGATCGAGCCAGCGCTGCAGCGTCACTGGATCCACCGCTGGCGCGCGACCACCTTCGGGGCGGATCGTCGGCAGCCGCATGGTGATGATTTCCTTCTTCAGGCGCACCCGCATGCGACCGAACGGCGCCGCGTCGGACGGCGACTCCTTCGGCGCGATGTCAGCGAAGCGGGCATCAGCATGCAGCCAGGTGACGAAGCTGTCGATCGCAGCGCGATCGCCGGCGAGAAACAAGTTGATTCCTTCCGGCGCAAGCAGGATGGTGCCTTTCAAGGCCAGCGCCGTGCATTGTTCGAGCATGCGCTCGCGCAGCGTGGGCAGTTCGTCCAGGCTGACAAATTTGTAGGCGGAGATGTTGACGATCGACATACGGGGGTATCGGCAAAGCAGGCGGCGATTATACGTGGTGGGTACAACGGCCCGGCGTTCAGCCGGAAGCGGGCGCCAGATGCAGCGTTTCCAGTGCATCCAGCAATTGATCGACGTGCTCTTCTTCGTGTGCCGCCGACAGCGTGATCCGTAATCGCGCGCTGCCCGCAGGGACGGTGGGCGGGCGAATCGCAGTGACCAGCAGGCCGCGCTGCTCCAGGGCCTGGGCGGCATTCAGCGCGGTCTGCGCGTCACCAAGCACGAGTGGCTGGATCGCGCTGCTGGACGAGGACAGCGTGAGGCCGAGTTGTGCGGCCCCCGTGCGAAAACGGCTGATCAGCGCATTCAGCTTCTCGCGGCGCCATGACTCTGCCTGTGCCAGCTGCACCGCGGTGAATGCCGCGGCGGCGAGTGCCGGTGGCATGGCGGTGGTGTAGATATACGGTCGCGCGAATTGCGTCAGGCCGTCGATCAGCGCGGCCGGTCCGGCAACAAATGCCCCGGCGCATCCGAGCGCCTTGCCCAGGGTTGCCATCAGTACCGGCACGTCACGCTGGCTCAGTCCTGCGGCGCGGACGCTGCCAGCACCATCGTCACCAAGCACGCCCAGGCCGTGTGCATCGTCGACCATCAAGGTGGCGTGTTCGCGGCGGCACAGCGCAGCCAGCTCGCGCAGCGGTGCGATATCCCCGTCCATGCTGAATACGCCGTCGGTCGCCAGCAGCGCGCCGGCTTCTCCGCGCGCGGCGAGTTGACGCGCGGCAGCGGCAACATCGGCATGCGGATAGCGCTTCAACTCGGCGCCGGAAAGTTGCGCACCATCCAGCAGGCAGGCGTGGTTGAGCTTGTCCTGCACACATAAATCGCCACGTGTCAGCAGTGCTTGGAGCACGCCGAGGTTGGCCATGTAGCCGGTGGAGAACAGCAGCGCACGTTCGCGCCCGGTCCAAGCGGCGAGCGCTTCCTCGAGCATTGCGTGTTCCGCGCGGTGCCCGCAGATCAGATGCGCCGATGTGCTGCCCACGCCTTCGTCATCGGCCACCCGCTTGAACGCGGCGATCAATTGCGGATGCTGCGCGAGGCCCAGGTAGTCGTTGCTGCAGAACGACAGCAGGCGTTGCCCGCCGGTTTCCAGCCACGGGCCATCGGCGTGCTCGATCGTGCGCAGGCGGCGCAGCAGCTGCGCGCTTTCGCGTTCGGCCGTCTGGACGGCCAGTCGATCGAGCAGATCAGGCCGCGGCGCTGCAGCCACAGCCTTGTCCGCAGCTGGCCCGATCCGATTCGGCGTGAGCGGTTTCCAGGATGTCCGCGTGCACGGTGCCGGGTTCCTCGACGACCTGCAGCGGATGCAGGTCGAGCCGCACGAACAGGGCGCGATCGTGTTCCACGTCCGGGTTGCCGGTGGTCAGCAGTTTTTCGCCGTAGAAGATCGAATTTGCGCCGGCGAAGAAGCACAGTGCTTGCACCGCGTCATCCATCTGCTGACGACCGGCCGACAGGCGCACCATCGAGGCGGGCATCAGCAAGCGCGCGACCGCGATCGTGCGCACGAACTCGAACGGATCCAGTGTCGCCGTGCCAGCCAGCGGCGTGCCTTCCACCTGTACCAGCTGGTTGATCGGCACCGACTGCGGATGCTCCGGCAGGTTTGCCAGTGTCTGCAGCAGGCCGGCGCGCTGGTCGCGCGATTCGCCCATGCCGACGATGCCGCCGCAGCAGGTTTTCATGCCGGCCGCGCGCACATGGTCGAGCGTGTCCAGGCGATCCTGGTACTGGCGGGTGTGGATGACTTCGCCGTAGAACTCCGGCGCGGTGTCGAGGTTGTGGTTGTAGTAGTCGAGCCCGGCCGCTTTCAAGGTGTCGGCCTGCGATCCGCTCAACATGCCCAGCGTGGCGCAGGTTTCCAGGCCCAGGCCTTTGACGGCGTTGATGATCTCAGCCACCTTCAGCACGTCGCGATCCTTCGGGCCGCGCCATGCCGCGCCCATGCAGAAGCGGCTGGCGCCGGCATCCTTTGCGGCCTGCGCGCGTTCCAGTACGGCTTCCACGCTCATCAATTTCTGCGCCTGCACGCCGGTGTCGTAGCGTGCTGCCTGCGGACAGTAGGCGCAGTCTTCCGGGCAGCCACCGGTCTTGATCGAGAGCAGGGTGGATACCTGCACCGCATTCGGATCGTGGTACTCGCGATGGGTCGAGTGCGCGCGATGCAACAGCTCGTTGAACGGCAGCGCGAACAGCGCGCCGACTTCGTCGCGGGTCCAGTCGTGGCGGATGGTGGCGTCGAGCATGTAACAGCACTCCCAGGCGTTAGGCCGGAAAGTGTGGAAGCCGCCCGGAACCGTGTCAACTCAATATTCATGAAGTTGGTTGACGAAGGCCCGCAGGCCGCAGTGGGCTACCATCCGTAGCGAGAGCCAGGAATGGAGTGACCCGCATGGATGCGCTGGTTGAACGGCTATACCGATGGCAGCGCTTTCTGCTGCCGCTGCGCTGCCTGCTGTGCGGAGCCGTCGGCGCGCAGGGCATCGATCTATGTGTCGATTGTGCGGCCGAGCTGCCGCGCAACCACAGCTGTTGCGCGCGCTGCGCGTTGCCATTGGCGATACCGGCGGCGCTGTGCGGCGAGTGTCAGCGACATGCGCCGCCGTGGGACGCGGCGTGGGCACCGTTCCGCTATGGCTGGCCGCTGGATCGGCTGGAATCGCGCTACAAGTTCGGCGCCGATCTGGCTGCCGGGCGTGTGTTGTCGACGTTGTGGCAGCGCGAACCCTGCACGGTCGACCCCCCGCAATGCCTGCTGATCGTACCGCTCCATCGCCGTCGGCTTCGTAAGCGCGGTTACAACCAGGCGCTGGAGCTGGCCCGGCCGCTGGCACGCGCACTGGGTGTGCCGCTGCGACCCGATGTGCTGCAACGCACGCGCAGCACCGAGGCGCAAACCGAACTCGATGCGGTCAGTCGCCGACGCAACGTGCGCGGTGCGTTCGCGCTGCGCGCAGGCATCGCGCTACCCGCGCATGTGGCGATTCTCGACGACGTCATGACCACCGGCGCCACACTCGCCGAATGTGCCCGCGTGCTCAAGCGGGCGGGCGTGCTGCGGGTGGACGTATGGGCGCTGGCAAGGGCGCCGTCGCCGCGCGGATGATTTCGTAGCGGCCGGGCTGCTTTGCGCCCTCGCTACTCGCCCCTCTTCCCTCGTTCTTCAACGCACCGCAAACGCGATCACAATACCGATCCAGACAGTCAGCCCAAGCCAGTTATTGTGCCGAAACGCCGCGAGGCAGGCATCGCGCTTGCGGTCGCGGATCAGCCACATCTGGTAGCCGAACAGGCCGGCCGCGCCCACCAGACCGAGCCAGTAGGGCCAGCCCAGTGCGGCGCGCTGGCCGACGAACAGCATGGTCAGCAGGAACGTGCCCATCAGCACGCCGAGTATCGGCAAGTCGGCGTCGCCGAACAGGATTGCAGTGGAGCGCGCGCCCACTTTCAGATCATCCTCGCGATCGACCATCGCGTACTCGGTGTCGTAAATCACCGACCACAGGATGTTGCCGATGAACAACAGCCAGCCCAGCGGCGGCACGTTGTTTGTCACCGCCGCGAACGCCATCGGGATCGACCAGCCGAACGCCGCGCCCAGCACCACCTGTGGCATGTGGGTGTAGCGCTTGCTGAACGGATACAGCGCGGCCAGCGCTGCACCAGCAAACGACAGCTCGATCGTCAACCGGTTGGTGAACAGCACCAGCACGAACGCGAATACCAGCAGCGCGGCGAACACGATCAACGCCTCGCGCGGCGTCACCCGGCCACTGGCAATTGGCCGTCCGGCAGTACGCGCCACTTGTGGGTCGAGCTTGCGATCGGCGTAGTCGTTGATGGCACAGCCGGCCGCGCGCATCGCGAACACGCCGAGCGTGAAAATGGTCAATGGCTTCCACGGCGGAAAATCGCTCGTCGCCAGCCACAGCGCCCACCAGGTCGGCCATAGCAGCAGCAACGCGCCGATCGGTCGATCCATCCGGGTCAGCACCAGATAGTCCAGCGCCTTCTCCCGATGGTGTGCCGGCAAGTTCTGCAACAACCAGCCGAGCACCCGGGTCGCGCGAGTGGAACTGTCCGCTGGGCGCACGGGTTTTTTGGCAGCGGTTTTGGCCACGCCGGGGTGCTGGCGCGTAGCCGGCGAAGGCGGCGGTTTGCGCGGCTGGCGTTTGCGGGGGGAAGAGGCCATTACCCCAGTTTAGCGTGAGCCGCGGCCCATGGTGGCGTGACGTGCCGCCCGAAATGGTGTCATCGATCGCATACGTTCATGGTGCGAAGATCAGGATATTGCCTTCCTGGCGTCTTCTCGGAGACTTTCCATGCCCAAGGCTATCGACCACATCGCGCTGATGGTTCGCGACCCGGCACGAACTGCCGGGTTATACGCACGGCTGTTCGACGATGCCATCGTCACACCCGGTCAGGATGACGGCGGCCACGGCAGCTTGTTGCAGCTGGGAGGTACCTGCTTTGTGCTGGTGCAGGGCGAGCCGCCGGCGAGCTGCAATGGGGACCACATCGCGCTTGCAGTGGGCAAGGCCGAACAGCTCATCTGCGCGAACAAGCTCAAGATGCTTGGCCTCGAGTATCAGTTTGCGCGAGGTGGCTCGGCGCTGTATTTCACCGATTATGACAACCACGTGTTCGAGCTGGATGCCGAGGGCGGGGGCGTCAAAGGCTAGCTGATAGGCCGGCGCGGGACCGCTCAATCGCGCAGGAGCAAGCGATACGCCGGGTGCGCACTCTCGTCCACATACGGATAGCCGAGCGTGGCGACGAAGCGCTGGAACAGCGGCTGTTCGGCGTCGGGTACCTGGATGCCGACCAGGATGCGGCCGTAGTCGGCGCCGTGGTTGCGGTAATGAAACAGGCTGATGTTCCAGTCCGGGTGCAGTTGGCCAAGGAAGCAGGTGAGTGCGCCCGGACGCTCGGGGAATTCGAAACGGTACAGCCGCTCATCCTGTGCCAGTGCTGAGCGCCCACCGATCATGTGGCGCAGATGCAGCTTGGCCAGCTCGTCGTCGGTGAGATCGAGCACGCCGAACTGCTGTGCACGGAACGCGGCGACCAGCGCTTCGCGTTCGTCGCGGCTGGCGGTCTGCACGCCGACAAAGATGTGCGCCTGGCTGGCGTCGCCGATGCGATAGTTGAACTCGGTGATGTTGTGCTGACCGAGCGCAGCGCAGAAGCGCCGGAAACTGCCGCGCTGCTCGGGGATCGTTACCGCGAACACCGCTTCGCGCTGCTCACCCAACTCGGCGCGTTCGGCGACGAAGCGCAGGCGGTCGAAATTCATGTTGGCGCCGGAGACGATCGCGACCAGGGCGCCGTCTTTGCAGTGGCCATGTGTGGCGACGTACTGCTTGAGCCCGGCCAGCGCAAGTGCGCCGGATGGCTCCGGCACGCTGCGGGTATCTTGATAAATGTCACGGATCGCCGCGCAGATCGCATCGTTATCCACGCGCAGCATCGCATCGACATGCTGCTGGCAAAGCGCGAACGTATGCACGCCGACCTGTTTCACCGCCGTGCCGTCGGCGAACAGGCCCACCTGGTCCAGCGCCACCCGTTCGCCCGCCTCAAGCGAACGCGTCATCGCGTCCGCGTCGATCGCCTGCACGCCGATTACCTGCACCTGTGGGCGCAGCGCCTTGATGCACGCTGCCACGCCGGCGAGCAGCCCGCCACCGCCGACCGGCACGAACACCGCATGCAGCGGGCCCGGATGCTGCTGCAGGATCTCAAGCGCCACCGTGCCCTGGCCTGCAATGACGGCCAGATCGTCGAACGGATGCACGAAAGTGGCGCCGCGCTCGGCCTGCAACTGCGCGGCCGCGGCCTGCGCATCGCTGAAGGAATCGCCGACCAGCACGACCTCCACCATCGCACCGCCGAGCCGGCGCACCGCGTCCACCTTAACTTGCGGCGCGGTCACCGGCATCACGATGACAGCGCGGATACCCAGCTTTGCCGCGGCCATCGCAACGCCTTGCGCATGGTTGCCGGCCGAGGCGGCGATCACCCCGTGCGCGCGTTGCGTCGCATCCAGCTGCACCATGCGGTTGTAGGCGCCGCGCAGCTTGAACGAGAACACCGGCTGCTGATCCTCGCGCTTGAGCAACACTTGCTGGCCGAGTCGCGTGGTGAGCAGCGGCGCGGGTTCCAGTGCGGATTCCTGCGCTACCTCATAGACGCGAGCGGACCGAATCCGCGCAAGCATATCAGTGGCCGCTACGTCATCGTCATCCGTGACTAGCGCAGCGGCGGTGGTCATGCCGCGAGTGCCGTCGCCGGATGCGCTACCTGCAGCACGTCAACCAGCTTGCGCGTCTGCTGCAGGATCTGACTGAGCGCGACATCGTCGCACTGCAGGCTCAGTGTCAGGCGCGAGACCGCGGGGTCATGCGTCGCTGCCACGGTGAGCGTGTCGATGTTGTAGCCGCGGGCGGCGAACAAGCCGGCCACGCGCACCAGCGCACCGGCTTCGTTTTGCAACAGGATGGACAGGGTGTGGTTCATGGTGGGCCTCATGCGTTGGCTGCGCTGCTTTTGTCGTCGTTCCAGCGTGTGCCGGGACGACGAGCTTGAGAACGAGGAACGTCAGAACATTCCGCTGGCGGTGGTCTCCTGCGGAGCCGGCGCATTGCGTGAAGCAATGAAATCGCCAGTGATCATCTGCGCGTAGCTAGCACCGGGGCCGACCATCGGATACACGCCGGCATCAGGGTCGATCATCACTTCAAGAAAGGCCGGGCCATCGAATGCGAGGAAGGCGGCGATCGTCGCCTCCAGTTCCTCCTTGCGCTCCAGCCGCTGGGCCCAGGCGAAGCCGTCAGCCTGCGCGGCGAGCACGAAATCCTTCTTGTGCAGACTCTTGTCAGAGGCAGCGAAGCGGCCCTTGAAGAACAGCTTCTGCCACTGCCGCACCATGCCGTCGCCGACGTTGTTGAGCACGACGACTTTTACCGGCAACGCGTAGGTAGTAACGGTCTCCAGCTCGCCGATATTCATGCGGATGCTGGCGTCGCCGTCGATGTCGATGACCAGTTTGTCCCGGTGGGCGAGCTGCGCACCAATCGCCGCCGGTAGGCCGAAACCCATCGTGCCCATGGAGCCAGAGGTGAGCCAATGCCGCGGTGCTCGAAAGTCGAAATACTGCGCCGCCCACATCTGGTGCTGGCCGACACCGGTGCTGATGATCGCGCGGCCATCGGTGTGTCGGTTGATCGCCTGCAGCACGGCATATGGCTGGATCAACGTACTGTCACGGTCATAGTTCATCGCGTGCACGTGCTTGAGCTGCGCCACATGCGCATGCCAGGCGTCGAGTGACGGGCGCAAGCCGTGCGCGCGGCCGTACGCGGTGAGACGCTCCAGTGCGCGCGCCAATGGGCCGACGTGGTGCCACTGCACGGGCTTCACTTTGCCGATCTCGGCCGGGTCGATATCGAGCTGCGCGATGAACTTCGCCCGCGGTGCGAACTTGTCCGGCACGCCAGCGACACGGTCGTCGAAGCGCGCGCCCAGGGTGAGCACGAAGTCGCAATCCTCCACCGCGTAATTCGCGTAGGCAGTGCCATGCATGCCGAGCATGTGCAAGGCCAGCGGATCGGTGGTGTCGAAGGCACCCAGCCCCATCAGCGTGGTGGTCACCGGCAGTCCGAACGTGTCGACGAATACGCGTAGAGCCGCAGACGCACCAGCAGCGACCACGCCGCCGCCGGCGTAAATCAGTGGACGTTTCGCCTGCATCAAGGCAGTGAAGAATGCGGCGCAGTCGGCATCGCTCAGTGCCGCCTGCTCCACCGCATGCAGTCGTGCACGGTAGCCGGCCAAGGCCAATTCGCCGTTGCCACGGAAACTGAGTGCGGTGTTCTGCATATCCTTCGGCACGTCCACCACGACCGGCCCGGGACGGCCACTGCGCGCAAGCGTGAACGCCGTGCGCATGGTTGCTTCCAGTTGGCTGGCGTCGGTGACCAGGAAAACATGTTTCGCGCAGGCGCCCATGATGTTGCTGATCGGCGCCTCCTGAAAGGCGTCGCTGCCGATCGAGCTGCTGGCGACCTGGCCGCAGATCACCACCAGCGGAATCGAATCGGCCATCGAGTCACGCACCGGCGTGACCATGTTCGTCGCACCAGGGCCGGAAGTGACCACCGCCACGCCGACCTTGCCCGAAGCACGTGCGTAGCCGGCCGCCATGAATCCTGCGCCCTGTTCATTGGCCGGCACGATCAGCGGCATCGACTCGTCGCCATCGTCGTTCAGATGGATCGCGTTGTAGCGGAATACCGCGTCGTACACCGGCAGGATCGCGCCACCGGAATAGCCGAAAAGTACCTCGACGCCTTCGTCGGCAAATACCTGCACGATGACGTCGGCGCCGCTCATCGGCTGGCCGGCGCGCACGTGGCGATTCGCTTCGAGTTCGTTTTCCAGCGGTTGCGCATTCACAAACAGGATTCCTAATAGGGTCGGTGTGCAGTGCTCCCTCTCCTGCGTGCAGGGGAGGGTTGGGGAGGGGTGCTCTTGATCTTTTCGCAAGCTCGGACAACCCCCTCCCAACCTCCCCCTGCGAGCAGGGGGAGGGGCCAAGAAGCCTCAGCCCGCCTTCTTCAGTGGCGTTGCGACGGCCGCCGCTACCGCCGCAGGCGCACTTTGCAACCACGGCATCCGCGCACGCAGCTTCGCGCCCACCTGCTCAATCGGATGATCGAGATCGGCCTGCTTAAGACGCTTGTAGTTCGGCAAGCCAGCCTTGTATTCGGCCGTCCAATTGCGTGCGAAGGTGCCGTCCTGAATGTCGTCGAGGACCTCCCGCATGCGTTGCTTGGTGCCGGCGTCGACCACACGCGGGCCGCTGACGTAGTCACCGTATTGCGCAGTTTCGGAGACGAACTCGAGCATCTTCGTGAGGCCACCTTCGTAGAACAGGTCGACGATCAGCTTCAGCTCGTGCATCACCTCGTAGTAGGCGATCTCCGGCTGGTAGCCGGCCTCGACCAGGGTCTCGAAACCCTTGATCACCAGCTCGCTGGCTCCGCCACACAGGACCGCCTGCTCGCCGAACAGGTCGGTCTCGGTCTCTTCCTTGAAGTCGGTTTCGATGATCATTGCGCGGCCACCGCCGATGCCGTCGGCATAGCCCTTGGTGCGTGCCTCGGCCTGACCGCTGACGTCTTGGTGCACGGCCCAGATGCAGGGGACGCCACGACCACGCTCGTACTCACTGCGCACCAGCGCGCCGGGACCCTTGGGAGCGACCAGGATCACGTCGATGTCCTTGCGCGGGTCGATCTGCTTGAAGTGCACGTTGAAGCCATGCGCGAACAGCAGCGCAGCGCCGGGCTTGATGTTCGGTTCGATCGCTTCCTTGTACAGCGCCGGCTGCACCATGTCCGGGGTCAGCACGGCGACCAGGTCGGCATCGCGCACGGCCTCAGCCGGTTCGGCGACGGCAAAGCCTTCGGCCTGCGCGCGCTGCCAGGATGGGCCGCCCTTGCGCAGGCCGACCACAACGTCGAGGCCAGAATCGCGCAGGTTCAATGCGTGTGCGCGGCCCTGGCTGCCGTAGCCGAGCACGGCGATGCGGGCGGTTTTCAGGGTGTTGGGGGAGGTGCTGGTGCTCATGCGGTGACTCCTGCAGGTTCGGTGATGGCGGTGGCTGAATGGGTTGTTTCTGCGGTGCGATGAATGGACGTCTGGACGTCTGTCGGTTGATTTGTGGTGGCACCGTCGGAAGCGGAGCCCACCAGGAGCGCATATTTGGCGAGCGCGCCGTGGGTGACTTTGGGTTTGCGCGGTTGCCAGCTCGCGCGACGGCTTTCCAGATCGGCGCTGGTGCGAAGCTCGCGGTGTTCGGCATCGATCACCACGCGGTCGCCGTCACGCAGCAGGGCGATCGGGCCGCCGCGCGCCGCTTCCGGTGCGATGTGGCCGACCATGAACCCGTGGGTGGCGCCGGAGAAACGGCCGTCGGTGATCAGCGCCACGTCGTTGCCAAGGCCACGACCGACCAGTGCTGCCGTCACGCCGAGCATCTCGCGCATGCCGGGTCCGCCGGCTGGCCCTTCGTTGCGGATCACGATGACGTCGCCAGCGCGGATGCGGTCACCTTGTACGGCGGCGAACGCTTCCTCCTCGCTTTCGAATACGCGCGCGGTGCCTTCGAAGTGGCCGCTCTCCTTGCCGGCAAGCTTGAGGATGCAGCCATCCGGGGCGAGATTACCGTACAGGATGGAATAGCCACCGCGGGGTTTCAGCGGACGGCTGACGGGATGCACCACATCCTGCGTCTGCGCACGCGGAGCGGCCGCGGCTTCGGCGAACAGGCTGCGGCCGGTGACGGTTGGCGCATCCTCCAGCATGCCGGCGGCGATCAGTTCCTGCGCCACGCACGCGCTGCCACCAGCGCCGAACAGTTCGACCGCGGTGTAGCGACCCGCCGGCAGCAGGTCGGCGATCACCGGCGTGTGTGCCGAGGCAGGCTCGAAGTCTTCCAGCGTCCACTCGATACCTGCTTCGCGCGCGATCGCCAGCAGATGCAGCACTGCATTGGTCGAGCCAGCGGTGGCGGCGACCATCCGCGCGGCGTTGCGAAACGAGGTGCGACTGAGCAGGTCCAGCGGTTTGCGCTCAGTGTTCAGACATTCCATCACCAGCTCGCCGCAGCGGAACGCGGCCGCGCCCTTGGCAGGATGCGTGGCGGGGATGTCGTTGAAGCCCATCGGTGACAGCCCCAACGTAGTCAGCACCATCGCCATCGTGTTGGCGGTGAACTGGCCGCCGCAGGCGCCCGCGCCGGGACAGGCATCGAGCTCGACGGCGGCCAGTTCAGCGTCATCGATCTTGCCCGCGCCATGCGCGCCCACCGCTTCGAAAACCTGCTGGATGGTGATCGGATGGTTGTCGTGGGTGCCGTGCGCGATGCTGCCGCCGTACAGCGCCACGCCCGGGATATTCAGCCGCGCCAGCGCCATCGCCGCCGCCGGTATGGTCTTGTCGCAGCCGCACAGCACCACCATCGCGTCGAGACAATGGCCGTCCACCGCCAGCTCGATCGAGTCGGTGATCACCTCGCGGCTGATCAGCGACGCGCGCATGCCGGATGTGCCCATCGCGATGCCGTCGGTCACCGCGATCGTGTTGAATTCGATCGGCGTGCCGCCAGCGGCGCGGATACCGGCGGCGGTATGTTCGGCCAGTTCGCGCAGGTTGAGGTTGCACGGGCTCACGTTCGACCACGTATGCACCACCGCGACTAGCGGCTTGGCGATGTCGGCATCGTCCAGGCCGGTGGCGCGCAGCATGGCACGGGCGGGGGCGCGGTCGGGTCCAGTTTTGATCTGATCACTGCGCATGTCGGTTCCGGTTTGGATGGCTAAACAGATTTCGTCTGCATTGCTTTGCGGGGAACTGATGGGTTCGGCTCCCTCCCCTGTTTGCAGGGGAGGGTTGTGGAGGGGTGCTTTTGATCTTCGTGCAAGCCCGGACAACCCCCTCCCAACCTCCGCCTGCAAGCAGGCGGAGGAGCAAAGCGTGTGGGCTCAGCCGCATGCGCGCACCCCACTGAAGAACGCCTCGGCGGTGTCGACGTGATCCTCGATGGCGGTGAGCACTGCATCGCGTACCGCGGCCGTGCTTGCATCGCCGCCAATGTCGCGGCTGTGCGGGCCGTACTGAAGCACCTGTTCGACGGCAGCCTCGATCGCTGATGCTTCCGTCTCCAGGTCCAGCGAATGACGCAGCAGCAGGGCGGCGGAAAGGATCGCGCCCACCGGATTGGCCACGCCTTGACCCGCGATATCCGGTGCCGAGCCGTGGATCGGCTCGTACAGGCCGCGGCGGCCTTCGCCCAGCGAGGCTGACGGCAACAGGCCGAGCGAACCGGCCAGCGCGGCAGCCTCGTCAGTGAGGATGTCGCCGAACAGGTTCTCGGTAACCACGACGTCATAACTGGACGGCTGGGTCAGCAACAGCATCGCCATCGAGTCGACCAGCTGGTGCTCGAGCTTGACGTCGGGATAATCCGCCGCGATGCGTTGCACCGTGCTGCGCCACAGCCGCGAGGTTTCCAGCACGTTAGCCTTGTCCACCGACGTGAGGCGATGACGGCGACCGCGCGCCAGATCGAACGCGCGGCGCACCACGCGCTCGACCTCGGCGACGGTGTACTTGCATTCGTCGATGGCGGTGTCGGCGGTGCGCGTTTTTGCGCCGAAATAGGCGCCGCCGGTGAGCTCGCGCACGAACAACACGTCGACGTTCTTCAGCTTCTCGTTCTTCAGCGGTGACAGGTTGGCCAGCGCCGGATGCACCTGCAATGGACGCAGGTTCGCGTATACGCCGAGCGCGGCACGCAAGGCCAGCAGTCCTTGTTCGGGACGCACGGGCGCATTCGGGTCGGACCACTTCGGACCACCGACGGCACCCAGCAGCACGGCATCAGCAGCCTGGCAGGCGGCCAGCGCGGCGGGCGGCAGCGGCGCACCGGTGGCGTCGATGGCGCAGCCGCCAATCAGCTGCTCATCGAACGTGAATGTGTGGCCATAGTGTGCGGCCACCGCTTCCAGCACGGCGACCGCTGCGGCGGTGACTTCAGGGCCGACGCCATCGCCGGGCAGGGTGACGATGCGAGCTTTCATGCAGCCTCCTGTTGAGTCTGGGTGCGTTTTTCGTAGGCGCCGATCGCATCGGCGTGTTGCAGCAGGTAGCCGAGCTGGTCGACACCGTTGAGCAGGCAGTGCCGTGCAAACGATTCCAGCTGAAAGCGGATGTAGCCGCCGTCGGGCAGCTCGATGAACTGCTCGCGCACGTCGATCACCAGCTCAATGCCGGGATGTTTGAGCAGCCAGCGATGCTCGACTTCGTCGATCACGATCGCCAGCAGGCCGTTCTTCAGCGCGTTGTTGCGAAAGATGTCCGCGATCTCGCTGCACAGCACCGCCTGCACGCCGTAGTCGAGCAGCGCCCACGGCGCGTGCTCGCGCGAAGACCCGCAGCCGAAGTTGCGCCCGGCGACGACGATCGAGCAGTGCTGTGCCTGTGGCTGGTTCAGCGGAAACGCAGGGTTGTCGCTACCGTCAGCCTGGTAGCGCCAGTCATGGAAGCACAGCTTGCCGAGCCCGCTGCGTTCGGTCGTGGTGAGGAAGCGCGCCGGGATGATGCGGTCGGTGTCGATGTTCTCGTCCGCCAGCACAGCGGTGCGTGAGTGAATGCGGGTGATGGGGCGCATTAATAAAATTCCTCGCTGTTTGCATTCGCCTCCTCTCCCCATTGGGGAGAGGATTGAGGTGAGGGGCGGGTGCTCGCCACGTTGTTGATCAAAGCGCGCTTCGAAGCAGGTGCCCCGCAAGATTGGCCCCGCACCCCAGCCCTCTCCCCGAAGGGGAGAGGGGGCAGAGCGCTCGCTTTGGCTCCTCCCCCTGCATTCAGGGGAGGGAGCAAAGCGAACGGCGTCGCGCTCATGCCGCCACCTGCGACAGGTACTCGCGTGGATCGGCAATGTGGCCGGCCAGCGCTGAAGCGGCAGCGGTGGCGGGACTGGCCAAGACGGTGCGCGCACCCTTGCCTTGCCGGCCTTCGAAGTTGCGGTTGGATGTGCTCACCACGAGCTGGCCTGGCTGCGCCAGGTCGCCGTTCATCGCGATGCACATCGAGCAGCCTGGCACGCGCCACTCGGCACCGGCGGCAGTGAACACCTGATGCAGGCCTTCGCGCTCGGCATCGCGACGTACCGCCTCGGAGCCGGGCACCACCAGCATGCGCACGCCCTCGGCGATGCGGCGACCGCGCAATACGTTCGCGGCCTCGCGCAGATCGGACAGGCGCGAGTTGGTGCAGCTGCCGACGAACACCACGTCGACCGGCGTTCCCTGCATCGGCTGGCCAGGTCGGCTTTGCATGTAATTCAGCGCGCGGCGTTCCTGCGCGTTGGTCGCGGCGGGCACCGGTGCATCCATCGCGATCGCCATGCCCGGATGGGTGCCATAGGTGACCGTCGGCTTCACGGCGCTGGCGTCGATATGCACTTCGTGGTCGTACGTGGCGTCGTCGTCGCTGCGCAATGCGCGCCAGCTTTCCACCCCGGCATCCCATGCTGTGCCGTGCGGCACATGAGGGCGCCCCTTCAGCCACGCGAAGGTGGTCTCGTCCGGCGCGATCAGGCCCGCGCGTGCACCGGCCTCAATCGACATGTTACAGACAGTCATGCGCTCGTCCATCGACAGCGCTTCGATCGCCGCGCCACGATATTCGAGGACGTAGCCGGTGCCACCGTCGACGCCGATCGTGCCGATGATGTGCAGGATCAGGTCTTTCGCGCTGATGCCTGGCGGCAACTGGCCGTCCACATGGATGGCCAGCGTCTTCGGCTTGCGCTGCAACAGGCACTGGGTCGCCATCACGTGGCCGACCTCGGTAGTGCCGATGCCGAACGCCAGCGCGCCGAACGCGCCATGCGTGGAAGTGTGGCTGTCGCCGCAGACGATCGTCATGCCCGGCTGGGTGGCGCCAAGCTCGGGGCCGATCACGTGCACGATGCCGCGGTCACGGCTGTCCCAACCATGCAGCTCGACACCGAACTCGCGGCAGTTCGTTTCCAGCTGGGTCACCTGTGCTTGCGCTTCGGCATTCGCATACGGGCGAGTGCCATCCGCGTTCGTCGGCAAGGTCGGGGTGGAGTGGTCCAGCGTGGCCAGCATGCGATCGGGACGACGCAATTGCAGGCCGCGCTCGCGCAGTTCGCTGAACGCCTGCGGCGAGGTCACCTCGTGCACCAGGTGCAGGTCCACGTAAAGCACGGCCGGCGTATCGGCGGTTTCGGGCACGACGACATGCGCGTCCCATAGTTTCTCGAACAACGTGCGCGGACTCATGCCGATAACTCCGTTTGTTTGTGCGCTCTTGCATGAGCGCCGAAATCAGCGAGCCGTGGCTCGCGGTCAGGGACGACCGCACTAATAAAGTCCAGCCAGCCCCAGCGGTCTTCGGTGCGGCCGTCGAACAGGCCAAAGAAGGCCTGCTGCAGCGCGCGGGTGATCGGGCCGGGCTCGCCGTTGCCGACGTTCTTGCGATCGACCGAACGCACCGGCGTAATCTCGGCTGCGGTGCCGGTCATGAACACTTCGTCGGCGGTGTACAGTGCCTCGCGCGGCAAGTCGCGCTCTTCCACAGTGAGGCCAAGATGCCCGGCTAGCGTGATCACGCTGTCGCGGGTGATGCCGGCAAGGATGCCTGCGCTCGACGGCGGCGTAAGCAGCTTGCCGCGCTTGACCAGGAAGAGATTTTCGCCGGCACCTTCGCTGAGCAGGCCGTTGTGGCCCAGCGCGATGCCTTCGTCGTAGCCGCCGCGGCGCGCTTCCAGTCCGATCAGCTGGCTGTTCAGATAATTGCCGCCGGCCTTGGCCCAGCTCGGCAAGGTGTTCGGCGCAGGACGGTGCCACGAAGAGACGCAGACGTTCGCGCCTTTCTCCACCGCATCGCCCAGATACGCACCCCAGTCCAGCGCCATGATCGCCACATCGACCGGCGCGCCTTCCTTCGCCAGCACGCCCAACCCGCCGGCGCCGCGAAACACGATGGGTCGCACGTAGGCCGAGCGCATGCCGTTCGCGCGGATCAGCTCGATGCAGGCGGCGTTGATCTCGTCCTCGCTGTAGCCGATCTCGATCTCGTAGATCGCCGCCGACTCGAACAGCCGTCGCGTGTGCTCGGCCAGTCGAAAATACGCCGGGCCCTGCGGCGTGGCGTAGACGCGTTCACCCTCGAACACGGAAGAGCCGTAGTGCAGCGCATGCGTGCTGACATGGACGGTGGCGTCAGCCCAGGGTTTGATGTGACCGTTGTGCCAGAGGAAAGGCGTGCTCATGGGTGCTACTCGCGATGACCGATGGGTGATTACAGGTTGGCGACAGCTGCCGGTGTTACGGCCGGCACCTGTCGTTCGATGCGGTTGACGATGGCGAGCGCGGCCTGCGCAGTCGCCTCGACGATGTCAGTGCTGACGCCGTGACCACGCCACTCGCGCGTGGCGTGACGGGCGGTGAGCTGGGCGTGACCCTGGGCGTCGCCACCTTCGCTGACGGCGCGCACCTTGAAATCAGTCAGCTGCAACGCGTTGCCGGTGGCGCGTTCGATCGCGCGCAGTACGGCATCGACCGGGCCGTCACCGATCGCTGCTTCGCTGGCTTCGCGGCCATCGTCATGGCGCAGCTTCACCGAAGCCGAAGCGCTGCCGCCCAGATGCGTGCTGGTGTTGAGCTGCACCAGTCGCCAGGGACCGGCGGCGTCCGGATCCAGGCCAAGCGCGATCGCTTCGAGATCTTCGTCATGCACTTCACGCTTCTTGTCGGCCAGCGTCTTGAAGCGCGCGAAAATCACATCCAGCGCCGCGTCGTCCGGTGTGTGGCCCAGCGTCTCCAGGCGCTGGCGCAACGCGGCGCGGCCCGAATGCTTGCCCAACACCAGCCGGGTCTCGGCGATGCCGACATCCTGTGGGCGCATGATTTCGTAGGTACCGCGATGTTTGAGCATGCCGTGCTGGTGGATGCCCGACTCGTGTGCGAACGCGTTGTCGCCCACGATCGCCTTGTTGCGTGGCACCGCCTGGCCGGTCAGCTGGGTCAGCAAACGCGAGGTGGGATACAACCGGCGCGTGTCGATGCGGGTATCGACGCCGAAGTGCGGTGCGCGCACTTTCAGCGCCATCACGATCTCTTCCAGCGCGGCATTGCCGGCACGCTCGCCGATGCCGTTGATGGTGCACTCGACCTGGCGGGCGCCAGCGCTCACCGCGGCCAGGCTGTTTGCCACCGCCATGCCCAGGTCGTCGTGGCAATGACTGGAGAAGATCACCTTGTGCGCATCGCGCACATGCTGGCGCAGGTAGGTGAACAGCTCGACGATCTCCGCCGGCGTGGTGTAGCCGACGGTGTCCGGTGCATTCAGCGTGGTGGCGCCGGCGGCGACCACGGCGCTGAACACCTCGACAAGAAATTCGGGCTCAGTGCGTAGCGCGTCCTCGGCGGAGAACTCCACTTCGTGGCAAAGCCCGCGTGCACGTTCCACCGCGGCCACCGCGGCATCGACTACCTGCGCCTTACTCATGCCAAGTTTGTGTTCGCGATGCAGCGGACTGGTCGACAGGAACACATGGATGCGTGCGTGCCGCGCTTGTTCCAGTGCCCGCGCGGCACTGTCGATGTCGCCGCTCTGGCAGCGTGCCAGCGCGCACACCGTAGTGGTCTTCAATGTCCGCGCGATTTCGGCCACCGCGGCGAAATCATCCGGCGATGCCTGCGGAAAACCCGCTTCCAGTACATCGACACCAAGCGCTTCGAGCGCTTGCGCGATGCGCAACTTGGTGCGGCGGTCCATCGAGAAGCCGGGCGCCTGCTCGCCATCGCGCAAGGTGGTGTCGAAGATGCGCACGCGATCGGCGGCAGCTTCGACGCTGCCGGATATTGTTTCGGTTGTAACTGATTCGGGGTTCATCGCTTAGCTCCACTGATGGGAGCCGAGGGCAACAAAAAACCCCGCGTCGTTGCCGGCGCGGGGTTCTTTGGGAATCTTCAGGTTACTGCTTAGTTACCTGGATACATGCCCTCAGCCCGCACCTCCGTTGATAATAAGGAGTACGAGTACAAGGGTAAGAAGGAGCGTGCCGCGAAGCTGCAGCAACCCGGCAACCGTCACAAGGCGGTTGGTTTCGGTGATGCGGCGGTGGTTGCTGCGTTGCGACATGTGATCGAACGTAAACCATGCGTTCGTGGGCTGTCAACAATTTTCTTTATGACGAAATCTACTAAGCGGATTTCTGTGATTCAGACGGCTATCCATCCAAATGAAATACCAGTTGATTAGCCCATGCGAGGAAAGGCCCGCTTAAAGTGGCTTGAGCAAGTCACCCAGATAGAGCTGAAGCGCATGCTGCAGCTGGTTCAACGCCAATTGCCGGCCGGCCAGTTTGGACTCCGCATTCAACGCCACCGCGGTCTTCATCAGCTGCAATACCACCACCGCGGCGGCACGTAGATCTGCCGCATCCCGATGCGGTGCATGGCGAGCAAGCAGCGCACGCAGTTGTTCGCGCAAGTGCTCGCGGATCGCCATGCTGCGTATGGCCGGCAGGGACGCAGTGGACTCCGCCAGCACCGCAAATGCCGGGTAACGGCGGCGGAACGCCACCAGTAGGCGGATCAACTGCGTTCCCAGCTGGTCGCTGTCCCAGTCCACCGAACTCGCTACCAGCTTGCTCAGGCGCAACTGCAATGCCTCCGCGTAACCGCCCACCAGCGCCAGCGCCAGCGCCTCCTTGGTCGGAAAGAACTGATACAGAGAACCGATCGAAGCACCGGCACGGGCGGCGATCTCGGTCATGGTGGCGGCGTCGTAGCCTTTCTCGACGAAGCAGGCGGCGGCGGCATCCAGCAGGGACGCCACGCGCTCGTGACCGCGCTGTCGCTGTGGTCTGCGTGCGCTTTCAATTGACTTTTGTGAGGGCATCCTCATATTCTCCAAAGTGAGAATAGCCTCACTTTCATGCTTGGAGAGTATCGTGGAAAAACTTGATCCGCGCAGCACTGCGCTAGTGCTCATTGATCTGCAAAAGGGCATCGTGCCGTATGCTGGCGGCCCGCATACCGCGGCCGATGTGTGCGCCAGGGGCGGTGCGTTGGCGGCGCGCTTTCGCGCGCTCGGTGCGCCGGTAGTACTGGTCCGCGTGGGCTGGTCGGCGGATTTCGGCGACGCGCTGAAGCAGCCAGTGGATCAAGCGATGCCGGCCAGGGAGCTGCCAGACAACTGGCTTGAGCTTGCGGATGAATTGGCTGTAGCAGACAGCGACATCCACATCACCAAGCGTCAGTGGGGCGCGTTCTACGGCACCGAGCTGGACCTGCAGCTGCGTCGTCGCGGCATCACGCAGATCGTGCTCGGCGGTATCTCCACCAACATCGGCGTGGAATCGACGGCGCGTGCGGCGTGGGAGCATGGCTACGCGGTAGTGTTCGCCGAGGACGCGACAAGCGCGGCGAACGCGGAGCAGCATCGCTTTGCGGTCGACAACATCTTCCCGCGGCTGGGTCGGGTGCGCTCGACGGCGCAGATACTCGACGCGCTGGCCTGATGTTTCAAGCCCCTCCCCGGCAAACGGCGGAGGGGCCCGGTTTCAAGTGGTGATGCGATCGAGCAGCCAGTGGCGTAGCGCGTGATCGTCAGCCGCCAACGGTTCGGCTGAGGCCGGGCGTGCCAGCATTGCCGCGAGCGATGCTGGCACATTGATCGGACGCCTGATCAGCGGCTCCACCACGCTCTCGAACTTGGCCGGATGCGCGGTGGCCACCACCGTCCACGTTGAGCTATCGCTTTCAGCGCGCAGGCGATCGAGCTGATGCACCGCGGTAGCCGTATGCGGACAGAACACCTCGTTGTGTTCGCGGGCGTGACTGGCGATGGTTTGCCGGATCGCTGCATCGTCGACGCTGTGTGCCTGCAGTTGTTGGCGCAGTTCGTGTTCGTCGGGATAGGTCCAGCGCAGTCGCTCAAAGTTGCTCGGCGCACCCACGTCCATCGCGTTGGCAATGGTGGCAACGGCTACACGTGGCGCGTACAGCGAGCCGGCGAAATAGTCGGGTAGCGTGGTGTTGGCATTGCAGGTCAGCTGTACCCGGCCAATCGGCAGCCCCAGTGCGCGCACCCACAGGCAGGCCATGGCATTGCCCAGATTGCCGGTAGGTACGATGAAGTTCATCGGCGTGCCGTGGGCATGCCACCAGCCCAACGCGGCGTGCGCGTAGTAGCTCATCTGCGGCAGCAGGCGGCCGAGGCTGATGCTGTTGGCCGAGGACAGCGGCCGTTGCTCCTGCAGCGTGGTATCGGTGAGGGCAGCCTTGACCATCCGCTGACAGTCGTCGAAGCGGCCGGCCACGCGCAATGCCCGCACGTTATCGCCGAAGCAGCCAAGCTGATGCGCTTGCCGCGGCGAGACCAGGCCATCGGGATACAGGATTACTACCTGTACCCCGGGTTGACGATGGAACGCGGCGGCCACCGCCGCGCCGGTATCGCCGGACGTGGCAACGAGAATGGTGAGCGGCCGTTCATCCGCTCGTGGCAGTCGGCGCATGCAGGCGGCGAGGAAGCGCGCACCGACATCCTTGAACGCGGCGGTAGGGCCGTGGAACAGCTCAAGCACGTTCGCGCTCTGCTGCGGTAGTGCGCGTAGCGGCGTAGCGAAATCGAGCGCCTCTGTGCATATCGCGGGCAGTTCCGCCGCCAGCGGATCGCCCGCGAAGAACGGTGCGAGCAGTGTCGCGGCAGTGTCGGCTAGCGAACCCCGCGGGTCGAACGCGGACGTATCGAGCTTTGGCAGCATCTCGGGCACGTACAATCCGCCATCCGGCGCGAGACCGGCGGCGATCGCCTGGTTGATCGGCACGGCTGGACTGCGGCCGCGCGTGCTGATGTAGCGCATCGGTTCGGTCATGCAGGCGCACCGTCAGTTGGTGCGTCGACCAGCGCGGCTGCTGGGCCATCGATGGGGGCGACGAACGGGTCGCTGTCCAGCCCGGCTTCGGCGAACGCTGCGCGCATCGAAACCGCGGCGGCTTCTGCATCGCTGCGTTGCTCGTACCAGCCGAATACGCTGGGGCCCGCGCCGGAGATGCTGGCGCCGAGTGCGTGATGATCGAGCGCTGCCTGTTTCACGCGGGCGAAGTTCGGTACCAGCGGTGCGCGGCGCGGCTCCACCAGCACATCTTTCAAACCTTCGCGCACCAGCGCCGCTTCACCGCGATAGCAGCCGGCCAACACCAGCGCGAGGTTCGCGCTCTGCGCCACGAACTCGCCCAGTGCGTAATCACCTGCCAGCGCGGCACGCGCCTTGCGCGTTTCCAGCACGTAATGCGGATGCACCAACGCGCAATGCCAGCCGGCCGGCACCGGGATACGCAGCAATCGGTCGTGGGTGGCCAGCACCAGGCCGCCGAGCAGCATTGGGCCGAGGTTGTCGCCATGGCGACTGCCGCTGGCGACCGCTTCGCCATCCAGCGCGAAGCCGTACAGCGCCTCGCGCGGTAGCGGCTTTTCGAGCAGCGCGTTGGCGGCGACCAGTGCGGCCACGCAAGAGGCTGCCGAGCCGGCCATGCCCGAGCCCAGCGCGATGCCTTTGTGCAGCACCAGTTCGAAACCGTGCGACAGGCCAAGTGCCTTGCGCAATGCCAGCAGCGCGGTGCCTGCCGTGTTGAGTCGCGGGTCGTTCGGTAAATCGGTGACGCAGCCGTGGATCGCCGCGATGCGCACGGTCGGCTCGTCGATGCGGCGCACTTCGGCGCGGTCGCCGGCACCGGCCATGCTGTGGCCAAGGATGTCGAACCCCACGCCCACATTGCCCACGCAAGCGGGAGCGAAGGCCGTGGCAGCGAGAGCGAGTTGCGGTGACATTTTCCTGGGTTCCTGAAGTAGGGCGTTCATGCGCGTGGCTCCAGCGCTTCGGCGATGCGCAGCAGATCGGCGAACACGCCGGCTGCGGTCACCTCCGGCCCGGCGCCGGGGCCTTGCACGAGTAAGGGATTGTCGCAGTAACGGCGGGTGGTGAATTGCACCACGTTATCGGTCAGCCGCGTATGTGCGAACGGATGCGCGGCCGGCAGCACGGCCAGCCGGACGCGGGCGTGACCGTGACGGTCGAGGCTGGCGACGTGGCGCAGCACGCCGCCTTCGGCGCGTGCTGCAGCCAGTTGCCTGGCCATCGGCGCGTCGAGCTCGTCCAGCCGCTGCATGAATTCCGCGCTGGACAAGTCGGCCAGCGCAGGCGGCACCAGACTTTGCACCTCCACGTCCGCCAGCGACAGCGCGCGGCCCGCCTCGCGCGACAGGATGACCAGCTTGCGTGCCACGTCGAGACCCGACAAGTCGTCGCGCGGATCGGGCTCGGTATAGCCCAGTGCATGCGCCTCGCGCAGCAGTGCGGAAAACGGCTGCTTACCGTCGTGTCGATTGCACAGCCACGCCAGCGTGCCGGAGAACATGCCGTCCACGGCGAGCAGTTCGTCGCCGGTGTCGAGCAGGTCGCGCAGCGTCTGCATCACGGGCAGGCCAGCGCACACCGTTGCTTCGTAACGAAAGCGCATGCCGCCACGACAGGCCGCGTGAATCGCCTGCCAGCGCGCCAGCGGACCGCTGCCGGCGAGCTTGTTCGGGGTGATTACATGCAGTCCGGCGGCGAGCCAATCGGCGTAGTGGGATGCCACCGCATCGTTCGCGCTGCAGTCGATCAACAGCGCGTGGCGGCCATCGTCGCCACGGACGTGCGCGGCAAATTCATCGAGATCGCTGGGGCGCCACGTTTGCGCGCGGTCGCAGCGGTTGTTCAGTTCGGGGTCGTCGCTGTCCAGCCACATGCGTTTGCTGGCGGCGACGCCACAGAGTTTCAGCTCCAGTCCGGCCAGTGCCAGTCGTGGCTGTGCGGTGCGTAGCTGGGCCAGCAGCGCGCTGCCCACGCGACCGGGACCGATCAGGCCCACCGCCAGCGCACGACGGCGTGCGTGGGTCGCGGGCAATGCGACGCCTGGTGGCTGGAGCTTACTTGCAGATTGAGATGCACAGAGATTCACGATTGCCTCCGGTGGAGGCCCGTGCTCGCTGGCGATGTCGGTGTGTGCCGGCCCGCCTCTTCGAGGGCGGGGCCGTTGCGTGATGAAGCTAGTCGCGCACGGACACCCACCCCGAACCTGTCGTGGTCGTGGTGGTAATCGTGGCGATGGACATGGTGCCCGTGCATGGCAGCATGCGCCCGGTAATGGCCGGGGCGAGCAAGCTGTGTGCTGGCATGAGAATCGATGACATGGCACCGACCTTAAAGGCGATGCTGCGATGCAGTCAACAGATACATTTGAAACCTGTTTCGACTGGGAAGACCATCGGCCTTCCGTTCACGGGTCGATGATCAGGGCTCCCGCCCACGATGCACGACGCAGTTCACAGCCATGAAGCGGGAGGAGTCCAGGTAGCCACCCAGGCGGGGATGGCTTCTGCCGGCATGGGGCGGGCGATGACGTAACCTTGTAGCTGCCGGCAATCCAGCGAGATCAGAAGCTTGCCCTGGGCCTCCGTCTCGACGCCCTCGGCAATCACGGTTATTCCCAGCAGACGCGCCGTGGTGATGATCCCTGCGGCAATCGCGATGTTTCGCGATTCCACGAGGATGTCACGCACAAAGCTCTGGTCGATCTTCAGCGTACCCACATCCATCTTCTGGATATGGCTGAGCGAGGCGCTGCCGGTGCCGAAATCATCCAGGCTCACGACTACGCCGCGCGCACGGCATTCGTCGATCACCAGCCGGGCTCTGACCGGGTCGAGCAGCGGGCCGGTCTCGGTAATCTCGATGCCGAGCAGCGTTGCATCAATATCCGCGTGTGCGGCAAGCACCTCGTCGAGATCGGCGACGAAGTCCGGGTGCATCAGGTGGCGGGTGCTGATGTTGACCGACACCGGCAGCCGGAGGCCCTGATCGAGCCAGATCCGGTTCACGCGCAATGCGGCATCCAGCACATAGCGGCCGATCGGGCGCGCGAGTCTGGCGTCGTCAAGGGCGTGATGGAACAGCGCCGGAGGCAGCAAGCCCAGCGCCGCATCGCGTAGCCGCAGCAGGGCTTCCGCGCCGACCACACGCGGAATGCTGGAATCGGCATCGATGGCGACGATCGGCTGAAAAAGCAGGGCCATGCTGCCTTCATCCAGCGCGGTGGCGACGCGCGCTTTCATGGAGCGCTGTTCAACGTTCGTCAGTTCCAGTGCCTCGGCGTAAACCTGGTCACGGTCGCGACCATTGTCCTTGGCGGTGTACATGGCCAGGTCGGCGTGGCGGATGAGTACTTCGGCATCCGCGTCGTCCTGGGGATACAACGTCCAGCCCACACTCCCGGTCAGGCGCAGCACCTCATCGCCCCACGGCACCGGATCGCGCAGCGCCTCAAGGATGCGGGTGCTGACCCGTTGCATGTCCTGATCGCTGCCAAGGTCGGTAAGCAGGAGGGCAAATTCGTCTCCGCCGAGCCGCGCGACGACATCGCCATCGCGCAAGGTATTGACTATTCGCTGCGCAACTTCCTTGAGTACGTCGTCTCCGGCCGCGTGCCCAAGATGGTCGTTGACGTGTTTGAAGCCATCAAGGTCCATCACCCCCACGGCCAACAGGGCCTGGTGACGTCGTGCCTGTCCACGTCCCCGCTTGAGCAACTCAAAGAACAACCTGCGATTGGGTAACTCGGTCACCGGGTCGTAGTAGGCGAGTCGCTCGACCTTGGCCTCCTGCGCCTTGCGTTCGGTGATGTCGATGTAATGCCACACGCGTCCATACAACTGGTCGTCGATGGTGATCGGCGAGAAGCTGCGCAGATACGTTCGCGCATGGCTCATCGAGGTTTCCTCGCTCTCCACCGGTTCGCCGCCCAGCAGAATCGCGCGTACACGCTCAAGCTCGCGATCGGGCTCCGCATACGCCGGGCGAGTCAGCTCGATCACACTGCTCGACGGCATCCCGATCAGATGCTCGGGTGCCTCGGCAAGATCGAACAGGCGGCAGAACGTCGCATTGCAAAACTGCACGCGGTCGCTCATGTCCATGACCAGGACGCCGGCGTACCTGCTGGCCAGGATGGCCTGGAAGCGGCGCAGGTTGAGGCGGAGTTCTTGCTCAGCCAAATTGCGTGCCTTGCGGGCGCGCAGTCGTTCCAGCCCCAGACTCAGCTCTTGCGCCATCTCCTCGAAGATCTGTATTTCCCCGTGTGTGAACGCATCTTCCGAATCGGCACCGATGACGATCACGCCAGTCAGTTGTCCAAGCAGGCACAGCGGCAATCCCAGCAATGCGCCAAGTCCCAGCGTGCGCGCATGACTGGCCCAGCTTTCCTCGCCGCCTTCGCGTGGCAGCTTCACCACTGGCGCGATGGAGTGGATGACGGCCGCCGTCACGCTTCCGGAAAAGCTCGAATCGGCGAGGCGGATCTTCAACGCCTGGTAGGAATCAGCACCTCGCCCCGCGTGCGCACGCAAGGCCAGTGCCTGGATCGAATTGTTCTCCAGCAGACCCATCCAGCACACCGGGTAGCCGCCCGTGTCCACCACCACGCGACAAGCTTCGCCGAACAGATCATCTTCCGTGTCTGCGTGGGTGGCGGCCTTGAGTGTTTCGCTCAGCAATCGCAATGCGCGTCGGCTTCGCTCCGCGGCAAGCAGGGCGTGATCTAGCCGGGTGCGTTGCTGATCGCCCTCAAGCGCGTGGCCGATGCTGACCGCGGCCCGTTCGAGCAATTGCAGCAGTTCCGGTGCGAAGAACGCGGGATCGCGCGAACGCAGGATCAGCGCGGCATGCACTTTGCCGAAGCAAAGCACCGGCACTGCCGCCGAGGCGCGGATACCGGTGCGGGCGTAGGCGGGTCGTAGCGCTTCCCTGCCGGGCGCGTCGACGATGTTGGGCTCGACCTCGATCTTGCCCTCCCAGAACTGAGGGCGTGCAAGAGTGATCGGCGCCGAGTCTGGATAGATATCCTCCATCCCCACGGGTGGTGGATCGGGCGCTCGCCGCCGCATGACACCTGCCTCGTAGTCGATCTCACCGACGAAGACCAATAGTGCGCCGACATGGCGTTCGAGAATCTGCACGATTCCGCTGTACAGCGCCTGTGGCTGGGGCATCGCCGCGACGAGATCCCCGATGTCAGCCAACGCCGCATAAAGGCGCTCCACCGTGCTGGTGGAAAGTGGGTGAACGGGAAGGGCGGGCGGAATCGACGACATGAATGATCTCGCTATGGCTCAAGCAAGGTTGCCTCGAAGGTGCGTCAGTATGTAAGTGGCTCCTTCCCCTGACGAACAGAGCACTGTCAGCGCACCGCGATGAGACCACCCCGGCCAGCCCCCTACAAGCCAAAGCAAGGGTACATGAACGATTAACGTCGTGCCGCTTGTGCAAGCTTTAGATTGCACGGCATTCAGCGCATTCGGGAGTGAGCGGAAATCGATCCCGCAGCTTCGGGCCGCAAGCCACCACTGGCCCGAACAATGCCGCGATTTGCGGCAGACGAATACCCCGTATTGATCGGATTACTGCCCTCCCGTTGGGTACGTGTTTTGGCGTTGGGCGACCAACTTGAACAGACGCGGCATCGCGTGGCACCTGCGCAACACCGGTGCTACCTTGTGCAAGTGATCGAGCGCCGCCTGCTGATGTTCACTACCTTGGTGATGCCGCTGCTGGCGGGCGCCGGCGATATGCCCGTTGGTAACACCGGCTTGCAAAAAAATGTGGTGTTTACCGAGTACTCGGCGCTCTCAAGTGGCACGGAACTGGCGCGACGTCTGTTGAGTCCGTTGACCGCGATGCGGGTGAGCCAGGAGTTGCTGCGTTCGGGGCAGGCTGCGCGCGAGCAATCGATCGATCTGGCGGTTGAGAAATTCGCTGTCTATGTGCCAGCTCACGCACCGCCGCATGGTTATGCACTGCTGGTGTTCGTGCCGCCATGGCAGGAAGCGGGCGTGCCGCCGCGCTGGATTTCAGCACTGGATCGCCATGGCATGATCTTCGTCAGCGCGGCGAACTCCGGCAACGTCGCCGATGTTCTCGACCGGCGCGAGCCACTGGCCCTGCTGGCAGCGCATAACGTCATGCAGCGCTATCCAGTCGATCCGGAACAGGTCTACATCGGCGGCTTCTCTGGTGGCTCCAGGGTCGCCATGCGGATTGCGCTCGGCTATCCGGATCTGTTTCATGGCGCATTGCTCGATGTGGGGAGCGATCCGATAGGCGACGCGCAGATTCCGCTGCCACCAGCCGAACTATTTCGGCAGTTCCAGGACTCGACGCGATTGGTCTACGCCACCGGCCAGCATGACGATGACAATCTCGACAAGGACGTGCACAGCCGGGATTCGATGCAGGCGTGGTGCGTGTTCCATCTGGACACTGTGGCGATGCCATGGGCCGGGCATGCGTTGGCCGATCCAGCGACCTTGAATGGCGCGCTGGATGCGCTGCTTAAACCCGCGAAGCCCGATGCGGAGAAACTGACCGCATGCCGCACGCGCATCGAACATGAATTGAACGAGCAACTTGAGCAGGTGGAAGACTTGCTCGCGGGCGGCAAGCGTGATGACGCACGGACGCTGCTGGACAAGATCGATGCGCATTACGGTGGCCTGGCCGCGCCGCGCAGCTCCGGGCTGGCGGAAAAAATCGATGCGCCACGTTGATCGCCAGTCCTGCCATTTCACCGAAACATTCGGTGTGGCTTGAACTTCAGCAGGAGTCTTTCGATGCGCAGCCTGCCCCATACAGGTCGTGATACACCTGGCTCACACGCTCTTCCAGTTCGCCACCCTGGCGGCCCTTGTTGAAGGCGTCGTTGAGCTGCTTCTCGGCAAGGTGAAGGCTACGCAGGAACCGTTTGGCTTCGCTTGAGAGAGCGAGATTTTCCATCTGCTGTTCCAGGCCCGTTTCCTCGCCTGCGATGGGTTCCTGGGGATTTTCAGCTGTGGTTTCGGTGAGCATGGGCGTCTTTGAGGTGGTGTCATTCATGGCCGGTAATCAAGCAAGACGCTTGCCAGCACCGCCTTTGCCCAGGCAACACCCAATGCCGCTATGCCCGGGACTGCCGTCTCAGGCCACCCGAACCCCCATCGAACGCCCCCTGGGCGTGAACCGTGCGCAAATCTGCATCGTGTGAAGTCGCCGCGTGACGGGCTTGCTTCGCTCGTCCGATGACGGCGAAAAGTGCCTCTAGCTGACGTTTACGGTCAGCAAATGCGTCCGCCAAAGCGTGGATTAGGGTCAATCGTTAAATAGCTGTCTAGTTACCTTTTTTTAGCGCATCCCCTATGGTGTCGATCATTCCCTGTCGCGAAAAAAATTATGCCGGCACTACTTCTCGAAACATGGCGCCGTGAGATTGCGGCCGTTCTTCAACGTCATCAGTCGCGGTTGCCGTCAGGTCTTGACGATCTCTGCGATGCTTTGCGCGCGGTCACTGACTCGACCGATTCACGGCGGGCGCTGACACACCGGGCCGAAGAAGCGCGTACATCCTATCGCCGCTGGCTCGTCGCCGAAGGCGATGGTTACTCCGCGATCCTTATCGGCTGGCCACCGCGATATCACACGCCGGTACACGACCACGATGGGCTTTGGGGTATCGAGCTGGTGCTATGCGGTGCGTTGCACGTTGATGAATTTCAACTTGGCGCTGCCGAGCCCAGGGAAGTGCGTGCGCTCGACCTGCAAAGAGATGGCGCCGCGATTTTCGACGATGCGGCCTATGCACATGCCTGCTCCAACCCATCGGCTGACGTGCCGGCTCTCAGCCTGCACGTGTACGGCGGCCCATTGTTGTCTTACTCGGTATATCCGCAGACCGCGAGCGAGTCTCCCCAACGCAAGTCGACGGCTACCGAGCCGCTCTGACGTGTATGCGGATGCAGTTTGGCGACTGGAAGCCTGCCACGCTGCATAACGGGCATCGATTGACAATCCTCATCCGTTACATTTTGTCGTGCTTTTTTGCAGCGGCCATCTAGATGGCTATATACATGTCCTGGCGTATCACGAAAGATTGAAGCGATCCAAGCTTCATTTGGCATAAGCATATGCCGTGAATGATCGTTTCCGGATACGCAAAGAAAGATACGCAGACTTAACGATGGACATGATTGACTGCCCTCCAGACTAAAAGCGGCATCGTGCTCCCGGTCAGGGTTGGCGAATAAATTCTTTGCTTTATTTGGGGTCGATTTCATGACGGATATCGCGATCATCGGTGGAGGCGCGGCGGGCGCCGCGGTCTTCGGAGAACTTCTCCGACGCAAGCAACCATGCACGATTCACTGGATCGTCAACCAGCATTCGCCTGGCCGAGGGGTGGCCTACAGCACGCGCGATGAGCGCCACCTGCTGAACGTGCGCGCCGCTGGCATGGGATTGTTTCTCGATCACTCGGATGAATTTCTAAGACACGCCAGCACCGAGCTGGGTCGTGTGAGCGGAGCGGACTTCCTCCCTCGTCGCGTGTTCGGCGATTTTGTGCAGGCGCAAATCGCTGCACTCATCCAATCCGCGCGGCAGCAGGGGCAGTCTTTCGAAGTACATAAAGCCGCCGCGGTGAGTATCGGTACCGCGGCGCACCACGGTTACCTCATTGGCTTGTCGGATGGGCGAACCATTGAGGCGGGCCATGTTGTTCTCGCCTTGGGCGCGTTGGCGCCGCGGCCGCTTCGAAGTGTCTCAAGCGAGACGCTTGCCAGCGGCGCCTACAAGCTGGATCCATGGGCCAATGATGAGCACCCGAAGCCCCCTCGGCGCGTCGTGGTGATCGGTACGGGGCTGACGGCAGTCGATACGCTGCTGTCGGCATCCACCCGTTGGCCTACTGCCGATCTGGTGGCGGTATCCAGGCATGGCTTGTTGCCCTTTGTGCACCCAGAGCAACCCGTGGCGCCGTTTCCATTACAGGACGGGCTCAACCAGAGCCTTCTGGAAAGTGACGGTGTTCCAGCCATGTTGCGACTGGTCCGCGCGGCAGTCGCGGCACACTGCGGAGACTGGCGCAGCATTGTCGATGGCATGCGGCCGATCAATACCAGGCTTTGGCAAAAGCTCAACCACCGGCAACGTCGACAATTTCTGCGACATGTTCGCTGGCTGTGGGAGGCGTCTCGCCATCGTTTGGCGCCAGCCTCTGCGCAAGCTATCGAGCAACTGCGTGACGAGGGCCGTCTGCAGGTGCAGGCAGCGCGGGTTTTGCGTGTCGAAGGGGTTGCACCGTTGCGGGTTGCGCTTCGTAGCCGGGCGTCCCAACTGGTCAGCACGCTGGAAGCAGATCTGGTCATCCAGGCGACGGGCCTGGACACCGCTTTAGCGTATACCGAGCACAAACTCCTTTGCAGTCTGCTGGATCACGGCCTTGCCGTTGCAGATCCGCTGCAGATGGGAATCATAGCCGAAGCTGATGGGCAATTGATCAACAGCTCGGGACAGCCGCAGCGTGGGCTCTTTGCGATCGGCTCCTTGTTGCGCGGCAGCTTGTGGGAATGCACCGCGATGCCTGAAATTCGCAAGGCTGCGCATCGCGTGGCGACACATCTGAGCGAGGAGTTCGTCAGCGCGCCCACAGTCAGTAATGGCGATAGTGGCGCGAGCCACTGATGCCAGCCAGGCAGCGCCTGCTCACGTTCTTGCTAGTGGCGGCCACGCTGCTTGGCATTGCCGTCGGCTGGGTGTGCAACCGCTATCTGACGCCGCAGCAGGCGGTCGATGTCGGGGCAGACCTGTCGATCATTACCGACGCGTTTCTGCGGTTGATCAAGATGGTCATCGCGCCGCTGGTGTTCGCCTCACTGGTGACGGCGATAGCGAGAATGGGCGGCGCTTCGGAGATCGGCCGCGTGGGCATCAAGGCGCTGGCGTGGTTTCTTGGCGCGTCCTGCGTTTCTCTGGTGATTGGCTTGTTGATGGCGCACTGGCTGCAGCCCGGCGCGGCGCTGCATATCGCGCAGCATCCGCTGGCGATGCCGGCAGCCGTGAGTAACGTCGATGCCACTGACTTCACCTTTGCGGGCTTTGTGACGCACCTGATCCCGCGCTCGTTCGCCGAAGCCATGGCTGGCAACGAGATCCTGCAAATTGTGGTGTTCTCGATCTTCATCGGGATGGCGGCGGGGGCGCTGCAGGATAGGGCGCAGCAGTTTGTGCAACTTGTCGAGCAGTTGGCTGCCGTGATGTTCAAAGTGACGGACTATGTAATGAAGGCGGCGCCGCTGGCGATCTTCGCGGCACTGGCCAGTTCGATCTGCACTCACGGCATTGGCATCGTGGGGACGTATGCACGCTTCGTCGCAGGTTTCTACCTGTCGCTGGGTATCCTGTGGGGCGTCCTGGTCGTGGCGCTGTTGCTCACCGTGGGTGCGCGTGGCTTGCGCTTGCTTGGCGGCATCCGCCAACCGGTGTTGCTGGCGTTCGCCACGTCGTCGTCCGAGGCGGCGTATCCGCGCCTGCTGGAAGCACTGGTCGCGTTTGGCATACCCCGGCGCATCGCGAGTTTTGTGTTGCCGCTTGGTTATTCGTTCAATCTGGACGGCGCGATGATGTACTGCACGTTTGCGATACTTTTCATCGCGCAGGCCTATGGCATCGAGCTTACGATCACGCAGCAGATCACGTTGTTCGGCCTGCTCATCGTAACCACGAAAGGGGTCGCTGGCGTGCCACGCGCAGCGATCGCGGTGATCGCCGTTACGTTGCACTATTTCAATTTGCCGGACAGCGGCATCGCGCTCGTGCTTGCGGTTGACCATATCCTGGACATGGGGCGATCGGCGACGAACATACTCGGCAATTCCGTTGCCGCCGCTGTCGTGGCGAAGTGGGAAGGTCAAATCGGGCCGACCTCGGACGCCGGTCCAGCGTGAGTGCGCGGCTCCCATGCCGCGAATGATTACCACCCCAACCGACGATGATTTCAGATGCCTGCCATTGCCTACCTTGAATGCTCCCGTTGCCACGCACGACTCTCGGCCGACACGCCGCAGACACTCTGCACGCAATGCCCCGATCAGCCGGCCGGCGCACTGTATGTGCGGTACGACCTGACGCATCTGCAAGGCCGCTCGCCGCAAGAGGTCGTCGGCAACGATGCCACCTCACCCTGGAGCGGCATGTGGCGTTACCGCGCCGTGCTTCCCGATGTCGAGCCGGTCACGCTTGGCGAAGGCTGGACGCCGATGCTGGGTAGCAAGCGTCATCCGGGTGTGTTGCTGAAAGAGGAGGGCGCCAATCGCACCGGTTCCTTCAAGGCGCGCGGGCTGGCGCTGGCAGTGACGATGGCGCGACATTACGGCCTGCGAAAGCTGGCTGTTCCATCCGCCGGAAATGCAGCAGGTGCATTGGCCGCGTACGCGGCTGCCGCAGACATCGAAGCGCACATTTTCATGCCTCGCGACGTGCCGCTGGCGAACTACGTCGAAGCGATGGCTTATGGCGCAAACGTAACTCTGGTCGATGGCGTTATTTCCGATTGCGCCAGGATGGTTGGCGAGCGCAAGCAGCACGAAGGCTGGTTCGATGTCTCCACGTTGAAGGAGCCGTTCCGGGTGGAAGGCAAGAAAACCATGGGCTACGAACTGGTCGAACAGCTGGGATGGGAGTATCCCGACGCGGTGTTCTATCCCACTGGCGGTGGCGTCGGCCTCATCGGCATGTGGAAGGCATTCGAGGAACTGGAGCAGCTGGGCTGGGTGAAACCAGGCAAGCGCCCGCGCATGTTCGCGATCCAGTCCGCCGGGTGCGCGCCGGTCGTGCAGGCTTTCGACGACGGAGCGGCGACCAGCCAGATGTGGCAGAACCCGGCAACCGCTGCCGCGGGCTTGCGCGTGCCGAAAGCCTACGGTGACTACATCATCCTGGACATACTGCGAGCCTCCGGCGGTATGGCAGTTGCCGTTACCGACGATGACATCTTCGCTTCCCTGCGGGACTGGGCAGCAAACGAAGGAATTTTTCTGTCACCCGAGGGAGCGGCGGCAACCGCTGCCTATGACCACCTGCTGGCCACTGGCGTGCTTGCTGCCTCCGACCGCGTGGTGTTGTTCAACACGGGCGCCGGCTTGAAGTACACGGATGTCACCGCGGCTGCCTTGCATCTCAAGCAGCCTTGATAGCGGCGAGTCTTATGTACTGCCCGCAACCCTTATCCCAGCGTCAGTGGGATAGATCGGTCGCGTAAGTCGCGGTGCCGTCGCCGTGATCCTTGATCTCGTAGATGTGTTCAAGCCCTGCTTCATGGGCCACATCCTGTTTGCCTGCGGCACCCTCGAACACGATCGTGCCGTGAGTCTTCAGTGGTGCGAAGCGCCATGAGGTGGGCTCGAGATCCTTCGCGCTGATCTGTCGGTGCTGCTGCAGCCACCTGACCAGGATCTCGCGGGTGCCATCCGGTGCGGCCAGCACCATGTTCCTGCCATCGAGACCGGGGAAGTTGCCGCCGCCGCTGGCGCGATAGTTATTGGTGACGACGATGAACGGCTGCGCCGGGGTGACAGGCTTGCCGCGCCAGGTCAGCGACGTGACGCGTTGGCCTGCTGGCTTCGATACGTCGATGACGTAGTGGATGCCGCCCTGGATCTGGTCGAAATTGAAGCCGGGGTAGCGGTTGTTGATCAGCGCCTGTTCGCCGGTCTTGCTCGGGTCGATGCGGTTGAAGCGTTCGGCGGATTGTTCGAGCCATGCCTTGAGGCCAGCGCCGTCGATCTTCACTGCGGCCAGCGTGTTCGGATAAAAATACAGGTCGGCGGCGCTACGTACGGTCAGCGGGCCAGCGGCGACGTCGGTGTAGTCATCGGGGCCGCCAAAGCCGGTGCGGAAAGCGGCTGCGGACGATAGCACCGGCACGTTCGCCAGCTCGGGATACTGCCGTGGCAGCTCTGCGCGCACATAGTCCGCCTGTGCGGCGTTGACGGCGGCCAAGGCGGTCATGTTGCCTTCGTCGGCAAAGTAGCTGCTCATGCGCAGCGTGCTTTCGCCGATCGGCGTGTTGACGTAGGCGATGGCTGCTTCATGCACGCCTTGAACCAGCGGCGCGATCTCGGGATCGACCGGCACGCACTGATTTTTTTGCGTACAGATGGGCCGTACTTCGCTGTGCGTGTTGTCGGGGTCGACTACCCAGCGGCCATGCTGGCGATTCAGCACTAGCTGGATAACGCCAAGATCCTTGCCGAAGAAACCACCCATCACCGCCGGTACATTGCGCACGAAGCCGAGCCGGGCGTCGACGTCCTTCATGCCCGCGTAGCGTGGTCCGGGAAACTCGGTATGTGCATGGCCGAGCAGCAGCACGTCGATGCCCGGTACGCCGGCCAGATACCAGCCCGCGTTTTCCATCTGCGGCGTGTATGGCGCGGTATCCAGGCCGCCATGAACAATCGCCACGATCACGTCGGGATGCTGTGCTTCAAGCTGCGGGAGGTACTTCTGCGCCGCCTCGACCACGCCGCTGACGGTGACCTTGCCGGCCAGGTTCTGCTTGTCCCACTGCATGATCGGCGGCGGCGTGAAGCCGATGATGCCGATCCTCAACGGAACGCTGACCTTGCTGCCATCCTGCGTGTAAGCCTCGATGGTTTTCGTGACCACCGCCCATGGCTGGAAGATCGGCGCGCCATCGCGTGCGCTGTCGACGTTGGACAGCACCAGCGGAAAGTGCGGGCCGGTGCAGCGGTTCGAATGACCGCCATCGACGTTCATCGGCGTGCCGGTGACCTGCGACAGAAAGCCCAGGCCGTAATTGAACTCGTGGTTGCCGATGGTGCCGCCGTCATAACCGAGCGCATCCATCGCTTGATAAATCCCCAGTTCCTGATCGCAAGCCACCGGCTTCACCAGCGCCTGATAGTCCGCCAGCACACTGCCCTGGATGGTGTCGCCGCTGTCGAACAGGAAGGTATTGGGGAATTCAGCGCGGGCGCGGCGGATCAGCGTGGCGGTGCGCTCGAAGCCGAGCGAATCGTCCGGCCTGAGCTTGTAGTAGTCGTAGCTGAGGACGTTCGCATGGATGTCGGTGGTTTCCAGGATCGCCACCTTGGCGCGCGCACCGTCGGACAGCTGGATCGGCTTGGCTGACTGACTGGTGGCGCAGCCGGCGAGCAGGATGACGGCTAGGGTGACGAGTGGCGTGAGACGAAGCGACATGATGGTTCCGTAAGAGGCATGCAGACCCTGAGCATAAAAACTAGCAGATCGGGATGACAGATCCAGTCGTGCCGCATCCGCAAAGGAGGGCGGCGTAGGTTGGGGTGAGCGCGGCGATGCCCAACGTGGTCTGGGGCGTGATGTTGGGCATCGCTGCGCTCACCCCAACCTACGAGAGCGTTGGTGTTCCGCGAGCACCCGCCCCTCATCCCAACCTTCTCCCCAAAGGGGAGAAGGGGCGAATGAAAAACGCCGCCCTGGGGGCTAATGCCAGTCAGTTAAGCTGACTGGCATTTTTCGTGGGGTATTTGTGGGGTCGACGTTTGATTTCACGAGGACACGATCGTTGTCGTCGTGGCGGCAAGAGATAGACGCGAGCTTGCTGTCGGAGCCAGGCCAGTCGTTTGGGAAAGGCGCCGGGCGTTTCCAGCGGGGCATGGCGCAGCTCGGCGACCATGGCGCGAGCGAACCCTTGGAAGCTTATCCGGGTGG
>Ga0302234_10000140_pt1 | contig 61523 bp, 46 predicted proteins | sample II_Palsa_N3_2_FD_193576 | JGI IMG/M metagenome (GOLD analysis project Ga0302234, IMG submission 193576) | Peat permafrost microbial communities from Stordalen Mire near Abisko, Sweden - II_Palsa_N3_2 | ecosystem: Environmental > Terrestrial > Soil > Palsa > Peat permafrost | place: Sweden... | reverse complement strand
TATGCCCCTTTTGTTTAGCTTCAATCAGCGTGTCGGCGATCGACTCCTCAGCGATGCGAACCAGATCGCGCGCTGAAGCGGCCGTACCGAGCCGTCCTTGACGCCGCATCATGTCGTACAAGACTTCTGGATCGATGCCACCCAGACTTACATTCAGACCATAGCTTTTGATCATCGACTCGATCTCAAGTGCGACGACGCGTGCCACGTCGAGCCCTGACAGTGGCTTGAAAACGAAGATTCGGTCCAGGCGATTGATGATCTCCGGCGCAAAACCAGATTCCCGCAATGCATTGGTCGATGTCCGGCGTAATTCGTCCGAATCATTGGCGTGCAGCTCGTTTAGCGACTGCAACGCATCTGTGGCGGCATTGGTCGTCAGGACGAAAATAGCCTGTGTGGTCGAGATCTGTTTGCCATCGGATGCTTCGGTGACAAAACCATCATTCCATGCGGTAAGAAAATTCTTTTGCACATCGGCGTGCGCCTTTTCTATTTCATCAAGCAGCACCACGGCGTCGGGCGCATCGCGCAGTCCGGCCGTGAGCTTTCCGTAGACGTCCGAACCGACGTAGCCTTTCGACGAGCCGAATAATTGTGTGGCTCCATGGCCGCCGCTGGAAAACTGTGTCATGTCGAAGTGCAGCAGCTTGCGTTGCAAAGCGTTGCCAAGACATTTGGCCAGATAAGTCTTGCCGGTCCCGGGTGGTCCAGCCAGGAGAAATACGCCAACCGGTTTACCGCGTTGTTTGAGCGCCAGACGCCGCCTGATCTGAGCGGCCATGTCGTCACAAGCGCTGTCCTGGCCGATGACTTTGCTCTTAAGTGCGATCGCCAACTGTTCGGCATCGATAAAAATAGCTTCCGGCTGTCCGGCAAGCTTGTCTTCCAGTGCCGAGCGATTAGTCAAACGGTCAAGTATGTCCATGATCCTGCTCCCATCACCCAAGTCGGGATACGCGACGCGATGGCGCTCGCGAAAATAACCCATGAAAAAAATCATCCAGAAGACAAGTGCACCACCCATTCCCCACCAGGCATATTGGCTCAGAAGAGTCGCCGCGCCATCCAGATAGCCATCGATGGCGTGACCGCTTGGCGCATGTTGTAGCCAGAACTGTGCGATAGCTATGGCAGCTATCAGCAGAAACGCTACCGGCATAAGACGTGCGGCCAGGGAAGTAAGCCAGCGCATCAGTTCACCTTTACCCTAAGCCCAAGCATCTGGCCTTCGCTCATGATGGGAAAAATGGCCTTGGCGCCTCCCGAGGCCAGCCCGACGGTGATACCTCCACCGTCGCCATCGCTGATGCCAGTAATGTTTACTACGCCGCTGGCAGGCACCGGTATTGCAAAGGTATCGCCTTTTTTGGTGAGCCGAACTGTTCGGGAATAACCCTGGCTTTCGATCCTGACGACGTCGCCGTCTTCAACGTCGGTATCCCATAACGTGATCCAGACCAGACGTAACCTCAAGGCTTGCGCTTGAGTGGGCACCGCTTGCGGCACCTGTTGCCGAGTATCAGGAATATTTTGTGGCGAGAGTGTTGGTGGCGATGGTGCGATCGACGATGTCTTGAGCAGATCTTCTTTAAGCTTCACGGCGGCAGTCGAGCTCAATTGCATTCCCTGCACAGCGGAATCGATATCCTTTGTGGATACCTGTGACAGAGCCAGAGGTTTCAGCGCGCGGAACGCCGCAAGGCGCGCTTGCAGCTCCGATGATGAAACGTCGTCACCGTGTTGGCCGATGCCATTGGATAGTGTGTAACTGGCAATAGCCATCGCACCCGACAACAGAATCGTCGCAAACAGGGACTTTGCGATCAGGGATAAGGTCGCTGATCGCGGTCTACTGCTTTGTACAATTGGCGCTGCGGCTGGTTCCCCATTCCTATGGTCGTTCACCAAACAGCCTCATGCAGTGAATGTTGAATTACGGTGCGTAGTCTGCCGAAATCGGCTTATTCCGAGCACGGTGAACCCGGATTGTTGTCGATGAAAAGCCGGCCAATGACTTGGCGCTTTCACTAGCTAGCCGCCATTCGAAGTCAGCGGTGTGGCGGCCGCTCTGCTTTTCCCCCTTCTTATCTCTTGCTGTTAATTGAGATTGCTTAATTCGAACGAAGCACACTTACATCGAAGAATTGCATTCATGCTCTCAGTGCACTTTCGTCGTCGGGTCTCGCGTTAGCTGTGGGTTGGCTTTGGCCGCGTCGACAGTCAGACCTGGAATGCCTTTATCCACTCGAACGAGACCGATATATTCCAAAGCACCATGAAAACCCGGCTTCATATGCGGTGGATTCGTGTCTTTGGGAATATTTTTCGCATTGAAACTGAAGTTGACATTGAGTGCCCAAAGACCATCGTAGATGTCGAGTTGCTTGACGAGCGCTACAACGACCTCTTCGTACGTGAAAGTGTATTGGCGCACATCAACCATGTTTTTCGCTCGACACAAGTGGGAAGAATTCACTGGCTAAGGGCGCCCGACGACCACCAGATTCACTTTCAACCTCTGATTTTGTCGTGATCTTGCTTAGTAGTTCACGCATTAGCAAGCCACGCGTGCACACGTCATGGGGCACTTACGCAACGCATGATTTTGCTCGTAATTTCTTGCTCGAGCAGTGCCTGCCGGAGCCCGTCTAAAAGACGTGTGGTGAAGTAGTAAGCAAGCCGCGACAACTCGACGAAGCGCAGACAAAGCATTCAGTTCTGTGCGCCGTCGGCGACCAGGTGATAGTGCGTGGCTACTTCGACTTCTTTCTTCGAGCCGAGGAATACCGGCACGCGCTGGTGCAGCGCGGTCGGCTGCAGCGCCATGATGCGCTCGCGTCCGGTGGTGGCCGCGCCGCCGGCCTGTTCGATGATGAAGGCCATCGGGTTGGCCTCGTACATCAGGCGCAGCTTGCCGCCCTGCTTGAGGATCTTGGCGTCCAGCGGGTAATAGAACACGCCGCCGCGGGTCACGATGCGGTGAACGTCGGCCACCATCGAGGCGACCCAGCGCATGTTGAAATCCTTGCCGCGCGGGCCGGTGGTGCCGGCCAGCAGTTCGCCGATATAACGCTGCATCGGCGCCTGCCAGTGGCGCTGGTTCGACATGTTGATGGCGAACTCGGTGGCCTCCTCGGGAATGCGGATGCCGCGACGGCTAAGCATGAAGCTGCCGACCTCCCGCTCCAGCGTGAACTCGTGCGTGCCGTGACCAAACGTCAGTACCAGCGTCGTTGCCGGCCCGTACACCACGTAGCCGGCGGCAAGCTGGGTCGTGCCTGGCTGCAAGAAATGTTCGGCTTTCGGTTCGGTCACATCATCCGGGCAGCGCAGCACCGAGAAGATCGTGCCGACCGAAATGTTGACGTCGATATTCGAGCTGCCGTCCAGCGGATCGAACAACAGCAAATGGTTGCCCTTCGGATAGCCGTCCGGAATCTGCTGCGGGTCTTCCATCTCCTCCGACGCGCAGGCGGCGAGGTGGCCACCCCAGGCGTTGGCTTCGAGCAGGATCTCGTTGGACAGCACGTCGAGCTTTTTCTGCGCCTCACCCTGCACGTTGATGCTGTCGCCATCACCTTCACCGGCAGCCATGCCCAGCACGCCGCCGAGCGCACCTTTGTTGGTGGCCACAGCGATGCGCTTGCAGGCGCGTGCGACCACTTCGATCAGCAGCGAAAGTTCGGCATTGATGTGGCCGGCGCGGCGTTCCTCAATCAGGAACTGGATCAGCGAGATGGGTTTGATCGAGCTCGGTTTCATGTCGTAACCATGGTGAAGGAAGCACGCATTGTCCCGGCTCCGGCTGAACCGCGCCAGCCATGTCAGCGGAAGGACGCCAATGATCACGCTCTCGCCCGACTGCTGACAGCACGCTGGCAGCAGGGGAGGGCCAAGCTGCACGTTCATAAGGGAGGGAACGACATGCGCGATACGATTTATTTTCTGACGTTCGAGGGTTTTGCCGACTGGCAGGCCGCGCTGGCGTTGTGCGAAATCCATCGGCCGGGCGAATGGCATGTCCGGACGGTGGGATTTTCGATGCGCCGCGTGATCTCGATGGGCGGCCTCGCGGTGCAGCCGGATGTGTCTCTGGCGCAGGTCGATGTCGCGCGCGCGGCGATGCTGATCGTGCCCGGCGGCCATTTGTGGCTGCGCGGCGAGGGCGCGGAAGCAGTCTCTGTCATTCGCGATGCTCATGCCGCGGGCGCAACGGTTGCCGCTATCGACAGCGGCGTGCTGGCGCTCGCGCGCGCCGGCCTGGTCGATGACTGCCACCACACCGGCAACTGGTCGGGTCAGATCGCCAGTCAGGTGCCGACGTATGCCGGTGAGGATCGATACGACGCCTCGGTGCTGGCGGCCAACGACCGCGGCGTGATTACCGCCAGCCACCTCGGCAGCGTGGAGTTTGCGCACGAGATCATTGGCGCGCTCGGTCTCTACAGCGCCAGCGATCGCGAGCACTGGTACCGCTTGTTCAAGCATGCGCAGCTGCCGCCGTGGTGCGTCGGCGAAACCGTGCCGGCTTGAGGATCACCAACCATAATTCGCTTAGGGAGTCGCCTGCTCAAGGCATATCGTCCGCTGTATCAGCGCGGTCTGTTGATGGACGGTCCCTGCCGCTGGCCGACGGCAGAGGCGCCGGATGATTCGACCAAGCCGCCGGCGCGCCGTCGTCAGCGAGTGCTGCTGGTCGCGTTGACAGGGCTAACCCGGATCGATCGGTGGCACCGGAGAAAACGATGACCGCCGGCAATCATCGGCAGATGCCACCGAGGTTTGGCGAGTTTCAATGCCGTGATCAAAAACGCTACGGCGTTGCTCAGTCGTGTTTGCCTGGAAGTGGAAACGGGTCATGCCGGCAGCCGCTGTTTTCATTCTTCTCTCTGCCGCAGCGGCATCAGGCGATGCTTCCGCGCAAGCGATGCATGACGCCTGGCAGTGGCCGCGCATTTCCGTCTCGGCGATGATGGGAACATGCGCCGTGCCGATCGCCTCTTCCTCATCATCCACGCCCTGCGCGGGCGGCGCACTGCACTGCAGGCGCGCCAGCTCGCGCAGACGCTGGGCGTTTCGCTGCGCACGGTTTACCGCGACGTGGCCGACCTGCAGCTGTCGGGCGTGCCGATCGAGGGCGAGGCCGGCGTCGGCTACGTGCTGCGCAAAGGCTCGGATATTCCGCCGCTGATGTTCACCGCCGACGAGCTCGAAGCCCTGGTGGTCGGTACGCGGTTCGTTCGCGCCTTCGCCGGCGCCCGGCTGGCCGATAGCGCGAAAACCGCGCTATTGAAGATCGAAGCCGTGCTGCCGCCGGAGCTGCGCGAGCGCGCGGCGCATACGCGGATCTTCGCGCCGGTGTGGCGCGACCAGCATCAGTCCGATTTCGCGACGATGATCGACCGACTGCATGCGGCAATTGTTGGCAATCACGTGTTGCAGCTGGACTATCGCGACGAAAGCGGCCGCGTCAGCGTGCGCGCGATTGAACCGCTATGCCTGTCGTTCTGGGGTGGCGCCTGGACGCTTGGCGCGTGGTGCCGTTTGCGCAACGACTTCCGCAATTTTCGCCCCGACCGTATCGATACCTGGGCGCCGACTGGCGAAGTCTGCGCAGAATCGGCCGAGCGAAATCTGGCCAGCTATCTGCGCGCCGTCGGCGGCAGCATGATGGATATCAGCTAGGCCGACGCCGTCCACGCGCTGGTGCGTCACCGTGTGATCACGAGTACGCTGGCACGCACTCAATCGCGAGGACCTCATGGCATGCAACCCCATCATCCCCAGCTGCAGATAGCGCCCGCCGATCTGCGACCGACCCAGCTTACCGTCGGCTACGCCGAGGTAGCGGCCAAGCGCGCCGAATGGGAAAAGCTCGCCAAGAAAAAGCGCAAGGAACTGCTGAGCGGGCACTGGTTTCCCGGTGTGCTCGGCCCCGGTGGCAAGGTCTATATCGTCGATCATCATCATCTGGGCCTGGCGCTGATCGAGGAAAAGGTCGACAGCGTGCCGGTGCTGGTGCAGCGGGATTTTTCCTGGCTGGAGCCAGCGGTGTTCTGGCGCACCATGGAGTTCAACCGCTGGGCGCATCCGTACGACGCCCACGGCCACCGCGCCGACTACGACGCGTTTCCGGCCAAGCTCACCGACTTGGCCGATGACCCCTACCGCACGCTGTCCGCACGCGTGCGCGAAGCCGGCGGCTATTCGAAGGACGCCACGCCCTACGCCGAATTTTTGTGGGCGGATTTTCTGCGTTCGCGGGTCAAGCTCAAGGGCGAACAGCCCGGCAAGCGCGCGCTGAAGCAGTCGCTGGAACTGGCGCATATGCATGAAGCCGCCTACCTGCCGGGTTGGAGTGGCCCGATCGTATGAACCGCGCCGCATGAATACGGCAGCTGCGGCGGCGCCGTCGCGATCGGCCGATCTGCTGGCCGGGCTGTCGATTGCGGGGCTGCTGCTGCCCGAAGCGGTAGCGTATTCCAGCATCGCCGGTTTGCCGCCGCAGGCCGGCGTCATCGCGCTGTTTGCCGGCCTGGTCTGCTACGGCGTGATCGGGCGCAGCCGTTACGCCATCGTATCGGCGACATCATCTTCGGCGGCGGTGCTGGCCGCGGCCAGCGTGGCGATCGGCGGCGGCGATCCCCTGCTGCGCGCGGCGTTCGCGGCGCTGCTGGTGCTGATGACCGGCGCGTGTTTTCTGCTCGCCGGCGCGGCGCGGCTGGGCGGCATTTCCAATCTGATCGCCAAGCCGGTGCTGCGCGGTTATGCGTTCGGTCTGGCGCTGGTGATTGCGGTCAAGCAGTGGCCGAATCTCGTCGGTCTAGCCGCAAAGCAGTCGAGTTTTGTACCGCTGATTATCGAACTGCTGCAGCGTGCGCGGGAGTGGCATGCGGCCAGCTTTGGCTGCGGTATCGTGGCCTTGCTGCTGCTGTTTCTGCTCGAACGCCTGCGCCGTCTGCCGGGCACCTTGCTGGTGATCGTCGTCGGTATCGTCGGCTCCAGCTGGCTGGCTACGCGCGGCGTGGCGCTCACCGGAGCGATCCGTCTGGCGCTGACTTGGGCGGCGCCAGCGTTGCCCGATCGCACGCAGTGGCTGCCGGATCTGGAGCTCGCCGCGGCGCTGATGCTGATTCTGTATGCGGAGTCGTACAGCTCGATCCGCAGCTTCGCGTTGAAGCACGGCGAGGCGGTGGCAGCCAATCGCGATCTGGCCGCGCTCGGCGTGGCCAACGTGGTGTCCGGGCTGTTTCACGGCATGCCGGTGGGGGCAGGCTACTCAGGCAGCTCGGCCAATGAAGCTGCCGGCGCGCAGTCGCGGCTGGCGGGTCTGACCGCTGCCGCCACCGTGCTCGTGCTGGTGCTGACCTGCCTGCCGTGGATCGAGCGCATTCCGGTGCCGGTGCTGGCGGCGATCGTGATCCACGCGGTGAGCAAGTCGCTGCGTCTGGACGTCTTCAAGCCGTATCTGAAATGGCGACGCGACCGGCTGGTCGCTTTGGCTGCCGTGTTGGCGGTGGTCGCGCTAGGCGTGCTCAACGGTTTGCTGGTGGCCATCGGCTTCAGCCTGGCGATGCTGCTGCGCACGCTGGCGACACCCAGGCTGAGCGCGTTGGGCCGGCACGATGATTCTGCGGCCGGAGGAGCCGCTGTTTTTCGCCAACGCCGAGCCGATGCTGGCGCTGGCGCGCGCCCGCGTGCTGGCGCAGGACGATGTACGGCCGCCGGTCGCTACGGTCATGCCGATAACGCGGGTGATCCTGAGCTTGGAGGAATCGCCGGACCTCGACAGCAGCGCGCTGGAGGCGCTCGCTGATTTCGCCGATTGGTTGCAGGCAAGAAATATCGAGTTGCGGGTAGCGCGACTGAAGGAAGCCGTGCGTCAATTGCTGCTGCTCGCCGCGCTGCCTCAGCTACCGGCCGCCGCGCTGGATTACTGGAGCGTGGAAGATGCCGCCGGTGACGTCAGCACTACGTCCGAGACGGCCGCGCTGCCGAGCGCGATTAAAAACTAGAAGGAGTGGTTGAGTGAAGGCAGATGCAACGAAGATGAGCGTGCTGAAAAAAAACGCATGGAAGAAAATTCTTGTCGTCGCGATCGGTAGCCTGCTGATCACGCCGCTTTGCGCCGCGCAAAGTGCTGCCGATACGTCGTTTCAGAATCTCTATCAGCAGGAATGGGCTTGGCGCACCGGTCAGGCGGGCGTCAGCGCCTCGGGCGAGTCGCAACCAAACAACGGGCGGCTGGATGACGTCGACGCGGCCAGCCAGCAGCAGCGGCTCGACTACTGGCAGCATGTGCTCAAGCAGCTTGACGGCATCGACGCCGCGCAACTTTCGCCGGCCAATTGCGTCAATGCCGCGGTATACCGCGAACAGCTCAACAACTTTATCGCCGACCAGCACTTTGCCAACTGGCAGATGCCGTTCAATAGCGATTCCGCGTTCTGGTCCGACGTCAGCTTCGAGCTGGATGGCAGCGGCCTGCGCACCGTCGATGACTACCACCGGTATCTCGACAAGCTCGATCAGATACCGGCCTACTTCGATCAACAGATCGCCAATATGCAGCTCGGGCTCAAGCGTGGCTTCAGCGTGCCGCGCGCCGTGCTCAACGGACGGGATGTATCGATTGCCGCCGTTGCCGATCTCAAGGACCCGACCCAGAGCAGTTTCTACAAACCCTTCGAGCACCTGCCGGCATCGATTAGCGCCGATGACGCGCAGGCGCTGCAGGGTGAAGCGCTACAGCGCATTCGCGATGACGTAATCCCCGCTTACGCCAAGCTGCTGCTGTTTTTCCGCAACGACTATGTGCCTCACGCGCGCACCACGCTGGCCGCCGAGGCCATGCCCGACGGCAAGGCGTATTACCAGCAGCAAATCCACGAATACACCACGCTCGATCTGAGCCCCGATGCCATCCACCAGATCGGGCTGGACCAGGTCGCGAAGATCCACGCGCAGATGCTGACGACGATGGCGCAGACGAACTTCAAGGGCAGCTTTGCGGATTTTCTGCACTTCCTGCGCACCGATCCGCAGTTCTACGCGAAGACGCCGCAGGAGCTGCTCGATCGCAGCGCATGGGTGGCCAAGGAAGTGGACGGCCAGCTCGGTAAATTGTTCGGCCACCTGCCGCGCGAGCGGTTCACTATTGAACCGGTGCCGGCTGCGATCGCGCCTTACTACACCTCCGGTCGTGGCGGTCCGGACGTCTATCTAGTCAACACGTACGACTTGCCGTCGCGGCCGCTCTACAACATGCCGGCGCTGACCCTGCACGAGTCGTATCCCGGTCACGCACTGCAGCTGGAGCTGGCCGACGAACAGCACGACCAGCCGGATTTCCGCCGCAACGGTTATATCTCCGCCTATGGCGAGGGTTGGGGCCTGTACTCGGAGTTTCTCGGCAACGAGATGGGCATCTACAAGACGCCGTACGAGCAGTTCGGCTTTCTCAGCTACCAGATGTGGCGCGCCTGCCGGCTGGTCGTCGACACCGGCATCCATCATCTGGGCTGGAGCCGGCAGCAGGCGATCGACTACATGACACAGAACACCGCCTTGTCCGACCGCGAGATCGCCAATGAAGTGGACCGCTACATCAGCTGGCCGGGCCAGGCGCTCTCGTACGAACTGGGCTATCTGAAAATTCTCGAACTTCGCGCGAAGGCCGAGAAAGCGCTCGGCCCGAAGTTCGATATCCGTCGTTTCCATGACACCGTGCTCTCCACCGGCTCCGTGCCGCTGCCGGTGCTGGAACAGCGCATCGACCAATTCGTTGCCGACGGTGGGCCGGAGCCGGATTTTTGAAATGTTACGATAATGCATCTTCTGCCGAAAGATTTGGCCATCCAGACGTACCGAGTTGCGCAAAGTACGGTAAACTTCTCATGTAAAGTAAAGAAGTAAATTACTTCACAAAGAGAAATTTCCATGACGCCTCGTGCATTGCCTCAAACGCTCGCCGTCGATGCGCTCGGTGGCCCGGCGCTGCGCAGTTTTTTCGGGCTGGCAGAGTGCTGGAATCTGCGCATGGCAGATCAGCGCAAGCTGCTCGGTGATCCGCCGGAGTCGACGTTCTACAAGTGGAAACGCCAGCAGAATGGAGCATTGGCTCGGGATACGCTCGAACGCATCAGCTATCTGCTCGGCATCTGGAAGAATCTGCAAATCCTGTTCCCCGATACTGCGCAGGCCGATGCGTGGCTGCACAAGCCGAATCAGGCACCGCTGTTCGGCGGCCACTCCGCGCTGCAGCGCATGCTGTCAGGCAACGTCGCCGATCTATACGTGGTGCGGCAGTATCTCGACGCGCAGCGCGGCGTGAGCTGAGAGCAGGCAAGGCGTCGCAATCGGCGATACCCCCATGTTCGACACTGTCATGCATTCGGCGCTGAAGCTCACCCACGGTCGCGAGGCGTCGATTAAAAACTGCCCCGTGTGACGGAAGCCGCCATGTCGACTGCTTTGCCACCGCTGAAACGCATCCGCTGGAGCCATGCCTATCGCATCGTGCCCAGCCGGTTTCCGCCGATCGGCGTGTACGACCGCATATCCCACCCCGCCGACCTTGAAGCGGTATTCGCGATCGAGGCTTTAACCAATCCACGCCTGCGCGAAGAAGCCAGCGCGCTGAAACTAGTACCGATGGATCGCCGCATCAGCGGGCCGGGGAGTACGCCGATCATGGCGGCATTCACTCATCTCAACCCGGAAGGCAGTCGTTTTTCCGACGGCAGCTGGGGTGTGTTCTACGCCGCGCACAGCGTGGCCACGGCGGTCGAGGAAACGGTTTATCACCGCCAGCGCTTTCTCGCCGCTACCGCCGAGCCGGCTTGCGATATTTCAATGCGCTGCTATCGCACTGGCATTACCGGCAGGCTGCACGATCTGCGCGGCGGTTGGGCCGAAGCGCAAGCGCCGGAAAGTTATGCGGCGAGCCAGACGCTGGCTCGAGCGCTGCGAGACCAGCACTCCGACGGCGTCGTTTACGACAGTGCGCGTCACCCCGGCGGCGAATGCGCCGCGGTGTTCTACCCCGATCTGATCGCTCCTTGCGTGCAGTCCGAGCATCTGATTTATCGCTGGGACGGAAAGCGCATCACCATGGTGTTGAAGGTTTCGGAGCTGGCACGTCCGCGCTGAATGAAATTGCATCAATTACCTGCCGAGGATTGGCTGCATCAAGCCGCAACACGATGCTTTTTCTCGCTCGACGCGATGCCGTTTCAAGCATCCTCGCTGCTGGCGAATCCTTCGCGCGTGCCTTGAGTGAACACGCGCTCACCGTTCACCAAAACCGCGGCGCCGTGTGTAGGCAGCGTAGCGAGTTCGCTATAAATCGGCGTGAAGTCCGGGCGCGTCGCATCGAACAACTGTTCGAAGCTGTCGATAACGAAGTACGTCTGCTGATAAGTGTCGATGCGGTAGCGCGTATTCATCACGCGCTTCAGATCAAAGCCGATGCGGTTCGGCGCGGCTGAATCCAGCGAGTAGATCGACTCGCCCTTCGAGCTGACAATGCCGGCGCCATAGATGCGCATGCCTTCGCTGGTGTTGATCAGGCCGAACTCGACCGAGTACCAGTACAGCCGCGTCAGGTTCATCAGCGCTTCGGGGCCGATCGCAAACGCCTTCATGCCGCCGCGGCCGTAAGCCTGCATGTAGTCGGCAAAAACCGGATTGAGCAGCAGCGGCACGTGACCAAAAAGATCGTGGAACAGATCCGGTTCGCTGAGGTAGTCGAGCTGGTCGGGTTTGCGAATCCACCAGCTCACCGGAAAGCGCCGGTTGGCAAGGTGATCGAAAAACACCGCGTCCGGCAGCAGCCCTTCAACGGCGACGACTTCCCAGCCGGTGGCTTCGCCCAGCACGGCGTTGAGGTCGGAAAATTTCGGGATACCGCCGTCGCCCAGGCCAAAGCGTTCGACGCCGGCGAGAAATTCAGCGCACGCCCGGCCAGGCAGCAGCTCGCGCTGACGCTTGAACAGCGTGTCCCATACTTCATGCTCGGTACGCGAATAGCTCGCCCACGGCTGTTCCACCACGCCGGTCGCGTATACCGGCACGTAACCGCGATCGGTCTGCTGGTGTTCGACTTTGCGGGGCGTATTCATGGCGACTCCAAGGCGATGCGTCGGTTCAATCAATAGTCTACGATGGGCAGCGCACATGAAGATTGTTTAGTTGTGTGATCATCGCTTTTGGGTGCAATATTATTGCGCCTCGATAGAAATCAACCGGGATATCATGCAAATGGGTACGCTGGACCGCACCGATCTGCGCATGCTGGCCGTACTGCAGAGCGAAGGCCGCATCACCAACGCCGAGCTGGCCGAACGGGTCAGCCTGTCGCCGTCGGCGTGCCTGCGTCGGTTGCAGCGGCTGGAAACCGACAAGATCATCACCGGCTATGCCGCGCAGGTCGATCCGCAGACGATAGGGCTCGGCCTGCAGGCGTTTGTGCGCGTGCAGCTGAGCAAGCATGAGAGTTCGGCGATCGAGGACTTCGTCAAACGCATCAATGACTGGGATGAGGTTGTGGCCTGTCACGCGCTCACCGGCGACATGGATTATCTGCTGCATGTGCATGTGGCGGATCTGCAGGACTTCTCGCGCTTCCTGCTCGATCATCTGCTCAATGCGGCCGGCGTCGCCGACGTCAATTCCAGTTTCGTGTTGCGCACGGTCAAGCGCTCGCCGTCGCTGCCACTGACCCAATTGCAGCGTTGAACGTTCAAGCGCGCGGTGATTAACGTTAAACTAACCGACTAATGAGCACCGACTTCGTTCCCGTGACCACGCCCGACCGGCGGCGCCCTCTGCGCTTTCTGTGGCGCGCGCCGCTGCTGCTGGTGCACATCCTGCTGGGAATCTTGCTGGCATTGATCGTCGGCGCCAGCGGTGACGCCGTCATGCGCGATGGACGCCCGCCGTTTTCGCACCGCCTGATCCGCTGGTGGTCGCGCATGCTGCTGCGTATTTTCGGCATGCGCCCGATATGCGTTGGCCAGCCGCTGAACGATGCGGTGCTGTTTGTGGCCAACCATACCTCGTGGATCGACGTCGTCATGCTGCACAGCCAGCGCGCCGCGTGTTTCGTGGCCAAGTCGGAGATTGCAGGCTGGCCGCTGGTCGGCTGGATGGCCTCGTCGGCGGGAACGATCTTTCATCGACGCGGCAACAATCACTCTTTGTCCGCCGTGATGCAGGTGATGGTCGAGCGGCTGCGAGCGGGTCGGTCGGTGGCGGTATTTCCAGAAGGCGGCAGCGGCTACAACGGCGTACTGAAGGTTTTCCATGCGCGCATTTTTCAGGCTGCGCTGGATGCGCCGGTGCCGGTGCAGCCGGTGGCGCTGCGGTTCGCCCGCAACGGTGTGCGCATCCTCGACGCCGGCTTCCGCGTCAACGAAAGCTTTGTGCACAATATCCTGCGTCTGCTTGGCGGTGCGCCGATGGATGCGGAAGTACATTTTCTCACGCCTGTGCCGGCGTCGCCGGATGCGCGTAGACGCATGGCGGAGCAATCGCGCGAGCGTATTGCGGGCGCGCTCGGTGATCCGCTCGTGGGCGACGTGGTCGAATGAGCCTTACGCACAAAAATCTGCTCAAGGCGGCCGATTTTTATCCGCCGCGCCTGCTGCGCAGCGGTCACCTGCAGACCTTGCTGTCGTCCAGCGGCGTGCGCCGTTACCTGCTACCCCGCGCCGCCAAAACGGTGATGCAGGACGCCGAACCGGTCGTGGTCGATGGCGGTGGTGGTGTGCGCTTGACCGGCGCCTATACGGCGCAGAAAACGCATCCGCGGTCGCGTGGACTGGCCGTGTTGTTTCATGGTTGGGAAGGCAGCGTCGATTCCACTTACGTTCTGCAAACCGGCAGCCGTCTGCTGCTTGATGGCTGGGACATCCTGCGGCTCAACTTTCGCGATCACGGCGAAAGCTTCGCTTATAACGAAGCGCTGTTCCATTCCAATCGCATCGACGAAGTGGTGCATGCGCTGGCCGACATCGCACAACGCTGGCCGTCACGGCCGATGGCCCTGGCCGGTTTTTCGCTCGGTGGCAACTTTGCCTTGCGCGCCGCGCTGAAGGCCCCGGCGCTGGGCATATCGTTGTCCTACGTGCTGGCGGTGTGCCCGATCATCGATCCCGCTGAAGGCCTGTTCTCGCTGGAGCGAAAAGCGCGCTGGTTCTACAACGCGTATTTCATGCAGAAGTGGCGCCAGTCGTTGCGCGCCAAGCAGGCCGCCTTTCCGCAGCAGCAATATTTCGAGCTGTCCGAACTCAAGCAAAGCATGCGCGGCCTGACCGAGGCATTGGTGCTGCGCCATACCGACTTCGGTTCGCTCGAGGAGTATCTGGACGGCTATTCGGTGGCCGGCGATGCGCTCGCCGGCATGCAGATTCCAGCGACCATCCTCACTGCACGCGACGATCCGGTCATTCCCATCAACGCGTTCGAGCAGCTGCAGCTGCCGCCGAATATCGAACTGGATATTTCCCGCTACGGCGGTCACTGCGGCTTTATCCGCGACTGGGGCATGACCAGTTTCAGCGACGACTACATCGCCGATCGTTTCAATGCGATTGCCGACAGCGCCGTTGCCGGCCTCCGTTGATCTTGCGCGTACCTATCGCCGACAACAACGCGCCGGCTTTTTGTCCACGCCAGCGCCAGACACGCCTTAATCCGGGAGTTTAGATGAACGCAGCAGCACGACACCCCCGAGGGTCGGCGGCGATCGCCGTCGCCATGCTTGTCGGCAACCTGTTCGTCGGCGCCGCCGCTCTGGCACGCCCATCGGCCGACGTGTTTCAGAGTTCATTCGAAGCAGGTCAGCCGTTGCCTCTGAAACCAGCGACGAATCCGGAATTTACCGCCGATGTGGCAGGCGGCCCGAACAAAGCGGCGGTGCTTACCGCCAAGCCCGGCGTGGGGTTCACCGGGCTGCACTCGCTGCATTATCGCGGTGGTGCCGGCGGCAGCCAGCAGCAGATGCTGTTCCATGTTGATCTGGCGGTGCAGCCCGATACGCAGCTTTCCTACGTGATTTTCCCGCAGCGCGTCGCCAACGACCTGCGCAATCCGTCCAATTACGTCGCGGTGGATCTGGTATTCGACGACGGCAGCCGACTGTCTACCCTTGGCGCCCGCGATCAACACCGCGTGCCTGCTTCAGCGCGCGGGCAGGGTGACGGCCGCGTGCTGTATCCGGATCAGTGGAATTTTGTCTCCGTTGATCTCGGACGCGTGGCAGCAGGTCGGCATGTGAAGCAGATCGTGCTGGACCACGATGGCCCCGCGGCCAATATCGAAGGGTATGTAGACGATATTCGTATCGGCAGTGAGTCGCCGGATCAGCGCCGGCAGCCGGTCGACTTCGTCGACACGCGCCGCGGCAGCAATGCCAACGGTCACTTCTCGCGCGGCAATAATTTTCCGGCCGTCGCCGTGCCGCATGGTTTCAACTTCTGGACGCCGGTAACCAACGCCGGCTCGAACTGGCTGTATCAGTATCAGGATCACAACGGCCCGGACAATCACCCGCGGCTGCAGGCCTTCCAGTTGTCGCACGAGCCGAGCCCGTGGATGGGCGAACGGCAAACACTGCAGCTGATGCCCGAGGCGCAAGCCAGCGGCGTGGCGCTGCTCGATCGCGACGCGCGTTCACTCGGCTTCATCCACGCCAACGAAACGGCGCACGCGCACGATTACCGCGTTATGTTCGATAACGGCATGGTGACCGAGATGGCGCCGACCGATCACGCGGCGCTGTTCCGCTTCAGCTTCACCGGCGCGAAATCGCAGCTGCTGTTCGACAACCTCAACGATCAGGGCGGCATCAGCCTTGACGCATCCGGAAGGAGCTTCAGCGGCTACTCCGACGTCAAGAGTGGACTGTCGACGGGCGCGACGCGATTGTTTTTTTACGGCACGGTCGATCAGGCGGTGCAGCAAAGCGGTCGCCTCACCGGCGACGGCCGCGACCACGTCGCCGCGTGGTTCGGTTTCGATACGCGCGCCAACAAGACAGTGAACCTGCGCATCGCGACGTCGCTGATCAGCGTCGATCAGGCGAAGCATAATCTCGCGCTGGAAATTGCTCCCAACGACACGCTGGAAAGCGTGCGCGATCGCGCGGCGCAGGCGTGGAACGCGCTGCTCGGTGCGATACAGGTCGACGGCGCCAGTCGCGATGAAAAGACCACGCTGTACTCCAATCTCTATCGCCTGTTTCTGTATCCCAACGAAGCCTACGAAAATACGGGTAGCGCTGCGCAGCCGGTATATCGCTACGCCAGTCCGTTCTCTCCACCAGCCGGTGCCGACACGCCGACGCAGACGGGCGCACGCATCGTCGATGGCAGGGATTTCGTCAACAACGGTTTCTGGGATACCTACCGCACCGCATGGCCTGCCTACACCTTGCTCACGCCGACGCAGGCCGGTGAAATGATCGACGGCTTCGTGCAGCAGTACCGTGACAGCGGCTGGATCGCGCGCTGGTCGTCGCCCGGCTACGCAGATTTGATGGTTGGCACCAGCGCCGATGTGGCTTTCTCCGACGCGTGGCTCAAGGGCGTGCACAACTTCGATGTCGCTTCGTTCTATCAGTCGGCGTTGAAGGATGCCTCCGTCGTGAGCCCGCTGGCCGGCACGGGCCGCAAGGGGCTGCAGCGGTCGATCTTCAACGGCTATACCGATACGGCGGTGGACGAAGGTCTGTCGTGGTCGATGGACGGCTATATCAACGACTTCGCCATCGGCAACCTCGCCGATGCGCTGGCGACGCAGCACGCGGCGAACGATCCGCACGCGGCGAACGATCCGTATGCGGCTTACTATGCCGATGACGCACGCTACTACCGCAATCGCGGGCTCGGTTACGTCAATCTGTTCGACGCCGAGGTGGGCTTCTTCGTCGGTCGTGCGGCCAACGGGCAGTGGCGCTACGGAAAATCGGATTTCGATCCGACCCGCTGGGGCGGCGACTATACCGAAACCAATGCCTGGAACATGGCCTTCCACGCGCCGCAGGATGGCGCCGGTTTAGCCGCGCTTTATGGCGGTCGTGCGGCGCTCGCCGCCAAGCTCGATACGTTCTTCGCCACGCCAGGCAACTTCAACGTCGGCGCCTACGGCGAGCCGATTCATGAAATGCTCGAGGCACGCGACGTGCGCATGGGCCAGTACGGCCACAGCAACCAGCCCTCGCACCACATTCTGTACATGTACGACGTTGCTGGCCAGCCGTGGAAAACGCAGGACAAGGTACGCGATGCGCTGTCGCGGCTCTATGTCGGCAGCGAGATCGGTCAGGGTTATCCCGGTGACGAGGACAACGGCGAGATGTCGGCCTGGTATGTGTTCAGTGCCGCCGGCTTCTATCCACTGCGCATGGGCACACCCGAGTACGTCATTGGCGCGCCGTACTTTCCGCATATGGACGTCCGTCTGGAAAACGGCAAACACATTGTCATCAACGCGCCCGCGGTCAGCGATACCAATCGCTATATCCAGAGCCTGAGCGTCAATGGTCAGCCGTGGAACCAGCTGACCTTGCCGCATGCGCTACTGGCGCAGGGCGCCACGCTTAACTACGTGATGGGACCAAAGCCTTCGTCCTGGGGCAGCGACACGTCGTCGCTGCCGGCCTCGCTCACCGCCGATGGAGTGAAGCCGCAGCCGATGCGTGATCTCACCGACGCGGGACAAGGCAACGCCACCAGCCAGCCCACGATAAGCAAACTCGATGCGCTGTTCGATAACGACTCCGATACCGAAGCTACGCTACCCGAGAACGCCTCGACAGTAAGCTGGCATTTCCCGCAAGCGCGCGAGGTAACCATGCTTACGCTGACGTCCGGCGCGAGCGCCGTCGCGTCTTCGGGCTGGCAGCTGCAGGCGTCTAGCGATGGCAGGCATTGGCACGCGCTGGCTGCAGGGGCGAAAGAACGTTTTCCCTTCGCCCATCAGACACGTGTGTTCGGTATAGAGAAGCTCGGTCGTTTTGCGTATTACCGGTTGAGCTTTCCAGCCAACACCGGTAGTACGGCGAGGTCGCTGTCCGAAATCGAACTGATCGGGCCGGCAGAATAAAGGATCAGTGGGCTATGTCGATCGCTCGTTGGCGCATCCAGCAGGCCACGCTCATCCGCTGACGCGTGGCCGGGAGAACCTCGTGCTCGAACTGCGCCGAAAGAAACAACACCAGCGTGCCGCCGCGCGGATAGATATCGCGATGAGTGGCATCGCCAAGATATAGCCGAAGAGCCCCGCCTTCGACGTCTTGCCAAGCGGCGTTGAGATAGAACACGGCGGACACCACACGTGCATCGCTGCGGTGCAGCTGGTCCAAATGCCGTGAGTAGCCCGCACCGGCCGGATACACAGCGTACTGAGATTCGCTGTCGACGAGGCCGAGCATCAGCTGGCGGCTCAGCGCGGTACGCAGCTCGTTGATACGGTTCGCGAAGGCCTGCTGTGGAACGCTCATCGCGCTGGACGGGAACCAGCGCGTGCTGTCACCGCGCAGCAAGGTAATGGCGCGATCCAAACCGGTGGCGGCGGGCGTCAGCAGATCCGCAGCGTGCATGGCCGTGCATTCGCTGGCGAGCGCCAGCGTCTGCGCAGGGGTCATCAAATGATGGATCACGCACCAGCCACGCGCAGCGAGCGCGCGGACCGCGACATCGAATTCGTGCAAAGGCATGGCGGATATGCTCGGTCATGCGCGTGAGAGCGACGGTGCCCTTGTGGGCAGTCTCGACCAGGCATGGAGGAGGAAGTTTGCAGCCGATGTGCGTGGTGATGCGGCAAGCTGGAGCGGTGCGCGCGCTTAAGCATACGCTGAAAGCGCACGTCGCCGACGTCCGGTAACGGGTCAGTTTGAAATAAGTAATGGGTGGGGCGTTTTGACGGTGTCCGCGGTTAGCGGTTCGGACGGTCGTGCTGCTGTCAAACAATGACGACCGACTCGTCGCGCGCGGCGCCGATTTGCGGGATCTGATGCCCGGTCAAATCTTCAAGGTTCGGGGCTATAACCCACGATGACCCCAAGCGCGTCTGCGGCTACCGATTGATCGCTGGCAGCCTCCGAGTTACGACTCGGCAGTGATATCGGTGAACGCCTGGGTCGCTGCATCCAGGTGGGCTTCCATCTCGCGGGCTTTCGCCTTGCCTACGCGCTTTGCAATGGCTTGATTGAGTTCTTCCCTGACCTCGGCACAGGCGGCTTTCACCGACTTGCCGCGTGACGTCATTCTGACAACCTTGGCGCGCGTGTCGCTGAGGTCCGGAACTTGCTCCAGATAGCCTTGAAGCTCCATTTGCTTCACCTGCTGGCTCATGGCCTGCTTGGTCACCCCGGCACGTTGTGCCAGCGTGGTCGACCGCGTACCGCCTTCGTCAAGCAGCCACAGCAGGCTGGCGGACGCAAACGGGAAGTCGACGTATCCGCGCTGGGCGAGCCTCGTCACCACAGCGGCAGCGTGGGCACGTGCAGCTGTCAGAAGGCCCCGGGCGACGTTGGGAGAAGTTGGGCTCATCAGGCAATGGTAAATTCGGTTGACTATTAAAAAGTAGCATGCAAAACTCATGCACAAATAGTCAATTTACTTGACCAACGTGGAAGAGCAGCAAAGGGCGGCTCTAGAGAAATCATATGGCAATCCTTCTTAATATCCAATCGAGCCCGCGCGGAACAGCGTCGCTCTCTCGCATCCTTAGCCAGGACTTTGTCGACGAGTGGACGAAAACGCACGGTGACGGGACGGTCGTGTTGCGTGATCTCGCGGAGACTCAACTCCCCTTTGTAAGCGCGCCGTGGATCGGCGGCATCTTTCTTCCGGCAGAACAACGATCGGCCGAGCAGCAGGATGCACTCAGGATCTCGGATGCGTTAATTGCCGAACTGTTTGCAGCGGACCACATCGTGATCGGGACGCCGATGTACAACTTCACCGTCCCCGCCAATCTGAAGGCCTGGATCGACCTGATCGTGCGTCCACGGGCCACGCACTCCGGGCCACCGGAGCGCAAAGGGCTGGTCATGGGAAAGCGTTGCACCATCATCATCGCCTCGGGCGGCGTCTACGATGAAGGCCTCCCAGCGGCGGCATCCGACTACGAGTCCGGCTATCTCAGGCGCATTCTTGCCTTCATCGGTATTTCGGACGTTGAGGTTGTAATGGCGGGCGGAACGGCCGCCGCGGCCTTCGGATCGACCACCTTGGAAGAGCTTGCTCTTCAGTTTCGCCCGGCTGTTCTTGCCGCAGCTCAGTAGAGAAGGTCCGCCCAGTTGTCGATAATTTGAGCCCTGCCGGACTCTTCGAAACATGGAAGTCACATCGAGCGCAAGCCATACGGCGCGGGATGCGCCTTTTTCTCGATGGTTCAACGGATTCAGCAAAAAGGCCGAAAATCGCGTCAAAGCCGCGCGAGCCCTAAAAAAAGATAATTACAACGGCTTTTCATCCACGATGCCGCTATCGCTTGCGCAACGGTTCCAGCAGCGAAGACAGCCCGTTGTGGTCCAGCTCCAGCATTAGCGCCAGCAAGCGGCCCAGATCGCCCTTGGGGAAACCCTTGCGGGCAAACCACGCCAGATACGCGCCGGGCAGGTCCGCAATCAGGCGGCCCTGGTATTTGCCGTAGGGCATGGTATCGGTCACCAGCCGCTGCAGATCCTCTGCTTCCATCGCTTGATGTCTCTGGGGTTATTTGGCGAACAGCGTCGAGCGATCGGCGAAGGCCTTGAACTCCAGCGCATTGCCGCAGGGGTCGCGCAGAAACATCGTGGCCTGCTCGCCGGGCTGGCCCTTGAACCGCACGTGCGGCTCGATCACAAAACACGTGCCGGCCGCGCGCAGCCTATCGGCCAGCACATGCCACTCGTCCATCGACAACACCAGACCGAAGTGGCGCACGGGCACGTCATCACCATCGACATCGTGCGCGGAAACGCCTGTGGCTTCGTCGGGTGCCAGATGCGCCACGATCTGGTGACCGTGGAAATCGAAATCCACCCAGGCATCGCTGGAGCGCCCTTCCGGGCAGCCGAGCAGCTCGCCGTAGAAGCGTCGCGCGTTCGCCAGGGAGGTCACAGGAAAGGCGAGATGAAAAGGGGAGAGAGTCGACATGGTTGATCTGTGGGCGGGTGGTCATCGAAGACCGGCGGCAAAGCATTGCTTCCAGCGCCGCTGCGGTCAATGGCGACGAACTCGGTCGCGCTATGCTGAATCGACTACTCCCGTCCGGCGTCATTCATGCGCAACGGCCACATCGTCATCGCTACCGTTGGCTCACTGGGCGATCTTTTTCCGTTTCTGGCCATTGGTCAGGCGCTACGCGCGCGCGGACATCGCGTGACCATCGCCACGCACGAGATTCACCAGGCGACGATCGAGCAGGCAGGTCTGTTTTTTGCCAATGCCAGCGGCATTCCCGAGCCACAAGATCGCGAGATCTTCACTGCCCGGGCATTCGATCGCTGGCACGGGCCGCGCTTCGTCGTGCATGATTTCGCCGCGATCGACGTTCAGGCGAGCTATGAAAAGCTGGCGCCATTCGTTGCGACTGCCGATGTGTTGATCACCACCACGCTGGCTTTTGCGGGACAGATCCTCGGCGAACAGTTGAGTGGCGCCGGTAAGCTTTACTGGCTTTCGGCCGTGCTGGCGCCGGCAGGCTTTCTTTCGGCTTACGAACCGCCGGCAACCGGTATCGGGCTGATCGACCGCTTCTTCAGCCGTTCGCCTCGGCATGGTCGCTGGTTGCAGCGTGCAGCCAGACGCATCACCCGGGAATGGACGGCGCCAGTGCGCGATTTTCGTCGCTTGTTGGGCTTGCCGCCGGTGTCGCCGCTGGGCGATCCGTTTCATCAGGGCCAGCACGCAGCTCAGGGCGTACTGGCCCTGTTCTCGCCGCTGCTCGGCAAGCCGCAGCCGGACTGGCCGCGCCAGGCTCACGTCACCGGTTTCGCCCGCTATGCGCAGACGACGACACTCGACGCTTTATTGACGAGGTTTCTCGACGACGGACCGCCGCCGCTGGTTTTCACGCTCGGCTCCACCGCCGTCCACATGGGCGCGGCATTCCTGCGCGAAAGTCTTGCGGCCGCCCTGCGGCTGGATCAGCGTGCGGTGCTTTTCACCGGGTCGCCAGCGATGCGCGCCAAGCTGCCTGCGGTTTTGCCTGCAACGATTCATGCGGTCGACTATGCGCCGCATGCGGCCCTGTTTCCGCGTGCGGCGGTTGTCATACATCACGGTGGTATCGGCACCAGCAGTGAAGCGCTCTGCGCCGGCAAGCCGATGCTGGTGGTGCCGCACGGATTCGATCAGCCGGACAACGCGGCGCGTCTGCAACGGCTGGGCGTAGCCGAGGTTTTACCGGCGTCGCGTTACCGCGCCGACCGCGTGTCGCGGCTGTTGCAGAAGCTGCAACAGGAAATGGCTTATCGTCATTGCGCCGAAGCATCCGCGGCGATTCTGCACACGGAGAATGCCGCGCACCGTGTCGTAGACATCATCGAGGCGCTCGGTACGAGCTAGGCCTTTTCAAGCACGCACAGCAGCGACACGCCGAACGGAAAATTGAAGTGCTTCAGCCAGCCACGTTCGGCCGTGAAAACCTTTCTGAAAAGGTTGTTGACGAAAGCGGCCGGCACTTTTCCACCAGCCGCGGCCTTGCTGCCCAGCAGCCGTTCCTTGACGCGTACAGCTGCCGCGATCGGAAACAGAAGCGTATTGAAATGCGACATGCGTGCAAAACGATATCCGCTGGCGTGCACTTTCTCGCGTATCTCGTGCGATGAATAGCGCCGATGGTGGTGCAGAAATCTGTCGTGTACGCCGTACATCCACCGGTAGGCCGGTATGGTAATCAGCACGCGCCCGTTTTCCGTCAGTAGCGCGCGGATGGCCGCCAGCGTCTCCGAGTCCTGCTGGATGTGTTCCAAAACATCGAATAAGCAGATCAGGTCGAAGCGTTCGTCTTTGAAGGGAATACGGTCCGGGCAATAACCGGCGCGAATGTCGTAGACGCCCCCGGTCTTTTTCGATGCAATGGTACGGGCGCTCTCCTCCATATCGAAAGCGCTGACCTTACCGAAGGCTGACAACATAGCGAGGTTGCCACCGGTGCCGCAGCCGATTTCAAGAATTCGGGCATTTTTTGGAAGCCCCAGTCGCTCGAGTAACGACGTAATGATGGCCCGCCGCCCGGTGAACCACCAATGCCGCGATTCCACCTCGGCCATCTCGATATAAGCGGCGGGATCCAATCGTCGTTTCCTCAAAAGTGAGCGTGTTGAACGCCTAGCCTAACCGCATAGACCCGATTCATCGAGTAAAAAGGCGACGCGGTCTGCTCGTTTGGGGAATTGGCGATGGCGTCTTCCGGGGGCATGGCTGCGGCAAGGCGCTCGTGAAAATCCTTGGCAGAAATTGATCGCCACATGATGCTGCGGCCTGAAAGGAGGGTGCCTGCCGAGCTACGGGCTTGGCGCTCCAGACACTGATCGAACGTCGCTAGGGCGTGCAGATCATGCTCCACTCTCTTCACATGGGCATGGCGTGAGGTGTGGGTGAATGCTCTACCCCAGACCGAGTAAGGGTTTGCGGCATGTATTCCCCACTTTGGCTACCATTCAAAAGGACACCGCCATGCTTCACTACGCACTGGTTTTTCTGGTTATCGCAATTATCGCAGCGGTACTAGGCTTCGGCGGCATTGCCGGCGCGGCTGCGGGTATCGCAAAAATCCTTTTCATCATCTTTCTGATTCTGGCCGTGCTTGCGTTTTTCCGCCGCGCTAGATAACACCACAGAGCATGCTGGGAGTGGCGGGTGGCGGCGTGACTTCCTTTTCTAACGCCTCGACGTCATGCGTCATCGTCATTTCCCTATGGAGCGCCTCATGAACAAGCAAGTACAAACACCCGAAGAACTTGTCGGCAATCGTATCGACGAAAGCGCCGAACGCGTCAAGCAGGCGACCTCCAGCGCGGTGGCCAGCACCAAGGAAGCGGTGGAGCGGGCGGCAGATACGGTAGAAGACAGCCTGCACCGGGCGACCGACAAGGTGGCGGACGCGGCCAACCGCACCACCGACAAGGCTGTGGAACTGGGTGAGCGCGGCCGTGAGGTTTACGACGGCACCATGGACAAGGCTGACGAGTGGCTGGAAGTGGCGCGTGACTACGTGCGTGAAAAGCCGGTGCAATCTGTCGCCATTGCGCTCGGTGCTGGCTGGTTGCTCGGTCGAATCCTGCGTCGTTGATCGCGCGGCTTCGAGGGGTAGCTAATGCAAGCATCAAAACCTGAACGCGAAACGGCGGCGCCAGAAACGGCGCCGCTTTCGTCTGGTCTGCTGTCCGAACTGGGGCAGCTGGGGCGGGCGATAAAGCACCTGTTCGGTGCCCAGCTGCATTTGCTGGCGGCCGAACTTGGGCTGGCGCGCGCGGCGGTGTCGTGGATGCTGATTGCCGGACTCGCGGCCACCGTGGCGGGCGTCGGACTGGGCCTGAGCGTGCTCGCGTTTATCGGCTTGCTGCTGGCAAAGTGGCTCGGTTCATGGATACTCGCGCTGCTGGGCCTGTGCGTGCTGCAGCTGCTTTTTCTGGTCGGTTCCATGGTGCTGTTTCGCCGTTGCATGCACTGGATGAGTCTGCCCATTAGCCGTAGCGAATGGAGGCAAATGATGAGCGAAACGGTAAGCAAGGCTAAACGCGAAATCGCCGCCGAGCGCGGTCCGCTCGGCGAAGCCGTCAAGCCGCACACGGCTGAGGGAGATCGCGCATGAGCCTGTTCGCTCAGTTGGCCAAGGTGCGCGTCGCCCGCGCGGAAATGCATCTGGCGCGGAACGAGTTCAGCGCGCCTGCATCTGCGCTGCTGGCGCGTGGCCAGAGAAATCCGCTAACCACGGTGGGTGCAGCCGCCGGTGCGGGCTTCGTCTTGGGCACGCTCAACGTGCATCCGTTGCGCGTGCCTGGACTCAGCGCGCTGCTGGGCGGCGGGCTGGCCGAAGTCGTGACGCACGGCACCAAGATCATTGCCGAACTTGGATCGTTTGGTTTGGGTGGTTCTGCTCCTCCAGCAGACAGCGCCGGTAATGAGGGCAGTTCGCCCGATTCTGGCGACGGCCAATCCGCGTGACGCTCTCGACGATACGCTGGCCGAAGATGGTTCGGGTCGCCTTTGTATCGTCGCGGAGATCAAAATTTTCTTTTTTTGAAGAAGTTATCGCTCAACTCGCGCGCGGCCGGAGTTAGCTGTGAACGAACCGGGGCATTTGCCGACACACGATGACGTCACGACGGCGCGCAGTGGCGTGGCGCCGCTGACGGCCGAGGAAACGATACCGCCGAGCGCCGGGTTTGTCGTGAGCCGTCGCTCGCGCGCGACCACACGCGGCGCGCTGCGGCACCTGCGTGCGATCCGCGTAATTTTGAACGGCCTGCTGATGCTGGCGCTTTTGTACACCGTCACGCTGACCAAATCGCTGCTGATTCCGCTGGTGCTGGCGGCTTTCCTGGGGCTGGCGCTGAATCCCATCGTGGCGTCCGGCGCCCGTCGTGGTCTGCCACGATGGCTGTCCGCCAGCGTGTTGATGCTGGCCTTGATCGGCTCGCTCGCGTTCGGCGTCAGCAAGGTCGCGCAGCCCGCGATGGGCTGGATCCAGGGCGCGCCGACGACCATGAAAGAGCTGTTGCCGAAGTTCCGCAGCGTTACCGCACCTTTCGAGATGGCCAATCGCGCGACGCAGAATCTGGTCAACGGCCCGTCCGCGCGCGGTCACGCCGCGACGCCATCCAGCGCCGCCTCGTTCAGTCCCTGGGATGTGCTGTCCACGGCACCGACCGTGCTCGCCGCGGTGTTGACGGTCACGCTGCTGGTGTTCTTTTTTCTGGTGTTTGGCGATACCTTGCTGCGACGGCTGGTCGAAATCGTTCCCGACTTTCAAGCCAAGCGGCATGCGGTGTTGATTGTGCGCAGTATTCAAACCGAGGTGTCGCGCTACATTCTCACCACGTCGCTGATCAACCTCAGCCTAGGTCTGTTTACGGCGGGCATGCTGTGGTGGTTGAAGATGCCCGACCCCTTGTTGTGGGGTACGGTGGCCATGCTGGCTAACTACATTCCCTATGTCGGTGCGATCAGCACCACGACGATCCTGATGATGGTCGGCCTGGTGCATTTCGATCAGCTTGGCGCGGCTCTTTTGCCAGCGCTGTGCTTCATCGGTTTTACCATCGTCGAAGGCAACCTGATCACGCCGATGGTGCTGGGCCGACGCATGCGCGTCAGCCCGATCGCGATACTGCTTTGGCTGCTCATCTGGGGCTGGCTATGGGGGATTCCCGGCGCCTTGCTGGCAGTGCCGATGTTGACCAGCGTCAAGTTGATCGCGGAACGGATTCGCGGATGGAACTGGTTCGCGGTGATGGTGCAGCGCTGATTGAACACGGCCGTGCAGCAGCCGTATCCGAAGCGCGATACATCACCACGCCATCGGCTGGCGATCACGAAAAAAAAGGCCGTTCATTGACATTTTTGCGGACAGACAAGCCGCCCAGACGATCCCCTCCGCGCCATCGCCGATAGCGCGTCCGCCGGGGCCGCCCATGTCGGTGGCGGTCCATCCGGGGCATACCGCATTGATCAGGATACCGCTGCCTTCGAGCTCGGCCGCCAGCGTGCGGGTGTACATGTTCAACGCCGCTTTCGACACCCGGTAGGCCGGACAGGTATCGCCGTCAATCGTGCTGGAGCCGCAGCCGCTGGAAACGTTGACGATGCGTCCGAAGCCATGGACGCGCATCAGCGGGAGCATGGCCTCGTTCATGCGCCATGCGCCAAACAGGTTGAGATCGAGCGCGGCCTGTACGGTATCGAGCGAGATTGAGGTCGGCCGCGCGTTGACGTCGTAGTAGCCACCGGCGTTATTGACCAGGACGTCCAGACGTCCATAGGAATTTTCGATCAGGCGTGCAGCAGCGTTGATATCTTCCGGTCGGGTCACGTCCAGCTTCACTGCCACCACGTCGGCGCCGGTGTAGCGCAACGCCTGCGCGGCGCGCTCGCCGAGGTCGAGCTTGCGGCTGCCCAGCAGCACCGTCATGCCGGTGGCGGCCAGCTGGCGCACGACCTCCAGACCGAGTCCGCGGTTGGCGCCGGTGACCAGCGCGATCTGCTGGGCCAGCGGCGGTGCGGTGGAGAGCCGCGTCGCGCGCTGAGATTTCCAGCGCGTGACCGTGGGGGCTGAATTCATGGCGCACTGGCCAGATCGCTACAGTGCTCGTTGCCGCAGGCCTGCCAGCCGCCGCCAAGCGCCTTGTAGATCGTGATGGCCTGCAGATTGATGCCCGCTTCGGCTTCGGCAAGTTGATCTTCGGCGGTGAGCTGGGTGCGCTGGGCGTCGAGCAGCTCCAGATAATCGGTGGCACCAGCCTCGTAGCGGATGCGCGCCAGCTCGGCGGCGCGCGTGCTTTGTTTGGCCTGCTCCTCCAGCTTCTGCACGCGCACGCGCTGCTGGTTGTAGCCGACCATGGCGTTGTCGACATCTTCCAGCGCGGTGAGCACGGTGCGCTGATAGTTGGCCGTTGCCTCATCGGCGCGGGCTTCGCTCGCCTTGACGCCTGAGCGCACGCGCTGCACATTGAGGCCGTCCCAGCTGATGCTCGGCGCCAGCGAAAACGCGCGTGAATCGGCGCCGCCAAAGTCATGGCTGTTTCCGGCCAGAAAGCCGACAAAACCACCGAGCGAGATATGCGGAAACCAGTCGGCCTTGGCTACACCGATGCGTGCATTGGCAGCAGCCAGCTCGCGCTCGGCGACGCGAATGTCCGGCCGGCGTGCGAGCACGTCGCCGGCATTGCCGATCGGCAGTACGGTGTCGATCGGGCGGAAGGTTTTCGGTGACAGATCGATGTCGAGTTCGCCCGGCCGTTCGCCGAGCAGCACCGCAAGGCGGAAGGTATCGGCCTGCGCCTGGATCTGCAGCGGCGGCAGCTGCGCCTCGACCGCGGCCAGGCGCGCGCTGGCGCTGGCGACATCCTGATCGGAACCGGTGCCGACGTCGGCGCGGCTCTTGATCAGCTTGAGCGAATCGTGCAGGTTGCCGATATCGCGCTGGGCCACGTCGATGCGCAGCTGGGTGCCGCGCAGGTCGAAGTAGTGACGCGCGACTTCGGCGAACAAGGTGACCTGCGCATCTTCCAGCGACGCGGCGCCGGCTTCGGTGTCGGCACGCGCGGCCTCGACCGAGCGGCGAATGCCCCCGAACAGGTCCAGTTCCCAGCTCGCATCGAAACCGGCCTGATACGAGGTGATGGTTTCACGGTAGGTGGTGAAGCCGGGCTGCTGTTCGCGGCTGCGCGTGTAGCTGGTTTGAGCCTCGATGTCGGGCACCTGCCGCGAGCGCGCCGTGCCGAGCTGCGCCCGCGACTGGTTCAGGCGGGCCAGCGCGATTTTCAGATCCGGGCTGTTTTTCGCGGCGCGCTTGATCAGCACATCGAGCGTGGGGTCGTTGAATTGCGCCCACCAGTTGGCCTGAAAATCGCGCGCCGACTGCTGTGCGGCGTCGACGCCCTGCAACGTGACCGGCTTCTCTACCGGACGGTGATAGTCCGGGCCGACGGTGATGCAGCCGGCGAGGAGCAGCGCGCTCGCAAGAGCGCTCAAACGGAAAAGCGAAGTCATCTCAGTGTTCCTCGAAAGCGGGAGCGGGCAGCGCGTCGTGACGGGCCTTGCGTGCGGCGCGGCGGGCCGCGCTGTTTTCGCTCCAGCGGCGGATCAGCACGTAGAACAGCGGGGTGAACACCAGGCCGAAGAAGGTGACGCCGAGCATGCCGGAGAACACCGCCACGCCCATCGCGTGGCGCATCTCCGCACCGGCGCCGTGCGACAGCACCAGCGGCACCACGCCCATGATGAAAGCGAACGAGGTCATCAGGATCGGGCGCAGCCGCAGTCGCGCCGCTTCCAGCACGGCCTGCACGCGATCGAGTCCTTCGAGGATCTGCGCCTCGCGGGCAAACTCGACGATCAGGATCGCGTTCTTGCAGGCCAGCCCCACCAGCACGATCAGTCCGATCTGGGTAAAGATGTTGTTGTCACCGCCGCTCAGCCACACGCCGGTAATCGCGGACAGCAGCACCATCGGCACGATCATGATCACCGCCAGCGGCAGGGTCAGGCTTTCGTACAGCGAAGCGAGCACCAGGAACACCAGCAGCACCGACAGCGGGAACACCAGCACCGCGGTATTGCCGGCGAGAATCTGCTGATAGGTTAGCTCGGTCCACTCGAACGACATGCCGTTGGGCAGGTTGTTCTTGGCCAGCCGCTCCATCGCATCCTGCGCCTGGCCCGTGCTGTAACCGGGCGCGGCGCCACCGTTGATTTCCGCGGTGGGGAAACCGTTGTAGTGCTGCACGCGATCCGGTCCCACGCTTTGCCGCACGCTGACAAACGAACCCAGCGGCACCATCTCGCCTTTCGCGTTGCGTGTCTTCAGCTGGGTGATGTCCTGCGGCTCGTGGCGGAAGCTTGGTTCGGCCGAAACGTTTACCTGGTAGGTGCGACCGAAGCGGTTGAAGTCGTTGACGTAAAGCGAACCGAGGTAGGCCTGCATGGTCTGGTAGACATCACTCAGATCGATGCCTTCAGCCTTGGCCTTTTCACGATCCACGTCGGCATCGATCTGCGGCACGCTGACCTGATAGCTGGAGAACAGCCCGGCCAGCGCCGGCTCCTTGTGACTCGCCGTGATCAGGTTCTGCGTCTGTTTGTACAGCTCCTCGAAGCCCTGATCGCCGCGATCTTCCACCTGCATGCGGAAGCCGCCAATCGTGCCCAGACCGTTCACCGGCGGCGGCGGGAAGATCGCGATATAGGCGTCCTGAATCCCCGCATATTGTTTCTGCAGCGCCGCGGTAATCGCGCCGGCCGAGAGCGATGCATCGCGCCGCTCCTCGAACGGTTTCAGGGTCACAAAGACGATGCCGGAGTTCGTGCTGTTGGTGAAACCATTGATCGACAGGCCGGGGAATTCGACCGCGCTCTCCACGCCCGGCTGCTTTAGCGCGATGTCGCTCATGCGGCGAACCACGGCCTCGGAGCGATCCAGCGACGACGCGTCGGGCAGCTGCGCGAACGACACCAGATACTGCTTGTCCTGCGCCGGCACGAAACCGGTCGGTACCTTGGCAAAGCCGAACACGCCCAGCAGCACCAGCCCGCCGTAGATGATCAACGCCACCGAACCGGCGCGAAGCACGCGCTGCACGCCGCCGACGTATGCGTTCGCACTGCGCACGAAGAAGCGGTTGAACGGACGAAATAGCCATCCAAACGCGCGATCAATGCCGCGGCTTAGTGCGTCCTTCGGTGCGCCGCGTTCTTTCAACAGCAGCGCCGACAGCGCGGGACTCAGGGTCAATGAATTGAACGCGGAGATTACGGTGGAGATGGCAATGGTCAGCGCAAACTGCCGATAGAACTCGCCGGTCAGACCGCTGATGAAGGCCGCCGGCACAAACACCGCGCACAGCACCAGGGCCGTGGCAACAATGGGGCCGGTCACTTCCTTCATCGCCTGACGCGTGGCGTCTTTCGGCGACAGCCCGTGCTCGATATGCCGTTCGACGTTTTCCACCACCACGATGGCATCGTCGACCACGATGCCGATGGCCAGCACCAGGCCGAACAGGGACAGCGCGTTGAGCGAGAAGCCGGCCAGATACATCACAGCGAACGTGCCGACCAGTGATACCGGCACCGCCACCAGCGGAATGATCGAGGCGCGCCAGGTCTGCAGGAACAGGATCACCACCAGCACGACCAGCAGAATCGCCTCGAACAGCGTGTGCACCACCGCTTCAATCGAGCCGCGCACGAATACGGTCGGGTCGTAGACAATCTTGTAGTCGACGTCCTGCGGAAAATCCTTCTTCAACTGCGCCATGGTGCTGCGCACTTCGTCGGAAATGTGGATCGCGTTGGAGCCTGGCCGCGCGAAGATCGGTAACGCCACCGCCGGCTTGTTGTTGAGCAGACTGCGCAGTGAATAATCGCTGGAGCCCAGCTCGACCCGCGCCACGTCGCGCAGATAAGTCACGCCGCCGGACGGATCGGTGCGCACGACGATCTTGAGAAACTGGTCCTCGGTGACCAGTCGCCCCTGCGTGTTGATGTTGAGCTGAAAAGCGTTGTTGTTCGGGCCGGGCGAGGCGTTCAGTGCGCCGGCGGCGACCTCGATGTTCTGCTCCCTGATCGCATGCACGATGTCGCCGGTGGTCAGGCCGCGATTGGACAGGCGCTGCGGATCGAGCCACACGCGCATGCTGTATTCGCCGGCGCCGAAAATCTGCACGTCGCCAACGCCATCCAGCCGGGCCAGCTGATCCTTGATATGCAGGCGCGCGTAGTTCGACAGGTACAGCATGTCGTAACGCTGATTGGGCGAAATAAGATGCACGACCATGGTCAGGTCGGGCGAGCTTTTCTTTGTGGTCACGCCGAGCCGCTGCACTTCTTCGGGCAATCGCGGCAGCGCCTGCGCCACGCGGTTCTGCACCTGCACCTGGGCGTTGTCGAGGTCGGTGCCCAGGGCGAACGTGACGGTCAGCGTCATCGCGCCATCGCTGGTCGCCTGCGAGGCGGTATACAGCATGCCCTCAACGCCGTTCATCTGTTCTTCGAGCGGCGTGGCGACGGTCTCGCCGATCACCTTCGGATTCGCACCCGGATAGGTGGCATGCACCACCACGGTCGGCGGCACTACTTCGGGGTACTCGCCGATCGGCAGCTTGAACAGCGAGATGGTGCCGGCGATCAGCAGCAGTACCGACAACACGCCGGCGAGGATCGGTCGATCCACAAAATATTGAGCGAGCTTCATCTGATCAGTCCTGCGCGCTGGTCAGCGCATTGCCTGCGGGAGCGCCGCCGCCGGCAATCTGGGTGGCGTCGGTGTCAAGGCGCCGGGTGGTCATGGCGACCTTGGTCGGGTTCACCTCGATGCCGGGATGCACGTGCTGCAGGCCGTTCACCACGATCACATCATTTGCGCTGAGGCCATCGGTGACGACGCGCAGCCCGTCGATCAGCGGGCCGGTGGTGATCTTGCGGTAGTCGACCTTGTCGTCCTTGTCGAGCACGTAGACGAACTTGTTGCCCAGGTCGGTGCCGACCGCGCGGTCGTCGATCAACGCGCGCGGCTGCTTGCTTTCGCTGCGCAGCTGCATGTGCACGTAAAGGCCAGGCGTGTAGCTTTGGTCGCTGTTGTCGAACACCGCGCGCAGACGAATCGTGCCGCTGGCGGCGCTGAGCTGGTTGTCGACAAAGTCGATGTGACCGGTGTGCGGAAAGCCGCTTTCATCGGCCAGCGCCATGCTGATCTGCGGCGCGGCGCCGTGCTCGCGGCGAATGCGGTCAAGCTTGAGAAAGCTGTGCTCGTCGACGTCGAAATAGGCATACACCGGATTGACGCTGACCACGCTGGTCAGCACGTCGTTCGGCGTGACCAGGTTGCCCGCGGTGATCAACGCATTGCTGACGCGGCCGTCGATCGGTGCGCGCACTTCGGTGAACTCGCGATTGAGCCGCGCGTTTTCCAGCGCTGCGGTGTCGGCCGCGACCTGACCTTGCGAACTCAGCGCCGCGGTGCTCATGCGATCGGCTTCTTCGCGCGATACCGCGCGCTGATCGAGCAGTTTCTGCGCGCGCTCGGTGTTGGCCTTGGCCAGCACCTGCTCGGCACGGGCCTGGCTCAGGTTGGCCTGCAGTCGATCGACCTCGGCCTGAAACGGTCGCGGGTCGATCTGAAACAGCAGCTGGCCCTTTTTGACCGTAGCGCCTTCGGTGAACTGCACGCTGTCGATGTAGCCACCGACGCGGGGATGTATCTGGATCGTATCGACAGCCTGCAGCCGACCGGTAAATTCATCGCTGTCGCTGATGGTGCGCACCAGCGTCTGCGCCACGGTGACGGCCGGCGGTGGCGGGGTGCTGCTGGTCTGGGCATGAGACTCGCCATGTTCGCCGAGCACAGCCCAGCTGCCGATGACCAGGGCAATGGCCAGTGCGAGGGGAATCCAGCGTTTTTTGGTGGTGGTGTTGAGCATGTCGATCTCCAGAAGCAGGGCACGAAGGCATGGCCATCGGCGAAGGCTGGAGAGGATAGGTGTACCAGGCGGTATAGAAAATCCGCTCATCAGGCACTACACTCGTGATCCTCAGTCACGAATCAGTGAAAAAACCGCCTTATGGAAGACTTTTCCGCCATAGCGACCTTCGTCCGCGTGGTCGAGGCCAAGAGCTTTGCCGCCGCCGCTAGCCAGCTCGGCATGACGCCGTCGGGCGTCAGCCGCGCCGTGGCCCGGCTGGAAACCCAGCTCGGCACGCGACTGCTCTCGCGTTCCACGCGCTCGCTGCGGTTGACCGACGACGGCGCCTCGTTCCACGCCCGCTGCAAGGAAATCCTCGCCGATCTGGCCGAGGCAACCGAGGCGCTGGGGCACGCGCGCATCCATCCGGTCGGCAAGCTGCGCGTGGCGGCCCATTCGGCGATCGGGCGCTCGGCGATCATTCCCAATCTGGTGGAGTTCGAGGCGCGCTATCCGGACATTCGCCTTGAACTGGCGATGTGCGACTTCCCGTTCGATCTCAACGAGGAAGGCTATGACTGCGCCATCCGCATGGGCGAGCTGGAAGACTCCAGCCTGATCGCGCGCAAGCTCGGCCACTTCGCCAACGTGCTGCTGGCCGCGCCGGCCTATCTGGCCCGGCACGGCGTCCCGAGCAGCATTGACGACCTGCGCAAACATCACTGCATCAACTACGTTTTCCCCAGCACGGGCAAGGCCTATCAGTGGCAGTTCGATACGCCCAGCGGACGAGTCGAGCTGGATATCGATGCGCACATGCTGATCAACGACGGCGAATCGGTGATCCAGGCCGCGGTCGCCGGGCTCGGCATCATCCAGATACCGCACTGCCTGGCCGCTGCCGCGCTGGCCAAGGGCGAGCTGGAAATCGTCATGCCGGACACGATTTCCACCGGCTCACCGCTGTGGATCGTCTACCCGCAAAAGCGCCATTTGTCCGCGCGCGTGCAGGCCTTCATCGAATGGGTGAGCGAGCTCTTCTCGCGCACCTGCGAACCGCAGTGTCGTTTGAACGCACAGCTGGCGGCGGCTGCCGCAACGGCAAACGAAGAAGTGGCGCGAATAACCGCGCGGGCGTGAGCGCCGTCGATCAACCTCAGGCGGCGTACATCAGCCGCCGGCCGGTACCAGCAGAAGCAGGGCCACGCCCAGCACGATGCGGTAAACCGCAAACGCGGTGAAACGATGGCTGCGGATATAGCCGAGCAGCCACTTGACCGCGATAAAGCCCACCACCAGCGAAACCAGGAAGCCGACAATCAGCGCAGTCCAGTCCTCGTGTGCGGCGCCGCCGCCTTTCCATACCTTGAGGAACTCGTAGCCGGTTGCCGCATACATCGTTGGAATGCCGACTAGAAAAGCAAATTCCGTGGCTGCTGCCCGGTTGCTCGTTCCGGCCAGCATGGCGGTGAAAATCGTGGCGCCCGAGCGCGAGGTGCCAGGGAACACGCCAGCCACCATCTGCGCGATACCAACCAAAATCGCCACCCGCCAGGTTACCTGCGTGCGATCGGACTGGTGCGCCGCGATCTGCTCCGCTGCGATCATCCACACGCCGCCAATGACGAGCGCCCATGCAATCGGCGTAATGGTTTCGGGCAATTTGAAGTGGAAGTGCACGACGATGATCGCACCGAGCACCGAGGTGATCAGAAAGCTGACGATGAGCTTCAGCAGATAATCGCGATTGACCGGATCGCGCCACTGCGAAAAAAGTTGCCAGATACGCTTCCAGTAAATGAAGGTGATGGCGAGAATTGCACCGGCCTGAATGCCGACATTGAAAAGATCAGAGCGCGCACCCAGCCCGAACTTTTCTGCAATCAGCAAATGGCCGGTGCTTGAAATAGGGAGAAATTCGGTGATGCCTTCGATGATGCCGAGCAGAATAACGTGGATCAAATCAGTCACGAGACGCAAACCTTGGTTGGCGCGGAGCAGCCGCGATCACAACAGCCTAGCGCAGGCGTACGCGCGGTGCGAAATGTGGCGAAGCAAAAGTCGCGACAGCGGCTATTGACCGCGGCAATGCCACCAAGCTATTTGAATGACTTGCGATCTAATTCCCCACCCGCCAGCTTCATCATCGGTAGTTCCACCGATCGTCGTCGGCCATAGCCAACCCACTGCGCACGCGGCGATCGCCGAACGCTATAAAAGCCGCGAAGTAGCGAACATCGAAAATAATTGCGTCGTGGTCTTGCAATGCACAAATAACTGAGGCACGATCAAGACGTCAACGAAGTTCGCGTCGCACCGTTTGGCCGCATAAATAATGCGCCATCGCGTCGCTTTAGCTTCGGGAGAGAAGGGGAAACCAATTCACAGACAGCGTTTTCTTGCGCGCTGTGACAGACGACCTTGACGAGGCGATCGGCGTGATCAGCCTCGAGCAATTTCAACCGGTGGCTTTGCCATCGGCTCTGCAGCTTGAATGCTTTTTTGCCTCGAGCCCTTACGCCGCCAAATTTTGGCAGCTCGGCTCAGTGTTTCCCGAATTTTCAAATTCAGACTTCAGCTTCCTGGATTCGCTTAGGCGTTTCCGTGCGTTCTCATGCCGTTGCCGATTCAAGCCGTTCTGGGGGCTTGCTTTGTCGACCCCGTAGAAAGCGTCAATCATGGATGGACGTCCAGACGTCCGAATGATTTTTGCTTTCACTACAGCAAAGGAGCAATCAACGATGAAGCAAAGTAAGCAATGGTTACTTGCAGGCGCCATGCTGCTGGGCGATTCGACCCTGGCCCTGGCTGATGATGCGCCGGTGAGCAAAGTGGTGGGAAGCGTATCGGCCGTGAACGATTACGAGTTTCGCGGGCTCTCGCAAACCAACCGCAAACCGGCCTTTCAGCCAAGTATCGAATACGACGACGCCAGCGGCTGGTATGCCGGCGCGTGGGGCAGCAACGTCAGCTGGTTGTCCGACGCCTCGACCGAAGAGGCGCATATTTCCAACAGCCTGGAAATCGACATCTACACCGGTTATCGCGGCAGCTTCAGCCCAGACTGGACCTACGATGTCGGCCTTTACGAGTATTACTACCCCGGAAACTATCCGCGCGGATTTACCAAACCCTACACGACCGAAGCCTATGCATCGATCGCCTGGAAGGGCATCGCGTTGAAGTATTCGTACGGGTTCACCAATTTGTTCGGTTTCGCCGGCAGCAAGCACAGCGACTACGTAGACCTTTCTTACAACTACGAGTTCGTGCCGACCTGGACGCTGAATACCCACGTCGGTCATCAGGACGTTCCCAACTACCCTGGTTTTTCCTATTTCGACTGGCGTATCGGCGTAACCAAGGCGTTTGCCAACGGATATTCGGTGGCGCTGGGCTACTACGACACCAACGCCAAACGCAGCAATTACACCAACGCGGATGGCCATTATGTGGGCCGCGCTACCGGCGTTCTCACCCTCAGCAAGGCGTTTTGATCGTGGCCCGTCGAGGGATTCGCTACCAATGCCTGAACTTATTTGAATAATTCATTTGAAAATTTGATAGAACTGGAACCGGTACCCGCCAGCCGCCGTGGGCAACCACGGCGGCATCATCACTCTGGAGATGTGCATGAAATTGATCAGCTGCATCATCCGGCCCTACAAGCTGGACGAAGTGCGTGACGCATTGACCAACGCCGGCGTCAGCGGCGTCACGGTCAGTGAAGTACGTGGCTTCGGACGACAGAAAGGCCACACCGAGCTCTACCGCGGCGCGGAATACGTCGTGGATTTCCTGCCCAAGCTCAAGCTCGAGGTGGTGATTGCCGACGAGTTGCTCGACACCGTGCTCGAGGCCGTTCAGCAGTCGGCGAAAACCGGCAGCGTGGGCGACGGCAAGATTTTCATCAGCACGGTCGACCAGGTCATCCGCATCCGCACCGGCGAACTCGACGCCGACGCCCTTTAACCCAGCCCCGCGAGGTTTCCATGAAACAGCTTCTGTTGATCCGCCACTCGCGCAGCCTGCCCGGGTGGATGTCGTCATTCGTGTTTTTGTGTCTACTTTTACTGACACCTTCCGCCTTCGCCGCAGCGCCCGTGCCGCAGATCGTCGACAAGGGCGACGTGGCCTGGATGCTCACCTCCACCCTGCTGGTGCTGCTGATGACGGTACCGGGGCTGGCCCTGTTCTACGGCGGCCTGGTGCGTTCCAAAAACGTGCTGTCGATCCTGATGCAGGTGATGACGGTGTTCTCGATGATCCTGGTGCTGTGGGTCATCTACGGCTACAGCCTGGCCTTCACCGAAGGCAATGCGTTCATCGGCGGCTTCAGCAAGCTGTTCCTCAAAGGCGTCACCAAGGACACGCTCTCGGCCACCTTTACCTCGACCGTGTCGCTGCCGGAATACGTGTTCATCGTGTTCCAGTCGACCTTCGCCGGCATTACCGGTGCGCTGATCGTCGGCTCGTTTGCCGAACGCATGCGCTTCCGCGCGGTGCTGGCCTTTACCGCGCTGTGGTTTACCTTCGCCTACCTGCCGATTGCGCACATGGTCTGGTTCGGGCCGGACGGCTTCATGTTCGCCAAGGGCGCGCTGGATTTTGCCGGCGGTACGGTGGTGCACATCAATGCCGGTATTGCAGGTCTGGTCGGCGCCTACATGGTCGGACCGCGCCTGGGTCTGGGTAAGGAGTCGATGAAGCCGCACAACGTCACCTACACCATGATCGGTGCGGCCCTGCTGTGGGTGGGCTGGTTCGGCTTCAACGCCGGCTCCAATCTCGAGGCGAACAGCGGCGCGGCACTGGCGTTCATCAACACCTTGCTGGCCACGGCCATGGCGGTACTGGCGTGGCTGATTGTTGAAGTCGTCACCCGAGGCAAGCCGTCCATGCTCGGCGGCGCTTCCGGTGCGGTGGCCGGCCTGGTGGCCATCACGCCGGCCTGCGGTACGGTGGGCCCGATGGGCTCGCTGGTAATCGGTGCACTGGCCAGCATCTGCTGCGTCTGGGGCGTGACCGGTTTGAAGAAGATCCTGAAAGCGGACGACGCGCTCGACGTGTTTGGCGTGCACGGTATTGGCGGCATTGTCGGCGCACTGCTGACCGGCGTGTTCAGCGCGGTGTCGCTCGGCGGCACCGGCTTCGGCGCGGGCAACACCACGATGGCCCAGCAGGTTGGCGTGCAGGCGCTCGGCGTGTGCATCACGCTCGTCTGGAGCGGCGTGGTGTCGGTAATCGTCTACCTGATCGTGAAGGCGATCTTCGGTCTGCGAGTCAGCCCGGAAGCGGAACGCGAAGGTCTGGACATCAGCTCGCATGGCGAAAGCGCGTACGAGGCCTGAGTTAGTGGTGATCGGCGGCCGGTTCACGCGGGTCAGCGTGGGCCGGTCGCGCAACGCTTCAAGATGGTGCAAACCCGCAGCAGCATTGCCCGTGTATGATGCGGTGGCACGGGTTGCAGACTGCCCGGTGCCGCGGTAAACACCGGTGCATGGCGGTTTTCCACCATGGCACGCCGCTTGCTAAAAATCTCTGTCACTCACCTACCGAGGTTGTTCTATGTCCGCCAAGAAAGTGCTCGATCTGATCCAGGAACACGAGGTCGAGTTCGTCGACTTCCGCTTCGCCGACATTCTCGGTGTCCATCATCACGTCAGCTTCCCCGCCCATTCGATCGACGATTCGACGTTCGAAGACGGCAAGATGTTCGATGGTTCGTCGATCTCGGGCTGGAAGGGCATCAACGAGTCGGACATGGTGCTGCTGCCCGATCCGGATACCGCCTATCTCGATCCGTTCAGCGCGCACACCCAGCTGGTTCTGCATTGCGACGTGCTCGAGCCGTCCACCATGCAGGCCTACGGCCGTGATCCGCGCTCGATCGCCAAGCGTGGCGAAGCCTTCCTCAAGTCCACCGGCATTGCCGACACCGCCTTCTTTGGTCCGGAGCCCGAATTCTTCATTTTCGATTCGGTGCGCTGGCAGAACGACATGGGCCACGTCTTCTACGAGATCACCTCGCAGGAAGCCGCCTGGAGTTCCAAGTACAAGTACGACGGCGACAACACCGGCCATCGCCCCGGCATCAAGGGCGGCTACTTTCCGGTGCCGCCGGTCGATTCGCTGGCCGACCTGCGCGCCGACATGTGCAAGGTGCTCGAATCGCTCGGCCAGACCGTCGAAGTGCATCATCACGAAGTGGCCAACGCTGGCCAGTGCGAGATCGGCGTCAAGTTCAACACGCTGGTCAAGAAAGCCGACGAACTGATCACGATGAAATACGTGGTCAAGAACGTCGCGCACCAGAACGGCAAGACCGTCACGTTCATGCCCAAGCCGATCGTCGGCGACAACGGCAGCGGCATGCACGTGCATCAGTCGCTCAGCAAGGACGGCGAAAACCTGTTTGCCGGCGATCTCTACGGCGGCCTGTCGCAGACCGCGCTGTGGTACATCGGCGGCATCTTCAAGCACGCCCGCGCCATCAATGCGTTCTCCAACTCGACCACCAATAGCTACAAGCGTCTGGTGCCCGGTTTCGAAGCGCCGGTGATGCTGGCTTATTCGGCACGCAACCGTTCGGCCAGCTGCCGCATCCCGTACGTGGCCAGCCCGAAGGGCCGCCGCATCGAGGTGCGCTTCCCCGATCCGATGCAGTCGGGCTATCTCACCTTCACTGCGCTGATGATGGCCGGCCTCGACGGCATCATCAACAAGATCGACCCGGGCGCACCGGCCGACAAGGATCTGTACGATCTGCCGCCGGAAGAAGAGAAGAACATCCCGCAGGTCTGCTCCAGCCTCGACGTGGCGCTGGAAGCGCTGGACAAGGATCGTGACTTCCTCAAGGCCGGCGGCGTGTTCACCGACGACTTCATCGATGCGTACATCGAGCTGAAGATGAAGGAAGTCACCCGCTATCGCGCCAGCACGCATCCGGTCGAATTCCAGATGTACTACTCGTTCTGACCGGATGATTCTCTGAACGTACGGTCGCTTGCGTCTCGGCTGGTAGAGGGTCGTCGAGCTGCCAAATCCGATAAAAAATAAGGGCGCCTCGGCGCCTTTATTTTTTTGCATGGCCTGCGTTTTTTTGCGCGGCCTGACTATGGAGCCACGTTCTTTGATTCAGGCTTTTTGGGATGAATTCGTCGTGGCAAGGTGTACTTCACTTGTGTGAATGCTCATCGTGTGAGCTCTTTCGGGAGTTGGATATGGCCCTTGGTCCGATGGCATTGGAGGGTTCATTTTCCGGCGCGCACGTGAATAATCATGAAGAAATATTTTTATACTTGCGCTAGACAAGCAACGCATTTTGGAGCTATAAAAAATTTCCGCGCGAGCAACGGCGTCTAACAAAATAATCAGCGATACCGAAATGTTGCGCACGAAACCTATACAAATTCCACGCTAGCCTCAGGCGAGCGAGCAGAGCAAATCGGCTTCACGGCGCCTGATGTGGAAGCTAACTTTCAACATTCACGGATTGGTGTAGCGACGACCTGAATCGCTACAGCTGCTGAAGAGTCAACGACTCTGCTGTTATCAGCAAAAGGGGAGCAAATCATGAATCACGTTTATCGCCTGTGTTGGAATCGATCCCGTGCACAGTGGGTGCCCGCGTGCGAATTTGCGCGCAAGTTGGCGCCGGGTTCCTCGCGACGGCGCGTGATCGGCCATCGCGCAGTGATGCTTTCTGTTTTGTCCATGGCGCTCGGCATGACCGGTCTGGCCCACGCCGGCACGACCGGCGGACAGGTCACGGCAGGCGTGGGCCGCATCAGCCAGAGCGGCAACACAACTACGATCCAGCAAAGCAGCCAGAACCTTTCACTGAGCTGGCAGAGCTTCAACATCGCGCCCAACGAAACCGTCGATTTCCTCCAGCCGGGTGCCAGTTCGATCGCTGTCAACCGCATTCTGGGTGGCAACGGCAGCACGATTCTTGGGCATCTCAATGCTAACGGTCAGGTCTGGCTGATCAATCCGAACGGCATCATCTTCGGTCAGGGCGCGCAGGTGAACGTCGGGGGCCTGGTCGCCTCCACGCTCGACGTCAACGACAGCGACCTGGGCTCGAATACACGCACCTTCAGCGGCAACGGCAAGGGCAACGTCGTCAACGAGGGCTCGTTGATCGCCGCGGATGGCGGCTATATCGCGCTGTTGGGCAACCAGGTTTCCAACCAGGGCTTGGTCAGCGCGCGCCTGGGCACCGTCGCGCTCGGCGCCGGCTCAGCGGAAACCCTTACCTTCCAGGGCAACCAGCTGCTGCATCTGCAGGTGGATCAAAGCACGCTCAACAATCTGGCGGAAAACCGCCAGATCATCCAGGCCGATGGCGGCCAGGTGATCATGACCGCCGGCGCCAAAGATGCGCTGTTGGCCAGCTTGGTCAACAACACCGGCGTGGTGCGCGCGCAGACGGTGGAAAACCACAACGGCACTATCACCCTGCTTGGCGGCATGGCCGCCGGCACCGTGAATGTCGGCGGCACGCTCGACGCCAGTGCGCCGAACGGTGGCAACGGCGGCTCGATTGAAACCTCGGCGGCCAACTTCACGCTTGCCAGCAATGCGTTGATTACTACCGGCGCAAAAGTGGGTCAAGCCGGGTCATGGTTGATCGATCCCACCGATCTGGATCTTCAGCCCGGCGACGATGTGGCGCTGGATGCCGCGCTGAATGCGGGTGGTAACGTCACGCTGACGACCGATGCGACCAATCCCCCCACCACCAATCCCCCCGGCCTGGGTACGCCCACAGCCGGAACGGGCGCTATCAATGTAAATACACCAATCAGCTGGAGCAACACTGCTGGCAATTTGACGCTATCGGCGTATGCCGCGATCAACGTCAACGACGCGATCACCGGCTCCGGCGGCTTGAATCTGAGCAGCACCACCGGCGCGATCAATATCAACGCTGCCACCCGGGCGGACGCTGGCGTGACGATGACCACCGCCGCCGGCGCGATCAACGTCGGCGCCGCGGTGAACAGTGCGGCCACGGTGGCGATGCATGCGGTCGGCGGCAACCTCGCCATCGCCGCGGGTGGATCGATTACTGGTGGCAACGGCGCCACGTTGGGCACCAGCGCCAACTTCAGCAATGCGGCGGGCGCCGGGGCAGTGACGGCGACGACCGGCAACTGGTTGATCTATTCGAGCAATCCCACGCTGGACACGACCGGTGGCCTCACCCCCGGTTTTATCCAGTACAACGCGCCATTCGGCACGGCCGCGCTGGGCACGGGCAACGGCTTCCTGTACAGCCTCGCGCCGACCATCACGATTACCGGCCTGACCGGTAATGTCGCCAAGGCCTACGACGGCACCACCGCTGCAACGCTCGCCCCTGCCAATGTCACCACCAGCGGCCTGGTCAACGGCGATACGCTCAATGCCCTGGCGTTGTCTGGCACTTACGCCTCATCGAATGCGGCCACGGGCATCGGCGTAACGAGTGCCGCCAGCCCGACCTCGTTTGGCATCACCACGGCGGGCGGCCTTACGGCGTACGGCTACCAGTTCGCCTCAGGTACCAAGAGCGCGGCTATCGGCACCATCAACCCGCTGCAGCTGGTCGGCACCATCGTCGGCAATCCAACCAAGGTCTACGACGGCACGACGACCGCGACGCTGAATTCGTCCAACTACAGCTTCAACTTCGTCAGTGGTCAGGGTGCGACGGTGAGCCAGCCCAGCTCGGTCGTCTACGGCGGTGTCGATGCCGGCCCGGAAACCATCACCGCCACGCTGCGCCCGACCAACTTCACCGCCAATACCGGCACCAATTTCGCCAACTATATTCTGCCGACCAGCGCCAGCGGTCCGGGCACCATCACGCAAGCGCCGCTGAATATTCTCAACCTGCTGGGAGTCGACAAGGTCTACGACGGCACGACCACCGATGCGCTCAACACTACCAATGCGGCGCTGAGCGGGGTGATTCCTGTCGATAGCGGCAACGTCACGCTGGACGCTGCCGGTGCCACGGGAAATTTCGCCAGCCCCAATGTGGGCAACAATCTTGCGGTGACCGCCAACCTCGCCAGCTTCAGCCTCGGCGGCAGTGCGGCAAGCAACTACATGTTGATCGCCCCGCAGGGCCTGACCGCCGACATCACGCCGAAGGCGCTGACGGTACTCGGCGTCACCGCCAGCAACAAGATCTACGACGGCACCAATAGCGCTACGTTGGGGGATCTTGGCGCAGCGACCTTGTCGGGCCTAGTGACTGGCGATACGACGGTGACGTTGGCTGATGGCAGTGCCGCCGGCACTTTCAGCCAGTCCGATGTTGGCAACGGCTTGGCCGTTACCACCACCGGCTTCAACCTTACCGGCACGGGTGCGGGCAACTACTCCATTTCACAGCCTGCCTTCACCGCGAACATCACCCCGAAGCCGCTCACGATCGCCTTCGACGCAGCCAATCAACCGACCAAGATCTATGACGGCACCAATGCAGCCACGCTGACAGCTGCGAACTTCAACGTCAGCGGCTTCGTCAACGGCCAGAGCGCAACCATCGCGCAAAGTCCCGGCACGTATGCGAGCCAGAATGCCGCTTCTTCTCTCGGCGTCACGGCGACATTGCAGCCGTCCGACTTTGCGCTCGGCTCGGGTACATCGCTTTCCAATTACAGCTTCCCCACCACAATTACTGGCGGCATCGGCTCAATCACGCCGGCGCCGCTGACCACTGCGCTTATCGGTAATCCGACCAAGGTTTTCGACGGTACGACTGCTGCAACGGTGCCTTCGACGGATCTATCCGTGGGAGGCACCATCGGCGGCGAAACAATCCAAATCAACACAGGCTCTTATGCCGGTGCTTACAGTTCGCCCAATGCTGGCGTGCAGGGCGTCAGCACAACCCTCACCGCAGCGGACCTGACATTTTCCAACGGAGCGCTGGCATCGAATTATTTGTTGCCGCTGACGTTCTCGGGGCTAGGCACGATCACACAAGCGCAGATGGGCATCATCTACGCCAATATTGTCGGCGCGACGAAGACGTACGACGGCACCACCGGCATCACCCTGCTCCCAGGGAACTTCGTTCTCACCCTCGCCGGGAGTGACAGCGCATCAGTCACTGACGATATTGCAGGCAACTTCGCGAGCAAGAACGCCGGTCAGGAATTAGTCTCCGCCACTCTCGCCAAAAACGATATTACGTTCACGTCAGGAGATCCGGACAACTATATGTATCCGGTTTTTGCCCAGGGTGTCGGCACGATCACGCCGCGGATGCTCAACGTTGCGCTCACCGGCATCACCAAAGTCTACGACGGCAGTGCCAGTGCACAGCTCAATTCGGCCAATTTCAATGTTGCTACGGGCGTTGCCGGCGAAAGCTTCACGGTTACGCCCACGGCTGCGTTCAACTACAACACGGCCAACGTCAATGCCTCGATCGTGAGCGGCACATTGACCGGCAACAACTACACGCCTGCAGCCGGCACGCTGAGTTCCAACTACAGCTTCGTTACCAGCGTCACCGGCCCGGGCATCATCACGCCTGCCCCGCTGTTCATCACAGGGGTCTATGGCACCAACAAGGTCTACGACACAACCACCAGCGACACCTTGAATGTGGCGGCTGCGGCCTTGGACGGACTGGTCGATAGCGACGTGGGCGACGTCACACTCGCGACTAGCTCTACGGGTACGTTCGCGTCAGCCAATGCCGGTACGCAGGGCGTGACCGCGAGCGGATTCACTATTAGCGGCACGCAGGCCGCCAACTACAACCTGACGCAGCCGACCGGCTTGTCCGCGACCATCGCGCGCAAGCCGATCACGGTCACCGGCGTCACCGCCGAAAACAAGCCCTATGACGCGACCAACGCCGCCACTCTGGATGCTGCTGCGGCCGCGCTGAGCGGCGTGTTTGCCCAGGATGCGATGAACGTCGATCTGTCGACGATTGGTACCGGCGTATTCAACAACGTCAACGCCGGCAATCGGCTGGTCAATACCAGTGGCTTTGCCATCAACGGCACAGCTTCAGGTAATTACACACTGGTGCAGCCGGGACCATTGGCTGCGACGATCAACCGGGCGCAGCTGACCGCGACCATTACCGGCGCGCCAACCAAGGCCTACGACGGCAGCGACTCGGCCACGCTGACCGCGGCCGACTACACGCTCGACGGCTTCGTCACCGGCCAAGGCGCGACCGTGCCGCAGTCGGCCACCGCCAGCTACGCGTTTCCCAATGCCGGCACCGGTCTTGAAGTCAATTCCACCCTGGTTTCGTCAGACTTCCTGGCGAACGCGGGTACCAACCTGGCCAATTACATCCTGCCGACCACCGGCCAGGGCTTCAACGGCGTGATCACCCCGTACATCCTCAACCTCAACGGAACGCGCGTGTACGACGCGCTGACGGACGCTAATGGCCCCCTGTTTGGCACGCTGACGGGTCTCAACGGCGACACCTTGACCGTCGACGGATCCGGCGTGACGGCCAGCAAAAACGTGGGCACCTACACCGCCGCCGGAACCGGCGCCACGCATTTCGACCTCGGCACCCTTGGGCTGGTCTCGGCCGGGAACGGAGCGATCGCCAGCAACTACACCCTGGTGGGCGGCACGGACATCTTCAAGATCACCCAGGCGACGTTGAACGTGATCGACGGCATGGCGCAGAGCAAGACGTATAACGGCACCACCGCCGCCGTGATTAGCGGCGCCCAGGTCAACGGCGTGCTGGGTACCGACACCATCCTCCTCAACAACGCCACCGTGGGCGTCTTCAACAGCAAGAACGTCAACGCGACCAGCGTCACCACCGCTGCCACCCTCGGCGGCACGGACGCCGGCAATTACAAACTGGTGCAGGAGACCGGCCTCCCCGCGACGATCTCGCCGCTGGCCATCACCCTCATCGCTACCGGTGCCAATAAGGTCTATGACGGCACCACGACGGATGGCGGCCTCACCGTGGGTCTGTCGCCATCGACGCCGCTGGCAACGGGCGACACGCTGACATATACCTTCGGCTCCGCCGCCTTCACCGATCCGAACGTCAACAACGGCATCCTCATCAATGTCGCCAACACGGCGGCCCACGGCGCCGCGGTCAGCGCCGGTGATTACACCTTCAATACCAGCGCCGTGACCACGGCGAACATCACGCCGCGCCCGATCGTGCTGAACTCGACTCGCCTTTATGACGGCACCACCGATGCCGACGCCAGCCTTTTCACGGTAAACACCGGCGTTGCCGGCCAGGCGCTGACGCTCACCGGCACTGGCGTATTGAACGGCAAGGACGTCGGCACGCAGGCTTTCAATGGGCTCGGCACGCTGGCACTTGGCAGTGGCACCGGCGGGCTGGCCAGCAACTACACGCTGTCGCCGTTCACTGCCGATACGGTGACAATCAACCCGTTGATCATCAACCTCGATGGCACCCGCGTATACGACGGTTTGACCGATGCGAACGGCGCCGATTTCGGCTTGATCACTACCGGTATCGGCAGCGAGTCGCTGACCGTCGGCGGCACCGGCACCACGGGCAGCAAGAACGTCGGCACCTACACCGCGGCAGGCACCGCGCCCAATACCTTGACGCTGGGCACGCTCGGTCTGATCGGCGGCGCCGGCACCGACGCCAGCGACTACACGCTGGTCGGTGGTACGGACACGTATCACATCACCCCCCTGGCGATTTCGGTCGCCACCACCGCACCGAACAAGACCTACGACGGCACCGATACCGCAACCGTGACCTTCACCGATACCGGTGTGCTGGCGGGCGACACAATCAACTTCAGCGGTGGCCCATCGACCTTCGCCACGCCTAACGCCGGCAACGGCATCACGGTGACCACCGACAACATCGTCGCCAGCGGCGCCGATGCGGGCAACTACAGTTTCAGCAACACCTCGACGACCACCGCCGACATTCTGCCCAAGCTGATCACGCTGAATTCGACGCGGGCGTACGACGGCAGCACCGGTGCCGACGCCAGCCTGTTCACCACCGGCGGCACGCTCGCCGGCGTCCCGGGTCAGACGCTGACGCTGACCGGCAGCGGCGTGCTGGACAGCAAGAACGCAGGGCTGGAAAACTTCGCCGGCCTGGGTACGCTCAGCCTGGGCGGCAACAACGGCAGCCTGGCCAGCAATTACACGCTGGCGCCGTTTACCGCGGACACGGTCAACGTCACGCCGCTGGACATCACCGTGAGCGCGGCCGCGCAGAACAAGGTCTACGACGGCACCACCACCGCAACGGTCGCCTTGACCGGCACCGGTGCGATTGCCGGCGACGACTTGAGCTTTACCGACACCTCGGCCAACTTCGTCAATCCGAACGTGGTCGGCAACGAGGCGGTCAACGTGCTTGGCATCGCCGGCAGCGGCGCGGACCTGAGCAACTACAACATCCTCAACACCACCGCCACGACGACCGCCATGATCACGCCACGGCCGATCGTGCTGCAGTCGACGCGCGTTTACGACGGCCTGCCGGATGCAGCCGCCGGCTTGTTCCTCACCAATGGCACGCTCGCCGGCATCCCGGGCCAGACGCTGACGCTCACCGGCAGCGGCGTGCTGACCACCAAGAACGTCGGCAGCCAGCAGCCGTTCCAGAGCCTGGGCACGCTGGCGCTTGGCAACGGCAGCGGCACCGCGAGCAACTACACGCTTAGCCCGATCAGCAACGACTGGGTCACCATCACCCCGCTGGCAATCAATGTCACCGCCATCGGCAGCAACAAGACCTATGACGGCAACACTAATGCGATGGTCGCGCTGACCGGCAATGGCCTGCTGCCAGGCGACCAGCTCAGCTTTACCGACAGCTCGGCCACGTTCGCCTCACCCAACGCGGGCAACGGCATCGCGATCGCGGTGAATGGCATTAGCGGCAGCGGCGCGGACCTCGGCAACTACACCTTCAACAACACCGCGACCACCGCCGCCAACATCACCCCGGCGATCCTCAACCTCAGCGGCACGCGCACCTATGACGGCGCTACCGACGCCAGCGCCAACCTGTTCGGCAACAACGGCGTGCTCACCGGCGTCAACGGCGAAACGCTGACGCTCGGGGGCACCGGCGTGGTTTCCAGCAAGAACGTCGGTACGAACCGGCCGTTCGCCCCGGGTGGCTTGGCCGGCTTCACCCTTACCGGCGACGGCAGCGCACTGGCCAGCAACTACACCTTCCTCGGCGGTACGGATACATTGACGATTACCCCGGCGCTGCTGCAGGTGGTCGGCACGGTCGGCACCAACCGCGTCTATAACGGCCTCACCGGCGACGCGCTCAACGGCTCGACACTGTCCGGCCTGTTCGGCAACGATGCGGTCGCCCTGGGCAACGACAGCAGCGGCACATTCGACAGCAAGAACGTCGGCAACAACAAGCCGATCACCACCGCGATGACGATCAGCGGCGACGATGCTGGCAACTACATTCTGGTGCAGCCGACCGGCATCACCGCCAACGTCACGCCGCTGGGCATCATGGTCAACGCTACCGGCAGGAACAAGCCGTTCGACGGCAATCGCAATGCGATCGTCAACCTGAGCAGCACCGGCGTGCTGCCGGGCGATGCGGTCGGCTTCAACTACCTCAGCGCGCTGTTCTCCGATCCCAATGTCGGTAACAACAAGTCGATCGCCGTGAACGGCATCACCGACACCGGTGCGGATGCCGGCAACTACGTGGTGCTTGACCCGGACACCAGCACGACGGCCAACATCACCAATACCACCGGCAACACCGCCGTCACCGGCGCGGTCGCGCAGGCGCAGTCCTTGCTGTGGCCCCACGCCGTGGCCACGCCGTACGGTACGGCGCCGATGGACACCGTCAGCGATTACAACGGCAACCATAAAAAGAATCAGGACCAGACCATACCGCTCGAACCCAACGTCGATCGTTCGGACTTCCGTCCGGGCATTGCGCTTAAGGTGATCGGCGGCGGCGTGCGGCTGCCGACGGATGCACCGCTGTGAGCTGGCGACGCGATAGTTCGCTGGGCGCGATGTCACGCGGCGCCCGTACCGGCTTTTCTTTCTCTTCGGCTTTCGGCATTTCGCTATGACTACGCGCTCCACCTTTCCGCCTCTCTCCGCGCTCGGCCTGGCGTGCCTGCTCGCTACCGGCGCCGTGCAGGCGCAGGCGCAGGCGCAGGCGCGGCCGCCGGACAGCGGCCAGATCCTGCAGCAGCAGACTCCACGCACGGCTACGCCGGCTCCGTCGTCGAATACGGGATTAACCATCCAACGTCCGGCCGAAAGTGCGGCGGACAGCAATGTGCCGTTCCAGGTGACCAAGATCGAGATCACCGGCAACACGCTGGTGTCGACCGACCTGCTGCACCAGCAGGTCGCCTCCAGCGAAGGCCGTACGCTCACGCTTACCCAACTCAACGTGCTGGCCGCGCGCATCACCCGGGTCTATCACCAGCTTGGCTATCCGCTGGACAGCGCGTACGTTCCGGCGCAAACGCTGAGCGGCGGCGTGGTGCGCATTGCGGTGGTGGAGGCGCGCTATGGCACGGTCAGCCTGGACAACCAGAGCACCGTGTCCGACTACCCGTTGCGTGCCACGCTCTCGCCCTTGTCAGCGGGCGCGCCGGTGGAACAAAACTCACTTGATCGCAGCCTGCTGCTGCTGTCGGATATCCCGGGCGTAATCGTCAGTTCGGTGCTGCGTCCCGGCACGGCGGCAGGTACGTCCGATCTCGCAGTTACCGCGACCCCGGCGCCACGCTATTCCGGCACCGTCGGGCTGGACAATTTCGGTAATACCTACACCGGCCGCGCGCGCTTCACCGGCACCTTCGACATCAACAGCCTGCTGCATCAGGGCGACGTGCTCGACGTGAACGCGATTACCTCCGGCGCCGACATGAGCTACGGCCGGGTCGGCTACAAATACCTGCTCAATGGCCAGGGCACGACGATCGGCGCTTCGGTGTCGGCGTTGAGCTACCGGCTCGGTAACGGCCTGCAGGATCTGCACGCGCACGGCACCGCGCAGGTGCAGAGCATCTATCTCTCGCAGCCGATCATCCGCAGCGCAACGAGCAATCTCTACGGCCAGATCGAGTTCGACCACAAGCGACTGAACGACGATGTCGATGTGACCGCCATCGATACCGATCGCCATACCGATTCGTGGACCGCGACGCTGGCTGGCGACCATATCGACGACCATGGCAATTTCAACTACATGGTCAGCGCCACCCATGGCGATCTGCGGTTCGACAACGACCTGGCGCAGTTCATCGATGCGATCAGCGCCAATACGGCGGGCAGCTACAATCGTTACAACCTCTCCGTATCGCGGTTGCAGACGCTGAGCACCAACAATGCGCTGTATGTCGGCTTCACCGACCAGTGGGCCAGCAAGAACCTGGACTCTTCCGAACAGTTCTTCCTGGGCGGACCGAACACGGTGCGCGGCTACGATGTCGGCGAACTCACCGGCGCGCAGGGCAACCTGGTGACGATCGAGTTTCGTCATCACCTGGAGCTTTCCTGGCCCGGTGCATGGCAGGTCAGCGGCTTCGTCGACAGCGGCCACATCGAGCCATACAAGACCACTTTTGTCCCCGGCCCGAACAGCGCCCGCATGAACAGCGCCGGCCTCGGCCTGAACTGGAATGGTCCCAACGACTGGCTGGTCAGCGCCAGCATTTCGGTTCCCGTTGGCAACACGCCGGCCCTGCTCAACGAGGAATATTCCACTCGATTCTGGTTGCAGGTGCAGAAGGCGTTTGCGTTCTGACTGGCCTGCCGTGACGTGGCCGGCCAGCCAGGCCGGTGCGGGTGGGCAGGCCGGGTGACTCAGCTGATTTCGTCCGAGCCTTCGTTGACGCCTTCGAACAGAAACGTCGACAGATAGCGTTCGCCGGTATCCGGCAGCATCGCCAGTAGCACCGAACCTTCCGGCGCATCCTTGGCGACTTCCAGCGCGGCGGCCAGCGTGGCACCGGCCGAGATGCCGACGAAAATACCCTCCTTTTGCGCCAGCGCGCGCGAGGTGTCGCGCGACAGCACGTCATCCACCAGCACGATGCGTTCGGCGATCTGCCGGTTCAGCACGCCGGGCAGAAAGTCGGGCGTCCAGCCCTGAATCTTGTGTGGCTGCCATTCCTTGCCGGAGAGCAGTGCGGCACCGGCCGGCTCGGTCGCGATGATTTTCACCTCCGGCCGCGCCAGCTTGAGCACTTCGCCCACGCCGGTGATGGTGCCCCCGGTACCCCAGCCGCTGACGAAATAATCCAGCCGGCGCCCGGCGAAATCGCGCAGGATTTCCGGCGCCGTGGTGTTGCGGTGATAGGCCGGATTAGCCGGATTGTCGAACTGGTTCGCGAGAAACCAGCCGTGCTTCTGCGCCAGCTCGCTGGCCTTGCGCACCATGCCGGTGCCGCGCTCGGCCGCCGGCGTCAGCAGCACCTTGCCGCCGTAAGCGCGGATCAGCTTGCGCCGCTCCACCGAAAACGTTTCGCTCATCACTGCGACAAAAGGATAGCCGCGCGCCGCGCAGACGGCGGCTAGGGCAACGCCGGTATTGCCCGAGGTCGCTTCCACCACGGTCTGGCCCGGCTTCAGCACACCGCGCTTTTCGGCATCGAGAATGATCGCCAGGGCGAGGCGATCCTTGACCGAGCCGGCCGGATTGAAAGCCTCCACTTTGACGTAGACCTGCACGTGTTTTGGCGCGAGGCGGTGCAGTTTGACCACCGGCGTGTTGCCGATCGTGTCCAGAATGCTTTCGTAAATCATGGTGACTCCGAGGGAAGGACAAGGGTGAGCAGAATCATCGCTCGCCGCAGCGAATTTTTTCGTTAGTGATGATGGATCGCGCCCAGTACGTTGCGGCGCGTGCGCTGGTCCGGTAACGACAAGGCTTTGGACGGGGTCCTGCGGAGCGGCGCCATCGCTGCACCCAGCGGCGCCTGACCAAACCAGGCTAGCGACTCGGCCAGGGCCGCAACTTCGCCCAGCACCAGCAGCGCGGGAGAGCGCACCGCGTGGAAAGTGGCGCGCTCGGCCAGCTGCGCCAGCGTGCCGGTAATCACCCGCTGCTCGGCGCGCGATCCGTTTTCGACCAGCGCAAACGGCGTCGATGCGGCGCGGCCGTGCTCGATCAATCTCGACTGCAGCGTCGCCAGTTCGCCGACGCCCATATAGACGGCCAGCGTCTGCCGCTCCTGCGCCAGCGCCGGCCAGTCCAGCGTGTCCATCGATGCGCGGCAATGCGCGGTGACAAAGCGCACCGACTGCGCGTAATCGCGATGCGTCAGCGGTATGCCGGCATACGCAGCGCACGCCACCGCCGCGGTGATGCCCGGAACCACCTCGTACGGGATGCCGTGGTCGCGCAGAAATTCCAGCTCCTCGCCACCGCGGCCGAACACGAACGGATCGCCACCCTTGAGTCGGACCACGCGCTTGCCGGCGCGCGCGTGTTCGAGCAGCAGCGCATGGATGCCATCCTGGGTCGTGTGGTGATGGCCGGCCTGCTTGGCCACCTCGATACGGTCGGCATCGCGTCGCGCCAGATCCAGCACTTCGGCGCTGACCAGCCGGTCGTGCAAAATCACATCGGCTTCGTTCAGCGCCCGCAGCGCGCGCAGGGTCAGCAGGCCCGGATCACCGGGGCCTGCACCGACGAGTACCACCGATCCAGCCGCACGCACCGGCACCGATGCGAGCAGCTGTTCGGCTGCCGCGAGTGCGAGATCGGGTTTGCCCTGCCGCAGCAGCATCGCCGCCGGGCCGGCAAAAAGATCCTCGTAAAACCGTCGCCGCGCGGCCATGTCCGGATGACGCAACCGAATCCGTTTGCGCAGCTTCGCAGCGAGCGTGGCCAGCGCACCGAGCGAATGATCGAGCAGGGTTTCCAGCCGCTCGCGCAGCAGTCGCGCGAACATCGGCGCATCGCCGCCGCTGGAAATGGCTATGGTCAGCGGCGCGCGGTCGATCACCGCGGGCACGTGGAAACTGCACAGCGCCGAGTCGTCCACCACGTTGACGAAAATTCGCCGCGCTTCCGCCAGCGTGGCGACGCGCTGATTCAATGCCTGATCCGACGTGGCCGCAATCACCAGCCACACGGCGTCGAGCCACGCGGCGTCAAACGGCCCGCGGCGAACCGTCAGCTGTGCACCGGCCTCCCACGCCAGAATCTGCGCGGTCAGCTCGGTGGCGTGCACGGTCACCTGCGCCTGAGCGGCCAGCAGTGCGGCGATCTTGCGCTCCGCCACGGCGCCGCCCCCAACGACCAGCACAGGTTTTTTTCCCAGATCGGCAAAGAGCGGATACAGCTTCATCATCGGGCCTGACAGCGGTGCGGAATCGACCTTCCAAGCTAGGCGGCGCAGGCCACGGGAACAAATGAATTGTTCTCACCGGCTTATGCCGCGCGGTTATATGCAACGCATCAAAATGCGTCGCGCAAGCACACTTCGAAAGTACCATCGGCCGTCTGGACGGCCGTTTGATTTTCCTTCGTCACGGTCAGTGACTGATCAAGCCGGTATTGCGCAGCAAGGCGAGTATCTGCCGCGCCAGCACCGCGGGCGTCGCCGCATCGCCATCGATACGCAGATCCGGCTTCTCCGGCATTTCGTAGGGATCGCTGACGCCGGTGAAGTTGGCGATCTTGCCCGCGCGCGCCTGGGCGTACAGACCCTTGCGGTCGCGCGCCTCGCACACCTCGATCGCGGTGGCGACGTGGATTTCGACAAAGTTGCCGTGCGCTTCGACCAGTGCACGTACGGTCGCGCGATCGTCCGCGAACGGCGCAATCGGCGCGCAGATGGCGATGCCACCGTGACGCACGATCTCGCTGGCGACGTAGCCGATACGCGTGACGTTGGCCGAACGATCCTCACGCGAAAAGCCCAGCCCGCGCGACAGATGCTTGCGCACTTCGTCACCATCGAGCACGGTGACGGGACGGCCGGTGCGCTCGAGCAACTGAGCGAGTACGGCGTGCGCAATGGTCGACTTGCCCGAGCCGGACAGGCCGGTGAAAAACAGCGCAAAGCCCTGTCGGGCCTTGACCGGATGACGCTCGCGCAGAATGTCGACCACCTCCGGAAAGCTGAACCACGCCGGGATCTCGCTGCCCTCGTGCAGGTGGCGGCGCAGCGCGGTGCCGGAGATGTCGCGCACGTCATCGTCGGCGGTCACTTCGGTTGACGGCAGGTAGGTGTCGCGGTTGGCGGCATAAACCATCGCCGGAAACGCCACGATCTCGAGGCCGAGTTCCTGCGCGTGTCGCGTCAGCAAATCCTGCGCATCGAACGGTCCGTAGAACGGCTGGCCGTTTGAATCCTTGCCCGGGCCGGCGTGATCGCGGCCGACAATGAAATGACTGGCGCCGTAATTCTTGCGGATGATCGCGTGCCACAGCGCCTCGCGCGGTCCACCCATGCGCATTGCCAGCGGCAGCAGCGACAGTTTCGCGCTGTTGTGCGGATACTGCGGCAGCAAAGCGCGGTAGCAGCGCACGCGGGTGTAGTGATCGACGTCGCCGGGCTTGGTCAGGCCGACCACCGGCTGGATCAGCAGTTTGGCGTCGACCTGCTGCGCGGCGCGCAGGGTCAGCTCGCGATGCGCGCGATGCATCGGGTTACGCGTCTGGAAAGCCACGATGCGGCTCCAGCCGTTTTCTGCAAACCATTCGCGCAGCGCGCGCGGCGTATCGCGCAGCTCGCTGAAGTCATGGTGGTCCGGCGGCTGGATGCCGCGCAGTCGCCCACCCAGAGCCAGCGGTTGCGTGCGCTCGAGCAGTTCTGCCACGCCCGGATGCAGGCGGTCGGTCGTGCCGAAAACCTGCTGCGCTTCGTGCAGTCGATCGGGTCGGTAGATATCCTGCACGTCGAGCACGGCGAGCGGCACGCCCTGGCTGTCGCGCAAGGCCACTTCGGCGCCGATGTCGAGCGAGGCTGCAAAGGCTTCGCTCACGTCCAGCGTGATCGGTATGGGCCACAGTGTGCCGTCGGCAAGGCGCAGATGCTCGACCACCGAGTCGTAATCCTGCTGTCCGAGAAAACCCCGCAGCGGCGAAAACGCGCCGCTGAGCAGCAGTTCGAGATCGCACAGCTGACGCGCGGTGAGATCGACGCCGGGCAGGGAGGCGCTGTGCCGCTTTAGCGCGTCGGCTTCGGCGCGCGGCAGGTAAAGCTCGGCCAGCTCACCGCCGTGCGGCGCGATCAGGGAATCCACCGAAACGGCGGCGAGTGAAGCGTGGCTCATGAAGAATGTCCGGTTGAGGCAGAAGTGCGTGTGTGGTTTTTTCCATCGCGAGGCGACAGCGCGGTCAGGCGATCTTGTGGATGCCACACTCGCGTTTGAGCCCGAAGAAGCGCGTGTCTTCGGGTTCCATGCCCGGCTCCCAGCGCTGGCTGGTATGCCGGTCACCGATTGACACGTAACCCTCGTCCCACAGCGGGTGATAGGGCAGGTCGTGCTTTTTCAGATACTCGCCAACGTCGCGATCGGTCCAGTCGGCGATCGGGTGAATTTTCCAGCGCTCGCCGGGACGTTCGGCAAAATCGATCGCGGCGCGGCTGTGCGACTGGCTGCGGCGCAGGCCGGAAATCCAGGCGCGCGCGCCCAGCTCGCCGAGCGCGCGCTCCATCGGTTCGACCTTGCGGATGTGGTTGTAACGGTCCAGCCCGTCAACGCCCTGTTCCCACAGCCGACCGTAGCGCGCCTCCATCCAGCTGATGCCGATGCGCGGGCGGTACACCTTGAGGTTCAGCGCGAGCCGTTCGGTCAGCTCGTCAACAAAGCGATAGGTTTCGGCGAACAGGTAGCCGGTGTCGATCAGCACGACCGGGATATCCGGCTGCTGCCGCGTGACCATGTGCAGCGACACCGCGGCCTGCGCGCCGAAGCTGGACGACAGCACGTGCGGCCCACCGGTATTTTCCAGCGCCCACGCAACTCGCCCTTCGGCGTCCAGTGCGCTCAGCGCGCTGTTGATGGCCGGCAGATTCCCGGGGTCATTCAGATCATCGGGGAACCGCGGCGCGTTCATGCGACCACCTGCGAGGCGATACGCCGAGGCGCCAGCGGCGCCAGCACAGCCACGCGGAGAAGGAAGTCGCCGAAGCCCTCCGCCTCATCGCGTTCGGCGGCATAGCGTGCGAACAGGCCATCCAGCACGTCGAGAATTTCCGCCTCGTCAATGTTCTGGCGATAAACCTGATTAAGACGCTCACCGCGGAAATCCGCGCCAAGGCGAAGGTCGTAGCGACCCGGCCCGCGACCGACGAGCGCAATTTCACCGAGATAAGGGCGCGAGCAGCCGTTCGGGCAGCCGGACAGGCGCAGCAGGATCGGCGCATCGGTCAGGCCGTGCCGGTCGAGCAATACTTCCAGCTTCGGCAACAGCTCCGGCACATAGCGCTCGCTTTCGGCCATCGCCAGACCGCAGGTGGGCAGCGCGACGCAGGCAACCGTATGACGACGGATGCCGCTCTGTTGCAAATAGCCGTCCAGATGATGTGCGCGAACGATGGCATCAATGTGTGCGCGATCGTCCGCCGCGACATTCGCCACGATTACGTTCTGGTTGCAGGTCATGCGGAAATCGCCGGTGTGCACCTTGGCCAGTTCACGCAGGCCGGTCAGCCAGCGGTTGTCGCCCACGTCCGCGAGCCGACCGGACTCGATTTGCAAGGTGAGATGCCAGTTGCCCTCGTGGCCCTGCACCCAGCCGTAGCGATCGCCGTTGTGGTCGAAGCGGTACGGCCGCACCGGCGCCAGCGCGAAGCCTAGACGCGATTCCATCTCCGCCTTGAACGCATCCAGCCCGCGATGATCCAGCGTGTACTTCAGCCGCGCATGCTTGCGCTCGCTGCGGTTGCCCCAGTCGCGTTGCACCGTCACCACCGATTCGGCGACCGCCAGCAGCTGATTCGGCGTGATGAAGCCGATCAGGCTGCCGAGTCGCGGATAGGTGGAATCGTCATTATGTGTCGCACCCATACCACCGCCGATGGCGACGTTGAATCCGTGCAGCACATCATTCTCGATGATCGCGATCAGGCCCAGATCCTGGGCAAACACGTCGACGTCGTTGAGCGGCGGAATCGCCAGGCCGATCTTGAACTTGCGCGGCAGATAGGTTGGGCCGTATAGCGGCTCGTGATCTTTTACCGCGGGGCGTTCGGCCTTCGGTTCGCCGACCAGCGCCTCGCCGTCGAGCCAGATCTCGTGATACGCGCTGGTCTTCGGCGCCAGCTCGTTCGACAGCATCGTGGCTAGCGCATAAGCCTCCGCGTGCGCGCCCGATTCGATCGGGTTGGCCGTACTCACCACGTTGCGCACCACGTCGCCGCAGGCGGCGATGGTGCCGGCCAGCGACGCGTGGATCGCCGCAATCGTCGGCTTGAGATTGTGCTTGATGATGCCGTGCCACTGAAACGTCTGCCGCGTGGTGATGCGCAGCGTGCCGTTGGCGTGTTCACGCGCGATCTGGTCGAACACCAGCCACTGCGCCGGCGTCACCACGCCGCTGGGCAGGCGTGCGCGCAGCATGAAGGCGAACGCCGGCTCCAGCTTCTGCTTGCGCCGCTCGTCGCGCAGGTCGCGATCATCCTGCAGATAACTGCCGTGGAATTTCAGCAGCTTGTTGTCGTCGTCGCTGATCGCACCGGTGATTGGATCGGCCAGGCCTTCCACGATGGTGCCGCGCAGAAAGTTGCTCGCGGCCTTGACCCGTTCGAAATCGGAAAGTGGCGCGGCCGGGTTCGCCTCGGTTGCATCGGATTTCGTTGACTCAATAGTCGTCATATCAATACACGTCGCGGGCATAGCGCCCTTGTTGCATGAGGTCGGCGAGCCACGCCCTGGCGTCGTCGGGGGAGTGGCTGCCATAAGTCACGGCGACGTCGATCAACGCGGCGTGCACGTCCTTGGCCATATGGGTGGAATCGCCGCAAACGTAGAGGTGCGCGCCGTTTTCCAGCCACGCATAAAGCTCCGCACCGTTTTCACGCAGGCGCTGTTGCACATAGATTTTTTCGGCGGTATCGCGCGAAAAGGCCAGGTCGAGCTTGTGCAGCACGCCGCTCTTCAATGCGGCCTGCCATTCGGTCTGGTAGAGAAAATCCTGGCTGAAATGGCGATTGCCGAAGAACAGCCAGTTGCGTCCAGTGGCCGCGGTTTCCTCGCGTTCCTGCACAAACGCGCGGAACGGCGCGATGCCTGTACCAGGGCCGATCATGATGATGCCCCGCGACGCATCGGTTGGCAGCCGGAAGCGGTCGTTCGCTTCGATGAATACCGGCACCGTGCCGTCTTCGGCGGCCGCTGCAAGAAACGACGATGCCGCGCCCCAGTGACGGCTGCCGTGCGCTTCGTAATCGACCACCGCAAGCGTGAGATGTACTTCCTCGCCAACCTGCTCCTGGCTGGAGGCGATGGAATACAGGCGCGGCGTCAGTGGGCGCAGTGCGGCAATCAACGCCTGTGCCGACCACGTCGCCGGGTAGCGGCGCAGCAGATCGATCGGCTGCTCGCGTTTGAGCAGCTCGGCCAGCGCCGCCGAATTATCCGGCTGCAAAAGTCGGGTCAGCTCATCGTGGCCACTGGCGGTGGCCAGGGCCACGATAAACGCGCGGCTGAGCCGGGTAATTTCGCGCTCGCGCTTTAGCCAGAGCGCCAGCGGCAGGTTGCGGCCGTCGTGTGTGATGTCGACGCCGCCATCCAGCTGCAACGCGTCCAGCCATTGCCATACCAGCGCCGGCGGGTTGTGCGACCAGACGCCGAGCGAGTCGCCCGGTTGATAGCTCAGGCCCGAGCCTTCCAGCGACAGCTCGATATGGCGCAGATCGCGTTCGCTGTCACTGGACACAATGCGCTGGTTCGCCAGCACCCTGGCCTGGAATGGCTGATCGCGTGAGTGCAGCGGTGTGACTTCGGCCTCAGCCTTTTGCACGGCGTGCAGCGGCGTGACGGTGGTAGAACTCTTGAGCAGTTCGCGAGCCTGTTCCAGCGCGTGATCCAGCCACGGCGTCGCCACCGTCTCGATATCGACATCGGCCGCGCCCAGCGGCGCAAAACGCGTGGCACCGAGTTCGGCCAGCCGCGCATCGAGCTGATGGCCGATCGCGCAAAATTCGGCGTAGCTTGAATCGCCCAGTCCCAGCACCGAAAACTTCAACTCTGGTAGCTTCGGCGCGCGCTTGCCGAGAATGAATTCCACCAGGCCGCGCGAATCATCCGGCGGCTCGCCTTCGCCCTGGGTACTGATGACAATCGCCAGATAGCGCTCTTTCGCCAGTTCGCGCGGCGGGTATGCATCGGCACGCAGCAGCCGCACCGGCAAACCGGCGGCCTCGCTGCGCCTGGCCAACTGCTCGGCCAGCCGTTTGGCATTGCCGGTCTGGCTACCGTAAACAATCGCCAGGCTGGTGGCAGGCGCTTTCGCCTGGCTACTTGCCGCAGTCACCCCGCCGGGCTGCGCCTGAGCGGCCAGCGATGCGCTCCAGGCGGCGACCCAATAAAGCTCGGCGGACGTCAGACCTTCGGCCAGCCGCTTGAGCTGGTCAAGCTTGTCGGCATCCAGCGTGCTGGCGGGCAGGTCTGACGCCAGGGCGGCTTTCACGGTCATGTCCTTTAACGATCCAGATGATTGGACGTCTAAACATAAAGAAATTGTTCGGTCTCGTGAAAGGATGATTCGGCATGACCATATGCCGTTGGCTTATTTCACCGCGCGGTCATTTCGCAGATAGGGGCGGTCAGGTGTGCGTTAATCCATCCCGGCACTATGATCGGCAGATCACTTTCTGTCGGAGAAAAGCGCATGGCCAGCCCGTCAAGGCGCAAGAAATCCGGCGAAAGCTCATTGCCGGAGAACACGACTGGCGTTGCGCCCAACAGCTCCGATCAGCCGCTACCTGCGCAGACCCATACGCAGTCGGTGGCCGAACGGCTGGCAATGGCCAAGCGCCTGCGCGCAGACTGCCCGCGCAAATCGCTGGGCGCCTGGACGCCGGCCGCCCAACGCACGGACCCGGTGGATATTCTGGTGGCGACGTCGGCAGGCCGCGTTCCTCATCTGATACCCATCCGCTACGGCCGCATGATGGCATCGCCCTTCGCGTTCTATCGCGGCGCCGCGGCGATCATGGCCAGCGATTTGTCCACTACGCCGTCGACCGGCGTGCATCTGCAGATTTGTGGCGATTGCCATCTGATGAACTTTGGCGGCTTCGCCACCCCCGAGCGGAAATTGATCTTCGACATCAACGATTTTGACGAGACGACCGTCGGCCCCTGGGAGTGGGACGTCAAGCGTCTGGTGGCAAGCCTGGTGGTTGCCGCCCGCGCCAACGGTTTTTCGGAACGTGCCGGCAAGGACGCCGCCTGGCACGCCGCGAGCGCCTATCGCGATCACCTGATCGCGTACGGCAAGATGCCGATACTCGAAGCGTGGTACGACCACCTTGATCTTGAGGAAGTCATCGATCGCATCGCCGATTCGTCGATAAAAAAGCGTGCCGCGGCCGCCGTCAAAAAGGCGACCGAGTACACGGCGCACACCAAGGAGTTTGTGAAGCTGGCGGTCGAGGGTGGTTCACCCGCACGGATTCGCGACGAGCCACCGCTGATCTACCACGACAATTCGGATCAGCTGCTGAGCAATCGCAAGGAGATCCAGCGCGCCTTTGCCAAATACCGTCGCACCTTGCCACCCGAGCGGTTGGTGCTGCTCGACCGCTTCGAAGCAGCCGAGATCGCGATCAAGGTTGTTGGCGTCGGCAGCGTCGGCACCTACTGCGGCATCATCCTTTTCGTATCCGGCTCGGGCGATCCGCTATTTCTGCAGTTCAAGCAGGCCGGCGCGTCGGTCATCGAGCCGTTTGTCGGGCGGAGTGTCTATAAGCATCACGGGCAACGTGTGGTGGTCGGTCAACGGCTGATGCAGTCGGCGAGCGATATTTTTCTCGGCTGGACGCAGGGGCCGAAACGGCATTTCTATATCCGCCAACTTCGTGACGCGAAAATATCGCCGGATACGAGCGTTATGAAGCCGCTGAATCTGCTCAATTACGGCAAGCTCTGCGCGCATACGCTGGCCCGCGCGCGCGCACGGTCCGGCGACGCCCTGCTGCTGGGCGGTTATCTTGGCAAGAGCGATGCGTTCGCCGATGCGATGGCGTCGTTTGCTGTTGCCTATGCCGACCAGAATGAGCGCGACCACGCGGCACTTGTTCGCGCCGTACGCAACGGGCGCGTGCAGGCAACGACCCTCGACTGACGTGGCGAGTTCTCCAATCTGCGCCGAAACAGAGTTAGGCGGATGTGACCGCGCGAGAAAATAGCAGAGCGAACTGATCAACCAGGCGGAGCACTTTCGCCCGCGGCGTGCGAA
>Ga0302234_10000136_pt1 | contig 62272 bp, 40 predicted proteins | sample II_Palsa_N3_2_FD_193576 | JGI IMG/M metagenome (GOLD analysis project Ga0302234, IMG submission 193576) | Peat permafrost microbial communities from Stordalen Mire near Abisko, Sweden - II_Palsa_N3_2 | ecosystem: Environmental > Terrestrial > Soil > Palsa > Peat permafrost | place: Sweden... | reverse complement strand
GCCACGAACGGATCTCGCCATGCCAGCAAACAGATTCAACGCGTTTACTGATTACGGTGTCGGTATTGGACTGCGCGTGCCACACTACGACCACATCCTCTCCAAAAAGCCGGTGGTCGATTGGTTTGAAATCATCTCTGAAAATTACATGGTCGGTGGCGGCCATGCGCTCAAGGTCCTCGATCAGATACTGGAGCAGTACAGAGTTGTGCAGCATGGCGTCTCGATGTACTTCGGTTCTGCGCAGCCGCTCAATCGGGAGCATCTCCGGCGACTCAAAGAGTTGACGAAACGCACCAAGACCCCCTGGCTTTCTGACCATCTGTGCTGGGGCAGCGTCGACGGCCGCTACACCCACGATCTGCTGCCACTGCCCTACACATTCGAAGCGATCCGGACGACAGCCGCGCGCATTCGTGAGGTCCAGGATTTTCTTGAGATCCCCATCGCCGTAGAAAACGTCAGCAGCTATGCCGAGTTTCACGAGTCGGAGATGACGGAGTGGGAGTTTCTCAACGAGGTCGTTCACGCCGCAGACTGCGGCATCCTCCTTGACGTGAATAACATTTACGTCTCCTCGCAAAATCACGGCTTCGATCCCATGGAGTATGTGAATGCGGTCGCCCCCGAGCGGGTCGCTCAAATTCATATCGCGGGGCACTCAAAATTTGAGAGGTATACGCTCGATACGCACGATCATCCTGTACTCGATCCGGTGTGGACGATGTACGCTCGCGCCATCGAACGCGTTGGACCCACGGCTACCTTACTCGAATGGGACGACAACATCCCGACTTTCGATGAAGTTCATGCGGAAGCTCTCAAGGCAAACCGATATCGCCCTGGAAGCAACACCCAAGCTGTGCCTACGTTGGTGGAAGAGCGCGAGGAGGTGGGGGCATGACGCTACTCGAGTTCCAGCGCCGCATGGCGGAAGATGTAAGCCGCCCCTTAACTACCGACTTCACGATGCAGAAGCTATGCCCGGACGGCTCGTCTGTCGCGGGGTCCATCGCCACCTACGTTAAACCCAGCGATCGGCTTTCATCCTTTGAACGACTTGAGATCTACAACCGGCAGTATTGGTTTCGCTTGATCGCCGCAGTATCGGAAGATTATCCGGCTTTGAATGCGATGCTCGGTACGAAGCGCTTCGACGAGCTCATCCTTAACTACCTCAAGGAGAACCCGTCGACCTCCTTCAGCCTTCGTGACCTTGGTGCCAAGTTGCCATCGTGGCTCGAAGATCATCCAGAGTTCACGGGAGCACGTCATGATCTCGCCGTCGATGTGGCACGTTTGGAGTGGGCCTACATTGAAGCCTTCGACAGCGCCACAATGCCTCCGCTCGACGAGACGGATCTTGCCGCGCTTCAGCCCACGAGCGTGTTGGCTCTGCAACCTCACCTTCAATTGCTTGCCCTGCGCTATGCCGCGGACAAGGTAGTTCTCGCCGCGCACAAGAATAAGCCGGATGTCGATATTGTCAGCAATGCCGTCATGGAACGGAAGACGTCCACGGGAGTCCGGCTACCTAGATTGAGGCGATCTCCGACCTACCTGGTTGTCCACCGCTACCAGAATTCGGTCTACTACCGGCGCATCGACCGTGAAGCATTCTTGTTGCTCTCAGCGATTCAAGAGGGCGAACCACTTGCGATCGTCGTGGATAAAGCTTTCTGTCAAAGCAGGTTGTTACCAAGTGTGCAGGCAGAGAAAATTCATCAATACTTTGTGCACGCAGCGGAGCTGGGATGGCTGATAGCAACTTCTGCATAGTCTCCCACTGAAGCACAGGGGGTTTGTATTAGCGCAAACTCGAACTTCATCCCCAATAGAGGGTTGAGTTCCGTCCACATAAAAACTCTCATAGCGGTCGATTTCAGAGTTCCTTCAGGGTAAGCATTTGTGGATCAGCTGATTAGGTTGACGCATGGAGATCGCGGGAGTGAAGCGCGCTTATGGGACTTAATCTGTGCGATTATTTTTGGGCCGCAGCCTGTGCAGATGCCGGGGGCGGAGGGTGAGGCTGCCAGGCGGGACTGCCTTCTTCCCATTGGTCATCGGTGAGCTGCTCCACATGGGTGCCGTCACAGTTCATCACAAATATCTCGCCATACGGCTGCGGGCTGCCGGTGTAAAGGGTCTCGTCCTTGAATCCCATTCGTGAACTCGTAAACAATATCCGCTCGCCTTCGGGAGACCAGGCCAGGTGCGCTTCATTGCCGTGGGTGTGCGTCAATTGGGTTACATCCTTCCCATCAGGACGGACCGTCATCACTTCAAAGTCGCCGGCAATGTTGCGCACAAAAGCGATCAGGTCTCCGCGCGGTGACCACAAAGGAAAGTTGTCGTACTGATCAGTCAACACGGTCACCGAGCCGTCGGCAAGATTCATGATGCGCAGGCCTTCACCCTCGGGTCCGGCGGTGCGGTAGACAATGCGACTTCCGTCGGGCGAAAAAGCAGCAAACCCATTGTTGTTCTGACCCGAAGTCACCACATGAAAGCCGGTGCCGTCGGCATTGAGGATCGCCACCTGGGCTCCTCCATTGACGCGATCGATGGCTTTCTTGGTTCCCGCGGCAAAGTCGAGAAAAGCAGTGAAGCCGCCCACGCCGACAACGATCTGCTTGCTGTCCGGCGACCATTGCGGGGCCAGGATCAAGTCCTTTCGCTCGAGGATGGCGCGCGCCGGCTGGTTGCCGTCGATGATCATGAGACTGGTGACGCCGCCGGGAACGACGTGCGAAACCGCCAGGCGCATTCCGGTTCGGTCGTAGGCCGGCAACGCCGTGGTCGCGTAGAGATCAAAGTTCGGACTCCGGCTCCATTGCTTCACCGGTTCGGAGCTCTGCTTAAAACCTGTACGGCTGTAGACAACGTGATTGCCATCCGGAGACCATGCCGCGGGATTGGCCGCTATGTCCGCACCGGAGGGGCCCACCTTGCCGTCGCCGGAAACAATCTCGATCCTGGCTCCGTCGCCACGCAGATAGGCAACCTTGCCGGAGGCAAGAACCGACGGCGCCAGTTTGACGCCAGGGCCGCTGGTGATGGGAACGATAGAGCCGGTGGCGATGTCAATCCTATACACCTGGTTCGCTGCGTTTGCCGCATAAGGCGTAAGTAGTTTGGTCCGGTCGGTCCATGTGTCTTCCGCCGACATGCAGTAGGTCACGACGCTCTTGCTGTCAGCCGTCCATTTAGGGTTGCCGCAGAAGTCCCCGTGCTGCGAAATACGCCTAAGCCCCGAGCCGTCGGGGTGATTAAGATAGATGTCGACGAGTTGGAGCCGCTCCCAACGGCTTTTCGCGGTGGGAAGGCTGCTGTCACGGTCCGAAGAGAAGGCGATCCAGCGGCCATCGGGAGACCACGCGGGCCTGAAATCGCCACCCCGCCCTGTGGTCAGCACCCGCGCTTTACGGGTGGCAAGGTCCAGGACCCAAAGATTCGCAAAACCCTCGGCCCGCGTCGAGACAAAGACGATCTGCCGGCCATCGGGAGAGTATGCGGCCTGATCGTCGTAGGCCGCATCGGCGGTCAGCCGTTCGACGTCGCTGCCGTCGGAATGCATGCGGAAGAGATTGGCGGGTCCGCCGCGCTCCGACGTAAAGGCGATCCAATCGCCCCTGGGAGACCACGCGGGATTGTAATTCAGCGAGTCTGGCTGCGTGAGCGGCCGCTCCGCGGTGCCATCGGCGTTCGAGATAAAAAGGGTGGACTGGGTTGGGCCCAGGCGGTCGAAGACAACCCGGTCGGCCGCAAGGCAGGAAAGGCTCGCGGCCGCGAATGCAAAGACGGCAAGAAACCGGAAAGGAGGACGAGTCACCGTGCCGCTCCGAGATCTGGATTTATTGGGAGGGAAACCCGCAAAAGTGTAACACCGGAAGGAGGATTGAGCGATTGCTTCTCGCGATGATGCTTCTCTCTATCGGTTTGGAGTGCTTGAAAGTGGCGGATTCGAGAAATCCACCATCGCCCGCAGTCTGGAATCTCAACTGTTGACTACATGCCTAGTCACTCATTGAGGGATCCCGGATCGTCTGACCACCGAGATTCCTTGAAAACAGGGTTTCCGCCAAGTTCATTCGGCCGGAGGGACACTCGTGAACTTAGCCAAAATGTGACTTTGCGGGCACAACGGGATAGCTTCCGGTTTGCCCGTAATACACGACCCCGATTCCAGGAAACCGGCGGCGTCTGCCTATGCATCAGACAGGGCGGCAGTTTAGCTGCAGAAGATGAATATGGGAGCATGCCTACAGCTTCGACGGATACCGACTAGAGATACAGAATCCAGGCCTTTGAAGGCGATTCTGATGATCGGCATATTTGTAGGCCTGAGTTGCGCCAGGGCGGCCGATGTTCCTTCGCCGACTGGTCAAATGGTCGATATTGGAGGACGCAAGCTCCACATCCACTGCACCGGGAAAGGCGCTCCAACGGTAATTGTCGAAAACGGCGGTGCAGCGTTCTCGTTCGATTGGGAGCTCGTCCAACCTGAGGTAGAAAGATTCACGAGAATCTGCACCTATGATCGCGCCGGCTATGCCTGGAGCGATGCTGGGCCGGAATTCGACACGTTCGACCAGTCCGTCCACGATCTTCATCTTCTGCTCCGCAATGCCGGCATCGCCGGACCCTATGTCCTGGTTGGTCACTCATTCGGTGGACTGTTGGTTCGCTTTTATCAAGCAACATACCCTGGGAACGTCGTTGGAATGGTCCTGGTGGATAGTTCGCACGAGGAGAGTATCCAACAGGTGGGACCAAGGGCCGTGCGCATTCCGGAACTCACGGCGGACCAATACAGGGCGCTTATCGAAGGCCAATCGTCCCAGCAACCCGGAGCCAGACCTCGTCCCGGAGACGATCTCTCCACCTTACGACAGGCTCCCCGCACAGCTTCAGACCCTCCACTTGTGGGCGCTGAGAAGAGCGCTCCCACTCGTCAAGACATGGGGGCTCACCCTCCCAATACGATCTCAGCCGCCTGCAGAAAGCCCGCACCGGCAACCCACATCCATTGGGGAAAATGCCATTGGTGGTATTGACCGCGTCCGATTTTCAATGTGGCTCAAGCGCCCGGCGTGACTGCCGATACGTTGAGGCAAGACCATCTGCGACTGCAGGATGATCTCGCGAGCCTTTCAACTGACAGCAGGCATGAGATGGTCGCTGGAACCGGCCACGAGATCTACTTGTATAAGCCGGCAGTCGTGGTGCAATCGATCTCTGCCGTTGTGACCTCAGTTCGAAATGGTTCGCGATTGTCTCCGGTCAACTAACCAACAGCTCTAACAACAGCCGCTGATATTGCACTACCCAAGCATCCTCGTACTTTATTCCAAAGTTTATTTCCGCAACCCTACACAGCGCCGAGCCGTTTAGATGTCGAGGTTCTTGACGTCCAAGGCGTTGTCTTCGATGAACTTGCGGCGGCTCTCTACGTCCTCACCCATCAGCGTGGTGAAGATCTCTTCCGTGGCAGCAATGTCTTCGAGCTTCACCTGCACCAGCGTACGGCGGGCCGGATCCATCGTGGTTTCCCAGAGCTGGGGAGCGGTCATTTCACCGAGGCCCTTGTAGCGCTGGACTGAATATTCCTTGCGACCCTGTTCGATCACGTACTCGAAAACCTCGCGTGGCGTCTTCTTCTCGACCGGATCCTGTGAGACCTTCGCCGAGCGCTTGACGGGCTTTGCAACGGCCTCGACTTGCGCCGCGCCCGCGTCCATCGCACCCTCGAGCTCAACCTCTTCGGTGTCCTCGAGTTCCTGCTCGGCTTGCTCTTCGACGGACTTGGAGGCAGCCGCGGCGGCCTTGCCCGCGTACTCGACCAGGAATGGCCCGACCAGCTGCTCGCGGATCTGTGCGTGCTTGGCCAGCAGCTGACGCGACTCAGGTGCAGCGGCCAGCGTCCAGTCGATGTGGCGCGGCGCACCTTGCGCGTCGACGTAGGTGATCGAGTAAGTGCGATGCTCTTCGTCGAACTCGACGGCCGACACAGACTTGAACTGGTACGTGCGTTCGATCGCCTTGAGGCGCGTCTGCATCTGCTTCAGCTTGGCGTCGGTCTCGAAATCGGCGCGGCGAATGGAGTCCTTGCCTTCGCTGGCAAAGATCTCGGCGAAGATACGAACGACTTCTTCGTTGCGCAGGCGCTTAGCCACCTTGTCGAAGAAGCCCAGGTAGTCGTTGAGCGAGGACATGTACTTGGTAAGGTCCTTGCCCTCGAGCTTGGCGCCGCCCTCGCCGTAGCGAATGATCATGCCATCGGAGGCGCGCTTCACCATCACCTGCACATACTCGCGCTCGTCCTTGATGTACTGCTCGAACTTGCCCTTCTTGATGCGGTAGAGCGGTGGCTGCGCGATGAAGACGTGGCCGCGCAGAATGAGCTCCTGCATGTGGCGGAAGAAGAAGGTGAGCAGCAGCGTACGGATATGCGATCCGTCGACGTCGGCATCGGTCATGAGAATGAGTTTGCCGTAACGCAACTTCGCGATATCGAAGTCGTCCTTGCCAATGCCGCAGCCCAGCGCTGTGATCATGGCGCGGATTTCTTCGTGGCCGAGCATCTTGTCGTAGCGGGCCTTCTCTACGTTGAGGATCTTGCCCTTGAGCGGAAGGATGGCCTGGAACTTGCGATCGCGGCCCTGCTTGGCGGTGCCGCCGGCGGACTCGCCCTCGACGAGGTAGAGCTCGCACAGCTCAGGCTTGCGCTCAGAGCAGTCGGCGAGCTTGCCGGGAAGGCCGCCGCCATCGAGTGCGCCCTTGCGGCGGGTGAGGTCGCGAGCCTTGCGTGCAGCCTCGCGGGCGCGCGCAGCATCAATCGCCTTGTTGATGATCTTCTTCGCGATCGGCGGGTTCTGCTCGAGGAAGGCGCCCAGCCGTTCGTTCACAAACGCCTGCACGATGCCCGCGATGTCGGAGTTGAGCTTGCCCTTGGTCTGGCCTTCGAACTGCGGCTGCGGCAGCTTCACGCTGACCACCGCGACGAGACCTTCGCGCACGTCGTCCCCGGAGAGATTCTCCTTGACGTCTTTGAACAGGCCTAGCTGCTGACCCGCGACATTGATAGTGCGCGTGAGCGCGGTGCGGAATCCCGACAGATGGGTGCCGCCGTCGACGGTGTTGATGTTGTTCGCGAACGAGAAGACCGTCTCGGAGTAGGCGTCGTTATATTGCAGCGCAATCTCCATCACGACGTTACCCGTCTCGGTCTCCATGTAGATGGGCTTTTCGTGCAGCACCTGCTTGCCCTTGTTGAGCAGCTTGATGAACTCGGCGATGCCGCCGGTGTACTTGAAGGTCTGCGACTTGGGCTCGCCCTTGGCATCGGCCTGGCGCTCATCGGTCAGCGTGATCTCGATGCCCTTGTTGAGGAACGCGAGCTGGCGCAGACGGTTGGCAAGCGTGTCGAAGTTGTACTCGACGACGGTGAAAATGGAGCGGTCGGGAAGGAAGTGGATCTTCGTGCCGCGGCGCTTGGACGGGCCCATCTTGCGGAGCTCCGAGATGGGGTCGCCCTTGGAGTAGTCCATCTCCCAGGTAAAGCCATCGCGCCAGATCTCAACCTCTAAAGCCTCACTCAGCGCGTTGACGCAGCTCACGCCAACGCCGTGCAGACCGCCCGAAACCTTGTAGTTCGACGCGTCAAATTTACCGCCAGCGTGCAGCATGGTCAGAACCACCTGCACGGCGGGCATGGTCTCGCCCGTAGGCAGGGTCTTGTTGTCGACCGGAATGCCGCGGCCGTCGTCGACGACGGTGATCGAGTTGTCGACATGGATGGTGACGTCAATGCGCGTGGCATAGCCGGCGAGCGCTTCGTCGACCGAGTTATCGACGACTTCGTAGACCAGGTGATGCAGACCCATTTCGCCGGTCGAGCCGATGTACATGGCCGGGCGCAGACGCACCGCAGCGAGGCCTTCGAGGATCGTAATATTTTCCGCGGAGTAGCTTCCGGGCTCGACTTGAGTCGGCGATGCAGCGGGCGGAAGCGGGGTCTGGCTGGCGGCTGTTACAGGGGTAGTTTCTTCAGGCACGAACGGGACACTCCAATGGGTTTAGGCTGGGGTCAGAAAAACTTGCAAAACCCTTGAAAATACTGGCGATTCACCAGTTTTCTCGACTCCTAAGTATAGCACGTTTGGAGCCTCTTCCGGAGTCCCGCGCGACCCATGGAAAGCACCTCTTTGGGGACCTTGGGAGACGCGCAGAAAAGGCCCGGAAGCCTGCGGCTCCAGGGCCTTTATCTGGTGCAGTTAGAACTTCGCTTAGGCTGAGTAAGTGATTGGCTTTTCAGCCACCGGCGGCGGCAGATGCTCGGCCAGAATTGCGTTGTAAAAGAGCCCCGCCAGCAGCCCGCCAATCAGCGGCGCCACCCAGAAGAGCCACAGTTGGCCCAGGGCCCAGAAATCACCCCCAGCCGCATCCACAATCGCCGGACCCGTAGAACGCGCCGGGTTCACCGAAGTGTTAGTGATCGGAATACTAATCAGGTGGATCAGCGTGAGGCACAGCCCGATCGCCAGCGGAGCGAGACCCTTGGCCGCCCGCTCGTCAGTCGAGCCCATGATGACCAGGATGAAGAAGAACGTCAGTAGCATCTCCGCAAGCAAGCACGCCAGCAGGTTGTAGCCGCCGGGCGAGTGGGCGCCGTAGCCGTTGGCGGCGAATCCGTTCAGGGCCCACGTGTCGCGACCGGTGAAGATGATGTACAGCACGCCGGATGCGACCAGAGCTCCAACCACCTGCGCGATCCAGTAGGGCAGAATCTCTTTGGCCGGAAAGCGCTTGCCAGCGACCAGACCAAGCGTCACCGCAGGGTTGAGATGACAGCCGGAAATGTGGCCGATTGCATAGGCCATGGTGAGAACCGTAAGCCCGAAGGCGAACGCAACCCCCAGGAAACCGATTCCGAGGGATGGAAATGCGGCGGCGAAGAGCGCGGCGCCGCAGCCTCCGAAGACAAGCCAGAAGGTACCGAAAAATTCCGCGATGCAGCGATTTCTGAGAGAGACTTGCATGCTTCCTCCTATGATCCTGAATTTCCCTTGAGACCACGACGAAGTACGGCGAGCGCAGCCAGTCTACATCGGAAATACGCTGTAACGATGAACGAACCTCCAATTATTCAGTGGGATGCACCTTTGGCCGCGGCAATTCCACGTGGGTAATGGTCTCCCGATTACCAGACCTTGCAGTTAGGCACGTGCACCATTGGCTGACCTGCCTTGCAGGCGAATGCCTTCTGAAACTCGGGCAGATTCGAGACCACTCCATTGATGCGCGCGAAGGAAGGCGAATGCTCGTCGGTAGCAGCTCGCACACGCTCATCCTCAGGCCGCTCGTTGGAGCAGGCCCACTGCGCCATGCCAACGAAGAAACGCTGGTCGGGCGTGAAGCCGTCCTTGTTCGGCATCTGCTCTCCCGCCGTCTCCTTCTTCCAGGCCATATAGGCCAGCAGCGTTCCACCGAGATCCGCCACGTCTTCTCCGCTGGTGAGCTTGGAGTTGATGTGGATGTCGTCCACAACAATGTAGCCCGCATACTGCGTGCGCACGCATCCGATGCGCTGCTCGAAGCCCTTGGCATCTTCCGGCGTCCACCAATCGCGCAGGTTGCCCTTGGAGTCGAACTGCCGGCCTTCGTCGTCGAAGGCGTGCGTGAGCTCGTGGCCGATCGTTGCGCCGGTGTTGCCGTAGTTGGGCGCATCGTCAAGCTTCGGATCGTATAGCGGCGGTTGCAGCACGCCGGCGGGAAAGTTGATGTCGTTCATCTGTGGATCGAAGTACGCGTTCACCGTCGGCGGTGTCATGCCCCACTCATCGCGGTTCACTGGCTTGCCGAGCTTGTTCCACTCATACGCCTGGTTAAAGCGGTAGGCGCGAAGAACGTTGCCGGCATAATCATTTGGCTTCACCTCGAGCGAGCTATAGTCGCGCCAGTGGTCGGGATAGCCAATCTTGTTGCGGATCGCGTGCAGCTTGCGCAGCGCCTCTTCCTTGGTCGCGGGGCTCATCCAGTCGAGGTTCTCGATCTCGTGCTGCATGGCAGCTTCAATCTGCTGCGTCATCAACTCGGTCTTGGCCTTTGTTTCTGCGGAGAAGGTGCGATGCACAAACTCCTGCCCCAGCGCCTCGCCAAGATTGCGGTCGACGTTGCGGGTACACACTTTCCAGCGCGGAGGCATCTGCGGCACGCCGCGCAGGGTCGTGTAGTAGAAGCCGTAGTACAACTTCTCGTAGGGCTCGGCGAGATAGTAGGCCATGCCACTGAGCAGATGGAAGCGCAGATACGCGCGCAGGGCTGCGACATCTTCCGTCGACAACTCCGTCTGCAGCGCCTTTAGAAATGCAGGCTGTGAGACGTTCAGCTTGGCCAGCCCGGGTGCTCCCTGCTGCTTGAAGTAGTCAGCCCAGTTGATGGCAGGCGCCAGCTTCTGTACGTCCGCGATCTCCATCATGTGATAAAGATTGTGCGGATCACGCTGCTCCACGCGCGTGAGCGATGCTTTCGCAAGCTCGGTCTCGATGTGAAGTATGCTGGCCGCGTCGGTCTTTGCCTGCGCTGGTGATTCTCCATTAAGGGTTAGCAGCTGCGCGATGTAGTCGGCATACTGCTCGCGCAGTTTCACGCTCTTGGGGTCCGTCTTCAGGTAGTAGTCGCGATCCGGCAGGCCGAGCCCGCCAGCGCCCACCTCAACAATCACCGTGGAGGAATCAATCGCGTCCTGACCAGTCCCCGACCGAAAGAAGTAGCTTCCGGGAGCATCGTGATGCAGCGAGGCGATGGCGGCGAGCAGTTCGGGCCGCGTGCCGAGCGCGTCGATGCGGGCCAGCGCCGGCTGAATGGGCTTGTCGCCATCGCCATTGATGGCCGCCTTGTTCATGCAGGATTGAAAGTAGTCGCCAACCTTCTGCTGAATCGGCGTGCGGTCGGTGGCCTTGGCATCCTGCTCGAGAATGCCCCAGAGAAACTGCTGATTCTCATTGGCGAGCTTGGCGTAGACGTCCCATGTTGCCTGGTCGGCGGGGATCGGGTTCAGCTTCTTCCATCCACCGCAGGCGTACTGATAAAAGTTCACGCAGGGGTCGACGGCCTTATCCATACTGGTGAGATCGAGCGACGGCGAGTACGGCATCTCGGTAAGAGGCTGTGGCGCAGCCTGCTGTGCCGAACAGGTTGAGGCGGCGAAAAACGCGGACGCTACAGCAGGGAGAAGGACACGCAAAACCTTGATCACAGGGGGAATCTCCTGCGCAACATCCTACAGCAGCGGGAAACCGCCGCTCGAGACATTTGCGCCCAACAACCATCGTCTTTCCCTGGAACTAAAAAATCCACGCCAGGGGGCGTGGATTACGCTACATGCACGTTGAATCTAAATTTTGGTGCCGAAAAGAGGACTCGAACCTCCACTGCTGCTTGCGCGTTGATTCTTGAATTTTGGTGCCGAAAAGAGGACTCGAACCTCCACTCCCTTGCGAGAACGTGGACCTGAACCACGCGCGTCTGCCAATTCCGCCATTTCGGCTCACAATCAGAGGCCACCGCTGTATCCAGCCGCGCGAACTGCGTGAAGTCTTAGTCTCCCAGAGCACGCGCTGGCTGTCAATGGTGGCCGCGGCGTGGGAGGATTGCGCGAAGCCCGGAATGTCGGGTTACACTGGGCGAATCCTGTGCGCAGGATACATCGTCCAACTCACTAACCTTGACTGGAGCGGTACCGAGCCCTATGAGTGAGCCTTCGACCAAGAACCAGCCGGTCGCGCAGCAGCAAATTCCTGAAGCACTTGCGCTGGAGATCCGGCGCCTCGCGCATGACCTCTCCAACGCGCTCGAGATCATCGTGCAAACCAGCTATCTGCTGAATATGGCCGAGTTGAAAGAACCCGCCAGCGACTGGCTCCGCATGATGGATACCGGCGTCACCAAGGCGCTCGACCTGAACATGCAGCTGCGGGAGTATATCAAGCAACACACGCCCCGATAGTTGTCAGTTGTTAGTTGTGAGCGGTTCTTACTGAGAACTGACAACTGAGAACTGAGAACGCCCTTCACTGCGTTGCCGCGATGGCTGTGACAATCTTGTCCATCGTGACGCGGTCGGCCGACGTCGCCGGCGTGTGATCGTCCACCATCACGGAGAAGATGACGGTGCGGCCACTGGCTGCGTCGAGATACCCGGACAGCGCGCGCGATTCGCCCAGCGTTCCCGTCTTCGCGAAAATATGCCCCTTCACCGGCGGATTGGGAAAGCGGCGGCTCAGCGAACCATTCTCACCAGCGTCGGGCAGCGAAGCCTTCCACTGCGCGAACCACGGCTGCTTCGCAACGTACGCCAGAAACGTCGTCGTGGCGCGCGGTGCGACCAGGTCGTGGTCGCTGAGGCCTGAGCCGTCGAAGAAGAGGAAGTCGTCGGGATCGACGCCAGCGTGGGACAAGTAGGCTCGAATGTAATGCGCCCCCTCCAATGTGGAACCCTCTCCGCACGCGCTTCGGATTCCGAGGTGGTGAAGCAACAGCTCGGCATGAAGATTCTGGCTGACCTTGTTAGTGAGCACGACGTCTTCGCCGAGCGGCGCGGAAGTGTGCGAGGCAAGCATCGCACCGGAGGGCGTCGACGGAGCGTCGCAGTCGGCCGTGCAGGTGCCTCCCGCGATATTCATCACGTCGCACGGATCAGGCGTAAGCACCTCGGTGTGGTAGCTACCTGTGTCCGTTGCTCTCTGGTGCTTCGCGCGCGCTTTTCCCGTGACCACAATGCCACGCCGCACCAGCATCGCTCGCAAGGCCATCGCCGCGTACTCGGCGGGATCGGCAATGGCAACCTCCTCCGCGTCGGGGGCTGCGTCCGCGGCGATGGAACCGTAGACGCGAATCACGCGTGAGCCCGTCAGCCGTTCGATCTGAATTCCGTCCGCTTGCTTGCCCGCGGCCACCGTCCCCACCTCCGCGCGAACGGTGTAGTACGGAAAATTTTGCTGCAGCTCAACCTTCGTCGGGTGACCCGGCGTGATGACCAGCTCGAGTTGATTGTTTGCGATGCTCAACGCGCTCACCGGAGCGCCGAAACCCCACACCTGGTCGTCCTGCGCCCACGACTCTGCGTATGGTTCATAGGGGAACAGCGTGTCATCGCCAACAATATCGCCGGTGACGCGCTTCACGCCCTTCGCAACAAGCTGGTCCACAAGCGCAACGAGATCGGTGAGCGCGGGGGGCTGCGCCGGCGGGGGCGGCTCCGGCGCATTTTTCAGGCGCGGCACGTACGGCAGGTCATCCGCGCCGAAGTTCGCATCGCCACCGCCCACCAGCGTCAGGTCCCCCGTAACGATTCCAGTGGCCGCGTCGAGCTTCCCGAAGATTCGTGTGTCGAACGTTTTGTCGGGCCCGAGCAGCGCCATCGCCGTGGCCGTAGTGAAGATCTTGTTGTTCGACGCCGGCCGGAATAGCTTTCCCTCGTCGTATCCATAAAGCGGCGTGCCATCGAGCGTGGTGACGGCGATGCCCCAATGTGCGCGTGAGACAGACGGGTCCGCGAGTAGCGCTTCGATCTGCTGACCAATCACCGTGGCCGAACCGTTAAGATAGGGAGGATGAGCAACTGTAGGGGCCGACGGGGATGTAGATGCCTCTTGCGCGCCAGCAGTCGGAGACCGCATTGCTGCGACAAAAAGCAACAAAATCAGTGCAATTTGCGCAGAAATTTGCATGGCGCAAGTCTACAGAATTGGTGCAATTTATGCATAGCGTTGCGTGAAGGAGGCCTACAATTGCGCGGTAAAGTGGACGGGCTGCAAACCAACGCCGAAGCTGGGACCGAGCCGATGACCCATACCAATTACAGGCCGCACTTCGACTGGCAGCTGCGCACGCGCAAGCTGGCACTGGGGCAACGCACGCTCCTGATGGCCATCGTCAATCTCACGCCGGACAGCTTTTCAGGCGACGGGTTGCTGAGCACGAACGGATCGCTGGACCTGAGACCTCCCGCAGCCGTCATCAAGCTCGCAGTCGCGACGGCGATTCAGGCTGTCGATGGAGGCGCAGACATTGTGGACCTCGGTGCCGAGTCGACGCGGCCGAATGCAACCCCCATTTCGAGCGAGCAGGAACAGGAGCGCCTGCTGCCAGTGCTGGAACAGCTGTTGCGCGAGCGGCCCCACGCCGTGGTCTCCGTCGATACCTATCATGGAAGCACGGCGCGGGCTGCCGCACGGGCCGGTGCAGAGATCATCAACGATGTCTCTGGTCTGACGTGGGATCCGTCGATGGCGAAAGCCGTCTCCCAGAGCGGATGCGGCCTGGTGCTGATGCACGCGCGTGGCCGCTCCGGCGAATGGCAAACGCAGCCTGGTTTAGATGGCGACGCCGTCATGCCGGTAGTCTTCGCCGGGCTATGCGAGCAGTTGGCGCAGGCTGAGGCCGCAGGGATCCGCACCGAGCGAATCGTCGCCGATCCCGGCTTCGGCTTCGGTAAGCGTGGCACCGAGAACTTCGCCTTGCTGGCACGACTTGGCCGGTTACGCGAGCTTGGCAGGCCGCTCCTCGTGGGGCTATCGCGCAAAGGATTTCTCGGTGACGCGGTAAAGCCTCTGCAGCGCGGGAAGGTAGATCCGAGCGCAGATCCGGGCGAGGCTCGGCGGATCGCCACGGCCGCAGCAAACGTTGCGGCGATCCTGGCTGGCGCCCACGTGCTCCGCGTGCACGATCTGCAGGTCGCCCAGGAAGCTGCCGTCATCGCCGACGCGGTACTAAGCGCAGCCAATCACGAGTGATGCACTCAGATTGTCAGGATCTCTTTTTCCTTGGCGCGGAAAAGTTCCTCGATGCGCTTGATCTCGTGGTCGGTGAGTTCCTGGATCTCGGCATTGGCGCGCTTTTCGTCGTCGGCGGAGATCAGCTTATCCTTGGCGGCCTTCTTCACTGCCTCGTTGCCTTCGCGCCGGATGTTCCGGATCGACGTTTTGTGGTCCTCAACCGTGCCTGCCAGCAGCTTGACCGTGTCCTTGCGGCGTTCTTCGGTCATCGGCGGAACGGGCACGCGGATGATCTTGCCGTCGTGCATCGGGTTGAACCCGTGCTGGCTGGTGCGGATGGCCTTTTCAATGGCCGTGACCAGGCTCTGCTCCCACGGCTGAACCAGAATCAGGTTCGCTTCGGGGGTGGTGATCTGCGCAACCTGCGAAATTGGACTCTCGGTACCATAGTAGTCAACACGAATACCGTCCAGCATATGGACCGACGCGCGACCGGTGCGGACGCTTACAAGGTTCGCTCGAAAGTCGTCCACCGAGCTGTTCATCCGCGCCTTCAATCCGTCATATACGCCCGAAAGGCCCTCCATCCCTGCCATTGCCGATGCCATGGTGTTTACAACCTCCTGAATACTGCCGGATGCTCCGGTTACAACCCTTGATTTTACAGCCGGATTGTCTGGCCCCGATGATGCAGCCGAAAGGGTTTAGGTTGTAGACGTTTGGGCATTGCTTAAGGTGTAGTCCGATGGAGAGAATCGTTGACTTCCCCCCGGCGTCCCCTATATTCTCGGATGAGAACTATACCTGTACGCCTCGCAATTGCATCTCAAAGCTGAAAGAGTCAGCGGGGCGGACTCAAACTCATCGTTTACAGCCAAGGGCCCCCGGGTCGCGGCGGAAATAGGATCTCCCAATGAAGAAGACCTTTCTCCTCACTGCTCTCGCATTTGCAATGATCGCGGCGATTCCTGCCCGCGCCCAAGGCGGATGTGATGATTCACCGGAGAATCCCACTCTGATCTTGGCGGGATTGGCTGGTGGCGCCTACGCCATTTCGAACGTGCGTATGAAGATCCGCGCACGCCGAGCGGCGAAGAATCGTTAGGTTTCCTGGCAGTAACCTGTAGTCCAGTTACCGAACTTCGTGTTGCGACCCGCCCCCAAAAGGGGCGCTGAGGTTTGTGCCCACTACCCTCTCATCTCAACAGCAGTCTCGCACCCTCCAGTCTCGAACTGCCGTGGTGCTGGCCTCCTTGTGCGCCGCCGCCGGCCTCCTGACCATCTGGCCCTCCGTCCAGTCCCTCTACCGCATTTGGACCACCGACGACCTCAAATCCATGGGCATGGTGGTTCCCCTGGTCTGCTATCTGCTGATTCTTCGCGCCTGGCAGAGCCTGGATTGGGAGACAAACGGCTCCTGGTGGGGATTCGCGGTCCTCGCTGGCTCGGCGGCGCTGATGTTCCTGCGCGATCAGATGCTCTTGATCGTCACCATCAATAAGAACTGGCTGCTCCAGCTCCCGCCCCTGCCGTTGGTTGCCGTCATCTACGCTGCCGGGATGGTTCTCCTGTTCGGAGGCACCCGCCTGCTCAAGGCCGCCTGGTTCCCGGTCCTCTTCATGTGGATGGTCATTCCTGTACCGCAGACGTTCTCCCGCCTCGTCGACCTGCCCTTGCAGCACGCCTCCGCCACCGTTGCCAGGGCCTGGGCACACGCGCTCGGCCAGCAGCTTACGCAAGACAAACTTCGGCTAATGTTTACTCCGGAATTCGGTATGTTCATCGCTCCGGGCTGCAACGGCATTCGCGGCGCCATTACGCTGGGGCTAGCGGCCGTCGTCGTCAGCTATCTCTACCGCTTCCGCTGGTACGTGTACGCGCCGGTCGTCGGGGGGGCGGTGCTCCTCGGCTACCTGTTCAACTTCCTCCGACTCTGCCTGCTGGTCGTCTACTACAAGATCGCGCTCCCCTACCCCTGGCTCCAGCATCACGCCAAGATCGCCGACTACGTCATCGGTGGATGCCTCTTCGTGTGTGCCCTTGCGGTCTTCTTCACGGTGGCCAATAAGCTGCGCAACGACCCGGACACCACCACCGAACCGCCGCCCGAGCCACACACCGCTCCCATCTCTCCATCGAACGCCCACCCGCTGCAGACCTCGCTGATTCTGCGGGTGACAGCCGTGCTCCTCATGGCAGCAACCTTCGGCGCGGATGTGCTGCATGAACACCGCGTGGATGCTGCGCGGCTGGCAGCCCAGGCGCCCGCAACCTTACCCGATCGCATAGGCGACTTCACCCTGGAGCGCACCTGGAATGAAACTCAGTTCGGCTTGCTGGTCTATAGCTGGGGTGAGTATGCCAAGCCCACGGTGAACGGCGAACCCGGCGCGCATGTGATGCTGGGTGTCTCGCCGCAGACCGTGCATGATGCCGAGGTATGCCATCTTGCGCGCGGGGAAGACCCGACCTGGCACGGGCAGATTGTCGCAGCAACGGCCGGGGGTCCAGTGGAACTTACGGCCGCAACCTATAACGATGGCGCAACCCAGGAGCTCGAAGCCTCGACAGTCTGCGATAACGGCGCGTGTCGGCAATACTCCCAGACCAGCCAGCATGTGACCGTGATTTATGCGCGTCCGCACCGCGGCGTTCCGCTTCAATCAGATACGACCCGGCCCATCCCGCTCATGCTCAAGGTCGAAAGCCTCGATACGATGACACCGGCGAGCGTCATGGAGCCGCGCCTGGCATCCACACTCACCGCCTTCTTAAAAGACGCCGACCTGCTTACCCTTACAGCGCCCTACGTCAAACAGTAATGGCGAAGTAGAAGCTGACAGCCCGCAGAAGGGCTTTTCTGCAGTTCAAGCAGAGAAAACTTCTGCTGGCAGATCACCGATTAATGGCGAAAGCTCAAGTTTGGCAGCCTGCAGGTTCGCATGGGTTGCCGCTAGTCGCCTATAATCAAAGCTCTCCCTTCGTGTACCGCAGGGCTGGAATCAACCGAAGAATTCAACGAGCTTTGACAGATTCAAAGAGCAGTGAGGGTGTGGTTATCTTTACCGGAATCCGAGTGAGCGCAAGCTCCCTGAAGTGTACGACCCAGCCTGCGCGCACGCGCTCGAGCCGATTGGGCATCCTTGGCTATGGCCAGAACCGCTCAAGCTTGAACGCTGTTCTCCGCTGGGGCCTTTCGAGCCTGAGTATTGCGGCGATCATTTCTGCCACACCAGCGCTCCTCCCGACCGCCGGTGCGCAGGTCCAGGCCACGCCCCAGTTCTCCGCGGAAGCGGCGCCACAGATCCTGTGCCCCATTCAGGTCATCGGCAACCGGCGCATCCCCAAAGAGTCGATCATTGCCCGACTCTTCAGCCGCGCCGGCGACCCGTACGATCCGGCCGTCGTCGAGCGCGACTTCAATTCGCTGTGGAACACCGGCTACTTCGACAATGTCCGCATTGAGAAGGTTCCGGGCCAGGGCTGCCTTCAGCTCGAGGTTTACGTTCGTGAAAAACCCACCATCAGCGAGATCAATTACAAGGGCTTGAACTCGGTCTCCGTCTCGGACGTGATGGAACGCTTCAAGAAGGAGAAGGTCTCCCTCAACGTCGAAAGCCAGTTCGACGAGACGCGTGTGAAGCGCGCCGAAGTCGTGCTGCAGGAGATGCTCGGCGAGCACGGCCACCAGTTTGCCGTGATCCGCACCGAGGTCAAGACCATTCCCCCGGCACGCGTTGCGCTGACGTTTGTCATCAAGGAAGGACCGACCGTCAAGGTAGGCAAGATTGCCTTCACTGGCAATCATGCCCTCAGCCACCGTGAACTGGTGGCGTCGATGAAGAACCTGAAGCCCATCGGCATCCCGCACTCCATCATCCTGGAGAGCATCTTTCCACGTACCTTCGACGCCAGCAAGCTGGACGAAGATGCGGATCGCGTACGTGAAGCCTATCGCGAGAAAGGCTACTTCAAGGCTCTTACGGGCGAGCCCCAGACCAACGTTCGCAACGCTGGCGGCATCAATCCCTTCACCCTGCATCCTTCACACGGCAAGCGCGTCGATATCGTCATTCCGATCGAAGAAGGCGAGCGTTATCGACTCGGCGGGATTACCTTTACCGGCAACAAGTCGTACAGAAACGTAAAGGCCCTGCGCGCCCAGTTCCCCGTCAAAGACGGCGACTGGTTCAATGCGCGGATGTTCGGCAAGGGCATTGAAAATCTCCGCAAAGCCTACGGCGAAGGCGGATACATCAACATGGTGCCCACACCGGTCCCACGGACGGATGAGGCCAAGAAGCTTGTGTACCTGGACATCGATATCGACGAGGGCAAGCAGTTTTACGTCTCGCGCATCGAGTTCACCGGCAACACCCTTACCCGCGACCGCGTCATCCGTCGCGAGCTGCTGATCGAAGAAGGCCAGGTCTACAACAGCCGACTCGTCGATCTCTCGCTCCTGCGTTTGAACCAGCTCAGCTACTTTGACACGCTGAAGTCTGAGCAGGATGTCGAGACGCAGCAGAATGCGGACGCAGGCACCGTCGACCTGCTCATCAAGCTACACGAGAAGGGCAAGAACTCCATCGGCATCAATGGTGGCGTCAGCGGTCTTTCCGGTTCGTTCCTTGGTTTGAACTACCAAACCAACAACTTCCTCGGCCTGGGTGAGACTCTAAGCGTCAACGCGAACATTGGCGACCTCTCGCGCAACATCAGCCTGGGATTCACCGAACCTTACCTGCGCAATAAGCCGGTCTCGCTCGGTATCCAGGTCTTCGATCGCAAGACGGACTTCAATCCAGCGAAGAGCTATGCGATCACCAGCGGTCAAAGCGCTAACCTCACCAACGCGCAGAATTCGCTGCTCAATAACTACAACCAGTCGTCCAAGGGCGTGACGATCTCCACCAGCGAGGCGCTGCGCAAGCTGTTCCGTCGCTCGGGTGTCGCGCGTATCGGGCTCGCCTACTCGCTGTCCAGCTCCGGAATCACGACGTTCAACCAGAACACGCTGAGCGTCTTCCAGACCCTGGCGTTCCGTTCGGGCATCGCCGGTGCAAATTCGCTGAATGGCATCGTCACATCCATCGTGACGCCGAGCTTCAGCTTCTCGACCCTCGATCGCTCCATCGGACCGCATAACGGCAAGGACCTCAGCGTTGCCTTCCAATTCGCGGGCGTCGGCGGCAATACCAAGTACTACGCGCCTAGCGCCTCCTGGCGTCAGTTCTTCCCGATGAAGGGTCTGAAGGTCAGCAAGGAAGGCCACAACGTCCTCGGCTATCGCATTCAGGTCGCGAACATTGCCGGATTTGGCGGCCAGGTCGCTCCTCCCTTCGCCCGTCTCTACGGCGGCGGCGAGAACGATCTGCGTGGCTTTGACATCCGCTCCATTTCGCCTTACACCTTCCTTCCCACCAAGGTGTTGTTCAACCTGACCAACCCGGATGGATCCGTCGTCCCGCGCGATCCCAGCAATCCAACGCTGGGCAATGTGCAGGTCCCTCTGCCCATCTATCGCCTCGCCCCGATCGGTGGCGATACGTCGGTCACATCCAACCTGGAGTACCGCTTCCCCATCATCGATCAGGTCACCTTCGCGTTCTTCACGGACTTCGGTATGGTCATGAACCTCGAGCCATCGCAGCTGCGTGAGAGCCCGTTGGGCATCTCGGCGGTCAACAGCCCGCTTTACGGTTGCCCGCAGGTCATCAACGGTAACTGCGTCGGTGGCTATCAGCTGCCACCGTTCTCGGAGTACCTGAAGACTGTGCCGGGGACCAACTTTGTGCCGCGCATGTCGACTGGCGCGTATCTGCAAATCGTCATGCCGATAATCAACGCACCGTTCCAGATCTACTACGCCTACAACCCGCTGCGCCTCTACAAGGACCTCCCCCAGGAACTGGTCGCTCCCGGCCCACCCACTTGCACCGCCACCGAGATCAACTGCTTCAAGGACTTCTTCCCGTTCGCGACTTCGCCAGGAGCCGCGGCCTTCACCTACCAGCAAGCGCTGCAATTCTATGGAGCGGATTACGTCCTGCGCGAGCCGCGCAAGACATTCCGCCTGACCATCAGCACCTCGTTCTAATCACCCGTTCCGCAATCGAACGGCAGCAGGGCAAACAATATGGGTTGGCGAAGAACACCTCGCCAACCCATATTGTTTGCACATTAGTACGAAGTGCTCGCGCTTGGCCATGTCCGGCATAGTTCTTGCCGCGCAGATCCGTGGCGAACAGATGCGCTCACCGCACCCTGCGTCTAGCGGCCAATATGTAGAGCGTGCCACATACTGGCGGTGAATTCGACCAGGAGAAAACTCAACGCAGAACCGCCCATCGAGCCGCCAAACGACTCTGCGTTGTCCCGGATATTGCGATTGATCGGAGGATAGAACGCATTATTGAGAGCAGTTGCAGAAGCATAGCCCAGCAACTGAGCTCCATTGATCGTTTGCCGTCCGCTGTCGGTGCGCGTAACCACCGGCCGCGTCAGAGCATACAACGCACGATGCATAATGCCGTACTGTTTCCCCTCCACGTAGTATCGGGGATCTTCATGCAGCAGCGGCGCAAACACTGAATCCGTGAACACACCCTCTGTCGTGCCGCGGATGCCCGCCGCGCCGAGCCGCTCGCCAAAAGCTCCGCGGTCAGTGCCATAGTTGGGTTGCCCATTGCGCAACTGCTGATACCCGGCCGCTAAGATAATTCCGCCGAAGTTCTGGAGACTATAGGCACCCTTGAGGCCAATGATCACCTTGTCGCCAGCGGTGATCCTTTGAGCCCGCATATCCGGCATGATGTACTTCCGATGAAGAGGCGCAACCTCATAGCCCCCAGGCTGATCCATAGGGACTGCATCGGAGGAAGCAATCGGATCCACACCAGGATCCAGCACCGCGGGCTGCGGTTGCGGCGCATCGATCTCAGCAGGAGAAGGCGCCACAGGCGCGGGCGCGGGATGCAACATCGCAGGCGCATCCACCGCTATTTCGAGCGGCGGCGTCACACTCTGCGCCACAGCCGGGCACGCCATCACGCATGCCAATGGCGCCAGCAGCGCGAACGTCCTTCGCGCCCCGCCACTGCCCCTCTTCGATCGTTCCAAATACTGAATCCCGCTTTGCCCTGTCTGCATAGAAACGCTCAACACCCTCGTACCCACTACCGTGTTCTTTCCGCGTTCTTGGTCGTTCAGCGCGCTGCGCCTTTAGGAAGTAACGCCGTCTTTCTACGGACGCACACTCGCCGCACATGGTTGTTCACGCAGTCAAATCCTTTAGGGGTTATCGCTACGAATCCGGCCAGGTATCGGCGTGTCTGGCTGCGCGGGCCTCGCGAAAATACACCGGAATGCTGCTCGCCACCAGTAACCAGCTAGACACCCAACGTTGACTCAAGCATCAACAGCGCCCAATCATAAAGGTTGGATCGCCAGCGAAAGGGGCCCGTCGCTGCCCAGCACTGCGGAGGAACACCTGCCGAGCATTGCAGACAACCCGTTGCCACACGATGCAGCACGACGGACGCCAGCAATCGCGATCCCCAGCGACCCATGCTCGACCCCTGCGCGGCGCTGGCCCGTGCTCGCCGGCTCTACCTTTCTCGCTCTGGCGCTCACCACAGGCTGCCATCACCAAAAGCACCATGCCTACGCACCGCCTCCACCACCATTGCGAACGCAATCCTCTGTCCGCCCGAATCCCCCCGCCGATGCCCGCAACGAACCTGCACCCGCCCCCGCACCCCAGGGTCGCCCCGAATTCGTTGAGACGGGCATGGCCAGCTGGTATGGACCCAGCGGGCATCGCGCAGCGGACGGCTCGGCCTACGATGGCACTGGCATGACCGCCGCTCACAAGACGCTTCCGCTCGGCACCGTCGCTCGGGTCACCAATCTCGCAAACGGGGAATCGGTGATGGTGCGTATCACCGATCGCGGGCCGTTCTCGCATGGGCGCGTGCTGGATCTCTCCGAAAGCGCCGCCAAGAAGATCGACCTCTATCGCATGGGCGTCGCGCAGGTGCGCATCGAAGCCTTCGCCAATTCCACGCCAGCCGTAGAGGCCAAGTGGTGCGTGCAAACCGGCGCCTTCCAATCGGAACAGGACGCGCTCGATCTCAAGAGCGCTCTCGCTCGCCGTTATGTCGGCTCCCGGGTCATCGAGTTCGCCAGCGCCACCGGCTACTGGGTGCGTATCGATCCCGTGCGGCACGATCACACAGAGGCCGCCGCCATCAAAGACTGGATCGGCACCCCGATACCCCAGGTCGTGCCCTACCTCGTTCGCATCAACTGACGTTCAATCCTTGGGCAGCGCCGGTGGTGGGTAATACGGCACCTTCTGCTGCTCTTCATTGGCGCGCTTCACTGTGATGTCGGCGAACAACAACTCCGGAGCGATCGTCGTCCCCGGTACCGTGCCCACCTGTTGCGCGACGTACGGCTTTCCGCCGGCAGCGAGAATCCCGCTGCGTATGGCGCGCTGATCGAGTTCGTCAAACACAGCCCCGCGCACCAGCGTACGCTTCCCATCCGGCGAGACGCGATAGAGCAGTCGCGGCGCAAGCTCTCCGCCCAGCGTCTCCACCGAATACACGTCACGCCCCTGCTCTTTCGCGAGTGCCAGCAGTCTGGCACGCAACGCCTCCGCCGATAGAGGCTCGGACGACTTGATGATGATCACACCCGCGCGCGAATGAGCACTCTGTCCCAGCGCGGCGCGGCCATGTCCGTTCGATTCCGGGAAGTCCTTCACCGGCTGGCGCCCAACCAGGTAGTTCATCAGCTTGCCATGGACGACGATATCAACCGGCTCGACCGGCACGCCTTCATCGTCGACCTTGTACGCACCCAGCAGCGCGTGGCCCTCAAAGCTGCGCAGCGTTGGATCATCCACCACCGAAAGAAACGTCGGCAGAATCGGTGTCTTATAGCTCGATTGATAGGCTCCCTGCATGCGCGCGGAAGTGCCGATATCAGGGCGGTCCGCCTCAACGCTCGGCACGAAGAGGCGATTGAAAACCTCTGCCGATGCATCGCCGGAAAAGAGCACGGGCCCGTGATAATCCTCCGCATCGACAATCGGCGCGTGACGTAGTTCGTTGAAGCTGATCAGGTCGTCGATCACGCGCTTGTTCAGGGCCGCATCGCTCTCAAGACCGGCTGCCGTAGTTGCCACAGAACCGTTGCTGCGGCCAAGGTTCATCCCATCATCGGCCTGCCCGCCCACGCTGACTCCCTCGGTATATCCGGAGTATCCACGCCGCAACATCGTTCCATCCGTGTTCACTGTGTAGCGATTCACCACCAACGCACTAATGCTTGCCGAGCTGTACTGCACCGTCTCGGCAAAGCTGCGCGTCTCAGGCGAAGTCGCAAAGATCCCGCTGGCTTCAATCAACCGATGCTTCCAGTCATCGCGGTCCAGCGTCATGGTTGCCAACGGCTCAACCAGCGTCACCGCCTTCGCCGGCGTAAAGTCATTCGCCGTGGGGGCGCTCTGGAACGTCTTCAACGTCGCCTGCTTGGTCGCATAGGCACGCAGCGCATTCTTGTAGGCGTCGTCGGTTGCGGACCACAGCGCGTACTTCAGCACCGCCGGATCGCCATCTGCCGGGGCGAGTTCCAGTGATCCATCGCCGCGCGCAGAGCTCGAGTCCGAAATCTCGCTGCCAATGCGCACCTCAACACGCACCACGCGCTGATGGCTCTCCGTTTCGCGCGTGAGTGCGCCATAGCTGGCGATTGCGTCGTAGGTATGGATGTCCTCCAGCCGATACTGGATGAAGTACGGCCGCAGCATGCCGGGAATCACCAGGTCGGATTTCTCGCGCGCCAGCTCCTGTTGCATAGCTGCAAGAATCGGATCGGCAGGCTGCGGTACCTCCGCCAGAGCCAATGAACCGAACACGGGAAGAAGCAGTAGGGCGCGGAGTTTCATCAGCGACCTCCCTTCGGCGAGCTCGTCGAATTCGCCGCTTCATCCAATGGTGGCGGCGGAACAATCGGTGGCCGCGCCGTTCCCTGCGCCTGCCGCTGCGTCTCGATCTGCGAGACCAGCATCGCCGGCGCCACCGCACTCACCGGGATCGTGCCCGACTCCGCTCCGCACAGTCCGTTGAAGATCTGCGGCTGATCATCGGTCGCGACGATGCTGCGCAGCGCAGCCTGTGGCGTTCCCACAATCGACACACCGCGCACCAACTCATCCGGCCGCCCATCCACATACACGCGATACACCACCAGCGGAATCACCTGGAACGCCTGTGGCGACCGCCGCGTCGTCACCGCAAATCCCGAGCTGATGTCCTCGAAATACAGCCCATAGGTCTTGCCCTGCTTGCGCGCCGCGTCCTTCAGCATCTGCCGCAGCTTGGCATCGCTCACGGCCTTGGTCGACGTCACAATTAAATTCCCTTGTCGCCCCGTCGGCATCTTGCCCGTCTCCGCCCTGCCGTGCCCATTGGAGTTTGCGAATCCCGCAATCGGCAGCCGCGACATCAGAAACGTCTGCAGCACGCCGTCCTGAACCAGTTGCACCCGTTGCGCCGGCTGGCCTTCGTCATCGAAGAGATAATGACCGCTCAGCGGAGAGCCGTTGTATTGCGTCAGCGTGGGATCGTCCGCGACGGAAAGAAACTCAGGCAGAATTGGCTTTCCCAGCAGCTTGGTAAACGTCTCGCCCTCTTCATCGCCGCGCTGCCGCTGCCCCTCCAGCCGATGCCCCAGCACCTCGTGAAAGAAAACCGCAGCCGCGCGACCGGAGAGGATCGCCGGCCCGTTGTAAGGTTCCGTGATCGGTGCAGTCCTCAGATCATTCAGTCCCTTCGCCATCGCCTGTGTCTTTGCCATGACCTCCGCCTGGTCAGGAAGGTGCCCCGCCGAGTCCGCTTCGAACGTCTCATCGCGGAACATGTCCATGCCATCCGACGCGCGCGTTCGTGCAGCGACAATCAACCGCGCCACATGGTTCGGCGCCGCTACCTTCGTCCCGTCGCTCGACACAAAATAATCGGTCTCATGCGTAGCCTGCAGCACCGCCGTGTCATAAAAAATATTGGGATACTGCCGAAACACCCCGGAGATCTCGCGCAGCCGCGACTCCCATGCGCTGCGATCCACGCTAAGCGGCGGCTCCGGCGGCAGGATATCTACCTGCGGCCGCTCAATCGTAAAGTCAGGCGACGAATCCTCTTCGCGCGCGCGCACCTGCTGCTCCGTCTTCACCTTCTCCAGTGCGTCGAGCGCCTTGCCATAACCGCGATTGGTTGCATACCAAAGCGTCCGTTCAATCGCCGCGCGATCGTCCGTCAACGGCAGCGCCATCGTCGTCAAAGCGCTCGTGCGATGCGCGTCGTGCGTGTTGTCCTGCGCCGGCGATCCTATCCGCACCTGCACATCCGCGGTCCGCTCATGGGTCTCATTCGAGTTCATAATCGCGCCATACTGCGACGTGATCGTGACACTCTCCGCATCGGCCACCGAGTAGCTGATAAAGTACGGCTTCTGCGGCGGAAGTCTTTCCCCCACCTTCGCCACGCTGGATGCCACAGGTTCGATTGCACTGCCAAGCTCCGCGAACGCGCGACGCAGCTCCGTTGCCATCGCATCCATCAGCGGTGGTTGCTGCGCGGCAGCAGAGCCTTGAACGGGACTCGCGCCCTGCGCCAATACCGTCGGAACGAGGACGAGCGCCGGAGCGCAAAGGCTAACGAATACAGCGTGCCGAAACAATCTTTGCCGGAAGTCGAGACGAATTACAACGGGGCGGGGCGAACCGGGTGAGGTCAAGGAGGTATCAACTTTCAGTCTGTACGCATCATCGAGCGCGATATGCTCTGAGTGTAACGAATTGCCCCGCCTTACTGCTCAGGGACACGCCATCACACCCGGTAATCCTTGAGACGAGGAACCTTGCCCGCTTGGCTACAAACGTGCAAACTTGAGCCATCAGAAATCGCCAGCAAGGAACTCCATGAGCCTGCGTCGTTTGCCCCCGTTGTTTGCCGCCTGTATGTTCCTTGTTCTCGCCGTTGGCCTCACAGGCTGCACCCGCGAAACCGCGGCCGAGCACGCCGCCAACGTCTATGCCGCTCAGGAACTCGCCGCCGCACCACCCCACGGCAACATCCCCGACTACTCGCTCAGCCCCTCGGATCTCGCCAAGGCGCAACACCTCAGCACTGTGCACGAAACCCTGCATTTTGGCAATGAGGCCTGGGAAATCCTTAGCCTGTTGCTGCTGCTCAGCTTCGGCGCCATCGCCTGGATGCGCAACACCGCCGTGAGTGTGAGCGGCAATCGCTGGGCACAGGGATACGTCTTCCTTCTGCTCTATCTCCTCGCAAGCACCATCCTCAGCCTTCCTATCGATCTCTACGCACAACATCTCTCGCTCCAGTACGGCCTCTCTGTCCAAAGCTGGCCCAGCTGGTTTGGCGACCAGGCCAAGGCCTTCGCTCTCGCCTGGATCATCGGCGGCCTTCTGCTCATGCTGCTCTTCTGGATTATCCGCAAGCTCCCGCGCGGCTGGTGGTTCGCCTTCTGGTGCGTCTCCATTCCCATCGTCCTCTTCGGCATCTTCGTCGCGCCCTACATCGAGCCGATCTTCTTCAAGTACCAGCCCCTCCAACAAACCAACCCAGCCCTCGTCGCGCAACTCGAGCAGGTTGTCGAAAAAGGCCACATGAACATCCCGCCCGAACGTATGTTCCTCATGCAGGCCAGCGCCAAGCTCACCACGCTCAACGCCGACGTCGAAGGCTTCGGTGCCAGCAAGCGCGTTGTCGTATGGGATACCACCATCGCCAAAATGACGCCCGACGAAATCGTCCTCGTCTTCGGCCACGAATCCGGCCATTACGTCCTTGGCCACATCGGCAGCACCGTCGTCTTCACCTTCGCCATCCTCTTCGTCACGTTCTACCTCGGCTTCGTTTTCGTGCGAGCTGCCCTCCGCAGGTTTGGCATTCGCTGGGGTATCAGCTCGCAAAATGACTGGGCCGCCCTCGCCGTTTTGCTGCTCGCCTTTTCTCTTTTTGGAATTCTGCTCGAGCCAGTGGAGAGCGCCTATAGCCGAATGCATGAGCATGCCGCCGACGTCTACGGCCAGGAGGCTGTCCACGGACTTGTCGCCGATCCGCAAGCCACTGCCGTAGGCGCCTTCAACGCTCTCGGCAAGACCTCCTTCGCCGACCCAAACCCCAGCCCGCTTTACGAATTCTGGACCTACTCCCATCCCTCCATCGGGCGCCGCGCCGCGTTTGGAAAAGCCTACAACCCGTGGATTCCCGGAATGGAACCCAAGTATTTCAAGAAGTAGCCGCGCAGGTTTAGCATTCGCACATGGCTACAAACTCCGATTGCCTCTTCTGCAAGATCGCCAGCGATGTGATCCCGGTCACGCGCCTCTATGAAAACGACCATGTGCTCGCCTTCCCAGACATTAATCCACAGGCACCCGTACACCTGTTGATCATCCCCAAGCAACACTTCGCTTCACTTGCACATACATCTCCAACTGAAGCCGAACTTCTCAGCGAACTCTTTCAGGCAGCCAATAAAGTCGCGCAACAGCAACACCTCGACAACGGTTTCCGCTTGGTGATCAACACCGGTCCCGACGGCGGACAAACCGTAGATCATCTGCATCTGCATCTATTGGGAGGAAGGCAGATGCATTGGCCTCCGGGCTAAAGCATTCAACCAAAGTTCTCGATCAGTGGTTACGAGATGCGAAGCAAAGTAATGCTCAACGATTGCGCAAAGTAACTTCGATCGCGCCATCGAGTAACTCAAATCCCTTAGGGATTACTAACACTTCAAGTGTGGGATGAGGTCGAGTTAACTAGGTTGGTTCACATTGCAACAGCACCTCAGTTTGCAGCTTAAGCGTCATTCCAACTCGAGCAAGCGTCCAATGCGAAGTGACGGAGAGAAGTCCTCCATCGCACGCGTGGCCATAACGATTGCTTGACTGTTCGGTAATCGCTATCTGTGCAATTGTGGAAATCCCGTTGGAGGACTCAAGACGATGGCATCGAAACAACCCGTTCCACTTCCGCTTCACGACACCACTGCACCAGCCGGCGGATGGCCCTCGCGACACCGCGAGAAGGCCGTCTTCGCTGGCGGATGTTTCTGGGGCGTGCAGTCCGTCTTCCAACGCGTGAAGGGTGTCGAGCAAACCATCGTCGGCTATTCAGGTGGCTCCGCCGAAACCGCCAACTACCGCACGGTATGCGGCGAAGGTACAGGCCACGCCGAGGCCATCGAGATCCTCTACGATCCTGCAATCGTCAGCTACGGCACCTTGCTACGCGTGTTCTTCTCCGTCGTGCATGACCCGACACAGCTAAATCGCCAGGGCGCGGATGTTGGCACCAGCTATCGCTCGGCCATCTTCTATACCGATGAGTCGCAGCATGAGATTGCACAGGCATACGTACAACAACTAGACGCGGCGCACATCTTCCCGAAGCCGATCGTCACCCAGATCACGCCGCTCGTCGCTTTCTACGCGGGCGAGGACTATCACCAGGACTACGCCATCAAGAATCCGCACAATCCCTACATCCAGGTCTGCGACATCCCGAAGATCGCAGCGCTCGAGCAACAGTTTCCTGATCTGTTTCAAGACTACGTCCGATAAGGAACCATCTCAGTCGTCCTGCCATTCATCCAGGCAAGCTCCTTCAGCGTCCAACCACCTATGCTAAACAGGTAGTTGAGCGGGACATCGATCTCGCTTCGAACACCATTGGAACGGATGGGTGGCCGAATGGAACTGCGTGCACGATCAAACCACTCTGCGCCTGAACCACGTAGACCCATGACTCGTCACGCGGCGGTGTTGAGCTCGACGCTCCTGGTTGCAGCCCTCTTCCTATCGCCGCCGTCTCGAGCACAAACGGTAACGCAACCCCCCACCACTCCCGAACAAGCAGCAAAGCAGGCAGACGCCAACCATCCAGTAAAGAAGCCCGATCCAACGGGCAAAGAGTCAGAGCAGAATCCACAAAGCAACCAGGCTCCCGCCCAAAGCGGCGAAGAAGCAGCCAGCGCCACACGGCTTGCACTCGGCCCACTCGATCCTTCCGTTCCTCCAAAGAACCTTCCCACTAATCGTCCTGTCATCGGTCTCGCACTCGGCGGAGGCGGTGCGCCGGCCATGAGCGAGATCGGCGTCCTCCAGTGGTTTGAAGACCACCATATTCCTGTCGATGTCATCGCCGGCACCAGCATGGGTTCCATCATCTCAGCGCTTTACGCCACCGGCCACACGCCGGAAGAGATGAAGCAGATCCTCACCGAGGATTCCATCAACTCGGTCTTTCGCATCGACCAGGCCTATACCGCGCAAAGCTTTCGTCGCCGCGAAGACAGCCACGACGTTCCCAGCGGTATCACGGTTGGGCTCAAGCACGGCGTCGGGTTCCGCAACAGCCTTCTCACCGAGGCCGGTCTCAACGAGCTGCTTGAAAAGCAGTTCCTGCGCTACAACGATGCCGTAGACTTCAACAATTTACCCATCCCCTTTCGCTGCCAGGCGACAGACCTTACCGACGCCAAGACCGTTACTTTCGCACGCGGCTCCCTGCGCGACGCCGTCCTCGCGTCAGCATCCATTCCCGGGGTTTTCAAACCGTTCGAGATGGATGGCCATGATTATGTAGATGGTGCGATCCTCGAAAACCTTCCCACGCCCCAGGTAAAAGCCATGGGCGCGAACGTCGTGCTGGCGGTGAGCCTCGATCTCGCACCCGTTGGCAACGGCGATCTCAACAACATCCTCGGCGTTCTGCAGCGTGCCTTTGCCGTGGGTATCGAGGTCAATGAAGAGCGCGATCGAAAACTGGCGAACGTTGTCGTCACGCCCGACGTCAACGGCTTCAATGCGGGCAGCTATAACAAGGTCTATCAGCTTGCTGAGCGCGGCTACGCTGCCGCCGAAGCCAATAAGGCTACCCTGCTCAAGTACTCACTGTCCGAAGACGAATGGCAGCAATATCTGGCGCAGCGCAACGCCCGCCTGCACGGACCTCCAGGCAACATCCTGCGTGTGGAAGTCGACGCCTCCAACGCTGCGGTCAAGGCTGCCGCTGAACGCCTCTTCGCTCCACTCGTCGATGAGCCCATGGACACCGATCGCGTCGTCGCCCTGCTCGCGCAGCTACGCAGCGACGGTCGCTATGACGCGGATTACACCGTCGGCTATGATCGCAACGTACGAGGCAGGCCCATCCTCCTCATCACCGTGAAAGACAAGCCAACCGGCCCACCTTTCCTCATAGCAGGATTCAATCTCGAGGCGCAGACCAGCGGCGTTACGCGTGCCACCGTAAATACCATCCTGCTCTACCAGGACCTGGGCGGCTATGGATCCGAGTGGCGGACGCACATCGATTTCGGCTTCTCCTCGCGTGTTCAAACCGAGTACTACCGAAAGATCAACTGGGCTGGATTCTTTGTCGCGCCTCGTGGCAACCTCACCCGCACGCCGTACTACATCTATAGCGGCAACACGCGGCTATCGGAGTGGCTTGACCAGAGCGCCGGAGGCGGTGCAGACGTCGGCTGGAGCGATGGACGCACACAGGAGATTCGCGCAGGCTGGCAGCTTGAGAACGTGCGCTGGTACGTCACCACGGGCCCCGAGAGCATGCCCGACTATCGCGGCAACGCCCAGACCGCACGTCTGCAGTACATCTATGACTCGCGGGATCACGCGCTGATTCCACGATTCGGAATTCGCTCACAGACCGACGCCGGCTATCTCTACACAACGCCCAATAGCCCCAGCGCGCCACAGTTCGTCAGCCAGTTTTCCTTCTCCTATACCTTCAGCAAGACGAATGTCCTGCTGATGAACATGGAGGGCGGGACGATGTTGAATCGCGATGTCGCCCAACCCTTCCGCTTCACCCTTGGCGGACCGTTGCGCCTCAGCGCAAGCGCTATCGATCAATATCGCGGCACGGACTATTTCCTGGTCACGCCCGGCTATCTGCGCCGCATCAAATCTCTACCCGCCCCGCTTAGCAGCAGCCTCTACGTCGGCGGCTTTTACGAGGCCGGACAGATGCGCGCGCCCGACGCTTCCACCCTCACCCGGCAGGACGTTTACTTCGGCCTCTTCGTCGAGACGCCCCTCGGCCTCATCTCCTTCGGTCCTGCCCTTGGAACGAACGATGAGCGCAAACTGATCTTCACCATCGGCAGGTTCTTTTAAGTACAGGGGATAGAGTGTAGAGGATAGGGAAAACGTCGTCTTCTCTATCCTCTACACTCTATTCCCTGTCCCCTGTCCTTATCGCCCCGCGCTCAGCCTCACCGCCAGCCGCTCCGGCAAATGCGCGTCACGAATCGCTGTTTGCGATTCGGCTACATCATACGGCGTGCGGAAGAACGTCACCTTCGCCAGCGCCTCATCGTAGATCGCAAACGCGGCGCGCCAGTCTCCATCCCTCGGCTGCCCGACCGCGCCGGGATTGATCAAATGCCGCGAGCCCACCGGCACCTCCATCGTGTACTGCTCAACGCCGTCGCTGTTGTCAGGGTCATACTCAGGATAATTCTCCGCCCAGTCTTCCTCGTATCGCGAAAAGCTGCCTTGCAGATGCGTGTGCCCAAAGAAAGCAAGCTCCGACGGCATGCGTTGCAAAGGCGTCCACGCGTCACGCATTGAGGCGATGTACTGATCCTCATGCAGCGGCGAACCGTGTGCGCACAGCGCGCGCTCCGTTGCCTGGATAGGTCCCATCGGCAGGCCGCGCAGCCATTCTCGATTGTCCGGCCGCAGATTTTGCCGCGTCCACCCGGCAGCAGCGGCCGCGATCGGATTGAACCCTTGTGAGCTGCTCAACCCGCAGCACACGCGATCATGATTGCCCCGCACATGAATCGATCGCTCGGTCTCGAGCGTCCGCAGCATGTCAATCACTTCATTCGGCCGAGCTCCGTATCCCACCACATCGCCCAGGTTCCACAGCTCATCGAACCCTCCACCGATGCGACTGCGCGCTACTCTCAGCACTGCTTCAAGAGCCTGCAGATTTCCGTGAATGTCCGAAATCACGAGCGCGCGCATAAACAGCCAGTCTAAAGGTAAAAAACAGCCGGTCCGCAAATGATTAGACGCCAGACCGCACCATCGTAGCAAGGGGAAGCTCGCGCACGGTGTGCATCGTCGGCGCCGAAGCCAGAAGGTTACGTGTGTAGTCATGCTGAGGCCGCGTCAGCACCTGGACGACGCTCCCCTGCTCCACAATCTCGCCGTGCCGCATCACCGCCACGCGATCCGCCACCTGCGCCACCACCGCCAGATCATGCGAAATGAATAGCATCGACAGGTTGTGCTCGTGCTTCAGCGTCTTCAGGAGCTCCAATATCTGCGCCTGCACCGTCACATCGAGCGCAGTCGTCGGCTCATCCGCAATCAACAGCCGCGGTTTACAAATCAGCGCCATCGCAATCACGATCCTCTGCCTCTGGCCGCCGGAAAACTGGTGTGGATAATCTTCCATCCGCCGCTCCGGATCCGGCAGCGCCACCTCGCGCATCGCCGCCAGCACCCGCGCCCGCACCTCTGCTCGCGACGTTCGCGGAGCATGCGCCAGCAGCGCCTCCGCAATCTGCCGCCCCACCTTCATCACTGGGTTCAGTGCCGTCATCGGCTCCTGGAAGATCATCGCAATCGATTGCCCACGATGCCGCCGCATCGCCTCTTCGGGCAGGCTCAGCAGCTCCTCCACCGCGCCATCGGCTCGCGCAAACTTAACCTCACCGCCAACTGTCGCACTCGCCGGCAGCAGCCGCAGCAGCGCGAGCGACGTCGCAGACTTTCCCGATCCCGACTCACCCACCAGCCCCAGCGTCTCTCCGGCCGCAATCTCGAACGAGATCCCACACACCGCCTCCTGCGTCGAAAACGCAATGCGCAGGTCTTTCACCGAAAGCAATGGCGTGGCCAGCAACGGCGAAGCAACATTCTGTGGATGCACACTCACCCTTCGAGCATAGCGGATCGCGCGGCAATCTCCCGGTCGCCGTACTTACTGCATCAGCCGAAACGTGCGCCACGGACTGATCTCCACCGCACCATGCGCCCCCACACTCCACACTCTCCATCGATAGCGCCCATTAGCATTAGCGAACTCGGCCAGCACTTGCGTACGCAGCGTCGGATTGCGATCCTCCACCAGATACAACCGCGCATCAGACCACGCGCCGCCCTCTCCGCGCTGCCATTCCACCACCTGCAATCCCGCGCCGCCACGGTTATCCCATACCAGCTGCGGAATCTGCGGTACGTTCTGCCCATCCTGCGGCGAAGCCTGCGCAATGCCCTTCACTCCAGCACTCTGCTCTGCAACGTTCGGCGGAGCGCTTACCATCAGCGCCTGGCGCACATTGGACTGCTCGTTCTGCGGCAAGTCGAGCGACATCTGCAGCACCTTCCACTGCCCATCTCTTCCTGCGCGCAGCACCACCAACGGATGCGCCACACCATACACCCCCGGCGACGACACCACCACGCGCAGCGCAACCGCCGCCAGGCCGCCGTTCGCCGAAGCTTCCGCCACCTGCACATGCACACCGTCATTCGGCGCCGCCGTGTTGCTCCCCGTGTTGCCTGAAGCGCTGCCCATAATCGCCAGCATCCTCCGCACACTCCGCGAAGAGTCCATCACCAGATCCGCATCGGCCGCATCGCCGAGCGGCACGCCGTTGAGCAGCCGCTCCATGGCAGTCTTCGCTACCGCCGCAGCACTCGCCTCTTTGCCTCCAAGACTCGCCTGCACGCAGCCCGGGCAGTCCGACATCGGTTCGCTCATCCACAGCGCAAAGGCGCGCGCCGCCTGCATATGCGGCGCATGCATCAGAATCGCAACTTCCGGCTCACCCTCCGAGTTATCCGTAACGCCGTTCGGATAGAACACCGCTGGCTGCAACATCGACAGTCCAAAGTCCGTGTCCATCCCACTCCACCACGCGGCCGGCAATGTTCCCAGCAGCACATCTGGATAATCAATTGTCCCGCGCGCCGCCATCAGCCTCGGCTTCAGCTGGTCCGGATCGACCGCGATGAACCGCATCTGCAGATCAGGGAAGGCCTCCCGCAAACCCTCCTTCACCTGCTCCGCCTGCGCATTTCTCAACGGCCCCTGCTGCATCGGCGCTGCGGCATTTGCTACCTGCACCGGCGCACCACTGCCATTCGTAGCTCCGAAGTCCGAAGCATTCTGCCCCACATTGCTGGCCGCCGTTCCATAGTTGCTCGACGCCGTTCCATAGCTCCCTGCGTTCTGGCCGGCAGTGCTCCCATTCTGCCCGTAGTTGCTCGCGTTCGTCCCGTACCCCGCTGCATTCTGTCCGAAGTTGCTCAAATCTTTCTGTTGATACCCAATGCCGTTCGGCTTCGCGGTCGTCGCGTTCTGATCCGGTGGTATCGGAGGCGTGCTGATGGTCGGACTATCCGCATCCACGCCATAGCTTGCCGCATTCTGTCCAAACGTAGAGGCGTTCTGTCCAAACGTGCCCGTCGTCTTCTCGGTATAGTTCAACGGCGTCGCATTGTGCAGAGCGGCGATGGCATTCAGGTTAGACTGCGGCGGTCGCGTCGACGCCGCCAGGTACCACACCACCAACGGTCCATGCCGCAACGCGCTCAGTGGCTCCGGGTCCTGCGAGTGCAGCGCACCGGCGCACAGCAGCATCGCCGCCGCGACTCCCGCCACGCACTGTCTACTCATCCGCGAAGCCTTCAACCAAACTCTCAAGGCCGCCTCCAAAGTCGCCTTTACAAAAGACCTTCTCGCCCATCCAATGCAGGATTGGACGCCCTGCCAGCGCGAATGTTTCACAAACCTCGCCCATCCGCCAGACCCCTTTACATCATCCCATCCGAAACGTGTTCCCCATCATCTAAGATTCATGGGCACTTCCGCCAGCCAATTCCCTCTTCGCCTCTCCGTTCTCGACCAATCCCCCGTCCCTGCCGGCTCCACGCCCTCCCAGGCCCTGGCCAACTCGCTCGACCTCGCTCGCCACGTCGACCAGCTCGGCTACACGCGCCTCTGGTACTCCGAGCACCATGCCATGGATCTCCTCGCCTCCACTGCGCCCGAGCTCCTCGTCGCCCGCTCCGCCGCCGAGACCACGCACATCCGCGTCGGCACCGGCGGCATCATGCTCCCGCACTACTCGCCACTCAAAGTCGCTGAAGTCTTTCGCACTCTCCACGCCATGTTTCCCAACCGCATTGATCTCGGCATCGGCCGCGCTCCCGGCGGTGGCCAGCTCGAAGCCTTCGCCCTGCGCCGCGACCGCAAGTCCGCCGTGCCCGATGACTTCCCCCAACAGCTAGCCGAGCTCCGCGCCTTCCTCCACCCCGAGCGCTTCCCTGATCTCCTTGGCCCCAATCATCCCTTCGCCCGCATCCGCGTTGCCCCCGACGCCCCCGGCGCGCCCGATATCTGGCTGCTCGGCTCCTCCATGTGGTCCGCCGTCACCGCCGCGCAGCAAGGCCTCCCCTACGCCTTCGCCCACTTCTTCTCGCCCATTCAAACCCGCCGCGCGATCGAGTACTACCAAGCCAACTTCCAGCCCAGCCCCGACCGCTCTGCCCCCGAAGCCACCCTCGCCATCGGCGTCATCGCCGCCGACACCGACGCCGAAGCCGAGCGCCTCCACGCCTCCGTCCGCCTCCTCCAACGCCGCATCCGCATGGACGATCGCCGCCCCGTCGCCGCCCCCGAAGACGCTCTCCGCGAGCTCGAAGCCCTGCCCTCCGCACCCAATCCCCTCATCCCCTTCACCGCCGGCAGCTTCGATTCCCCCGAAGACAACGAGTGGCCCACCTACTTCACCGGAACCCCCGACAAGGTAGCCGCCCAACTCCGCAACCTCGCCGCCGAACTCAACCTAAAAGAAATCATCATCAACACCATCACCCACGACCACCAGGCCCGCAAGCGCAGCTACTCCCTCCTCGCCGAAGCGGTAGGCCTCCAGGCCACACGCTCCGAGGCTCTCGCGGTCTGAGCGGTTGCTGCAATTTCGGAGATGAGTGATCGGCGGAAAGAGGCGCTTTTTGAAGCCGGCGCCAGGCGCCGAACGCACCACGAAATGCATGGAGATACGAAGCAACGCAGAACATCCTTCAAAGGATCTCTGCGTTGCTGCTAAGTCCGGCCTGAGGGTCAACCGCTCGGCGGCCCGTCCGGCGTGAAATGATGGTGGCTTTCCCGTCGCCATGATGACACTGTCTGCATCCGTGCGCATTGCCTGACACCCAGCAGGTTCGCAGTCCACACCATTCAGGACTAAACTCCTACCAAACAATGATTCGCGAAGTTGACATCCTCATCGCCGGGGCAGGACCCGCTGGCTGCGCCGCCGCCTATGACCTCGCACAGGCCGGCAAGCACGTCATCCTGCTCGACAAGCGCAGCTTCCCGCGCCACAAACCCTGCGCCTGCGGCCTCACCCGCAAGACCCTCAAAGCCCTCCGCTACTCCGTCGACCCCGTCGTCGAGCGCGTCTGCCACGAGATTGTCCTCCAACAAGGCGGCTCCGACACCACCGACCCCGACGTCAGAGTGAAGACCCGCAATCCCATCTGCGCCATGGCCGTGCGCGAGCGCTTCGACGACTTCTGCCTCCAGCAAACGCTCCTCGCCGCACGCCAGGGCGGCAGTATCGAGCTGCGCAAGATCCGCAGCATCGTCGCCGTCCGCGAGCTCCCCGATTCCATCGAGCTGGACGTCGCCACCCCCCTTGGCCTCGAAACTCTCCGCGCCACCATCCTCATCGGCGCCGACGGCTCCAACGGCCAGACCCGCAGAATGCAACGTCAGGACAGCCACGGCGAAGCCCTCTCGCCGTCCGTGCAGGACGACGGCTTCGCGCTCGAAGCCACCATCCCCTACACCGACCTCCCGGCAACCCTCCCCAATGGCGCCGCCCCTCACGACCTCGTCTTCGACTTCGCCCCGCTCCCCGGCGGCTACGGCTGGCTCTTCCCCAAGGCCGACCACATCAACCTCGGCGTAGGCGCCTTCGCCCCAGCCAAAAATCCAGGTGCCCCTTCTTCGCCCGCAACTCCACCCTCGGATAAGGTTGGATCCCAAAACGCTAACCTCAGGCAAGTCACCCGCGCTTTGCTCTTCGACTATGCCCAGCAAAAGCTCGGCGTCACCACTCTCACCCACATCACCGGCCAGCAACTCGGCATGGGCGGCCACACCTACGTTCCCCATGGCCGCGTCCTCCTCGTCGGCGACGCTGCCGGCCTCGTCGACCCGCTCACCGGCGAAGGCATCCACTCCGCCATCGTCAGCGGTCAGGCCGCCGCCGCTGCCATCCTCGAATGCGACCTCCGAGCCTGCGATCTCAGCGATCAGCCCAACGCGATAGCCGCCGCCTACGCCCGCCATCTCGCCCCGCTGCAAAAAACGTTAGCCTTCTCCCACCGCGCCGCCCGCGCCTTCTACGCCCAACCCGAGCGCGGCTTCAAAGCCATGCGCCTCCCCTTCATGCGCTCCCTCATCCTAAAAACCTACGCCGACGGCCTTCCCCACACCAGCCTCATCACCGCCCTCGCCAAACTCGTCTAGCGTTACTGGCTATACGGATACTCCTGGACCCAGTGAAACCCCCTGTTCATCAGTGGATATCCAGTGTTCGTCGCAGGCGTGCTCGCTCTCCTCTGACTCCATTGCTTAGCGTCAGCACTCACCTGCATATACAGCAGATGACCAATCACCAGGACCCCTACGCAGTACCCCGCCACCCTGAGCGACTTGCGTTTCGGAAGCCTGACCCAGACACCACTGAGTCGTGCATCACCGCGCCGAAGGAAGAATTGAAACAACGACCGCACATCCGGCAGCAAAACGAACAGCGCCATCAGAACATACAAACTGGAGTACAGCTTCACCGGAACGTCGTAGCAGAAGTTCAACAAGGCTACGTTGAGCATGACGGCAACAGCCATCAACGCCCCCAATACCGCGGCCCGGCGAAACAACAAGAGAACCGCCGGTATCACCTCAACCAAGCCCGAAAAAATTGTGTAAGGCACAGAGAAACCCACAAACGTCCACATCAGTTCCATCGGCGACGAATCGCCATATCGCTCGTTCAGCACGTGGACGCCTGGCGGCGAGAACTGCAAATCGAAGACCTTCGAGATTCCATAGGCAAACAGAATACTTACCAGGGTAAAGCGCACCGCCAGCAGCAACCATGCGTACAGCGTTCGATACTCCCTTCGCCATCCGCGCCGTGCAATTCCCCACTCTGCGATTGCGCTCCAGATTGCTGCTCCCACCACCGCAACTACGAGTAACGCCAGCATCCCAATCCAGTCCAGCGCCGTGTCACCCGAGCCTGTAGGATGACGACTCGCCGCAACGCCGGTCAGGTAGAACACGTGGGTCGCAAACCAGCCCTCGAGCATTTCAGGCGGCCGCAGCAACGCAAAGACCGTCCACGGCAGGATCCACCGGTTCATCCAGGACCCAAGCGATGTAAGCTGCGAAAGCACAATCGGATTGAACAGACAACAATAGCCCCAGAACAACGCTGCAAACCGAAACAATGCGCGTTGCCACCATGCCCAGGGTCTATCAATATTTTCTTCGACGGTGTCCGTAGAAGCCACGCGAAATTATAGCCCGCCTGCATGATCGACCATTACGATCCTCCACCCGCCCTACTCAAACCGCGGCAGATGCTCCACGTCACCCAACGGCACCGGCTCGGTCGGCCCACCTGCCTTCACCCACGCCTTCATCCCTCCGCGAATTACCTTGGTCGCGCAGTTCTCTTTCTCCAGCATCCGCGCCACACGCACGCTCGTCGCCTCATGCGCGCACGAGCAATACAGATAAATCTCGCACTCCGGCTGCATGAACTCCCGCAATGCCTCCAGCTCTTCCTTCAGCCGGCTCGGCTCCACGCGTATCGAGTTCTTGATCCGCTGCATGCCCGGGTCGTAATACCCGTGCGAGCGCACATCCGCAATAATCAGCAGCCGATCATGCGTCGCCGTGCGCATCATCTCGAACAAATCTTCCGCCGCAACCTTCTCCACCGCCGAAAGCCGCGACTCGCGCAACGCACTCAACACTAGCCACAGCACGTATAGCAAAAGTATCGCCGACACCGTGGCCGCTGTGAAGTGTGCCAACCGCTGCACCCACCCAATCACCACCCGCAGAAAGGGTGCAAAAACGAAGCCGCACAGGCTCCACGCGCTCACATAAAGCAGCACACCCACGCCGTCCATGGTCAGAAACCGCCGCAACCGCATGTTAAGACTGCCGGCCAAAATCGCCGACACCGTCGCCAGCCCCGGTATAAATTTCGCAACCATCAGCGCACGCGGCCCGCGCTTGTAAAACTGCCGCGCCGACGCGAACACGCATAGTTCGGGATTCATGCTGAACCTGCAGATATTGGTCAGCATCCACCACCCTGTGTAGCGTCCGCCCAGATACATCAGCGTGTCGCCCAGCAGCGCCGAACTCGCCGCGCACAGAATCACGATTCCAATGTTCAGCGACCCACCATGCGCCGCGGCACCGGCCGTCAGCAGCACCACCGAAAGCGGCATCGGCAAACCGCAACAAGCAGCAAACAGCGCGATCGACGTCACCGCGTACCCATGGTGAGCGATCACGTTCAGCAGGTTCATCGTTACAACTCCCAGGGGGCCTTGTGTGTATATATCGATGCTACCCGTTGGATGCATCTCCCGCCAGCCGCGGCATACCCCTCCGCTGCCAGCTCAGCGCAACCGCCTGTTTCTTATAGCTTGCCGTCTATCCGCTTGAGTCCTCTCGACCAACCCCCTCAATCGAAGCGAGGCAGGTGCTCCACGTCATCGTGCGGTACCGGTTCCACCGGCCCCCCCGCCTTCACCCACGCCTTCAGCCCACCCCGAATCACCTTGGTCGTACAGTTTTCCCTTTGCAGCATCCGCGCCACGCGCATGCTCGTCGCCTCGTGCGCGCACGAGCAGTAAAGATAGATCTCGCAGTCCGGCTGCGGCAACATGAACTCCTGCAACACCTCCAGATCCTCCCTTATCCGCCCCGGGTCCACGCGAATCGAGTTCTTGATCCGCTGCATGCCGGGATCGTAATATCCCCGCGAACGCACATCCGCAATAATCAGCAACTTATCCTGCGTCACCGTCTGCAGATGGCTACGCAGGTCCTTCGCCGCGATCTTCTCCACTTTCGGAAGTCTGGTCTCGCGCAGCAGGCTTAAGACCACCCACAGCACGTACAGCACAACGATTCCACCCAACATGGCCGCCGTCAGATGACCCACGCGTTCTACCCATGCGATCGCCACACGCAGGTACCGCGCAAACAAAAACCCCGCGACGCTCCATGCCGTCACGTACGCCAAAATCCCCAGTCCATCCAGCATCAGAAATCTGCGCGGCCGCATACTCAGGCTGCCCGCCAGCACCGACGACACCTCCGCCAATCCCGGCACAAACTTCGCCACCAGCAGCGCTTTAGACCCGCGCTTGTAGAACTGTTGCGCTGACCCGAACACGCACGCCTCCTGGTTCATGCTGAACTTGCAGATATTCGTCAGCAGCCACCACCCCGTATACCGTCCCCCCAGGTACATGATCAGATCGCCCGCCAGCGCCGCACTCCACGCGCATAGAATCACCAACCCGAGATTTAACGACCCACCATGCGCCGCAGCCCCCGCCGCCAACAACACCACCGACAAGGGCAGCGGCAGACCGCAACACGCGCTGAACACCACGATCGATGTCACCGCATACCCATGGTGACCGATCAACTCCAGCAGGTTCATGGTCCACACTCCCGGGGACTTATCTACCGGGATACTATGCCGTTACCCGCCCCCTGCGCCACCAATTGTCTCCATCCGACACTTCCCTGTCAGAACTGCAGCCGCACCCCCAGCTCAATTTGCCGCTCCCGGCTCGTCCCCGTCGTCGACGAGTTCGGCGTCCCAAACGGCGCCTCCGTCGTCAGCCCCTCGGTCGCAATCGCCGCCGCATCCTGAAATATCAGCGGCGTAGGCCCGGTTGCCGTCGAATTCCCAATCGTATTCGCCGTCCCCAGCTGGAACGCCCGCGTCTCCACGCTCGCAATGTTCTTTGCATTGAATAAGTTGAACGCCTCGGCAAAGACATTCAAATGCATCTCACGTCCCAGCTTCACCTCTCGCCCCAACCGCAGATCCACCTTCCCCCGCGGCGCCAGCCGCAGTGTATTCCGGCCGATCGTCGGCAGGTACGTCGCTCCTCCCGACCCGTTGATCGACTCGCGCCCCCCAGTCAAATACGTTCCACCAAAAATTTTGTAGCTATAAGGCGCCCCACTGCCCGCCGTCCCAATCGCCGACACCCGCCACCCATCCAGCACGAGCCGCACCGCCTTCGGCCCCCTCCGCTCATGCAGCGGAAGCGCCATCGTCCCCGCAAACCGCTGCGGAAATTGCTGGTTCGAAAGCCCCTTGTCATAGCCATTCCGAAACGGATCAAACTGCCCGTCCAGCAACGGCGTCGCCGACGTCTGCGGCGCGTAATCGATCGACCGCGAAAATGTATAACTCCCGCGCAGTTCCATTTCCCGCAGCCCACCCCACCGCACTCCATGCACCTGCGTCTCCGCCGTGAACGCGTGATACGTTGCATTCGCATTCGACACCAGCGCCGTCACAGGTCCAACATTCGCAATCGGCCGCTGATCATACAACGGCACCGCAAACGTCTCACCCTCCTGCAGGCCCTTGTACCGGTTCAGCCCGCCATCCACACTCTGCAGCTCATAACTCACCATCCCCGGCGACGGCGAAATATTAATGTCCGTCGCCCCCGGCAACTGCACCGCCATCGCCATCGCGTAGCTCAGCCGCACACTCGTGCGATGTCCCAACATCCGCTCCACCGCAAGCTCCCCGCGCTGCACCATCGGCACTCTGTAATTGCTAGCAAACACCGTTGCAGAAGTCGTCTCCGCAACCGCCGCCGGCGGCGCCGTAATGTAGTCGCACGGATATCCGAACCCCTGCTGCACCACCGTTATCTGTGGGCAATCCGTTTCAGTCGTCGGCCGTATCCGAATATGCGTCGTCGTCGCAGGCAGTGCCGTATCCACCAGCGCCGCCCGCACCGTCCCTCCCGCAATATGGCTGTAAAACACTCCGTAGCCCAGCCGCACCACGAACATCTGCCCACGCTTCGGCTGCCATCGCTTGGGCAAACCCCACACCTCACTCGGAGCCCAAACCACCGCCAACCGCGGTCCAAAATTATTCCGATCCTCCGGAAACGTGCCGGTAGCCCCATGAATCGTCCCACCGACCGCAGCAATGTCCGCATCCAGCAGCGGATTCGCCGTCTGCGGCTTCGGCAGCAGCGTGTAGTCGTAACGCAGTCCCAGCGTCACAGAAAGATTGCTACGCAACCGCACTGCATCCTCCACAAAGCCAGCAACATTGTGTGTCACAAACTCCGTCTGCGTCGTTCCAAAGCTCTGTGTGAAACTGCGAAAGCAGAAGTAGTGCACCGTCGCCACAATGCTCGGACAAGCTCCATTGGGATACGCATGCACGCTGAACGTGTAGTCCGTAATCCAATCCACCAACCCGCCATCCTTGCCGTTCGTCGTCCCACTGTCATAGCTGAACGCACCCTCCTCTGCGCTCAGCGTGTCGATGCGATCATGGATCCGGCTCCAGTCCGCACCAGCCATCAGCACATGCCGCCCCACATGCCACTGCAGCGTATCTGACAGCTCAAATCGCGTCTCGTCCGGATACGCATTTCGCCCACCCGCCGCTCCCGGCGCCAAACTCGACGGCGTCCCAAACGAAAATCCATTCGGCGCAATCGACACCTGAGGTGCATACCCGTTCGGCCCAATCGCCGGCTCCTGCGGCAGCGGCGCATGTGGAGTCTCGTAGTCCAGATCATGCGCAACCTGCCCCCGCACCTCGTTGTTCAGGCGCTTCGAAAATTGATGCAACCACCGCCCACTCCCCACATCCACATGCACCACGCTATCGCCGAGGCTTCCCATACCCCGCGCCACCACCGCATCCGACGCCTGTCCCAGCGCCGCACCCGACGGCGAATCAAACCGGTTGCCCGCGTAGCTCGCCGTCACATGGTCCCTCACCGTCGGCGACGCATCCATCCTCACCGTCCCCATCACCCGGTACGCCTGCCGCTCCGTCGTTCCCGTCAGGCTTTCCAGGTAATTCAGTGCCGCATTCCTCGCCGCCCCATCCACGCCACGATTCGCCAGCAGCGCCATCTGATCATCCGACAAGTTGTAAAAATTCGCCGTCGCCGGACTCGAAACAATGTGATCCTCATGCAGCAACGCCTCCACCGAAGCAAACAGCGAAAGCGGCTCGCTCCCCTCCACCGCCCTCTCAAATCGCGAACGCCGCCGCCGCGACTTTCCCCCGCTGCTTCTCCCCAGCGGCACCCCAACCGCCCCACCAAACAGCAATTGCGATCCCTCGGGTTTCACCGCATCGCTCGTCACCACCCCATCGTTGTAGCTCGTAACAATCGAGAACGGATTCGTTGCCGCCCATGCACTCTCGCGCGCCCGAACGAACGCGTCTCCATGCAGCACCGAGCTCGCCGCCCGCGACACCACCGCCATGCCGCCCACCATCCCATACTGCGCCGAGAAATTTCGCGGCAACACCCGAAAGCTCTTCACCGATCCCTGGTTATAGCTCGCCCCCGAACTCGCGCCTCCCGTCGCCGATCCCCTCGGCCCCGAACGAAAGCTCTGGTCGCCCGATAACCCATCCAGCGAAAACTCCCCCTGCGTCGACGACAGTCCCGCATAACTCATCCCCGTAGCCGCCGCCCCATCTCGCGCACTCACCCGGCTTGCTGGATCGTTGTCATCATCACTAGCACTCTCAACCGTCTGCGTCGCCGAAGTCTCCTCACTCGCCTCCGAGTCCAGCTCAACCAAATCCTCCCACCGCCGCGATTCCAGCGGCAGCGAGTCCAGTTGTTTCGCCAGGTCAAGCGACGCCGGATCGTACGATTTGCCACCGAATCCAGTCAGCGACAAGCCCGGTACACTTCCCTGCACACTCGGCCGCGGCGCCCCCAGCGTCAACGTCACCTCATCAAAATCTCCCCCTTCCAGATCCAGCCGTGCCACAGCAATACCGCCAACCCCTTGCCCACCCTCCAACCGCGACGTCGCGCTCAGCTCATACTCCCCCGGCGGCAACCGCAGCAGCAGAAAGTCTCCCTCGCTATCGGCATCCACATCGCGTTCCACCCCTTGGTCCGGCGACGTCAGATGCACCCGCACATCCCCAGCCGCGCAGCGTTGCGGATGTTGATGCGAGTACGACCCGCACACCGCCGAAACGTGCCCCCAAATCGCACCGTCCACCGGCCCCTGCGCCCACGCCCGCCCACTCATTGCCGTCACACCCACAACCAGCAACCACCGCGCCCAGCCATGCGTACGCACCGCTGCATGCCCGCGCAACATTCCACGCACGTGACAACACACGTGACAACGACGAGCAAGTTTTTGCTTGGACCGTGCAGCCGAAGCCGCCACCGAGCGAGCCAGAAAAACCACAGCCGAACTCCGCTCCGGGGAAGGCCGGAGCTCCTGATACGCAGAGGGGAGTGACCGAACAGGTGTGACCGCCGCAGGCAGGCAGGCGATCAAAACAATCGACGAAATCCGTCGAGTCTAACCAGGAGATTCCGCAGTCTCCATACCAACCCATTCGGTGGAGTCCTAAGCTGCAAAATCCCGTGTACTTCGAGCCTAACGAACTGCGACCAATATGGGAAGCGAGCCATCATTCCCATTTCGGGAATCAGACCACCGTCACCGAACTCATCTGCCTTGACGAACGCGCCCTCCCCACCCAAGAAAATGGGTGGCAGCCCAAGCTGCCACCCGTTTACCGCTTTGAAGCCGCGTCAGAACGTTACATGCAGCGCCATCGTAATAGCCCGGTTACCGCCAATCGTACCCGTAACCGATCCAAAGTTCGCGCCATTGTTCGGGCACGTCCCGCTAAGATCGGCGTTGTACGTGGTGCAAGCTCCTTGGCCAGGATTCAGCGTTGTCGGAATCGTGGTTGTCTTACCAGAACCGTTGAAGATCGGTTTCTGATCCAGATTCGTCAGTGCCGACTGCTGGTCGTCCGTGTTAGGACTGGTAACAATCTGGCCGTAATTGACGTAATAGTACGTTCCCGGCTGGCAGTTGTAGCCGTACCCGTCGTTAGCCGGCGGGAGCGCGTTCTGGATCGCTGTGTTGGAGCAAGCCGACGCCTGGCGAATCTGCGTCTGGTTCTGCGGAACGTCCATGCTGGTCGTATTGAACAGGTTGAAGATATTGAACTCGTACTGGATCGTCACCCGGTCACTCACATGGAAGTTCTTGCGGAACGAGATATCCAGGCGCTCCTGCATCGCCTGACGGAAAATGTTGCGCTGGTTTTCCGGAGCGAAATCCGTTTCGTAGATATCCACCGGATCGCCTTCATTACCCTGCGCCGCCGTTGGGACACCCTTGTTGCCCGGCGCAATGTAATTGATCGCAATGTCACTCGGATTGATCGTCGGGATGTAATCGCCCCCCGTACCGCGGAAGTCGCCCGGATTGCCCGTCAGGCCAGATGTCTTCGCCGCCTTTGGATTCGCGATCGGCAGCACCGGGTTCATCAGCGTTGGAAAATCTCCAAAATAGGCGCTGCCCACGGCACCGTAGAACTCATACAGAGAATACGGTTCGCCGCTCTGCACCACGCCAATGCCGGTCAAGCTCCAGTCGTTGGTGAAGTACGACAAGACGGAATGTTGCGCAGCGAAGTTAGGCACCAGCACCTGGAAATTCGCGGTGAACGTGTGCGTGCGATCGAAGTCCGACGACGCGTACGACTGATGCAGATCATTCGGGTTGTTGCCCGTGAAGAACAGCCCGATATCGCTCTGCTCGTCCAGCGCATGACCCCATGTGTAGCTCACACCCGCCTGGAAGTGGTGCGAGAGCCGCTTCTCCACATGCAACTGCAGGGAATCGTACGCCGACGAGCCAACTGATTGGAACAGCGCAGCATTGGGGCTGAACCCAATGTACGGCGCGCGGAAGTCCGCATTGCCGCCGTCCTCGGAGTTCCACGGCTCGCTGCCGATCGGTGAATAGTCATCGTATTCGTCGCCAAATTTGTTCTGGTTCAGGACCTCAAACCCGTAGGTGGCCGTCTCTCCGTGGATCGGGTTCGAAGGTGTCGCCAGCCCAGGCTCATTGAACGGAATCGGAATAATGGAATGCCGTCCGCGATTGCCGCTGTAGCCAATGGTGACCGCAAGATCGTTCGTCGGCTGCCACTGAATGTTCAGCGCAAAGTTGATCGTGTACGGCAGCACGTTATTCTTGTCGTACGCTCCAAAGTTCAGCGCATCCGGGCAGTCAAGGTAATTTGCCTGATTGTCGAGACCGCTGCAGTTCTGTCCAAACGCTTTGTGAGCTGACCCGGAAAATCCGTAGGCTTCCTGCGGTCCGACGCCAAGCGTCTGCCGCAGTGCCGTGGTGATAACAGACGGATCCGACGATGGCGGCGGCGCAGCGCCATAAGCTGCGCCAATCGGATCGGACAGCGATGTCCCGGTACCGATGATGTAGCTCGCCAGCGGAGACGACTCCGTCACACCAAACGGTCCGCCATTGCCGCTACCCGCCGGCTGCGACAGATACGTGAACAGTTCGCCGCGATCGTAGTACATGCCGGCGCCACCGTTTACCACGACCTTGTTATTAAGAAACTTCGGCGACCACGCAAATCCCAGGCGTGGCGAGATGCCCCATTGGCGGCCGGTGAGCGTTGAATTGCTCGTTCCGGGAGTCGGATCATACTTGTTATTGCCCGCGATCACGAAGCCTGCATCGGCCACATCGAAGCCCGTAGCCACAGTCCCCGTAACGTCGTACTTAGCCGGGTCGAAGTTGAACATGTTGCCATACTTCTCGGTGAGGCCGCCGTGGTAGTCGTAACGGACCCCACCCGTGATGCTCAGACTCGGCAGTATCTGCCACTTGTCTTGCACATACATGGCAATCTCGTTGGAGCGATAGTAGCGGTTTGAGTTATTCCGTCCATTGGCCGTCGACTCGAGAATCGCAGATCCGTGTGCCTGGTCTTCCAGGAACGTCTCGAAGTTCTTCGTCTTGGTCTGCGCGATGCCCTGGCGATTATTTTTGATGTTGAGCTGCGTATAGCTGTATCCACCGCCCGCGACGATCGTATGTTTGCCAAGCGCGAAGATCACGTTGGTCGAAGGGTTAATCCGGTTTTGGTAGTACCCAGTGTTGACAAACGCGCTATACGGGCCGGTTGTCAGCGAGGGGGCATCCTCATTGTCATACGCGAACTCTTCTAGATCGAGTCCAGATAACCCTGGCGCATATTCTCCCGGCGAGCCCACCGAAGCAACACCGTAGTTCAAGCCCAGCGTTGGGTCCGGCGGCAGCGTTTGCCGGAAGAAGCTATACGAGCCCATGCGATCCCAGCCCAGCCGTTGCTCCCAGTTGATCTTCGCTCCGAGCGTAATCGTATTGTCGAGGGCAAAGACCTGCGCACCATTGTTCTGCGTCACAGGAAAGCCACCCGTCTGCGAAAACCCATAGGGCTTATTCACCGGATCATTCTGGTAGTAATACTTTGCCGATAGACGATCCGTCTTGGTGACGTCGTAATCCACCGCGACGTTCGCTTGGTCGGCGACCAGCGTGGACGTGCCCAGCAGCGTTACGTTCGGCACACCATACTGGGGCGCTTGGCCCGGCGCCTGGTTCGATGGAATCAGGTATTGCCCGTTCGGCAGCTTGGCATTCATTAACGCAGAGGCGATGGGGCCGATCGCGCCCGTGAAATTGCCGCTACCCGCCCACGAGTTCGCCGCAGCCTCGAGACCGGCGGTCGAACGATCGTCCGTCAGACCCTCCGGCACCGTCATCTGCGAGAGGCCCGTCGATTGATCACTGTTATACCGATGCTGATAGGCGACAAAGAAGAACAGCTTGTCCTTCACGATCGGTCCACCCAGCGTGAAACCCGTCGACCAGCGGTGCAGTGCCGGATTCGCCAGGTTCGCCGGAAACGCGCCAACACCAATCGTCGCAAGCTGCGCCTGCTGATTGAAGAAGAACGGCGAAGCGTTCAGCGAGTTGTTCGCAAACGACCCGTACACCTGGCCATGAAAGTTGTTCGTTCCGCTATTGGTGTTCGCATCGATCTGCGCGCCGCTCGTCGCACCCTGCTGCGCGTCATACATCGACGTGTTCACACGCAACTCCTGCAAAAACTCCGGAGGAGGTGAAGGCAAACTGTTTCCGTTCGAGCCATACACCGACGTGCCGATGCCAGCCGCGCCACCCACCGCAGAACTTTGCCCAATGTTGAACGCATACCGCTGCGAGTTCGATCCGCTCGAGCTCTTGCCGTTGAAGAGATTGGTAGCGTCCACACCATTCACCTGGAACGTGTTCGACGTATCGCGCTGGCCATTGGCCCAGATCGGCTGGTTGCCCAGGCCCGAGTTCGTATCCAGGTTGCTAAGCAACTCCGCGCTCACGCCCGGGCTCAGCACCGCCAGCTGCGTAAAGCTGCCCGTTGCCAACGGCGTCAATGCAATCTGCGCCTTGTCCAGCGTGTATCCATTGGTATCGTCGGTCGCATTCAGCAGCGGTGTCGCCGTCACCGTCACCGAGTCGGCAAAGTTACCCGCCTTGAGCGCCAGATTTAACGTCTTCGCTCCGGCTTCCTGTACCTCGACGCCTGCCAGCTCCGTCTTCTCGAAGCCTTCATGCGTTGCTGTCACCGAATACGTGCCCACCGGCAAGTTGAATATCTGGAAAAATCCATTCGACTGCGCCTTCGTCGTGCGCGTCACGCCGATCGCCGCGTCCGTCGCCGTCACCGTCGACCCCGGAACCGCCGCACCCGAGCTGTCGAGCACTGTTCCGTTCAGCGAACCTAAGGTCTGCTGCGCCCTCGCTACCAAACCCGAGGTTAGAAGGCAACAAAACAACAGCACAGAAAGAAGTTTGCGCATAGGTCTGACTCTCCTGGAGGTGAATACAGCTGGCCTCGATACATGCCGTATCGGTAGCGTTTAATAGGTGCCGACTCTCGTCTGAAAGCAGAAAGGTCTATGCGCCGAAATGCACATTATCCCGCTCAGGTAGGTACAAGGTCTTTGAATACTATGACTGTACATCATGTCTGTCCTGTAAATGGCAACTTATTTGCACGCTTTTAGCGAACGGCCGGCCTCGAATTAGCACTTCTGCACAAAAAACAGGGCGACAGCCGAAGCCATCGCCCTTTCAATTCATCTCGTCCGTTTTAGAAACTGAGGCTAGAAACTCAGGCGAACCGCAATCTCAATCTGCCGCGGAGTATAGAGGAAACCACTGTTGTTACTGCTCGTTGCCACCTGGAAGGTAGGCGCCTGGAAGGTAGCCGTACCCGTCGTAGCACCCGTACTTGCCAGCTTGTACGCTGTCGTACCCACTCCATCGATGTTCTGATGGTTGGCCACGTTGAACATGTTCGCCATGAACTGTAGGTTGTATTTGCCCGCGAACGTAAACTCCTTCTGCACACGGAGATCGTCCACGATCTTGCGAGGCGTCTTGTACGTATTGATGCCAAGCCCCGGAATGATTGACAATCCACCCGATCCATTCCAATCGGAAACAATGCCATTGCCAGCAAAGTTGCTTACATTAGCGCTATAAGGCAACCCACTCTGCATCTGGAACGACGTACTCACGCTCCATCCATTGCTAAGATAGGTGTACCAACTGTGCCCACTGAGTCCTGGCAGTTTGTAGAGAGCATACCCAACAAACCGGTTGGGCACGTTATAGCTGGAGTTGCCGTAATTGACACGCGGGTTGGAATACGGATCGTACCAGTTATTCCCCGTAATGGTTGTCGTAGCATTCTGGTTGAAGTCCAGCGCGTGAGACCACGTGTAGTTGAAGTCAAACTGCAGGTTGCGGATCGAGCGGTTCTGAATTTCAAACACCGCTGCGTTGTAGCTGGAATTAATGTTGCTCGTTACCTCCGTGATCGACTGGTATGCAGTGGCAACCGATCCAAACAGAGCCTGGTTACCGTATTTGGTGTAGGTCGGCACAACAAATGTTGTATTAAGTTTCACTGCAGGCCCCAACGAAGGAAGGCTGGCGCTGTATGGCTGAAGCGTGATGGTTGTCGGCGTGACTGTTGTCGGATCCAGGTTCAGATCAAGGAAGTTAGGCAGTTCCCTGCCCATCGCTCCGAGATAACTGACAGAGAACACCGTGCCTCGTCCCATCTGCTGCTGAACGATCAGATCGTACTCATGCACCATCGGATTCTGAAGATTCTTGGCAAGAAAGTACGAACTAGGCTTCGGTGCCGCACCTGCTTCAACGATGTTCGGAAGCAGCGGACCGGAACCTGACAGCGTGTTGCTGCCAGTACAAGCAACCGTCGTTCCATTGCAATAGTAAGTATTTTTATACGTCGTTGTGTACTGCCCATTCGGGCTACCCGTGTTCAGCAGAACATTTAGCAGAACACCATTGGTGACACGGCCATAGAACATGCCATATCCCCCGCGCACCACCGTCTTCCCATCTCCGAAAGCGTCGTAAGAGAAGCCGACACGCGGCCCAATATTGTTCTTGTCACTCGGGTGATTGCTCAATTGCGCATACGGCGTGAACCCCGTTGTCGCACTAATGAGGTTGGGTACCGGCGACGGCAAGAACTCGTAGTCATAACGCACGCCAAGTTCTAGAGTTAGCCGCGGAGACACCTTCCAGTTGTCCTGCGCAAACCCGCTGTAGTCCAGCGTGCTAATCGCAAAAACTGGATTTCCGAATCCTTGGTAAAAATTCGCGTAGCAGGGTAGCTTACCCACGGCCTGCGCCGCAGTCGTGGTGGAAGTGGAGGTCTGAGATGAAGAGGAACCGCAGGTAGAGTTCGACGTGCCAGCGGTCTTGTTCAATAAATCATTGAAGTACGTACCGAGATAGCTGTAGCTGTAATCCCCATTGCTCTCATAGGTATTGTTGATCAGGTCGTAATTGTGAACCACATCGCCACCGAAGGTGAAGGTGTGATTGCCGCGGTTGTAGTGCAGCACATCCGCGACCTGCCACTTGCGTTCATCCGGCAGCGCCTTGCGGTAGGAGTAATAGGGAGAACCGATGTTCGCATAGACGCTCGTATCAATCGATACCTCTGGAATATTGCCCGCCGAGTTTCCGCTTCCGACGAGATTCGCCAACGTGTAAGCACTGTAAGGCTGCTGGCTTTCGTTATTCAGCTCGCGCCCATACTGATACAGCAACTCATTGCTAATGTTCGTTGATATCAGGCTGGTCAGTTTGGCCACACCGTAATCCAGTTTCACGAAGTCATTGCCCCAGGTATCGACGCCATAGTCGTCCGTGGCCGCCGTTTGCACACCGCCGGGTGAGTCCCAACGCAGACGGTGATAAAGGAAACTGACATGTTCCTTGCTATTGATCTGCCAATCAAGCTTCGGCGTATTAATCTCTTGGTCGCCAACACGAGGAACGGTTCCGAGGTCGCTATTCAGACCGCTAATGCCGTTGTCCCAATCCGTTGCCGCCTGCGCATAGCTGATCCCCTGCCGGGCTGCCAGCAAGCATACTTGCTGATCCACAGAATTGGTATCACCTGATAAGTAGCCAGTCGTCTGGCTACAGCTTGCACCCGGCGCGAGCGTCGCATTCGGCAGCGTATAAAAAGTTTGTGCATTTTCAGGAATCGCTACACCAGGGAAGGTGCGGTGATGCTGATCGAAGGTGTACACCCAGAACAGTTTGTTCTTGATAATTGCGCCGTCGACCGTGAAGCCGTAGATCTTGCGCAGGTCTTCAGGCTTCAACGGCACCGGCGTCCCGACAGTAAACCCTCCCGCGGGATTCTGTGTAATTGGGGTGATCTTGCTGAAAGAATTGTAAGCGTTCCAATTGCTCTCGCGATCGTAGAAGTACGCCTCGCCATGCAACTGGTTGCTGCCGCTCGTGGTCACCGAGTTGATCACCGCGCCCGCCGCCCGGCCATACTCTGCGCCATACACGCCTGTGTTCACCGCAAACTCGCGCACCGCGCTCGCTGACGTTGAATACGCCTCACGCGTTCGTCCACGCTCTTCCGAGTAATACGCCTGGTTGTCATCCGCGCCGTCGATCAGCACGTTATTCAGAATCGGGCTGATGCCGCGAACGCTTACAAGTCCAAATCCATTCGAGTCCGACACCACACCCGGCGTCGTCATCGCAAGACTCGACCAGCGGCGGTTGTTGATCGGGATATTATCCAGGGCCTGCTTGTTCAGATTGGACGAAAAGTCCGGCGAGTCCAAATTCACCAACGGAGTCTCCGCCGAAACCTCAACCGTCTGATTCGCCGCGCCAACCTTCAAGTGCGGCTCCAGACTTGTAACCTGTCCTACCTGCACAATCACTGCGCTCGACTTGAAGTCGCCAAACCCCGACGCCGAGATCGTCACCGTGTAAGTACCCGGCTCCAACAACGGAGCCTTGAAGTAGCCGCTGCTGTCCGCCGTCAGATGCTGCTCCGCATTGGTCCCGTCATTATGAATCGTGATGGCAGCCCCGGGGACCATCGCATTGGTCGCGTCTTCTACCGTTCCTGCAATGCCACCCTGCGTCGTCGACTGGCCATTCGCCGTCAAGCCCGCAAATCCACATACCGCAGCTGCGCACCAAGCCATAAGCTTGTGCGAAACACGTATCCTTAACATTCGGTTCCTCCTGAAATTGTGTTGCCACGTAGTCCTGAGATTCACTCTGCTGCCCGGCGTTCAGCCCGGTGCCGCGACGATCTCCCAGGAGCGTTCCCCAAGGGGGTTGATCAATAAAAAGCCTTGACGCGCTTGCCCGCAAACAAGACAGCCGACGGCTCGATTCGCCAGCGTGATGGGTGATTGTCTTTAAGGTACGCGACCGACGATGGAAATCCTGTGAACGAGCTGTAATTTTCGCCCTCGCCGCCTCATCTCCTGCCATTTCTGTGCGGAAACCGCCCAACCCCCCTCCATTCTGTAAACTTTGATATGAGGCTAGTTAATGTTCATCGATGAAGCTCGAATCCGCATAAAAGCCGGCGACGGCGGCAATGGCTGCATGGCCTTCCGCCGCGAAAAATTTGTTCCCCGCGGCGGCCCCTCCGGCGGCGACGGCGGCCACGGCGGCGACATCCTCATGCGCTCCTCGCTCTCCCACAACACCCTCGTCCACTTCCGCTTCAACCCCGAATGGAAGTCCGAGCGCGGCGGCCACGGCCTCGGCTCCAACATGTCCGGCGCCGCCGGCGAGCACACCGTCCTCAAAGTTCCCGTCGGCACCGTCCTCTACGACGACGACACCGGCGAGATCGTCCACGACTTCACCCACCCCGACGACGAGATCGTCATCGCCCGCGGCGGTCGCGGCGGCCGCGGTAACCAGCACTTCGCCACCTCCACGCACCAGGCTCCCCGCGAACATGAGCTCGGCCGCCTCGGCGATGCCCACAACTATCGCCTCGAGCTCCGCCTCCTCGCCGACGTCGGCCTCGTAGGCTATCCCAACGTCGGCAAGTCCACGCTCATCTCGCGCCTCTCCGCCGCCCGCCCCAAGATCGCCAACTACGCCTTCACCACCCTCGAACCCAACCTCGGCGTCGTCCAGGTCGGCGACGCTCCCTACGAAAAATCCTTCACCGTAGCCGACATGCCGGGCCTCATCGAAGGCGCGCACCTCGGCGCCGGCCTCGGCGTCCAGTTCCTCAAACACATCGAGCGCACCAGCGTCCTCGCCCACCTCATCGATGTCTCCGACGCAGCCGACTCAACCAGCGGCAGCGCCCGCCCCGACCCCGTCGCCGACTACAACGTCATCACCGCCGAACTGAAATCTTTCGACCCCGCCCTGGCCGCCAAGCCCACCGTCCTCGTCGCCGCCAAAGCCGACGTCGCCAACCCTGCCAAGCTCAAGAAGCTAACCACCTTCGCCAAGCGAAAGAAGCTGCCGCTCTATTTAATCTCAGCCGTCACCGGCGAAGGCATTGAAAAACTGAAGTACGCCATGGCCGACGCCGTAGAAGCCCACCGCACCATCGACCTCACCGCCAAGCCCGACACCGAACCCGCCGTCTTCAAGCCAGCCAAGCGCAAACCCAACTACCCACCCCCAGCCCCCTCAGCAAAAACGCGTTCGCGTTAAAGCTGAGCCTGCCCTAAGCGCAGTCGAAGCGCCGAAACCCGTTCCCGCTAAACCTGACTCGACCTCGTTCGTTTTTCGCCGTCATCCTGAGGCGCAGCCGAAGGACCCCCGCATTGGCTCTTGCCTTCTCCCGTTCTTGCCTTTGCTCATTCCCGGATTAGCAGGGGGCTTCAGCCCCCTGAAAAACCGCGCCCCTCAAGCGGGCTTTAGCCCTGGCCCGAAGCCGATTTAGTACGACGGGTGAAACAGCACCAAAATCCCCACACACCCAACCCCAAACGTAATCACCAACAGCGGCCACCAACGGTCAATCCAAGAATCCTTCTTCGAGCTCATCCCAACACCAACCTTTCCTCACAAATTCTAACCGAACCTTCAGGCGGCCACGCGAAACAATTCGCCGTCCACGCAGGACCAGGACCCTACTTCTTCATGGCCTTCATGTTCCGGCCGCCCGGGTTCAGAACAAGGTAGGTCACCTTCCCCTGCGCATCCGGAACGAACTCGAACTCTGCGCCAACCTCCGGCACCAGGAACTTCGTCGGCGACTCCGCAATCACCTCCGCCTCGCTCTCCCCCGTGGCGCTTGCCACCAGGTGTCCGTCCTTCATCGCGAGGACAATTTCAAACCCCGGCCGCACCTCATACGTCCCCACATACTCCGCAAGAATCTTCGGATCCACGGTCACCGCGGTCCGCACCTCCGGCTTCAAATCAGGCCACCCATACTCCGCGGCAATGCTGCGCATCACCTCATCGGCCAGCCTTCCGCCACCCTGCGCATTCGTCATCACCACTGCGCCCTCGCCACCTTTCTCATACGCCGTAAAGTTAGACTCGAAGCCCTCATTCACCCCGCCATGCGCAAAGTACGGATCAATCTTGCTCCCGCCGATCTGAACTCCCAGTCCCCAATCGCCCATGCCCGGCGTAAGCATCTGCACTGTCATCTCCTTCGACAGCACATGATTCGCCTCCCCCACCAACGACCGCTCCACCTCAATCTCATACTTCGCCAAATCCGTAGGCGTCGTCCACAACCCCGCCGCCGCCATCTCCGGATACGTATGCGCTCCCCCTACAACCGGCGTTCCATCGTGCTCGTACGGGGTCGCCGCCATAGCCTTCCAATCCTCTGGCAGCGGCTGTTGATACGTACTATGCGTCATCCCAATCGGCACCAGCACCGTATCGTGCAACAACTTTGGAAACGCCTCACCGCTCGCGTCGATCATCATCTGCTGCATGATCGTGATCCCACCACCCGAGTAGTTCCACCGCGTCCCCGGCTCCGTCTCCACGCGAATCGCCGGAGTGTTCGCCGGTTTCTCCCCATTCAGCACCTGCACCAGCGTAGGCACCGGCTCGCCCGCCGCATACCCCGGAAACCCATGCACCGTAGTCCCGCCAGTATGCGTCAGCAGCTCCCGCAGCGTCACCACCTTACCCTTGGCTTCCGGCCCATACGGCAGCTTCCAACTCTTCAACTCCGTGTTCACATCCGCATCCAGCGACAGCTTCCCCTCCTGCACCAGCTTCAACGCCGCTAGCGCCGCCACCGGCTTGCTGATCGACCCAGCCTGAAACAACGTATCCGCCGTCACCGGCGCCCCACCCACCTTCATCACCCCGAACCCCTGCGCCCACTCAATCGCACCATGATGAATCACGGCGATGCTCACCCCCGGGACATGCAGCGCCGCCATCCGTTCCTGCAAGGTGTGCGCAGCATGCGCATCGCCCTTCAGAATGACCGGCCCCACCAACCCGGCCTCCACCCGCTCAATGTGCCGCTGCGTCTCAGCAGAAGGCGCGGCTGTCTGCGCCACAAGAGCAGGAACTCCCGCCCACAAGAAAACCGCCGCCAACCCCCGCCCGCATCCCAAACGCATAAGCCTCACTCCGCAAAATCAGGATCTATTCGCAACGCCGAACTATCCACTGCATTGGCGCACCAATTCTAGCCGCCTCTCTTTTCCGCGGTCCCACCACGCGAAGCCCCTTGCCGTCCGCGCAGGACTGCGTTAGCTACTTCGCCCGAAACTTGTTCGCCTTGGCAAACTCATCCCGCAGCTCAGGAGTCTTCAAATTCTCCCGCACATGCGCCAGCCGCTGCTCCAGCGCCGCCAACGTCTCCGCAATCGCCTTCGTATTCGTCATCGCCACATCCCGCCACATGCTATACGGGCTGGCTCCCAGCCGAGTCATCTCCCGCAGCGCGCGCCCCCCAATCGCCTGCACCGCCGCCATCCCCTCGCGATCATCCGCAAACTCGTCCTGCAACATCGCGCTCATCGCAGTCGACACCATCTGCGGCAGATGGCTCACCCAAGCGCACACCTCATCATGCCGCCGCGGATCCATCTCTCGCATCACCGCGCCCATACGCACCACAGCCTTGCGCCACTCCATCTCTAACTCGCCCTCGGCCGTCCACCCCGCGCCCGCGCAAAACAGCCAGGTCGCCCCGCGAAACAAATCCGCCTCCGCCAGCGCCGCACCGCCCGACTCCTTGCCCGCCATCGGATGTCCCGGCAAACACCGCGCGCGTCCAGTCTGCGAGCCTTCAGGTTGATTGAACAGCTTCCCCGCCAGCGCCACGATCTCGCCCTTCGTGCTCCCCACATCGGTCACCAGCTGCGTCTCCTTCAGCTTCGGAGCCAGCTGCTGCATCCAGTCCAGTATCGGCAGCACCGGAGTCGCCAGCACCACTACATCCGCATCCGTCTCCAGCACCGCCTCACGCCGCTCCAGCGCCCGATCGATCGCCTTGCACTCCAGCGCCTTGCTCAGCTCCTCGGCATTCGCATCCCACCCCGCAACCTCACCCTGAAACCCGCCAGCCTTCAGCGCCAAACCCACCGAAGCCCCAATCAACCCCGTCCCCACAATCAACACCTTCTTCATCGCGCCTCTCCCTGTCCCTTGGAAACACGATGCGTAAACGCCCGCGCAGTCACGCCCGTCTCTTTGGAAACCCGATAATCCCCCGCAATCTGCCCCGTCCCCCGCAGCAAATACTTATAGGTCGTCAGCCCTTCCAGCCCAACCGGCCCGCGCGCATGCAGCTTGCTCGTACTGATCCCCACCTCCGCGCCAAACCCATACCGAAACCCATCTGCAAACCGAGTCGACGCATTATGCATCACGCTCGCCGCATCCACCTCCCGTAGAAACCGTTCCGCCACAACCTTATCCTCGGCGATCACACTCTCCGTATGCGCTGACCCATGCGCATGAATATGCTCCATCGCCTCCTCCACCCCGTTCACCACGCCCAGCGACAACGCCAGCTCCCCATACTCCGTGTGCCAGTCCCCAACCGGCTCCACCTCGACCCCCCTCAGCAACTCCCGCACCGTCGCATCCCCATGCAGTTTCACGCCCAGAGCCCGCAGATGCTCCGCGAGCTTCGGCAAAAACTCCGCCGCAATCGCCCGATGCACCAGCACGGTCTCCACCGCATTGCATGCGGCCGGATAATCCACCTTCGCATCCTCAATCACCCGCAGCGCCACCGCATCATCCGCGCTCTCGTCCACATAGATATGGCATACCCCCTCCGCATGCCCCAGCACCGGAATCCGCGTATTCGCCTGCACATACTCCACCAATTCCCTCGCCCCCCGCGGGATCACCAAATCCACCAACCCATGCATCCCCAGCAACTCCTGCACCCGCTCCCGTCCCACCACCAGCGACACCGCATCCCCAGGCAATCCCTGCTCCACCAGCGCCTCGCGAAGCACCCGCACCAGCACGTCCGCCGTCCTCTCCACTTCTTTCCCCGCCTTCAGCAACACCGCATTCCCGCTCTTGATCGCCAACGCCGCAATCTGCGTCACCGCATCCGGCCGCGCCTCAAAGATCACGGCCAGCACTCCCAGCGGCACGCTGATCTTCGTAAGATTAAGCCCCTCATCCAGTTCGATTGCATCCAGCCTTCGCCCAAGCGGATCAGGCAACCGCGCCACCGATCGCACCTGCTCAACCATCTCCGCAAGCTTCCCCGCATCCAGCTTCAGCCGCGCCAATGTAGCCGGACTTAAACTTCCACCCTCAGCCCGCACGTCCTCCGCATTCGCAGCCAGCAGCTCCGCCCCCGCACCTTCGACAGCGAGCGCCATCGCCTCCAGCGCAGCATTGCGCCTCGCTTCCCCTAGTCCCGCAAGCACCCGCGAAGCACCCTTCGCCGACTCCGCCATCGCGCGTACACTCTGCCCAATACCCGCCGCCGAAGCCGCCGCGCTCATCGCGCAACCTTCTCCTGCGACAGCTCCTGCGCCTTCACCGCCGCGAACAGCGTCCCCACTTGCTCGCCCGCAACAATCCTCTCCAACACATGCGGCGTCCGCCCATTCGCGATAATCACCTGCTTGCCCGCATGCAGCACAATGCGCGCCGACTCGAGCTTAGAGATCATTCCCCCGCGCCCGCGTCCATTCACCCCATCCGCCAGCGCAAGAATTGCGTCGTCCACTGTATCCACACGCGCGAGCACTGAAGCCCCGGGCTCCGTCGGATTGCGGTCATACAACCCATCCACATCCGACAACAGCACCAGCAGATCCCCACCGATATGCTTCAGCAGCAGCGCCGACAGCTTATCGTTGTCCCCAAAAATTCTCTCCCGCGGCCGCAAATCCGTTGCCCGATCCAGCTCAATCGTCGACACCGTATCATTCTCATTCACAATCGGAATCACGCCCATCGTCAGCAGCGCATCCAACGCCGCGCGCAGATTCGCATGCCGCGTAGCATCACGAAAATCATCTTCAGTCAGCAGCACCTGCGCAATCGGACACCCCAGCCGATCGAACGCATCGTCATACAACGACATCAGCCGCGACTGCCCAATCGCCGCGCATGCCTGGATCTGCGCCACCACCGTCGGCCGCTCCAGCAGCCCCAGCCGCTCCATCCCCAGTCCAACCGCGCCGGAACTCACCAGCAGCACTTCGATGCCCTGCGCGCGCAACTCGGCAACCTGCTCCACCAGCCCGCACAGCAACCCCAGCGCAACTTTGCCGTCGTGCCGCATGATCACATTCGTTCCAAGTTTGACGACAATCCGATGCAAGGCCTTCTCCTAATAATTCCTACGCATGGATCTGCGAAACAGCCGGTGCAATCGTTCGATCGACAATCGGCGCCAGCCTGCGGAGCTTCTCCACAAGCTTCGTCAACTGCTCCGGATACAACGACTGCGCACCATCCGACAGCGCCTTATCCGGATTCGGATGCATCTCCATCAGCAATCCATCCGCACCCGCAGCCACGCTCGCCAACGCCATCGGCGGCACCAGGTCGCGCTTGCCCACGCCGTGCGACGGATCACCCAGCACCGGCAGATGTGTCAGCTTCTTCAGCACCGGAATCGCCGACACATCATACGTATTCCGTGTATACGTCTCGAACGTCCGTATGCCGCGCTCGCACAACATCAAATCGTAATTGCCGCCCGACAGAATATATTCCGCGCTCAACAGCACCTCTTCAATCGTCGCCGCAATGCCGCGCTTCAATAGCACCGGCTTGCGCACATGGCCAAGCTCGCGCAGCAGATTAAAGTTCTGCATGTTGCGCGCGCCCACCTGGAAGCAATCGATGTACGGCAGCATCAATTCAATCTGCGAGATCTCCATCACCTCGGTAATCACCAGCAGCCCAAACTCATCGCTCACTTCGCGCAGCAGCTTCAACCCTTCCAGCCCCATGCCCTGGAAGCTGTACGGCGAGCTCCGCGGCTTGAACGCCCCGCCCCGCAAAAACTGCGCACCCGCCGCAGCCACCTGCTGCGCACTCAAACGAATCTGCTCGCGGCTCTCCACCGAGCACGGCCCGGACATGATGACGACTTCATCGCCGCCCACCACCAGCCCATTTGGAAACGTAATCCGCGTTCCCTCCGGCCGGAATCCGCGTCCCGCCAGCTTGTATGGCGACGAGATGCGGTACGCCTGGTGCACACCCGAAAGCACCTGGAACTCGGTCACCTCAAAGTGCGCCGGTGTTCCCACGCCCGCAAGAATAGTCTGCGTCTCACCCGTTGTCCGGTGGACATTGAATCCCAACTCAACCATCCGCTCAATCACATGCTGTATCTGTTCATCGGTGGCTTGGTCCTGCATCGCGACGATCATCACTGGATCCCTCTTTGGTCCTGAATAAATTTTTCACTGCCCGGCAGCGCGGCCAACAACCCAACGCCGCGTCTGCAAATCTCCATCAAGGTTGCTGACGCTGCAACGCGCGCATCACGTCCATCACCCGTTCATAGATGTCCTGCACCTGCGCGTCCGTAAGCGGTCCCGGATTCACACTCCGCACGTGGTCAAACACAGTCTGCTCCCGCATCGGTTCATAGATCGGAACGTTGATCTTTGCCTTCAACTTCCCAATCTCAACCGCCGCTGCCGCTCGTTGAGAAAGCAACTGGACGATCTGCTCATCCAGCCCATCAATCTTGTCCCGCCAATCCGAAATGTCCATGCTGCCTCTGCACGAAAAGATAGTCCGGAAATTGATCCCTGCAATCGCTTTCCAGGCTGGGTTAAGCGCGAGGCCAACAGCCGCCGCGCATTCAATGGCCCGACATAATGATACGTGCTACCCGCCGCAATCATGCACTATTTACTCCGCCGCACAACCTGCGTACAAACTCTCCAACCGCTTTTGACGCCTCCACTGCCGGCGTCTTTTCGATCAACCCAACAATCGCGCTTCCCACCACCGCAGCATCCGCAAACTCTCCCACCGACCGCACCTGCTCCGGCGTCGACACCCCAAACCCCAACGCAATCGGCAGCTTCGTAAACTTCCTTAGCCTCTCGACCAGCCCCTTCGCATCCGACGCCAGCTCCGTCTGCGTTCCCGTAATCCCAACCCGCGAGATCGCATACACGAATCCCTGAGAGTTCTCCGCAATCGCCTTCAGCCTCTCGTCCGGCGAAGTAGGCGCCGCCAGGAACACCGGCATCAGCCCCGTCGCGTGCATCACCTTCAAATACTCCTCGGCCTCTTCGACGATCATGTCGGTCAGCAGAACCCCATCCGCGCCCGCCTCTTTCGCCGCCTTCGCAAACTTCTCCAGCCCCATCTGCAACACCGGGTTCAGATAGCTGAACAAAATAATCCCAG